>VOFG01000028.1_pt1 | contig 22001 bp, 37 predicted proteins | sample 5384171 | NCBI WGS metagenome assembly VOFG01 (sample SAMN12384726, study PRJNA508395) | human gut metagenome | isolation source: healthy gut F | host: Homo sapiens | reverse complement strand
ATACTGAGAACGCGCCGGATTCCGGTACCACATCCGGTTCCCGCCAGACCCTGCTTTCCGGCGAGGCAGTCCGCGGTGCTTCCGCACTGTTAAAGGAAGCAATGGATGAAGTGGGCGGAGACTTAAGCAAGCTGGAAGGCCGCGACTTCTTCTACGAGTACTTCGAGCCGACCGATAAGTTAGGTGCGGATGTACCGTTCCCGAAGAGCCATATCGCATACGGCTACGCAACCCACGTTGTCATTCTGGACAAAGAGGGCAGAGTGAAAGAGGTTTACGCAGCACATGATTCCGGTAAGGTTGTGAACCCGATCTCCATTCAGGGACAGATCGAGGGGCGGCGTGCTGATGGGCATGGGTTACGCCCTCACCGAGGACTGGCCGCTTAAGGACTGCGTACCGCAGGTCAAATACGGAACCCTGGGACTTCTCCGTTCCACCCAGATCCCGGATATTCACGCCATCTATGTAGAAAGGAAAAACTCCTTGGCGTGGCCTACGGCGCAAAGGGGTATCGGCGAGATCGCCACCATCCCGACCGCACCGGCCATCCAGGGCGCTTACTACGCGCTGGACGGTAAATTCCTCCCTGCCGTTAGAGGATACTTTCTATAGAAAGAAAAAGAATTAATAATAGGAAGAAATAAATTTTCACGTATTCTGGCTTTATGACAGATTAACAAAATGAGAAAAAAATAAAAAAAAGTTTTGTACATACTTGACATAGAGCCAGAATGTGTTATGATAGTCATAGAAACAAACAAAAAGTTTGAATAAATACAAAAAGTTTGTTAGGAGAGAAAAAATGGAGAAAATTCTTTGGGCATTGAACAAGATGCCGAAAAAGCGAAGACAAGTGTCTGCCGGTTATGAGCATTGAGAACATCAAACAGGCACGCGAGTTCCACAAGAGTTTCCCGCAGTATTCCATCACCCCGCTTGCAAAGCTGGACGGTATGGCTGAGGGCCTTGGCCTTGGCGGTCTGTTTGTAAAAAGATGAGAGCTTTCAAGGTGCTGGGCGGCTCCTTCGCCATGGCCCGGTACATCGCCGGCGAGATGGGCCGGGACGTGTCCGAAATGAATTACAACTACCTGACCAGCGAAGCCTTCCGTAAGGAATTCGGTCAGGCCACTTTCTTCACCGCCACCGATGGCAACCATGGCCGCGGCGTGGCTTGGGCAGCCAACAAACTGGGCCAGAAGTCTGTGGTGCACATGCCCAAGGGCAGCAGCAAGTCCCGCTTTGACAATATCGCCAAGGAGGGCGCCAAGGTCACCATCGAGGAAGTCAACTACGATGACTGTGTGCGTATGGCCGCCGCGGAAGCCGCACAGACGGAACACGGCGTCATCGTGCAGGATACCGCCTGGGACGGCTACGAGGAGATCCCCTCCTGGATCATGCAGGGCTACGGCACCATGGCTAATGAGGCCGCCGACCAGCTTCGTCAGTGCAGCGTAAACCGTCCCACCCACGTGTTCGCCCAGGCCGGCGTCGGCTCTCTGGCCGGTGCGGTGGTGGGCTACTTCGCAAACCTGTTCCCCAACGATCCCCCCAAGTTCGTGGTAATGGAGGCCGAGGCGGCTGACTGCCTGTATCAAGGGCGCTGTTGCAGGAGATGGCGAGCCGCGTATCGTTGGCGGTGATCTGAAAACCATCATGGCCGGTCTGGCCTGCGGCGAACCCAACACGATCTCCTGGGACATTCTGCGGAACCACGTGTCCGCCTTCATCTCCTGCCCCGATTGGGTCAGCGCCAAGGGTATGCGGATGCTGAGTTCCCCCGTCAAGGGCGATCCCCGCGTGGTGTCCGGCGAGTCCGGCGCCGTGGGCATGGGCGTTCTGGACGCCATCATGTGCGATGACACCTACAAGGAGCTGCGGGACGCTTTGGAGCTTAAACCGGCGACAGTAAGGTCCTGATGTTCTCCACTGAGGGCAACACCGATCCCGAAAAGTATCGCCGGGTGGTGTGGGATGGCGAGTATCCCACCGTTTAATCACCAAAGAACCCCTTGAACAAGAACATATATAATCCAAAATTTGAGAAATAAAATTGGAGGTTACTACCATGGATTTTGAGAAGATTAAAGCAGCCGCTCAGGCCTATCAGGCCGATATGACCCGCTTCCTGCGGGACATGATCTCCCACCCCAGCGAAAGCTGCGAGGAGCGTGAGGTTGTTCACTGCATCAAGGCCGAGATGGAAAAGCTGGGCTATGACAAGGTGGAGATCGACGGTCTTGGCAATGTCATCGGCTGGATGGGTGACGGCGACAAGATCATCGCCATCGACTCCCACATCGACACCGTGGGCGTGGGCAACATCGACAACTGGACCCATGACCCCTACCAGGGCTACGAGGATGATCAGGTCATCTATGGCCGCGGTGGCTCCGACCAGGAGGGCGGTATGGCCTCTGCCACTTACGGCGCCAAGATCATGAAGGATCTGGGCCTGATCCCCGCCGGCTATAAGATCATGGTGGTGGGTTCTGTGCAGGAGGAGGACTGCGACGGTATGTGCTGGCAGTACATCGTCAACAAGGACAACATCAAGAAGGAGCAGGTGGAATTCGTTATCTCCACCGAGCCCACCGACGGTGGTATCTACCGCGGCCACCGCCGCCGTATGGAGATCCGTGTGGACGTGAAGGGCGTTTCCTGCCACGGCTCTGCACCCGAGCGTGGTGACAACGCCATTTACAAGATGGCCGACATCATCGCTGATGTTCGTTCCCTGAACAACAACGGCTGTGACGAAGACACCGATATCAAGGGCCTTGTGAAGATGCTGAACCCGCATTACAACCCCGAGCATTACGAGGACGCTCAGTTCCTTGGCCGGGGCACCTGCACCACCTCCCAGATCTTCTACACCTCTCCGAGCCGTTGTGCAGTAGCAGACAGCTGCGCAATCTCCATTGACCGTCGTATGACCGCAGGCGAGACCTGGGATTCCTGTCTGGAAGAGATCCGTCAGCTGCCGAGCGTTCAGAAGTATGGCGATGATGTACAGGTTTCCATGTACATGTACGATCGTCCGTCATGGACCGGCGAAGTTTACGAGACTGAGTGCTACTTCCCAACCTGGATCAACAAAGAGAACGCAGCTCACGTACAGGCTCTGTACGACGCACATGTACTGTTCGGCGAGCATCGTATGGGACCGGATTCCACCAAAGAGCTTCGTAACCGTCCGTTAATCGATAAGTGGACCTTCTCCACCAACGGTGTTGCTATCCAGGGCCGTTACGGTATCCCGTGCGTAGGCTTTGGCCCGGGTGCTGAGAGCCAGGCTCACGCTCCGAACGAGATCACCTACAAAGATGACCTTGTAAGATGCGCAGCTATGTATGTAGCAGCAGCAAACCTGTACGATGGTTCCAAGAAGACTGCCGATATCTCCCAGTTCCGGGCCGGCAAGACCAACAACGATATTAAGTAATCATCGTTCCACACAGTAATAAGCAGGTCAGCGCAGAAGCTGCGCTGACCGCATAAAAAACATATTACCTATTTTATAAGGAGAATAAAAAAATGGATAAAGTATTACAGGGTTACATTGACAAACTGAACAAACTGAACTTCAAGAAGATGTACGAGGGTGACTTCTTCTTGACCTGGGAGAAGTCCGATGACGAGCTGGAAGCCGTCTTTACCGTGGCGGATGCCCTGCGCTATATGCGCGAGAACAACATCTCCACCAAGATCTTTGAGTCCGGTCTGGGCATTTCCCTGTTCCGTGATAACTCTACCCGTACCCGTTTCTCTTTCGCATCTGCTTGTAACCTGCTTGGTCTTGAGGTTCAGGATCTTGACGAGGGCAAAAGCCAGATCGCTCATGGTGAGACCGTTCGTGAGACCGCTAACATGATCTCCTTCATGGCAGACGTTATCGGTATCCGTGATGATATGTACATCGGCAAAGGTAACAAATACATGCACGACGTGGTGACGCTGTAACCGAGGGACACAAGGACGGTGTTCTGGAGCAGAAACCTACTCTGGTTAACTTTACAGTGCGATATCGACCATCCGACCCAGTGTATGGCTGATATGCTTCACATCATCAATACCTTCGGCGGCGTTGAGAACTTAAAGGGTAAAGAAAGTAGCTATGACCTGGGCTTACTCCCCGAGCTACGGCAAACCGCTCTCTGTTCCACAGGGTGTTATCGGTCTGATGACTCGTTTCGGTATGGACGTTGTTCTTGCTCATCCAGAAGGATATGATGTAATGCCGGAAGTTGAGGAAGTAGCCAAGAAGAACGCTGAGAAGACCGGCGGCAGCTTCACCAAGACCAACTCCATGGCCGAAGCCTTCAAGGACGCTGATATCGTCTATCCCAAGAGCTGGGCTCCCTTCGCCGCTATGGAGAAGCGCACTAATCTGTACGCTGAGGGCGACGCCGACGGCATCAAGGCTCTGGAGAAGGAACTGCTGGCCCAGAACGCCGATCACAAGGATTGGTGCTGCACCGAAAGGCTTCGATCGTTATCGTACTCCTCTCTGTACAAAGAGGCTAGCTACAAGCCGTACATCATCGCAGCTATGATCCTGCTTTGCTAAACAGCAGTGCCCGCAGGAGACCTTAAAGAAACTGGCTGAGAAGGCAACTGAGAGACATATGGCTTAATTGCCGGCTAGTTCAAAATCGGTAAATTGGGAAAACCCCTTTTATACAACAACCTGCTCAACAAAAGCGGTGGCAGTCCTTAAACGGACTGCCATCACTGCTTCAAAAAGAAAAATGAAAATAGTCCGCGGGGAAAAATTACAGTTTAACAGTAACGGAAAGCGGACGTAGGAGATATTGTTATGGGAAAAAAGAATTGTAATCGCCCTTGGCGGTAATGCATTGGGAAGTAACCTGCCGGAGCAGATGGTTGCAGTAAAGAAAACTGCTTCCGCAATCGTAGATCTGATCGAGGCAGGCAATGAAGTTGTAATCGCACACGGTAACGGACCGCAGGTCGGCATGATCCAGAACGCAATGTCCGAGCTGACCCGTTCCAACCCGGAGAAATACATTCCGTGTCCGCTGTCTGTATGCGTGGCTATGAGCCAGGGCTACATCGGATACGATCTGCAGAACGCACTGCGTGAGGAGATGCTGGACAGAGGCATCACCACCGGCTGCACCACCATCCTGACCCAGGTAGAAGTAGATGCTCATGATCCGGCTTTCAAGAATCCGACCAAGCCGATCGGCGCATTCATGACCAAAGAAGAGGCTGACAAGATGGTTGCAGAGCAGGGCTACAAGGTAGTAGGGATGCAGGACGCGGCTACCGCCGTGTGGTTGCTTCTCCGAAGCCACAGTCCATCATGAGATCGACACCATTCGCAGCCTGGTTGAGAACGACTACGTTGTTGTTGCCTGCGGCGGCGGCGGTATCCCGGTATTTGTAACTGAGGGTCATCACTTAAAGGGGGCTGCAGCAGTCATCGATAAAGACTTTGCAGCAGAGAAGCTGGCAGAGCAGTTAAACGCAGACTGCCTGATCATCTTAACCGCAGTTGAGAAGGTTGCTGTTCATTTCGGCAAACCGGATCAGGAGTGGCTGTCCGAGCTACCCCGGAGACTGCACAGAAGTATATCGAGGCTGGCGAGTTTGCACCGGGCTCCATGCTTCCCGAAGGTACAGGCAGCTGTTGCTTTCGCCCAGTCCGCACCGGGACGCGAGTCCTTAATCACCCTGCTTGAGAAAGCAAAAAGATGGTATCAACGGATTAACTGGTACCAGAATTCATCAGTAAACATGATAAATATGGATTATAGCTGTGAGAATGTTCGAATGGTTATGATCGTCTGACAGCGAATAACCGCAGGAGTGGCTTGTCTACTCTTGCGGTTAAAGTTGTATACAGGGATAGGAGAATTTCAAACTATGAAGAAATTAGTAAAAATGGAATGCTCTGCACAGAGAGCGGCGTATATGAAGCAGATCTCTTAATCGAAGACGATGTGATCCGCGAGATCGGAACCGGTCTTGCAGATGAGGCCGAAGTGGTAGACGCAAGCGGCAGGTATGTGCTTCCGGTGCTGTAGATATCCACACCCATATGGATCTGGATGTGGGCATTGCCCGTGTCATTGACGATTTCTATACCGGAACCATTGCGGCGGCCTGCGGTGGTACTACCTCCATTGTAGACCATATGGCCTTCGGCCCGAAGGACTGCAGCCTGTGGCACCAGGTAAAGGAATACCACAAACTGGCAGATGGCAATGCGGTCGTAGACTATGGCTTCCATGGCGTGTTCCAGCATGTAAATCCGCAGGTCCTGGAAGAGATGGGCGAGATTGCGAAGGAAGAAGGCATTACCAGCTTTAAGGTTTACATGACCTACGGCTACGGTCTGGGCGACGGTGACCTGATGCAGATCCTGACCCAGGCGAAGAAAGACGGCATCCTCATTGCTTCCCACTGCGAGAATGACGGGATTGTCAACTACTGGCGTGACAAGTTTGTAAAAGAGGGCCACACCCAGGCCAAGTATCACCCGATCAGCCGTCCGGCTGAGGCCGAAGCGGGAAGCCGTGAACCGTTTCCTGTATCTGGCTGAGTCTGCAGGGGGAGGCACCGGTCTATGTGGTACATTTATCCAGCAAGCAGGGCATTATGGAAGTGCGCCGCGCGAAACGCCGTGGTCAGAAGCATTTTGGCGTGGAAACCTGTCCGCAGTACCTGTTTCTGACCGATGACCGCTACGCAGATGACCAGGAGGGGTTAAAGGCCATCATGGCACCGCCGCTTCGCAAGAAGGATGATAACGAAGCACTCTGGCAGGCCCTGGAGAACGGGGAATTGGACGCAGTCGCAACTGACCACTGCCCATTCACCTTCACAAAGCAGAAACAGCAGGGCGCGAAGGACTTTACCCAGTGTCCGAGCGGGAGCGCCGGGCGTGGAGGAGCGCCTGCCGCTGATGTTCTCAGAGGCAGTAAAGGGCGAGCATCTGACCATTCCGCAGGTGGTTCATTATTCTGTGCACGAATCCGGCTAAGATTGCCGGACTGTACCCGAAGAAGGGCACCATTCAGACCGGTTCTGACGCAGATCTGGTACTCATCGACCCGAAGAAGGAGTGGACCATCACCACAGAGAAGATGCACGGAAACGCGGGATTACACCTGCTACGAGGGCACGAAGGTAACCGGTGCCATCGAGAAGGTATTCCTGCGCGGCAACGAAATCGTTTCTGACGGAGCCTTTGTGGAACACGCGGAGAAGGACAGTACTTAAAGAGAGGAAAGAGCTGTCTGGCAGAGTAATATAAAATTGGAATCAGGCCCCGGCGGTGGAATGCAGATCGTCAGATGGAACGGGAAGCAGGCCGGGGATGAAAGAAAGGAAGCAGGGAACATGCAGAATACGGATGCGGTGGTATGGACAAAAGAAATTAGTCAGCATTGAGAGCACAAAATCCGGGAAAAGAAGAGCATGAGATTGCCGGATTTTTAGAGCAGGAGATCCTGGCGGCGCTCCCGGAGAGCGGTGAGCTGAAAAAAGATTACACAAAGGAGGGCGCCCATTTTAATGGCCGTCCTTCCTGGTGAGACAAAAGAAGAACTGGTGTTTATCTGTCACATGGATACTGTCCCGATTACCGGCGGCTGGACAAAGAATCGGGCTGGGCGAGGACGGGAGAACGGCCGTTTGGCCGCGGTTCCTGCGACATGAAATCCGGCCTGGCTTCCGCACTGTGCGCGTTTCTGGAAGCGGCAGCACAGGTGAAGGGAAACCGGAAAGGCGCCGAGGCGAACCTTAAAGTGGATCGGTACTTCAGATGAAGAGGGTGATGACCGGCGCGGGTGCGTGATTGAATCTGGGCTGGAACGAAGGACAGTCTGGTCATGGATACCGAACCGACGGATGGTGAGATCCAGACCGCCCATAAGGGCCGTTACTGGTTTGAAGTGACCATGCGCGGAAAGGCAGCCCACGCCAGCCGCCCGGAACAGGGCATGGATGCCATTGCCGGTATGGCCTACATGCTGGCTTCTGCCCGCAATCGTATGAAGGAGCTGAAGGAAGATGCGTTCCTGGGCAGGTCCACCATCGTGTTTGGTGAGATCCGGGGAGGCGTTCACCCGTATCAGGTTCCGGCAGAATGCAAGGTATCGGTGGATATGCGTGTCGTTCCGCCGTATCACATTGAGGATGTGAAAGCGCTTTCTGGAGGCTGCCGCCATGATGCGGCAAAGGAGATTCCGGGACTGAAAGCGGAAATTCAGATTACCGGAAACCGTCCTCCGATTGCACATCATGAGGATGCCGAAATGCTTGCCCGCATCCGGGCAGCGGTAGAAGAGGCAACCGGCAAGGCACCGGTGGTTTCCGCATTCCCGGGTTATACCGATACGGCAGTTATTGCCGGAACGATCGGAAACTGCAACTGCCTCTCTACGGTCCGGGCACCCTGGCCATGGCCCACAAGGCAGACGAGTACGTGGATGAGGCGGATATCCGCCGCTGCCAGAAGGTGTATGAGACACTGCTGAGGACTGGCTGTGGGAATAAGGAAATGACAGAAAAGTGGTCCTGACTGAAAATTTTGGAAGACGGGGCCGCTTTGTCTGTATCTGGACGGAACAGAGTCTCTGTGCTATGATAAGAAAAAGTTATGCGGCTTGTTTGCAGACTGGCATTTTCTGCGTGGGAATGTTTGGCAGAACAGGCAGGGTTTCAGGAAAGGAGAAGTTATGGCAGGAGGTTTATTTTGCAGCAGCGGTGGCTGCACTGCAAAGCTGGGCCCGGATATTCTGGAGCGGGTCTTAAGCCGGATTGAAAGCGCGGCGCGGCCAATCCCAATCTGCTAGTGGGGTTTGACAGCAGTGATGACGCGGCGGTCTACCGTGTCAGTGACGATGTGGCTGTGGTGCAGACGCTGGATTTCTTTCCGCCGATGCTGGAGGATCCCTATGTGTTCGGACAGATCGCGGCAACCAATGCGCTGAGTGATGTGTACGCCATGGGCGCGGCGAGGTCATCAGTGCGCTGAATATTGTCTGCTTTCCGCAGGATGAGGATCTGAATGTTCTCGGCGAGATCATGCGGGGCGGTTCGGAAAGGTGGTGGAGGCCGGAGCGGTGCTCTGCGGCGGCCATTCCATCAATGACAAAGATGTGAAGTACGGACTTTCTGTAAACGGTGTCGTGCATCCGGACCGGATCTATAAAAATAACGGCGGACAGGCCGGAGATGTGCTGATCCTGACCAAGAAGCTGGGAGTCGGCATCATGAATACCGCAAACCGTGTGGGAGCGGCTTCGAAAGAGGCTATGGATGAGGCAATTACATCCATGACCACATTAAACAAGTATGCGGCGGCCATCTCCAAAAATATACGGTACACGCCTGTACCGATGTGACTGGATTTAGCTTTTTTAGGTCATCTGCATGAGATGCTGGACAAGCGGCTGTGGGCGGTGGTGGATACGCTGAGTATTCCGTACATCAAAGAGGCCTATACCCATGCGGAAAATTTCATGATCACGGCGGCTGGACAGCGCAACCGCAACCACGTTGGCGCGTTTGTAGATTTCAAGGGCGTTCCGTTCCCGCTGGAGGAGATTTTATTTGATCCGCAGACCTCAGGCGGCCTGCTCTTTGCGGTGCCCCAGGAGGAAGGAAAAGCATTCCTTTGCAGGAATTAAAGGAAAAGCCGGACTCCCGGCCCAGATTGTGGGGCGGCTTATAAAAACCGGAGGATGCCGGATTCAAGAGAGAAATCACGGTGCTGTAAGAACGATGACGGCATGGAACAGCTCCTAATAAATATTGCGGCAATGTAGTTTCCGGAATTTCCGGGGCATGCCGATAAAATCAGGAAAGAGAGGAAACTGCTATGACAAGAGTAGACGCAAGAGGCGAGATCTGCCCGATCCCGTTAATTAAGGCAAAAGAGGCTATCAAAAACTTAAACGGAGCAGGGAATGTGGAGGTTCTCGTAGATAACGAGATCGCAGTCCAGAACCTGGAGAAGATGGCCGGACAGATGGGCTACGGCGTGGAGTCTTCCAAAGAGGAGGAGAAAACCTGGAAGGTGGTTCTTCATGTGAGTGGTCAGGAAAAGTCCGCAGAGGAGATCCCGGCAGATCAGTGCCTGGTTCCGGGAAAGAAGAAAACGGTGGTTGCTGTTACCGCAGATCATATGGGCGAAGGCAACGAGGAGCTTGGCAAAGTGTTGATCAAAGGATTCTTATTTGCCCAGACCCAGCTGGAAACCCCACCGGATACCATTTTATTCTACAATGGCGGCGCAAAGCTGACCTGTGAGGGTTCTGACTCCATTGAAGACTTAAAGAAGCTGGAGGAGGCTGGTGTGCAGATCCTGACCTGCGGCACCTGCTTAAACTACTACGGACTGACTGAGAAGTTAAAAAGTTGGCGGTGTCACCAACATGTATGTGATCGCGCAGACCATGGCCGAAGCGGACCTGGTTGTACGGCCATGATCTATCTGGACAATGCGGCCACCTCTCTGCACAAGCCGGAGACGGTGGCCGATGCCGTTTATAAAGTCCTGGTCTCCGGCAGCGTAGGCAACGCGGCAAGAGGAAGCAATGAGGCATCGCTGCAGGCTCTGCGCCTGGCGGTGGAAACCCGGAGCAGGCTGGGGGAACTGTTTGGTTATCCGCATCCAAACCAGGTGGCATTTTCCATGAATGCCACCGACAGTCTGAATATGGCTATTCAGGGACTGCTGGAACCGGGAGACCACGTGATCACCACCCAGATGGAACACAATTCCGTGCTGCGGCCGCTGTACCGGAAAGAAAAAAGAAGGGATTGATCTGACCATCATTCCCTGTGATGAAAAGGGACGAATCTGTCTGGATGTTCTCGCGGGAAGTATCCGGCCGGATACCAAAGCCCTGATCTGCACCCATGCGTCCAATCTGACGGGCAATGTCAATGATCTGGAAAAAGCTTGGGGCCATGTGCCACGAAAATGGAACGCTGTTCGTTGTAGACGCGGCCCAGACAGCAGGCCTTCTGCCGATTGATATGGAACGGATGCACATTGACGTGCTGTGCTTTTCCGGTCATAAGGGACTTTTTAGGCCCGCAGGGCATGGGCGGTATCTGCGTGCGGGGAGGGCGTGAAGATGAAACCGTTTCGCGTGGGCGGTACCGGAATCCGCACATATGACAAAAGAACAGCCAGAGGAAATGCCGACGCTGTTAGAGGCAGGAACCTTAAATATGCCGGGCATTGCGGGCCTTTAGCCGGAGTGGAGTACATTCTGGAGAAAGGAACGGATGCCATCTGGAGGCAGGCAGACGCATACGCGCGGGCTTTTTTATGAGGGTGTGAAACATCTGTCGGGCGTCCGTTTATATGGTGATTTTGACGCGCCATCCGGACACCGGTGGTGACGCTGAACCTGAAGGATTATGACTCCGCTGCTGTGGGCGATGAACTGATGCAGCGGTTTGGCATTGCGGTCCGCTCTGGTGGTCACTGCGCGCCGTTGATGCATAGAGCCCTTGGAACCGGAAAGCAGGGGAGCCGTACGCTTCAGCTTTTCTTATTTTAATACGATGGAAGAGGTGCAGGAGGCCGTGAAAGCCATGCGGATCCTGGCCTGGGAGGAATAAGATGCTGAAAAAAAGAATTTCGCCTGATCATCACCTTTCGGGATACGGTCATGGCCATCCGCATGGAAAAGGCCATGAAGGAAGCCGGGCTGCCCGGGCGGATCATCCCGCTTCCCAGTGCCATTTCCGCAGGCTGCGGCCTGTGCTTTATGGCACCGTTAGATGCGAGAGGCACTGGAACAGGAAATGAAAAGGCAGGATATTACATGGGAACTGATCACAGAATTAATGCTGTAACAATGGCCCGCAGCGCTTTTTGGGCGCGGTGCTGCTTGGCGGCTGCAGCCATACTTCGTATGAAGAAAATTACGGTTGTGGAGACGGATGCGCAGCAGGCAGAGGGCACAGGGAAAACAGAAGAGGAATCTGGCGGCAGAACGGATTGGAGAGTCCGATGCAGAGACTGGGATTATTTTGGAGACAGAAGATCAGAATGCGGAAGATTTTTCGGAAAATGCTGGGGGGAGTCGGGACAGAATTTGGCAGATGGAATGCAGGCCGGAAATCCAGATGGAACTGGTGGCGCGGATGCTCTGGATCCTTCCGGAGATCCGGGCGCAGCGTCCGATTCCATGACGATCCTGTTCTCTGGTGACGTACTTGTCCGACCATGTCTTAAACGCTTACAGCCGTGCGGGCGGAATCTCCGGGGTGCTGGATGGTGGTTACTTAAACGCAATTCAGTCCGCGGATTATTTTGTGGTTAACGAGGAATTTCCGTTCAGCAGCCGTGGAACCCAGGCGGCAGACAAGCAGTATACCTTCCGTCTGGCACCGGAAAAGGTTTCCATGTTCCAGGAGATGGGAATTGACGCGGTAACGCTGGCGAACAATCATGCGCTGGATTATGGCACAGACGCGCTGCTGGATACCTGCGAGGTGCTGGATGGCGCAGGCATTCTGCATACCGGAGCCGGGAAAGACTTAAACGCGGCAAAACAGCCGGTGGTGTTTGAGAAAACGGACAGCGGGTGGCACTGATTGGGGCAACCCGCGTGATCCCGGAGGCAGGCTGGGCGGCTGCAACGGCCACCCGGGCATGCTGTCCTCCTATGAGGTTTCGGTGGAGCCGCTGCTTGCGCAGATTGCAGAATGCCATGCACAGGAGAGAAGGTTGTGGTTCTGATCCACTGGGGCATTGAGCGCGACGAGATGCCCCAGGAATATCAGCGGGCGCTGGCAAAGCGCTACATCGATGCCGGGGCGGATCTGGTCATCGGAAGCCACCCGCATGTGCTGCAGGGCATCGAGTATTACAAAGGCAAGCCGATTTTCTACAGCCTGGGCAATTTTGTGTTTGAAGCTCCATTCCCAAAACCATGCTGGTGCAGGCTGGATTTTCCGGTGACAGTCTGGATTTAAAGCTGATTCCGGGAACTTCTTCCGGCTGGTTATACCCGCACTCTGACGGATGCGGGAGCGAAAACAATTTTATCAGTATTTAGAGGGAATCTCCTTTGGGGTTTCTCTGGGAGCGGACGGCACCGTCAGCCCGCAGCCCTGAGTCACGCCCGTTCTTTGAAGCGCCTGGTGAGGGAATTGAGCACCAGGCGCTTATTTGCGCTCCAGAGCGGCGCAATCAGCAGAGACTTTGGTCCGTCTCCGGTGGATGACGACCAGCTCTGGCGGCAGCAGGGCCACACAGTCAATGAGCAGATCCAGGTATTCCTCCAGAGTCATGACCGGAAACGGGTGCTGCTCATAGACCGATGCCAGATCGGTGCCCTTTAAGACATGGAGCAGCTGCAGCTTGATGCCCTGATATCCTGATTTGCCAGATAGCGCACGGTCTTCATTATCCGCCCCGGTCTTCGCCGGAAGCCCCAGAATGACATGGACAATGGTTTCCAGTTTTCGCGCGCGCGCCGGATAAGGCATCTGTGAAGGTGGAGAGCGGATAACCGCGGCGAATAAAGGCAGCGGTATCTTCATGGATGGTCTGCAGGCCCAGTTCAATCCAGACCGGTTTTTCCCGGTTTAAGCGGGTGCACAGATTCAGCACCTCATCCGCAGGCAGTCCGGCCGGGTGCCGATGGAGAGCGCCACAACCTTCGGGTGGCGGATGGCTGCGGAAAACAGGGTTTCCAGGTAGGAAAGCGGCGCGTAGGTGTTGGGTGTAGGACTGAAAGTAGGCAATGTAGGCATCCGGGCGCAGAGCCCATCTTATTTTTTGATGCGGGTGATGGCCTCCTCAATCTGATTGTTGACGGCAGTGGCAATCAGGGTTTGCCAGTCCTGGCCGGAACTGCAGGATGCCGGATGAGCCACGTCAGTGGCCGGATTGTCGCGAAATATGGAAGACGAAGACGCGGGAAAAACGCGAAAAATCCAGCGGCGCGGCAAAATCCCCGGATCCGCCCTCGCTGCAGAAGATACAGCCGCGCGTTCCCAGCGTTCCGTCCCGGTTTGGGCAGGTCATGCGGCCGTCCAGAGCGATCTTGTAGACCTTCTGGCCGAAGCGGGATTTCAGTTCAAAGTCCAGGGAGTGATAAGGTTTGTCGTTCCAGTTCATGTTCGTGTTTCCTTTCGTGTCCGGGAATTTTCTGTTCCTTTTCTATACGTAACTGTTCAGTACCACATTACGGGCAAAAATCCATTGAAAATTGCCTTCGGCAATGGGATTTTTGCCTGCAAGCCCATGTTTTCATACGGTCAGCGCAGTGAATGCGCAGACCTACTGAACAGTTACTTCTATACAGTATACCATAGATGACCGGGAGGCGCTTCGGCAGTTTGCATGTTTGCCGCGAAAAAGACTGCACGGCGTAAAAACACAGACAGGCGAAAAGAATATTGTATTGTCCGTAAACAAACGGTGTGGTATACTGAAAACTACGAGCGGCAGTGAGGCGTGATTGTTTGCCGGAAAGAATGAAAAACTGCCGGGGGATTTTTGCATGGCCGGAACCTATTGTGGAAAATGGGCGGACCTGCATGGAGAAAAACGGAGGGGTAAAGGATGAACACAGCAAAAACATTGAACTGTTAAGATCAGAAGCAGCAGGTACCCGTATGTGCGAGTTATACGGAGCAGATAAAGCGGAGGAGAACATCCGCCGTTATGAGGACCTGGTACAGAAATTCCAGGAGAACTTTGGGGAGAAGGACATTCTGATGTTCAGTTCCCCGGGCAGAACGGAGATCAGCGGAAACCATACCGACCATAACCATGGCAAGGTACTGGCAGGAAGCATCAACCTGGATTGTTGTGGGAATTGCGGCAAAGAATGAATCAAGCAAGGTCAATATCATCAGTGAGACGTTTCATCAGAAATTCACCATCGACTTAAATGATCTGGCAGCCGAGTGCCAAGAAAGCAGGAACGGTGGATCTGGTGAAGGGCCTGTTAAAGGGATTTCAGGAGTCCGGCTATGAGGTGGGCGGCTTTTGACGCTTACATCACCAGCAATGTCATCAGCTCTGCCGGTGTAAGCTCTTCCGCATCCTTTGAGATGCTGCTGTGTTCCATGCTGAACCGTTTCTTCAATGACGGACGCATGGATACCGTTGCTTACGCCCACATCGGAAAGTACGCGGAGAACGTGTACTGGGATAAGGCTTCCGGTCTGCTGGACCAGATGGCCTGCGCGGTAGGCGGTCTCATTACCATTGATTTTCTGGAGCCGGCGGCTCCGAAGGTAGAGCAGATCGATTTTGATTTTGCGTCCCAGAATCACAGCCTCATCATCGTGCAGACCGGAAAAAAGGCCATGCAGACCTGAGTGCGGATTATTCTTCCGTTCCAAATGAGATGAAAAAAGTAGCACAGTTCTTTGGCAAGGAGGTCTGCGCGGAGGTAACAGAGCAGCAGGTGATTGATAACATTCAGGAGGTCCGCGCGTTTGCCGGAGACCGTTCCGTGATGCGTGCCCTGCATTTCTTTGAGGAGAATAAGCGGGTTGAGGCCGAGGTGGCAGCTTTGAAAGAGGGCCGCTTTGCGGATTTCCTGGCCAATATCACGGCATCCGGAAACTCTTCCTGGAAATGGCTGCAGAACTGCTACACCACAGCCAGCGTGCAGGAACAGGGAATCTCCATTGCCCTGGCACTTACCGAGCTGTTTATTGCCGAGAAGCAGCGCGGCGCATGCCGCATCCACGGCGGCGGTTTCGCAGGTGTCATCATGGCTATGCTGCCAAACGACATTGTGGACGAGTACATTGACTACATCGAGCATGCCATGGGCGCAGGCAGTGCGTACCGTATGAGCATCCGCCCGTATGGTGCAGTGTGCGTGAATGACATCATTTAAAAACTTCCTTTTTTCGTCAATCTGTGATATGATGGCGGGCGGTAGTGATGCCGCCCGCGTTTTTGTATGATAGGAAATTGCGTTCTATCATACAAAACGCTCCGCGAGGATGCGCACTCGGCGCAATGGCAGATGGTTGCTGAAGCAAACCGCGCCTCGGCGCGAGAATCCGCAAGCCGGATTCTTTTCATGTACACTTGATGCAGGGAAAAACTGGCCGTCAGAGCAGCCTGGCCTCGGCATATCACTTCCGGACGGAAAAGAGGATAAGACAAACGTTATGAAGCATTATAAAAGATTACAGCCCTGATCTACGGGGCTTTATTATTGATCTGCATCGGGATTGTGTGGCTCCTTGGGGCACTGAACCGGCAGGGAAATACCGGAACTGGCCGGGAGTCCGCAGTTCAGGAGAGCAGTCAGCAGGCAGGAGAGAACCCAGGTGGGGGCAAAACGGGGACGGGAACTGAAAACGGACCGGATGCGGCAGACCATGGTCTGGATGAATCCGAAGAGTCCGAGGAAGAACGCCTGGCCGTCTGGAACAGGAGCGCCAGGAATGGCTTGCGGAATACCGCAGACAGCAGAGACGGCACCGCAGAGCGCATGGATCAGGAAAAACAGAAGAGGAGACGGAAGCAGAGAAGCCCTATGAGCCGCCAACTCTGATGCTGGCTTCCGATCTTCACTTTATGAGCAACACGACCCACGATGACGGAAAAGCTTTCTGGAGCATGGTGGAGCATGATGATGGCAAGATTGACCAGTACAGCGAGGAGATGCTGGATACGCTGGTGGAGACAGCCATCCGGAATCATCCACAGCTCTGGCGCTTACCGGTGACATTACCTTAAACGGGGAGCGGATCAACCACGAGCTGCTGGCGGAAAAACTTCAGAAGATTCAGGACGCGGGCATTCCGGTGCTGGTGATTCCGGGAAACCACGACATTCAGAATAAAAATGCCTCCACGTATTTTGGAACGCAGCGGGAGAAGGCGGAGTATCTGGAAACGGGAGAAGATTTTTATGAAATTTATCATCAGTTTGGTTACGACCAGTCCCCAAACCGCGACACGGCATCCTTAAGCTTCGCGTGTATCCGCTGGATGCAAAGCACTGGCTTTTGATGATGGATTCCTGCATTTACGATGACGGAAAACCACGTAGAAGGCCGCATTGGGGATGCCACCTTAAAATGGATGGAGACGCATCTGAAGGTGGCAAAGGAGCATGATATCCAGGTGATCGTGCTGGCACATCACAATCTGCTGCAGGAAAGCCGCCTGTTTACGACCCAGTGTGAAATGGAGAACGGGTCGGAGGTGACGGCACTTCTGGAGCAGTATCAGGTGCCGCTTTTACATCAGCGGGCATCTGCATGTGCAGCGGATCCGGGGAGCATGTGACCGGACCGGGGCTGGAAGATGAGCAGGAGGGCATTCATGAGATTGTGCTGGAGCCCCTATTCCTTCCCCGGGCAATCAGTATGGCATGCTGAGCTGGGATTTGAATGATACCATGTCCTTTGAGACCCGGCGTGCGGATGTGGCAGCCTGGGCAAAGGAGCAGGGATCGGAAAATCCGAACTGTTAAATTTTTTTCAGAATGGTCCCGGCAGTACACGAAATCCGTGATTCAGGAACAGGTAAAGCAGACCATCACCATGGTGCCGGATGACTTAAAGGAGAAGATGGCATCGCTGTATGCGATCTGTATCTTCCATATTGTCTGGGAGAGGCAGTGCCATGGAATGACAAAACAGACATCGGCCTACACGCTCTGGCAGCGGGTGGATCCAAAGGGAAAAAATTTAAGGAAATGCAGAGCATGGCAGAGGACAGCCGTGTGGCCAGACAAAACTGGAGTGGAGGCGGCCGGCAGGAAACGACAGAAAATGAATCCGGCAGGGCAGTCAGAATCGTAAGAATGTCTTTGAGAGAGAAAGACAGATGCATAACAGTATGACAACATGAAAATGTCATAATAACACAATATAAATGCTGTAATTGAGCCAATAAGAATAGTTTTGTCTTTTTACATAGGAACGAGTTATAGTCTCTCTGCATAGGAGAGGGATTATAACTCGTTCTGCTTTTCTTTTGCTTTTAAGGCAAAAATATGAATCAGATTTTTGGGGGAAATTATGGCTACACAGCAGATTGAAGATCCAGTTAAACGCAAAATTGTGGAATACGCGCTGATCACCGTGAGTATCTGGATCATGGTCGTGGGAATTTATTTTTTCAAATTCCCGAATAACTTTTCATTTGGCGGCGTTACGGGCTTTTTTCGTCCGTGGTCAGCAGACTGACCGGAATGAACGCCAGTGATTTTTACCTTTGTAGTGAACACCGGCCTTCTGGTGCTGGGATTTTTATTCCTGGGAACCGATGTGGGCATCAAGACGGTATATTCCAGTATGCTGATGTCCTTCAGCTTAAGTGCTCTGGACCGTTTTATACCGATGGCAGGCACCATCACCGACCAGCCCATGCTGGAATTGATCTTCGCGATCTTCCTTCCGGCCTGGCTCCGCAATCCTATTTAACATTGGCGCGTCCAGCGGCGGCACCGATATCATTGCCATGATCTTAAAAAAGCACATTCCAGCATGAACATCGGAACTGCGCTTCTGGTGGTGGATATCACCTCCGTGGTCATGTCCTTCTTCGTATTCGGACCGACCACCGGACTGTATTCCTCTCTGGGCCTGATGGCGAAATCCCTGGTGATCGATGGCGTTATCGAGAATATCAACCTTTGTAAGTGTTTCAATATCATCTGCGATAATCCGGATCCCATCTGCGATTTTATCATTGAGGATCTGAACCGCAGTGCCACCATTTACAAGGCACAGGGCGCCTTTTCCCATCACAGCAAGACCGTTATTATGACGACCATGAAACGCAGTCAGGCCGTGCACCTGCGCAATTACATCAAGAAAGTGGAGCCGACCGCATTTATCCTGATCTCAAACTCCAGTGAGATTATCGGCAAAGGGATTTTTAAGCAACTAAATACAGCATGAAAATGAAAAACCACAGTAGCTTCCGGAAAGAAGCCACTGTGGTTTTCTGGCATATAATAGAGAAAAGAAGAATACTGGAGGATGGAAGATGGCAGACAACAATCACGCAGCTTCAATCCGTGGATCGATTTCAGAAGGCATATATAGAACAGGAAAAAATATCATGAGAGAAAAGTCAGAACCATAAGAGTCATGATCCTGGTGTTGTTTCTCGCCCTGTGGGAGCTCTGCACAAGACTGGATATGGTTGATGATTTTATATTCAGCTCGCCGTCCAGAGTCTTTTCCTGTTTCCGGAAGATGGTGCTGGATGGCAGCATCTTTTCCCATATCGGGATCACACTGTTCGAAACGATTGTCAGCTTTCTGATCGTTACGGTAATCGGAATTTCGGCAGCAGTCCTGCTATGGTCCAGCCGGAGCGCATCGGAAATCCTGGAGCCATATCTGGTGATGCTAAACAGCCTGCCAAAGTCCGCTCTGGCCCCTATGCTGATCGTATGGATGGGAAGCCATGTGCATACCATCATCGCGGCGGCGGTTTCCGTAGCTGTGTTCGGCTCAATCCTGACGCTGCAGTCCGGTTTTTCCTCTATGGATCCGGATCAGCTCCGGTTGATCTATACTCTTGGAGGAAACGAAGAAGGATGTGCTCACAAAGGTATTATTGCCTGGCTCTGTGCCCCTGATCTTGAGCAATATGAAGGTCAATGTGGGACTGTGTCTGGTGGGGGTGATCATCGGAGAATTCCTGGCGGCAAGGAGAGGACTTGGTTATCTTATTATTTATGGCAGCCAGGTTTTTCAGCTGGACTGTGTCGTGCTATCCATCGTGCTTCTGTGCCTTTTTTCTTCCCTGTTTTACCGGATGATTGCCGAAGGGAATGATACGGCAGGACAGAGGGAAGCCCTTTTATTTTTACAGAAATTGGGCTTCCTTTTTTCTCTGAGTTTGATGTTAAAATATCGGCTGGCATAGTAAAAAGAAAAAGTTGTGCATAATTACAAAAACCGTTTACATTTCATGGTATGTATGTTAATATCATATATGTAATCGGTTTCCCTAAAATGGAAGCGAAAGAGGACGTTTTAAATGAATATTAAAGAACTGGCTAGCGTGCAGGCGTTTCTTCTGCCACAGTCTCAAGAGTGCTGAATAACTCTGGATATGTAAAAGAAGAAACACGAAAAAAAAGGTGCTGGAAGCGGTGGAGGAATATCATTATGTTCCAATGCGATCGCGCGGAACCTAAGCATCAATGACAACTCCGAGTATTGGCGTGATCATTCCGGATATTGAAAATGAGTTCTTTTTAAGGCCATCAGCGGAATCAGCGAAATTGCGGACAGCTATCACTACAATCTCGTATATTTCGAACGAATGAGACATTGGACAAAGAGCATGAGTTCCTGAATGCAGCGATCAGTCAGCGTCTGAAGGGCGTGATCATTGCGCCGGTCTCCCAGCTGGATACGGTTACAAAGGACAGTCTGCTCAAGCTGGAAGAATCCGCATACCGGTTGTCCTTATCGACCGCGATATCCGGGGAGCACGCTTTGATTGAGTGTTTGTTGATAATTTTGGCGGAGCGTATGACGGCGTGGAGGCACTGATCCAGAGTGGCCATAAAAAAGATCGCTGTGATTGCCGGACCAAGCACTTCTGAAGCCTGGAAAAGAGCGGCTTCAAGGTTACCGGCAGGCCATGGAGGATGGTGGATCCCCGTGCGGGAAGAATATGTTGTCTATGGGGGATTTCAAGAGTGAGAAAGCCTATGAGTCAACTAAGTATCTGCTTGAACAGCAGGATCCGCCGACAGCGATCTTTTCATCCAACAATGAATCAACACTTGGTTGCTTAAAATATTCGACCGAGAAAGGCATGGCGCCGGGACGGGAGATCGCGCTTTTGGGGTTTGATGATATCGAAAACACTGAAAGTCATTGATTACAGGCTGTCTGTGGTGGAGCGTGATGCAAGACAACAGGGAATGGAGGGCTGAAGCTTCTCATGGAATGCTTTTGCAGACATCAAGAACCGGCAGCGCGGAAAAAGGATCCTGGTTCCGTATCGGGGTCATTCTGCGAGGATCAGAAAAGAGTACGAAAGAAAAGTGTATGTAAGATGCACATTTTCTTTGAAACAATATGTAACCGGTTACATATAGAAGGAGAAATATTTATTATAAAGGAGAGAGTATTATGAACTTAAATCGCATGATCGATCACACAATGTTAAAGGCAGACGCAACAAAGGGAAACCATCATTCGTTACTGCAGAGAAGCGAAGGAGCATGAGTTTGCATCTGTCTGCGTAAATACCTGCTTTGTTCCGCTGGTGGCTGACGAGTTAAAGGGCAGTGAAGTAAAGACCTGCTGCGTGGTTGGTTTTCCGTTGGGAGCTATGCTGACGACAGCCAAGGCTTTTGAGGCATCTGAAGCAGTAAAAGCAGGAGCCGATGAAGTGGATATGGTTATCAATATCAGTGCACTGGAAAGATAAAGATGATAACTACGTGGAAGATGATATCCGTGCAGTGGTTGAAGCATCCAAAGGCGCAGTTGAAAAGTGATTATTGAGACCTGCCTCCTTACTGATGAGGAGAAGGTTCGGGCGTGCGAATTATCTGTAAAAGCCGGAGCGGATTTTGTAAAGACTTCAACCGGATTTTCCACCGGTGGTGCTACTGTGGAAGATGTGGCATTGATGAAAAAACCGTTGACGGGCGTGCAAAGGTAAAGGCAAGCGGCGGTATTCGCACACGGAGGCGGCAAAAACTCTGGTAGAGCAGGCGCGGGACCGGATCGGTGCGGAAATGGAATTGTATTGTTGTAGCAGTTTGGGGAAAAAGGAAAGAAGGAGACAGCTATGGGGAAGAAAACAGTTGTATTTGGAAGCTTTGTTGTGGATCTGATGGGAAGAACCCCTGCATCTTCCGGCGGCAGGAGAAACCAAAGGAACCGTATTCAAAATGGGACCGGGAGGAAAGGGATTCAACCAGGGCGTAGCTGCTCATAAAGGCCGGAGCCGATGACTATGGTAACAAAGCTTGGCCGGGATACGTTTGCCGACATTGCGTTAAATACCATGAAGGAATCC
>VOFG01002408.1_pt1 | contig 22031 bp, 42 predicted proteins | sample 5384171 | NCBI WGS metagenome assembly VOFG01 (sample SAMN12384726, study PRJNA508395) | human gut metagenome | isolation source: healthy gut F | host: Homo sapiens | reverse complement strand
CTTTGCCGTTGATGAGCGAACGCCGATCAGCTTCCAGGAGGCTGCGCCGCAATCACAATCACTTGCCGGCGTCACGGCCTGCGCCCGGCGAGGCTACCGTATTGTCGTGAAAATTCGTCAACATCTGTTATTGTCGCTTTTTTTCTTCGAAGCCGTCGCAGTGCTTGTCGAAGACGCCATGTCGCCTGGCGCCGAACAAGACGCGATATTGAGATTGACACCGTTCGGATATCGACGGCGCGATCATTCATAAACCAGCGCAGGCATCACCGATCGAGTTGTCGCCGGCAACAGTCATGAAAATTGCCAGGCCGACACTTGTCGCAGATCCGAATTGTCATCTTTCGGCGCGATGCCGGTCATTCACACGTCAGTTCAGGTTGTGATAACCGACTGGCATGATGAAAGCCGTGAGCGGTGCCGACCATTGCCTGATATTGCCGCCTGGGACGCCCAGCGTCGGCGTGTTACGCAGGGGCTTAGAGCTGGCGACCGGTAAGAACGTTGTTAACAAAGCAGGTATTCGGCAACTGGCGTGGCTTCGGCGGCACCTCGACAGGTCACGTAGTATTGGTCGCGCAGCCTCACCTGAGGGATAACGAGCTGCAACGCCATCACTGCCGCGCGGGGATCGTCGCGCACTCCGTTGTAGCAGTCAGCCGACCGTTTCCGGCTTGATCGATGCTGTGCTGTGGGACGGCACCGGCTCCTGAAGCCGCAGCCACTGTTCTTTCGGCTCAGTGCCGATGTGATCGCTTATCGGTTTGGGGGGAACCGGAGCCAGATGGGATCGGCGCGACGTTTCCGGCAATTCGATACGTGCTGACCTCCGCCGAGTCTTCTGGCGCCGCTGCTGGTTTGCCCACATGGAGACAGCATCGTCGCCTTTGAGCCTGGCGCTTCCGCAGCATGAACGCATCAGCCTTTGCCGTCACCGCGCAGATCATCGTCACCAGGTCACGAGCCATCATCAGCGTCATCGGCGACTGGCGATTCTGAACGGACAAGATCGCTTCATTTGTCGTGGACGGCACGCGCCCGTTTAGTCCGTGAAGAACACCGCCACAGTCCTGTTCATCGAACAGAGTTGTCGTCATTCGTAGCGGAATGGAATCGCGGCACGTCATCTCACGGCTGGGATTACCGGTCAGCGAGCGCCCAGCCTGCAGCTGCTCAACTGCCGGGCTGGCAATGCTCGAGGCGTCCCGCACTCACCCATCGACCGGTATAGCGAGGGCGGCAGAACAAGCTCATGGTTCGGCATGAACGGCAGCGGCGGCGGCTTGAGGCGATCCTGCCTTGAGCGGTTTCATAGCTTCGATAGCATGCCGACCGAAAGCCGAACGATGCATAATGGATGCCGGGCATTCACCCGGATGACGCAGAGTCGAATGTTTCAGCTGCCTGCCGATGATAGTGACTGGCCAGACGCGCTGAACGCGAGTCGAGCTGGCGAGCCGACGTAACAAACGAGTCTTCCATGCTCACCTGCTGGCTGCGAGCAGTAACTGACACGCAGTTGCGCCCAGATCGTTCGGTCAGCCACGCCCGCTTGATATGACGCCCATGCTGGGTGATCGACCGCACGTTGTCAGTGTCGTATCGCTTGCCATTGCGACGCCGACATCAGACGCAGAACGGGCGTCGATCCGACGATGGCTTGCGGCAAAGGGGCGGCTGTCCTGCCGGGGATGTCTCCTTCGAGTGCTGGAGACGGTCGAGTATCACCGCGGGCGGTCATCTTCATACGATTATATGCCGTAGTACGTCATCATTAACAGCATCACGCTGCGCTGGGCGATTGACTGAGCCGGAACCTGGGAGATTGTGCTAGGGCAGGGCACGGTTAGTAGTGCGTTTTTCCGAAACAGGATACTCATTCGATATCCTCAACCAAATTAACGGCATAGCAGTGGATAGAGTTATTTCGCAGCGTTTTGAAGATGCTTGAGATGCTGTTACTTCCGCCTCCGAGGCATTGATCAGTCGCTGAACGGAGGGTTCTGCCAGCGCAGTCGTTGTCGATGGAGAAATGGCGGGCGGTGCTGCCAGCGCCATCACGAGAGCACACAGCATAATATTTGGCTCCGTTTTTGTAGCACTGAGTTCAGAGCAGTTTGAATTGAACGAATATTGTGCAGTAATCGTCCGGTGTATCCGGCATAGGATGTTTTTCATTAAAAAATTCTGTAATATGAAAGCCGCAGACATTCACATAAAAATGAATGTTGCGCTTATCAAAAAGTACGGCGTACAGGTTTCCCATACTTTCGTGTTCGGATATATTCGTTCCAATTCAAACCATATCTTCTTACCGATACCATTGCTCTGAACTCCGTTCTTTACAAAAAGCAGGTCAAGATGGTTATGCTGTGTACTCTCATTGATAATAACAACAGCACCGCCCACCATTTCTCCATCGACAACGGCTTTATAGACAGCAGAACCCTCCGCATTCAGCGACTGGTCAATGTCCTTTTCAGGCAGAATAACAGCATCTGTTTTCCCAAAAGCATCTTCAAAACCTTTCTGAAATGCTTCCTGCATATCCGCCTTGTATTGCGTTAATTCTTTTGGTTCTATACAAAACTAATTGGAAGGTCATTTTATATCTATCTCCTCAAAATTCCGAGTTGTCGAGATGGAGTATACCACATTTCTGAGGCTTTCGGAAGGCACTTTATAGCCGTCCCTGCCTGTAAGTGAAGGTCGTTGTCCCTTCTCCCGTGACGGATACTGTGTTGTCTCCATGCCGCAGTTCCAACTCTGATTTCCCAGGTTCCGGCGCTGACAGTTTTGCGGAAGGATTCTCCGTCAATCGCCCAGCGCAGCGTGGTCTCTGCTGTTGTTGTGATGACCGGTACTACTGGCATATAGTCATTATGAAGAATGACTGTGCCGCTGCCGGTGATACTCTCGACCGTCTCCGAAACATAGTAGAGAACGCATCCCCATCTGAGCAGGACAACACAAGCTGCCCTTTGCCCGCAAGCGGATCATAGGTCGGATCGGCTTCAAGCGTTCCAAGCGCATACAACGTCTGGTCTTCTGTCAGCGTCACCCGGCAAAGCTGCCCGGCAAACTGATTCACGACCGCACTGACGAGCCGGTCAAAGTCAGATCGGTCACCCAGCATGGAAAGGTCATATCAAATGAGCGTGGCTGATAGGCCACACGCCCCAGCGCCTCCGTGAATCGAATAGGAGAATTTCTTCCCGGCACCGTGATCGTATTGCTCTGCGACTGCGGTGTCGGGTAGTTTACTGTCTCTCGCAGCCAGCCGAGGCTGAGCATGGAGACTCCGTTTATGGTTACGTCAGGCTTCATAGGCTCAACCTCGCGTTCAGCTTTTGCGTCTGGCCGAGTCCGCTGTCAATGGCAGGCAGCAGGCGACCGACCAGTGTGCCGTCATCCAGGTAGATGCCCTTGCCGCTGTTGGCGGCGATGACGGCCAGGTATTTTTCTACATTATGCATGTTCAGCTTTTCGGTCAGCATTGCCTCAAGCTGCTTATAGAAACCGCTCAAAGGCAGGATCGCCTCCGATCCCGCTTCGCCGCCCGCCATCAGGGCGCTGCCGTTCATGCCGAAGACCGTAGGCTTGGTCATGATGCCGCCTTCCTTGTACCAGTCGATGGACAGGTGCGGAACGCTGGGAGGAGAGATAGAGAGCGTACCGGACACGCGGAAATGCGGCAGTTTGATATGCGGCAGCTGCAGCTTCAGGCCGGAGAAAAGCCGCTGACCGCATTGAGAGCCGAGCGGATCTTGTCCCGAGCCGCCTCGATGGGAGTGACGATTGCCGTCTTGATTCCATTCCAGACGGAGGTGGCCGTGCTCTTGATTCCGTTGAACAGGTTTGTGGCAGTGTTCTTCACGGATTCAAACGCGGAAGAAACTTTGCTTTTGATGCCGTCCACGACCGTGGAGATGGCGGTCTTGATCCCGTTCCAGATCGTAGTCGCGGTGGCCTTGATGGCATTGAAAACCGTAGTGACCACAGTTTTAACGGCATTGATCTGCGCGGTGACGGTAGAAACGATGCTGTTCCAAATGCCGGAAAAGAAAGCAATGATGCCGTTCCAGATTGTCTCAAAGAACGACTTGATGCTTGTCCACACAGTCTCCCATGTGGTGCCAAACCAGCCGAAAACGACCTCTGCCAGAGACTTCAGCAGATTCAGCGCAGTATCGAAAAGGCCGGTGATGGCATCCCATACGCCGGAGAAGATCACTTTCACGCCGTCCCACATCTGGCTCCAGTTCCCCGTGAACAGGCCGATAAACACATCAAGCAGCCCCGTGATCACATCGAGCACTGAGCCGAGAACGGTTGAAACAACAGAAAACGCGGCTTCAAAGACCGGTGCGAGGAACTGGCAAAGTCCGTCCCACAGGCTTTTCAGCACATCCACGATGGAGCCGAATTCAAAGCCGAGAGCGTTCAGCCTGTCAACGATGCCCTGGCAGAAAACCTGGATCTTGCTGACGATCCCATTCCATATGGCAGTGATGGCGTTGCGAAACTCCTCGTTGGTATCCCTCAGGTGTTTGAACGCTGCGACCAGTACTGCAATGACCGCAATCACGGCCAGTACGGGAGCGGAGATGCCGCCGAGAGCCGCGCCGAGTTTGCCGAAGATACCGGTGCCTGCTTTGACAGCAACACCCAGTTTCTTCACACCGGTTGCCAGCTTGACAAAGCCCTGCATGGCCACGCCGACCTTCGAAATGACCGTGCCGAGGATCACCAGCAGCGGTCCCAGGGCGGCAATAATCAGACCAATGGTCAGCACCGCTTTCCGCTGGCTTTCGCTCATGCCGGTCAGGTTGTCCACGAAAGCCTGAACCCTGCTGACGATGGCGCGGATGGCCGGCATCAGCATCTCACCGAAAGAGATGGCCAATTCCTGGATCTGCGACTTCAAAATTGTCAGCTGACCGGCGAGGTTATCCTGCATGACTGATGCCATCTGATCTGCCACACCGTTGTATTCCTCGATCCAGTCGATGCCTTCCTCAAGCGCCTGGGACATGGAATGATCGCGCCGTCCACGGTCTTGACGAAGGTATCCGAACAGTGGTCAATGGAACTGGACAGCTTTTCAATATCCGCGTCCCCAGCGTTCATCAGAGCGAGGAAGCCGGACATGGCGTTCTTACCGACAAGCGCCTCGGCTGCGGCGGCCTGCTCCGATTCGGAAAGCTGAGAAAAAGCCCCGCGGCAATCCGACAGGATGTTTGACAGATCACGCATGGAGCCGTCCGCATTGGTAGTTGCAATGGTAACCTCGCCGAGAGCGGAGCCGGTGATCTTTACCTCACCGGCAAGGTTGTTCATGATGGTGCGAAGCGCAGTACCGGCCTGGGAGCCTTTGATACCGGCGTTCGCCATCAAGCCAATGGCTTCAGCGGTATCCTCCGCGGAGAAGCCCAAAGCACCGGCAATAGGTGCGCAGTACTTGAATGTCTCACCCATCATGGAGACGTTAGTGTTGGCGTTGGAGGATGCGGCAGCAAGGATGTCCGCGAAATGGGCGGAGTCATCGGCGCTCATACCGAACGCGGTCAGCGCGTCCGTAACGATATCTGACGTGGTAGCCAGATCCTCACCGGAAGCGGCGGCAAGGTTCATGATGCCCTCAATACCGCCGAGCATGTCCTCCGTTTTCCAACCGGCCATCGCCATGTATTCCATAGCGGCAGCGGCCTCGGTCGCGGAGAACTTGGTCTTCGCGCCCATCTCACGGGCCTTATCCCGCAGGGCGTCCAGGTCATCACCGGTCGCTCCGGAGATGGCGGCGACCTTGCTCATGCCCTCATCAAAGTCTGTCGCAGTCTTTACCGCAGCAGCGCCGAGACCGGCGACAGCCATGGATGCGGGCATGATCTTCTGACCGGCGCTGGTGACGGAGTCTCCGAAAGCCTCCATCTTTTTACCGGCCTGGTCGATCTTCGACAGCGCCACACTTGTGGACGCTGCCTCTTCCTGCAGTCGGCGGAGTTCCTGCTCCGTCTCGATGATTTCCCTCTGCAGGGCGTCATATTTATCCTGACCGAGGTCGCCGTTTTTCAAGCTGCTGTTTTGCCTGCTCCTGTGCCTGCTTCAGAGTTTCCAGCTTTTCCGACGTTGCGCCGATGGCATCTTTCAACGCCCGCCGCTTCTGGGTGATCAACTCGGTATTACCGGGGTCAAGTTTGAGGAGGCGGTTCACATCCTTCAGCTGACTTTGGGTGTTTTTTATCGTGCTGTTGACATTCTTCAATGCTTTTTCAAGACCTGTGGTGTCGCCGCCGATCTCGACGGTTATGCCCTTAATGCGTCCGGCCATGCAGTCCGCCTCCTTCCGTTAGAAATTGTCGAAATCCTTCTGCCCGGCTATCCGCACGGTATCCTTCTCTCCCGTACTTGTAGTCGTCGTTCCCTTTCTCCGTCCAGATATCCAGAACCATACCAATGGTCAGGAGATCGAGGTCACTCATGGACAGCCCGATCTCCAGGCATCGGAGCAGGAACAGCGGTGTCGTTATCTCCCGGGCGCTGGGATTCCGTTTTTTAGATTCGATATCCGTCACCAGATTCGCGCCCCAGAGCTCAAGAATCTCCGGCAGCACCTGGTAGATACTGAACATCTCAAATTCATCCAGCCATTCATCAATGGTGCCGGGGACGGTGGGATCAGCATGGCAAGCCATGATGTAGGCCACGTTCTCGAAGATCTCCAGATCCTCGATCTGCATTTCCTCGCCGTCATCGGTCTTGCCCTTATAGGATTTTTCCAGCTTGGTGAGATCTTTGAAAATGTCCCGTTTGAACTTGATGCGGTAGAGCCGCGGGATCGCGGCAGAGGAACGGAACGTACCTCCTTGCCGCTGATCACAACAGATTTTTCCTGCATGGCTTAACCCTCCGGCTCCGCCGCAGGCTCAAGGAGGGCACGTACACTGCGCCATACCAACCGTCGTAGGTGGCCTTGGCGGTGGTGTCGCCGGTTCGGCTCTTGACCAGGCCGTCCTCACGGGGGTCAGCTGTCAGGTTCAGCGTCTCAGTCCGCGGCTCGATCGTCTCCTCCTTGGTCTGAGACTCGATGCTCGGCCGGGAGGCAGCGCAGTTGTAGAGAACATGACGGATGCCGTGCTCATCGCCGTCAAACTCGAAAAGCAGCGCAAACTTCACGCTCTCGGTATTGTCAGCTTTCTCCACCAGCACGCCGTTGCTGTCCAGAATCTCCTTGAGGATCTCCGTACGGAACCACTCGGGGATCAGCGCAATCTCCAGATCACCGCTGTAGCCGTTGTTGGCATAGGTGCGGAAATACACAATGCCGTCCGCATAGAAGGGAGAGCTTTCGCCTTCGGCATCCAGCGACAGGCTGACAGCGCCGGGGATGGCCTTCGGCGTCGCGTAGGTATAATTGGTCACGCCCTCAACGACCTCGGTCGTGAGCTTCGCGGCGTGAACATTTTTCAGGTTGTATTTCACCTTATTGCTCATTGGTTTTACCTCCAACTCAAAAGAATAAAGTACTTCGTAGAGGCTTTCGCTCTCTATCCAGACCTCGGTTTTGTCGTAAAAAATGCCGCGCTCATCCAGCACGGCTTCCACATGGTTTTCAGTTTCCGGATTCTTCTCTTCGGTGTACAGTTCGATGTGTACGAGATTGATTTTGAAGTACACCCGGCCATCGGCTGCGAAGTTGTCGCTGCCAGGGCAGAGAAAAACAGATGAAGGGCGGTGCCGGAGACTCGCCCTCAGCGAAATGATCGTAGGCATACGGGATGCCGATTGTCTCCATAATGCTAATCAGATTATCCATTCCGTATACTCCTCTCAATTTCATGCTCAAGTTCCTCAATGCCGTCCTGCTCCGCGGGAGCAATATGCGCTTTCCCGGCGACTCTGCCGCCGTTGCGCTTGGCATGGCCGTGTTCCAGAAGATGCGCCAGCATATACCTTGTCGGGGAATATACTGTTATCTCCAGTGCAGAGGAGCTTTCCTTTGTTGTCTTGGTACGCCAGCTTTTTGCGTACTTTCCGGATCGTGCCGGTGCCCCCTGCCGTAATCTCTTTTCTTCACGGTATTGGCTGCTTTCTTTACCGCGCCTTTGACGCCGTCCGTTGTGGTGTCAGCATAGTTCTCCAGTTCCCGCATCACTGCATCAGCTAGCTGATCGATTTGCACTCTTCTGCTCATTAACGATCCACCTTCTGACACAAATACTTTATGGACCGGCGTTTATAGCTCATATGATCGACACCAAGGATGTTATATAGCTGTCCATTAAAGAGGATCCTGTATTCTGTGGAAGTAACCGCGGCAGCTGCCTTGCAGTACCGAACTGTAAAATCTGCTTTGCTGCCGTCGATGATCAGCCCAGCTTCTGAATCTTCTTTGGGTGACTCAGCACTGACTGTCGCATGGCACGTGTAGAATGGGGTCCACGCATTCTTTCTGTTGGCGTACTGATCCGTGACAACCAGAGTTCTTCTGATCTCGATCTTGACATTCAACAGTTCGATCTTCATTAGAATGCGGGCTCCCGTACACCGAACAGCAGATATCTCAGGTTCATCATCAGATGATGGTGGTCTGCATCCTCTCTATGTTCATATAGATACGCCACTGCATACAGGGTTGCGGTCTTGATATTCCCATTGACAGCGATCGGCATATCTCCCAGCGACATCCGGCACACATGTGCGACCAGTTCTTCCGCCGTCGAGATCAGGGTTTGCTATTAGGTCATCTTCATCTGGATAGTCCACACGGAGATAAGTTTTGTTTCTTCCAGGGTTACGATCATGTCCTTCACCTCATTGTAATTGGGGAGGCTGGGCTCTCACTCAGCCTCTCCCTGCCATCATTAGGTGCCAGAGGCAGCGGTACCCTTGAGCTTAAGTACCTTGATGGCCTCGGGCAGGATCAGCTTGCCGTCCACACGCTGTGCGCCGAGGAAGCCCACCTGGCCGGTAGTAGCGAAGAGCTCATTCAGGCGCTTGAAGGTGCGGCCCTGACGGTCGGCGATCCAGTAGTAAGAGTAGTCGCCAAATGCGATGGCTTTCTCACCTGCCGCGATGCTGGGCATGAAGGGAGAGAGAGATAACCTCGCAGCCCAGAATGGTGTTGGGCGTACCCGCCACCAGAGAAGGCTGCCACAGGTACTGGCCGTTCTGGTCCTTCAGCTTACGCAGGGCGGACACAGTGGAATCGTTCATGATCCACTTGGCTTTCTTGCGGTAAGGGACGCGCAGGCTGTAGTAGAGGTCGATCACGTCATCGGCAGTGATGCTGGCACCAGTGGTGGTCACACCGATATCTGCACCGCCGGTATCGGCCAGCAGGCCGAGGGGCTTGCCGGTGCCATCGCCTTTGAAGAACGCCTCCTCTTCTTTGGTACCGATGCGGCGAGCAAACTCGTCAGGGTGATATAGCCTTCCATATCGAAGGCGGAGTCGTTCAGCAGCCCTCGGAGATCTTGATCATGGTGCCCAGCTTATACGCGCCCAGGGAGAGCTGGCCGAAGGAATCATCGCTCTCGGGGTACAGGCCTTCCTCATCGATCCAGCCCGCAGTGCCCTTGGAGGCAACAACAGGGGATCTTACGGTCGCCGCTGTTGGAGTGAATGACGGTAGCGATGCGGCGGAAGATGTTCTCCTCCTCCAGGGCCTCGATCAGGGTGCGTTCGAATTCGTCAGGGACCAGATAGCCTCCTTCGGAATCGGTGCCGACCTGCAGCGCGTTGGTGACGCTGGGAAGAGGATACTTTGGAACGCAGCGCATTCCAGAAGTTCTTCTTGTACTCATCGGAAGCGCGACCGGTCTTCATCTCCATCTTGGCACCATCGGGCTTGCTGGTCAGCGGCTCAGAGGTAGGAGCCTTCAGCTCACGCTCAAAAAGCGTCCAGACGATCCTGACGATCGATTTCTTTGCCGAGATTGACGATATCCTGCTCCATGCGCTCATAGGTCTCGGTGTCCTCAGCAGACAGGATGCCATTCTTGTCGCGGTGGGAATCCAGGAAGGCCTTGGCCTGTTCCCAGATGCGGGCGCGCTGATTACGAAGTTCGTTGGTAGTGTTCATTTGTGTGCCCTCCTTAAGGCTTAATAAGATTAAGCCGCGCCATCAGCTCATCGATGGTGCGGCCTGGTTTGACCTCCGGTTCCTCCGGAGCAGGTTCTTCTTTCACCGGTTCCGGTTCAGGCTCCGCTTTTTCTGCGGGCTTTGCCTTCGCAGTGATTTTGTTGAGCAGTGCGTTTTCAACTGCTCTGCCTGAAAAAAGCATAGGCGGGCTCATCGACCGCCAGCTTTTCATCGGTGAGGATGTCATCCGCAAAGCCGAGCTCTACGGCTTTTTTGGCGTTCATCCAGGTTTCGCTGTCCATGAGATGAGACAGCTTTGCACGGGAAAGATTCGTCTTGATCTCATAGGCATTGATGATGCTTTCCTTCACCTTCGTCCAGCATTGCAATGGCCTTCTGCATATCCGTATGGTCACCGAATGCAACGGTCATGGGATTGTGAATCATCATGAGTGCCGTCGGTGCCATGAGGACTTGCGTACCAGCCATAGCGATAACAGAAGCTGCGGAAGCCGCAACGCCATCGATCTTGACGGTTACATTCCCCTTGTAGTCCATGAGCATTGAATAGATCTGGCTGGCAGCAATACAGTCGCCGCCGGGGCTGTTGATCCAGATGACGATGTCTCCGTCACCAGCGAAAACAGCTCCTTTCGGAACATTGCCGGAGTGATTTCATCGTCAAACCAGCTCTCCTCGGCAATCGTGCCGTACAGTTCAAGGACCCGTGCTTCGGTTCCTTCGCCGTCCGCCTGATCCTTCCACGTCCAAAACTTCTTCGTCTTTGGTTTCATCGGTTCGGGGTTCCTCCTTTCCTTTGGTTTCAGGGGTATTTGCAAAAGCTCCGGCATGCTTCAGCGGGAGCATATTGCCATTGATGAGATACAGATCTCCGCCTTCCTCAGCCGGGATCCGGTCAAGGTTCTCCAGCTCCCGGATATCATTGGCGGACATCCAGCCGTTTTGGCGGGCCGATAGCATAGCCGTTCATACGGCTTGCATAGTCGCCGCGAAGCAGTCCTTCCAGATTGAACTTCACAAAGTACTGCTTCTTTTCATTTCTCCGAAAGTAGTGAGCGAGCAATGGACTGCTCCCATCTCACGACCCACGGGTCAAGGGTGTATTTCACGAATTCCAGAGACTGCTGCTCAATATTTGAAAAGCTCGACTTTTCCAAATCCCCAACCATATGCGGCGGGACGCGGAAAATTCGAGCAATTTCATTGATCTGGAATTTTCGGGTTTCGAGGAACTGCGCCTGCTCCGGAGAAATGGAAATAGGCGTATACTTCATGCCCTCTTCCAGCACGGCGATCTTGCCGCTGTTGGCGCTGCCGCCAAACTGACTTTGCCATGCTTCCCGGACGCGCTGCGGGTCCTTGATCGTTCCGGGGTGTTCCAGAACACCAGAAGGTGCTGCGCCGTTGGCAAAGAACTTAGCGCCGTACTCTTCTGTAGCAATAGCAAGTCCAATGGCGTTCTTCGCCATTGCGATCGGCGAGTATCCGACCAAGCCATCAAAGCCCAGGCCTGGAATGTGCAGCACATCTTTTGGCAGCAGGATCACGCGGCCGGTTTCGGCGGTCTTGGCTTCCTCAGCGGAACGCGTTACGTGTAGTACAGCTGCCCGTTCTCATCCCGCTCCACCGACATTTTGTTCGGCATGAGCGGATACAGAGCCATGACCTCGCCTTTGCCGTTCCGGATGATCTGCGCATATGCATTGCCCCAGAGGAGCAAGTGCGTCATGAGCGTTTCTCTGAACACGAAAGAGCTCATCTCCGGGTTGGGCTCGTCATGGGCAGCAAGTACAACGGATGGTCCGTTGCTTTCTCCTTTCCACCTGAATCGGTATATCTATATAGGTGGAGTGGAAGACCCGCGATCGCTTCTGCCAGAATGCGTACACAGGAATACACGGCGGTCATCTGCATAGCAGATCGCTCCGTCACGATCTTTCCTGCAGTTGATCCGCCCATGAAAAAGGTATAGCTGCTTCCGGCTGTACGGTTTTCAGGCTTATCTCTCGCTTTGAATATGCTTGTCAACAGGCTCACTTGTTGATCCTCCTTATGCTAATTGGCCGCGCTTGTCCATCAGACGAACAATAGTCCTCTCGAATCATACACAGACTCGGTACTGCTTTGGTGCCGGATCGCACGGTCAAGTGCCATAATCGTGGCGACCGCACCATCGATACGTTCAGTGCTCTTCTCCTTGTCCGGCTTTATGTTCCCTGCCGGATCTGTCCGCACATAGATGTTATCCATCATCCACCGGAGCGGGAGCATTCCGCCGTGAGCGATCCTGCCTTCAGGACAAGCTTCATCAGCTCTTTAGTCGGCGGAGACATATCTTTGAAGCCCTGGCCGAACGGGACGATCGTGAAACCTGCATCGGCAACGTCCTGGCTCATTTGCACGGCACCCCAACGGTCATAGGCAATTTCCTTGATGTTGTACTTGGTTCCGAGCTCTGTAATGAACTTCTCAATGAAGCCATAATGAATGACATTCCCTTCGGTGGCCAGTGCTGTCCCCTGGGCCTTCCAAACATCATACGGAACATGGTCGCGCCGCACTCGGAGGTCAATCGTGTCCTCCGGCACCCAAAAGTACGGGAGAACATAATACGGCTCGTTCTCTTCGCGCGGCGGAAACACAAGAACAAATGCCGTGATATCTGTACTGCTCGACAGGTCAAGTCCACCGTAGCATTCACGGCCAATCAGCGCATCCGGGTTGACCGGTTTAGCGCACTTGTCCCAGGCGTCCATTGGCATCCAGCGGACGCTCTGTTTCACCCATTGATTCAACCGCAGTTGTCGGAACAGGTTCTCCTCGGCAGGGTTGTCCTTTGCACTCTGGTAGGCAGCGCGGATTTTCTATATCCACGGTCACATCCAGTGACGGGTTGGCCTTGTACCAGTTGCGTTCATCTGCCCAGTCGGCGTTGTCATCGATGCCGTAAATCACAGGGTAAAAATGTCGGGTCGAACTTTCTACCAGCGAGGATATCTTCCGCCTTCTGATGAACCTCCCAGCAAATGCTGTTCCGGTCGGTGCCCGCAGTCGTGATCAAGAAGAATAACGGCTGCTTCCGTGCATCACCGGAGCCGTGAGTCATGACGTCATACAGCAGCCGGTTCGGCTGGGCGTGAAGCTCATCGAAAACGACACCGTGAACGTTCAGACCGTGCTTCGTATACGATTCTGCTGACAGCACCTGATAAAAAGCTGTTCAGTGGTGTGTATACCAGTCGCTTCTGGGAAAGTACCGGCTTGATCCGCTTCTTGAGCGCCGGACATTGCTCCACCATCTGGCAGGCAACGTCGAACACGATTGAAGCCTGCTGCCGATCCGCAGCGCAGCCATATACCTCCGCGCCCCATTCTCCGTCTCCAGCCAAAGATAAAGAGCGACCGCTGCTGCGAGTTCGCTCTTTCCTTGCTTCTTGGGTATCTCAATATAGGCTGTGTTGTACTGCCTATAACCGTTTTCCTTGACTGTCCCGAACACATCCCGGACAACTTTCTCCTGCCATGGCAGCAGTTCGAAGTTCTTCCCATGCCACTCTCCTTTTAGTGTGCTTCAAAGCGGAGATGAAGGCAACGGCGCGATCGGCGAGGCTTGCGTTCGTTATGATTTTTCTTTTCCGGGACAATAATTCTCTGATCCGCCAATCGCTTTGTCCCTCCTTATTTCGACAAAAAAACGACAGCGTTTGACGCTGCCGTTCTTGGCTTAATCTTCAGTTGATATGATCTCGACTTCTTCGTCGATGCATACCAGATCGACTTCCTCTCGCAGGATCCTCAGTGCCTCTTCATAGCTGCCGCTTTCGAATACACGGTCTCGCAGGCTGTTGAAGGCGTCGATTCTGTTTTGCTTTCGCATGGCCTTCTGGACCATGCCCAGGATGTAGAAGATGTTGCCGCTTTCCGCCTCTCTTGAGAAGAAGATCATCGGTTTGCTCATCTCTCATCCTCCTCAGTATTCACTTGGGTACAGGACCGTGATTGTCTGCTCGGTTGCCAGCGCATCATCGTTGATGATCCAGATTTTTCCCAACTTGGTCTTGTATACACCCATGATTCTGCCGCCGGTCAGCATGGCGTTCACGTTCATCTCGAAGTCCTCACCGCACATGGTCCCCCAGTCGTTGTCGACGAAGCGCTCCATGGCGCTGGTGACCTGGTAGGCGAACAGACTGTCTTCGCCCATATCCTTTGCGATCCCGCTCGTCATATAGAAGTTTCTTTTTGCCATGTCACTGATCTCCTTCCTCGTCGATTCTTCTGCAGAGGTCTTCACCGTAGGCCACCGACAAGGTGCTTCCGTTGTCCCAGCGCACCATGATGCTGCCGATGTCATCGACCCCGAAGACCGTTCCTTCTGTCCCAACCGGAGGTGCCTGGATGTCATCCATCCTGACGAGCACCACCCTGCAGCCTCTTGGGTACTCCTGGCGCATGCGCTTGACCGTCTCTCTGCTGATCCCGAACATCATCGCACCTCCTCAGTTGTACTGATGGAGGAGGATCTCCATCGCCGTTTCGGTCTCATCGTCGACCGGCTTCACATCCCAGCCGCGATCGTAGTTGCACACGGTCTCTCCTTTGCGGGTCATCATCATCTTGGACACGCGGCCTTCGTTGATGCCGTACGTAGATCCCGTCTCATACTGCTTTACCCAGTAGTGGTAGATGCCGCTGCCGACGCGGATGGCACCTTCCTGCCAGCCGTTGCCTGCAGGTTTCGGCTCCCTGACCTTGATCTTGAAGGTCAGGTGGCCGCTGTCGTTCATGCTGAAGTCCTCGACCGGGCAGGCGCTGTATTCGAGGGGATGCTGTGTGCACTGCCGCTGTACACGTTCTTGCGGTACTTGGCGTTTACCAGGGTGACCTTGGCGTTCTGGTCGAGCAGGTCGTAGAAGCTTTCGAGTGTGATCATCGTTTTTTCCTCCTTACATTTCCTTGATCGTGACATTGTCTTCCGCATCGTGGCGGACTGTGTACCGCTTCTCGCGTCCAGCCCTGTCCTTCGTGATGACCCGGATGTCGCCTTCGAAGGCTCTGTACATCCGTTCGATCTTCTCTCCCTCCGGGAGCTGGGCCTTGATTTGGTTGATGTGTTTTTTCTGTCATGCTTGGTGCCTCCTTGTTTTTGGTAGGACAAAGAAGCCAGAAAGAAAGAGGAAAGTCCAGAGAAAAAGCGATGAATTAGCAATTAGGGACATAAGAAAAAGCGTCCGCAGGATTCTGTCCTGCGTCGCTGTTTCTGTACTTATTTGATCATCTTGAGTGCCTCGATCGTACCGTCGGCGAACAGGCGCTTGATGTGCTCGATTGCCCGCTCCTCCTGCCAGCCGCAGGTCTCCGTGTAGTATTTCATGAGCGTCTCGATCCCTCCACGCTGGTGCCGGTGCTCTCGCACAGTTCGGCGAGATCCGGGTGCACCCTGCGCTTGGCGTTTAGCTTTTCGACGGCGGCTGCCGCGGCCTTCTCAGCTTTACCTGCGTCCATGAATCCGATCTCCGCTTTTTCGAAGGCGTTGAATTCTTCCTCGGTCATGTCCTCGCCCGCGAGCTCCCACAGTGCATCGTGTGCCTGCATGGCGCAGGTGGCTGCGATCCGGGCGGTGTCCGCCAGCTTCCATGCCTTTCGGCATTCGCCTTCGCGTGCGTACTCGATCGCGATCTTGCTGTGGTGGCTGGCTGCCGTGCCTTCGTAGTCGCAGGCGGCTGCGGCTTCTCTTCTGTTTTCGTACATGGTTGTTGCCTCCCTTGTTTATGGTAAGGGAATTAAGACAGAAGAAGGAGGGAAAGTCCAGACTTTTCTGCGGAAAAGGAAGCTTTAGCAATCAGAACACATTTGCTTCCACGATCCGTTTCTTCCCGTCGCGGACGAGTTCTGCCCGATCCGTCCCGGTGAACTTCAACCAGCGTTTCACGATCACATCTGCATACTTTGGATCCAACTCCATCGTGTAGCAGGATCTGCCGAGCTGCTCGCAGGTGATTAACGTACTGCCGCTGCCGCCGAATGTATCGAGCACGATATCTCCCTGGCGTGAGCTGTTCTTGATCAGCCGGGCCAGCAGTTTCAGCGGCTTCATCGTCGGATGATCTCCGTTCCTCGCGGGCTTGTTTTCGTCGATCACAGTCGTTGATATCTTGTCGCTGAATAGCTCTCGCAGCAGCTCGCGCATCTCTTCCTTCTTCAGCTTATTGATGTCGATGCGCTTGTCTTCGATCACCGACGCATGGGTCCGATCATCGATGAAGTAATGCGATCCGCCGTCTGTCCAACCATAGATGCAGGCCTCATGTTTCCACTGGTAATCCTGATGCCCCATGGTGAAGGAATTCTTGTTCCAGATCAGCATCTGGCGCACCTGTCCGAGCGCTTCATTCGTAGCTCGCCGGAATGCACCGCCAACCGTCTCTGCATGCCAGATATAAAACGGAGTGCCCGGTTTCATGACTTCGTGCATCCGCGAGAAAGCCGAGACCAGGAAATCATAGAACTGCGCCTCCGGCATGTTGTCATTCTGGATCGTCAGTCCATTGCTGCCCTCATAGGCCACGTTATACGGTGGGTCTGTCACGACCAAATCCGCCTGCTTGCCGCCCATGAGTTCAGCCACATCCTTTTTCACCGTGCTGTCTCCGCAATATAGAACATGCCTGCCCAGGAGCCAGCGATCGCCAGGTTTGAGAACGGCTGTGCACCTTCTGGTGCAGCCTCTGGAGGATCATCCTCCTTGATCTCACTCTGGTCATCGAACAGATCGCTCATCTCGCTGACATCGAAGCCGGTGAGTGTCGCATCAAAGCCGCCTCATCCAAATCACGCAGCAAAGCCGTCAGAAGCGGGACATCCCATGCGCCGCTGATCTTGTTCAGCGCTACGTTCAGGGCTTTCTCCTTCTGTTCGTCGAGGTCCAAAACGACGCAGTCTACTTCGGTGTATCCAAGATGCTGCAGCACTTTGAGCCGCTGGTGGCCGCCGACAACAATGCCGGTGCGCCGATTCCAAATAATCGGCTCCACATAGCCGAACTCCTCGACGCTTCGTCTCAGCTTTTCAAACTCAGGATCGCCGGGCTTCAGGTCTTTCCTCGGATTGTACTTGGCAGGCAGGAGCTGAGATACCGGGACCTTTTCAATGTTCATACCAGACCCCACTCCGCGAACTTTTTCAAAGCCGCCAATCGCCCGGATGTAGTCGCGAGCAATTCGGACGATCTCTGAATATGGTCTGCCGTCCACTGTGTCATCGCCGATCGCGCAGCAAAGCTCCACGGAGACTCCGTCCCGCTGTGCCTTCAACCATGCATAGATGTTGACGCTGACGTCGGCCTTGCTAAGGTCCTTGCCATGCAGACCGCCGCCAGTGACACTGTCGGCCATATCGCTTCCGAGTTTTCGGTTCGTTGCACCGGTGTCCACGTCAGTGCCGCCCGTCCAATCACCCAACGGGTTAATCTCTGCCGCTGGGAACAGGATCTGTAGATCCTCCTTGGCAGCATTACTTGGCAAAGGATGAGCCGATCCCCATCAAGAATGTATTTGCCATCAGTGGGGTATTCGGCAAAGATCTTGCGGGCGATCTTTGACAGCGCACGCTGTTCGTCCGTCACCGGGACGCCACGGAAGATGCCGTTATCTCCACATCGCACAGTCTTTGCCTGGTTCCTTTGCCAGAATCGCATCTTGGGCGACCTCATGGTAGTTGACAGCCACGTTCCCTGCGATCCGTTCAACTGCCGCAATGATCTCCGTTACAGGGAGATGCACGGAGCTTTCGGCAACGATATAGCAAATCCCATGCCCAACGAGCACTTCCACCGCGATCTTAGGATTCGTATCTTCGTTATACGCCATGTCCACGATCGCTCCTGCGATTCTGTCTGCAATCTTATCCGGATGTGCCGGATTCACTTTCTCGTACATCTTCGTTTTCCTCCAGCAAAAAGTTTTCGTATGGTACTCCCATGTATTCCAGCACTTCACGCATGCCCAGGCCGCCCTTGTCCCAGGACCTCATGCAGTATCTCCATAGTTTTGGATGCGTTTCTGCAGTCGCTGGAATCGGTTCGGCTCCGGGTCAAGGTGTACGCCGAACATACAGAAGATGCAGCCCGTTCGTACGTAGCCCATGTCGTAGACCTTGCAGTATGGGATGTTGTATTTGTGGATGTACTCCCACACATCATCGTCCGTCCAGAAACTCATAGGTGCAGAGATCGCTTTCTTATTATCGAAAGCATTGCAGCCGTACCGGATCCAATTGCTGGTTCTCAGCGCCGACTCCGACGCCATCGTTCCTACGATAGCAACTCTGCCTGTTTCCTTGGCATACTTGTTGATGGGCTTTTTCTTCATCTCCATGCAGCAACCAGCGCCGACGTCAAACGGCGCGTTGAGCATGTACTTCCATCGTTCAGCGATCTTGAAGCGGGACGGCATCACCGTTGGTCCGGATGCCATAGAAGTACTTCTGGATATCATAGGTATTCTTCTGGCCGAGTCGGATCCTGGTGAATCCATTCCGCCTGTTCTTTCGAGATGCACGGATAGCCGCATTTCTGAATGACCTGGCGGAATGTGAGCTCCGGCTTTACCCAAACGACGTTTTCCTTGGTTTTCACGAATTCCCGGATCTCCGGGAACTCCAGGCCGGTGTCACTGTAAACGGCGACGATCTCCGGGTAGAGTCTTCGGCAGATGTCCAGGAGAACGGTGCTGTCCTTGCCCCCTGAGAAAGATACATACACACCGTCGACTCCCCAATGGTTCACCCATTCACGGATTCGAAGCTCTGTCTTCTTGATCTTCAGATCCAGGGAAGCGCCTGCAGCTGCCTGAGCTCTGCAAGCGTATGCTTGCTCTTAATCTCCTCCATCGGCCATCACCCTTTCTGCCTTCTGGCCGGTGAATTGCTCCCAGCGTTTCACAGCCAGATCGCAATACTCGGGCGTTTTCTCCATAGCATAGCAAACCCGCTCGGCCTGCTCGCAGGCGATGATAGTGGTCCCGCTCCCGCTGAAGGGTTCAACGACGATATCTCCGCGATCGCTATGCATTTTGATGCAGCGCCACGGCAGTTCCACCGGGTACATTGCAGGGTGATCCTTGTTCGCGCGTACCGTGTTCATCTCCCAAATACCAGCATAGCCCCCAGTTCTTTCGCTCCTCTTTGGTGAGGCGCTTGACGAATCGGTAAGCATGACCGGCATGCAGACAGCCACATATACTCCTGGTCGTTGTACTCCACGTCGCCATTCTTGCTGAACGCAGAAATGTATTCATACTGCTGCACAGGCTTGTTCGTTACCAGATGGTACGGACCAACACCGAAGTTCTGGCCCTGCTTCCAGATGCGAATCCAAATCGGGCGGAATCCCTGATCGGCAAACAGCTGCGAAGAGTAGAAGTTCGTCGGCTCGATGAACTGAGTGCCGGTGGCGTAGAGGTCGCCGAGGTTCCAGCAGACGATTCCGGCGTAGCGAGTCAGGTTCTTGACCACCGGGCGCATGGTTTCAAACCAAGGCTCAATGCCTTTCGTCTCATAATCTTTGCCGACGCCGTAGGGAGGAGAGGTTACCGACATCTGGGCTTTATTGCCGTTCATGAGCTTGGCGAAATCCACTTCCGAGGTGGAATCTCCGCACATCAGCCGATGCACGCCCAGCTTCCAGATGTCGCCCGGTTTTTGTGATAGCTCCCTTGGCTTTGATCTTCTCAGTTTCTTCGTCAACATCGAAGTCATCCTGGACCGCTTCCTTGGAATAGAAAGCGTTGAGAAGCTCATCAACCTCGGCAGCATCAAAACCGGTCATAGTCACATCAAATTCGCTGCCGTCAAACTCTGTGAGCAAAGCAGCCAACTTGTCCTTATCCCATTCACCCTGGATCTTGTTGAGCGCCACGTTGAGGGCCTTTTCCGCATCGGCTCCAGGTCCACCACGACGCAGTCGATCTCAGTGATCCCGAGGTCCTTCATCACCGTCAACCGCTGATGGCCGCCAACCACGTTGCCGGTCTGCTTGTTCCAGATGACCGGCTCCACGTAACCAAACTCGGTAATGCTGCGCTTGAGCTTTTCATACTCTGCGTCGCCGGGTTTAAGTGTTTTGCGCGGATTGTATTCCGCCGCCCGCAGCTTATCTACGGGAATCTTTTCTATCTGCATTTTCATACTCCTATAAAACAAAACCGCCCAACATTTCTGTTGGACGGTAAGTCTAAAATCGAATTTAGACAACTATTGTGTACTTTTGTTTTTAACCTGCTACATCTGTTTTCGCCAATGATTTGCTCGTGTTGCGGTCTTCCCGCTACGATTCCTGGGTGAATTCCTATCGAGTCCGCAAATGCCACTATTTTCACTAGGCGATGTAAATCGGGTCGGTCCCCGTTTCTTAAGCTTATTGGGCGGTATCAGATAGTCAGATGAGAATCGGTCTGCCTCTTCTTCAAGTGCTAAATTGATATCTTCAAGTTCATCGGAGGACCCGCTGATAAATGTCGTTTTCAGCTTCTGTTGGAGAACGTGCTTTATCTCATGAAATAGCGTAAACCAGAATTTATCCGCATATGCTCCTCTGGTATTCATAGCAAGAACGACACGATCTGAGCTGATCCATTTCACTGCTCCATTCACTCCAGAGTTTTTCAAATGAGGAAGTAGTACGAAGGCAACCCCACATTTTGAAAAAAATCTCGCGCATACGTGGAACGAACTCTTGAGGATCCTGTATTGTCATTGCACGCAATTCAGGCAAGAATGATTTCAATCTTTCTGCATTAAATGGTTCAGTAACTATATCTCTTGACAGATTAATTGCTGTCTGAAGCCATGCACGAGAATTAATTATATTTTTCGGTTGTACCGTGGATATACCTGTTCGATAGTTTACGAGAAAATCTGGTTGCTGCAGGACTCTCAAATCAGCAATCATTAAATACTTACAAAGGTTAGTTATTTTTTTCATTGATTGCTCTCGTTGCTGGCAAGTGTGCATACTTTACGAAGAAGGAATAATCAATGACCGACACTATTGCCTTCTGCTCATTGATATCTTTTCTCGCTCAATTTCAATTAGCTTTTTATCATACTCTTCTTGCAGATTCAGCCATACATCAATGCCGGTTCCTGTCATCGCAGAAAGCTTCTTTGCTATGTCATTTGACAAATTGATCTGACCATTGACGAGTGTGCTGATTGTTTTGCCGTGGTCCCAACTCTAATGGCAAACTCTGCCTGGCTGATGCCCATATCTTCGATAATTTCCGCAATATAGTAACCGGGGTGAAACGCCATAATATCATTATACTCTACAACATTACTCATAATGATTCGACACCTCCGTTACCATTATTATTTTGATTGATTTGCATTGTGCAATAATGTCGCCACTAATTATAGGTTTGCCATCATCGTCACATGGGAAAAGAGTTACTCTATACCCGGTATCGCCTAAATAAATACTCCATTCTGTCTTTCTACTGCCCTTTAGCGGGTGAAAATGAAAAGGCCGATAGTTCGCAATATCAAGAAGCGATTCAGCTCTCTGAATGTAGTTTTCAGCAGCTTGGGTTTTATCTGCCTGCTTTGGATATCGCCAAGAGCTTTTATATCAGAAGAAAACTGCTTTTCCGCAGTCTGTTCTTATAGGTTATTTTCATATACTGTCACTTCGGCAAGCGCCCCTTTACAGGATTACATCTTCCATGGGCAATTATAGCATACCCCGAAACACATTGTAAAGAGGATTTAAAATTTTATTACCTTTCGAGTAATGAAAATTTCTACATGATTTGAAGAAAGTTTCTCTTGCTTCCTCCTATCCGAGCAGACGCTCCATCAGATCGTCATTCGGGTTGCTGGCACCAATGGGCGTCGCAGTTGTCCTTTACGATCTGGTAGATCTGCAGCC
>VOFG01001654.1_pt1 | contig 22048 bp, 50 predicted proteins | sample 5384171 | NCBI WGS metagenome assembly VOFG01 (sample SAMN12384726, study PRJNA508395) | human gut metagenome | isolation source: healthy gut F | host: Homo sapiens | reverse complement strand
CTGATGCAGTGCATATCTCTGCTTACCGTTCTCAGACGGTATCTTTGTAAACTTCCAGGTCCCGGATATCTCTGGATACCGTTGCCTGTGTTACTTTAAACCCTTCCCGGTTCAGATATTCTGCCAGTTCTTCCTGCGTTTCAATATGATATTTGTTGATCAGTTCTATGATCTTCGCATGTCTGTTTACTTTCATCTCATCAATTTCCCTTCATCTTTCTCCGTAATATTTCCAAAAAAACTGATTTTATTGATCTTCATTATCTTTGTCGTCTTTTCCGCCTTACAGATTGTCAGCTTATCCCCGGTCTGGATCGGCACACTGGTCGCACCGTCAAATGTGACCAGTACTTTTTCGATATTTCCTCTTCGTCCTTCCCCGATCTCAATTACGATCTCATCGTCTGAAGACAGAACAATACTTCTTGTATTCAATGCATGAGAGCAGATTGGTGTGATCACGGTAAGTGACGCTGTCGGTTCCACGATCGGACCTCCGGCCGACAGATTGTATGCCGTAGATCCGGTCGGTGTGGATATGATAATTCCATCCGCTTCGTAAGAATTCAAAAGTTCCCCGTTTACAAACAATTTGAAATAAATAATGCGCAGGTCATCGCCCCTTCGCGACACAACAATATCATTTAGCGCGACATCCTTTTTCCCATCCTGAAATGTTCCTTCTAACATCATGCGTTCTTCATACAGATAATCACCCTGCAGCATCTGCGTGATATCTTCTTCCAGATTATTCACTTCTACTTCTGTAAGATACCCAAGCGTTCCCATATTGATACCCAGGATCGGAACATCTCTTTTCCAAAGTGTTCTTTGCCACTTCAATCAGACTTCCGTCACCGCCGATCACGATCGCACAATCTATCATGTCCGGAATCCGTTCCCTGATAATATTCTTTTCCCGCATCCTTTTCACACAATGCACAGTTTCTTCCTTTTGTTCCAGCAATTCTTTTACTTTTTCCTGTCACCGCATGATTCGTATCTTTTCCATCATTTGTAACGATCCAAAACTTTTTAACATCTGCCTCTAACCTTTCCAAGTGTCCAAATGACAGATCTACCGTCTTTTGACATCGATCTGCGGCGAAATTTTCTGTCAGTCGCTTCACATTTCTGTCCACCGTCTTTTAACAGTTCTCTTGCCGCAGGCAGTACCTTTGTCAGAGAAATAAAGGAAACATCAATCGATGCAAAATCCAGTGGTTCCCCAATATCTTCCGGTTTCACATAACGGATGTTTGTCTTTTCCATGCAGACAACCCGTTCATCCTGCCGCAGTTTCCACGCAAACTGACCATATCCCACGTCCACAGCATAAACTTTGACCGCGCCGTTCTGGAGCATACAGTCCGTAAAACCACCTGTGGAGGCTCCGATGTCCATACAGACTTTGTTCTGTAACTCAATGTCAAAATGGTTCATTGCCTTTTCTAATTTCAAGCCGCCTCTGCTGACATATTTTAAAGTATTTCCTTTGATCTCAATCTTTTCATTTTCCGGTATGGAAGTGCCTGCTTTATCTTCTCTCTGGTTTTCCACAAATACATTTCCCTCCATGATCATTGCCTTTGCTTTTTCTCTCGAAGGAGCAAGCCCTCTTTTGACCAGTAATATATCTAATCGTTCTTTCATTTCAGCCCCACATATTCTGCTATAATTCTTTTCACTACGGATTCCGCATCAATACCAACCTCCTGATAGAGGATATTGACATTGCCGTGTTCCACATACTCATCCGAAATTGCAATATTTAAAAGACGGACATCCAGACTGCATTCCTCTAAATAGTCCATGACCTGTTCTCCGAAACCGCCGCTTTTTACATTCTCTTCTAACGTTACTAAAAGGCGGTGCTCTTTTGCCGTTCTTGTAAGCATTTCATAGTCTAACGGCTTTGCAAACCTTGCATTGATGAGTGAACAGTGATACCCACGTTCCTTTAACATCTCTCTTACCTTAACCGCAGTCTTTACCATACTGCCAAAGGCGATCAGACAGATTTCTTCTTCGTCATACAGTGTCTCACTCTTGCCTAAGACGATCGGTGCCCGCATCTTTGCAAGTCCGTCATAGGCTTCACCTCTTGGATAACGGATGGCGATCGGACCGTCAAAATCCACGGCAAATTTTACCATATCGGAAAATTCCCATTTATTCTTCGGTGCCATTAAGGTCATATTCGGGATCGTACACAAAAACGAGATGTCAAAAATTCCCTGATGTGTCTCTCCATCACTTCCGACTAACCCCGCCCGGTCGATCGCTATGATAACATGCAGATTCTGAATACACACATCATGCAGGATCTGATCGTAGGCTCTCTGTAAAAATGAAGAATACACGGCTACTACCGGGATCATGCCTCCTGCTGCTAACCCTGCCGCAAACGTGATGGCATGTTCCTCCGCAATTCCCACATCAAAAAAAAACGCTCCGGGAACATATTGTGGAATCTTTTCAGTCCCGTACCTATCTCCATGGCTGCTGTAATGGCAACCACATTTTCATTGCGATCCCCTAACTTTCGCATGACGGTAGAAAAGATATCGGTATAGGCGGCCTTTTCTTTTTTGTTGCTTGGCAGTCCTGTCTCAATATCAAAAGGCTCAGCGCCGTGGAATCTTGCCGGATGACGCTCTGCCGGCAGATACCCTCTGCCCTTTTGTGTCAGACAGTGTACCATGACCGGTCCGTCTACCTTTGATGCGTCCTTAAAGACTCTTACCATTTCTTCGATATTATGCCCATCCACAGGACCTAAATAGGTAATTCCCATATTTTCATAGATCATTCCGGGGATCACTAACTGCTTGATACCACTCTTTGCCCTGCGTACCTGCTCGACCATCCAGTCGCCATAGACCGGGATCTTTGCTAAGGAATTCATCACTCCTTCTTTTAAATCATGGTAACTCTCCGCTGTCCGAAGTCTGTTCAGATGGTTTGACAGCCCACCGACATTTTCGGAAATGGACATATTATTATCATTCAATACAATGATAAAATTCTTCTCTAATCTGGTCGCATTGTTCAGTGCTTCAAACGCCATGCCACCGGTCAACGCTCCATCTCCTATGACAGAGACCACCTTATAGTTTTTCTTCCGGATATCCCTTGCCTGTGCATAGCCGAGTCCTGCGGAAATAGAGGTAGAACTATGACCTGTTCCAAACGCATCGCAATCACTCTCACGTCTTTTGGGAAATCCGCTCATGCCACCATATTTTACGCAAGCCCTCAAAGCCTTCCGTCTTCCGGTCAGGATCTTATGCGTATAAGACTGATGGCCCACATCCCAGATGATCTTATCCTCCGGCAGTTGAAACGCTAAATGCAATGCCATTGTCAGTTCCACCACACCTAAATTAGATGCCAGATGTCCTCCGGTTTTTGATATTTTTCAATCAAAAATTCCCGAATCTCTCCGGCTAATATTTCTAATTCCTGTGGATTCAGTTTTTTTATATCATTTGCCTGCTCTATCTTCTCTAGTACCATGCATAAGCACCTCTAACTTCTCCGATCAATCAGATCTTCGATTAATTCATATAAGAATTCATTTCGTACCGGAAGGCTCTTTAAACGGTCAATGGCAGATTCTGAATAACGCTTCACATCTTCTTTTGCCTTTTCAAGGCCCTCTAATGCCACATAAGTATTCTTATGATTCTTTTCATCGGATCCTACCGGTTTTCCCAACTCATCGGTATTTCCCGTAACATCTAAAATATCATGCCGTATCTGGAATGCCAGTCCTAACTCACGCGCTGCTAATTCCACGGTACGCTGCTGCTGCTCACTTGCACCTGCTAACACCGCTCCGATCAGCATTGCGGATTCTAAGAGTGCCGAAGTCTTATGGATATGGATAAACTTAAGAGTATCTGCATCAATCTCTTTTCCTTCGGATTCCACATCTAGCACCTGACCGCCGATCATTCCATAGACCCCTGCTTTGGATGCAAGGATCATAAATGCTTTTCCGATTGCCGGATTTCCCTCGTCTAAAACAAATGCCGAGGCTGCTGTTTCAAATGCGTAGTTTAACAATGCATCGCCTGCTAAGATCGCCATTGCCTCACCATATACCACATGCGTCGTCTTTCTTCCACGACGGTATTCATCGTTATCCATTGCCGGCAGATCATCGTGAATCAGTGAATATGTGGATCATCTCTATGGCTGCCATAAACGGTTCAATGACCTTTGATGTGCCGCCAAACATACGGTATGTCTCAAGCATCAGCATCGGACGAAGTCGTTTTCCTCCTGCGGATACACTGTAATTCATTGCTTCTAATACGGTTTTCTGATAACCTTCCTCTTTTGGAAGAAAGGATGTCACAATCTGCTCAACTTCTTTTTTTCTATCCATAGTCCCTCTTAAAACTCCTCCAATTCTCCCTGTTCATTCATTTTCAACATCTTTTTTCTACTGCATCAATTTTCTGATTGCAGTTTTTAACATTTTCATTCCCTGCTCATACAGGGCAAACGAATCTTCTAACGACACTTCTGTATCCTGCATCTTTTCGATAATTTCTTCGAGTCCGAAAAACACTCCTCTAGTGTCAGTTCTTCTCCCATCTTATCTGCTCCTTTATGCCTGTCACTTTTGCAAGTACCGCTCCATCCGTTACCCGGATCACTATGTCTTCTCCGGGCTGTACATCCTTCGTACTGCGGATATTTCTGCCTGCATCATTGACTGCTACCGAATAGCCCTGCATCAGCTTCTTTGCCGGGGAAAGTCCGTCTAAGGTTCCTGCAAAAATCTCCATCTGATGCCTTGCTTCTATGATCTGCTGCTTCATCTGCTGTCTCAGACGTTCTTCTAAATCCGCGGCATACTGCCTTTTGGTATGGATTCTGCTCTGCGGACTCAAAAGCAAAAAGCTGCCTTTTTAAATACTCCTGTTTTTGTTTACGGATATCCAGTTTTGCCTTCATCAGACGGTTCATCTGCATCCGGTACTGTCCTATGTTTCCGTAAAAATCCTGAATATCAAATACTGCAAGTTCTGCTGCTGCCGATGGTGTCGGCGCACGCAGATCCGCCACATAATCTGCGATCGTGGTATCGGTCTCATGCCCTACTGCTGATATCACAGGAATCGGACAATCAAAATTGCCCTTGCCACGATTTCTTCATTAAATGCCCACAGATCTTCGATCGAACCTCCGCCACGTCCTACGATCAGGAGATCCGGATGTAACTGCTCCATGGCATGGATACCGTTTACAATACTCTGTGCCGCTCCTTCGCCCTGCACCAGTGCCGGATAAAGGATCAGCTGGACATAGGGATTCCTTCGCTGTGCAATATTGTTAATATCCCGCACTGCCGCTCCTGTCGGTGCGGTTACGATCCCGATGGTCTTTGCATATTTTGGAATATCCTGTTTGTATTCCTTAGCAAACATTCCCATCTCTTCTAACTCTTTTTTTAAGGCTTCATATTTCAGATAGAGATCTCCTGCTCCTGCAAGTGTGATCTCCCTTGCATAAAGCTGGTATTTACCATCTCTTTCATAGACTTCGATCGAACCGGTAACAACAACGTTGTCCCCTCTTTCATATGAAATGTCAGACCTCTTCGATTTCCTGCAAACATCACTGCCTGGATTATTCCACTGCTATCCTTTAATGTAAAATAAATATGTCCCGAAGAGTGATACTTGCAATTACTGATCTCTCCGGACACGGAAATCTGCCGCAGCATGAAATCCTGTGCAAACATATTTTTAATATAGGCATTGACCTGTCCTACAGAATACACATTTCTTCTCATACAAATTTTGCCAATACTCCATTAATAAATGCCGGTGAACTGTCTGCACCGTACTTCTTTGCTAATTCTACTGCCTCATTGATCGCTACACCTGCCGGAATATCCTCATCGTACTGAATCTGGCACCTTCAATCTGCTCCAAATACAGTTCTGTCTGCGTTCCCTGTTCTGCTTCTTCGTTAAAATCTGCACCAAATATCAACTTAAAGATATGTTCTCTCTGCTCTGTTCTCTTCACTTATGCTTCCTCCGGTATCTCGACTCCGGCAACGCGGATGTTCACATCTGCCACCTCAAGTCCTGTCATGTTCTCAATTGCAGTTTTTACTTTTTCCTGCACTTTAGAAGTAATCTCTTTTATGCTGTAACCATAATTCAGGTTCAATGCCAGGGATACCGTTACGATCCCATCCAGCACATCTACTTTTACACCTTTGGATAGAGACTTCATTCCAAGCTTGCTGATCAGTTCTCTTGTCGCATTTCCCGCCATAGAAGCAACACCTTCTACTTCCATTGCAGCAAGACCTGCAATGATCGCTACAACTTCATCTGCAATCTTGATCTCTCCAAGATTTTCATCTGTTTTTATTGTATATCGTATTTTTTTCTTCTTTACTCATATTCTAAGCGAAACCTCCCGTCTGGTTTTTCACTGTCTTTTATTATAACAAACTTATATACATTTGAAAACCCCCAGTCATCCCGGGAGTTTTATTTCTGCTGATATTTTTATGATCTGCCGAACTCGGTCAGTTTCAGTCCTTCATTTCTGTCTACCGTCATACGGATGCTCCATTCATTGACAAATAACAGAAGCGGACGTCCTTTCAGATCTTTTACCTTTTTCATATCCGAAGTTCCGGTCAGTTTATCCAGATCAATTTCTTCATTTTCAATCCAGCGGATATGCTCATAAGGAAGGTTCTCCAGGCGGATCTCCACGTTATACTCATTTTCCAGACGATATTTCAGAACATCAAACTGCAGCACACCTACTACTCCTACTATGATCTCCTCCATACCGCCTTTGTATTCCTGGAAGATCTGGATGGCACCTTCCTGTGCGATCTGCTCGATTCCTTTAATGAACTGCTTTCTTTCATGGTATCCACCTGACGCACGCGTGCGAAATGTTCCGGCGCAAAAGTCGGGATTCCCTTCATATGTGAATTTTCCTTTGCGGTCGTCAGTGTATCTCCGATGGAAAAGATTCCCGGATCAAATACACCGATGATATCTCCGCCATAAGCTTTTTACTGATCATCTTACGCTCACTTGCCATCATCTGCTGCGGCTGGGAAAGACGTACTTTCTTTCCGCCCTGCATATGATATACATCCATACCTGCCTCGAATTCTCCGGAACAGATACGCATAAATGCGATACGGTCTCTGTGTGCTTTATTCATATTAGCCTGAATCTTAAATACAAATGCAGAAAATCTCCTTCTTCCATCGGATCGATCGGACCTCTGTCAGATGTTCTCGGAAGCGGCGGAGTCGTCATCTTCAGGAAATGCTGAAGGAATGTCTCCACACCAAAGTTGGTCAGAGCAGATCCGAAAGAAGACCGGTGAAAGTTCTCCTTGCTTACCAGTTCCTGGTCAAATTCTGCTCCGGCACCATCCTGAAGTTCAATCTCTTCTTCCAGCTGCACTTTCTGATCATCTCACTGATCAGCCATTCGAGATCTCCGGATCATTGATATCACCTTCTTTACTTCTCCCCTGTGTCGTTCCCTTTTTTGTATCCGAGAAGATTTCCACCTTTTTTACTTGCTCGGTCATATACACCTTTGAACTCTTTTCCGGAACCGATCGGCCAGTTGATCGGACAGGTAGCGATCCCCAGTTCCTTTTCAATATCATCCAGTAATTCAAATGTATCTTTTGCTTCACGGTCCATCTTATTAATAAATGTAAAGATTGGAATATGGCGCATCACACAGACCTTAAACAGTTTTCTTGTCTGCGCCTCAACACCCTTTGATCCGTCAATGACCATGACGGCGGAATCTGCTGCCATCAAAGTACGGTAGGTATCCTCCGAAAAGTCCTGATGTCCCGGTGTGTCCAGGAATGTTGATACAATATCCGTCATAATTAAACTGCAGTACAGAAGAAGTTACAGAGATACCTCTTTCTTTCTCAATCTCCATCCAGTCAGAAACCGCATGTTTTGCAGTTGCCTTTTTCCTTTTACGCTTCCCGCCTGATTGATGGCACCTCCGTAGAGAAGGAACTTCTCTGTCAGTGTCGTCTTACCTGCATCGGGATGTGAGATAATTGCAAATGTTCTTCTTTTTCTTTATCTGATTCTTTACTTCATTCGTAATCTGTGACATATATTATACACTCCTAATTTATAGTATATCCGTTTATAGGCACTATTAATCAGTATAACATATGTCTTTAAAATGCTCAAACATATTTTTCCTGTATTTTCAAGGTTTTCCTTTGTTTTCTGCGTAGCTTATTTTCGAATCCGCATTCACCGGATTGATCACAATATTCTGTGCTGCCACCCCTGTCTTTCTGGTCACAATATCTTCGATCTGCGCCCGGTTTGCATCACTTAACTCGAAGCTCCTACGATCACATCTGCCTGATCATCCGTGATGCTCACAACGGAATTATGAAATCCTTTGGCTGCCAGGAGTGACTCTGCAGCCGATTCTTTTTCTGCAGTCTCCGTCATCTGTACCATCTGGTTCACGGCTTTTTCTTTTTCTTCGGCGCTGAGATTCTTATTATCGATAATATTCTGTAATGTTTCTTTATTCTTAGAGCGCACCTGTTCCCTTGCTCACCTTTGCCTGCGACACAACCGAACTTACCGATCCATTTGCATGCTTCTCCGGGTGTTCCGTCTACACTTCCGTCATCTGTTAAGCCTGGCATTGCTGTCTGCGCCGCTGCCGGAATCCCCGTCCTGACTTTTCATATCCCCGGATGACACCGATGCATCTTCATCGGAAATATCCAGCAATTCCTTGTTCGCGAGTTCAGAATTGGTCTCCTGTGTCTTCGTCTTGTTCGGAAATAATTTGCCCGAGTAATTCATATATCCTGCGGCTGCGATCATTACTGCCAGCGTTGCAATCACAATCTGATTCTTTTTGCGATCTTTTTCAATGTTATGCCCTCCTGTCCGTTTTACACTGCTTTTTAATTCATTGCTTTTTCATTATTCTAATTTATGCGGTTCGATATCAAATAATGCCTGGACCGCACTGCTGATATTTTCTTTCACCACTGCATTCCCGCCGCCATCTGCGATCACGACCACACCTTCGATTTCGGGACTTAATTCTTTGCTTACATATGGAAATCCGCTACCCTGAGTAGTGCTGTCACTGTCACTTGCATATACCGTATTTTCTTTTTTGATGTCTTTGACGACTGTCTGGTCCCTCCCTGGCTGTCTTCTTCCGTCACCGTTTCCTGATCCGATTCTGTATCCTTATCCAGCACCTTTTCTGCTGAAGATTTCAGTGTGATCATCACCTTTACTTCTCCGGTTCCTTCAATCTGCGATAAGATCCGGCTCAGGCGGTCTTCCAGATAGGTAGTATACGCTTCTTCGTCTGTCCCATCAGATGTCCCCCACAGTTTTTCCTGTATTGCCGTCTGATGCGGACGAAGCATGTTCTTTCGTCTTTCCTGCCGGAACTGCGATCACCATCAGAAGAATTCCTGCAAGAAGCAGAATCAGAGCTGATCTTTTTTAAATTTTTAAACGAAAACTTTTTCCAGTTTGTAAGTTTGTTCGGAAACAATTCACTCAGATTCTTTGCCGATTTCAATCTGCTCCACCTCGATTCTTCTGTTCTGGCTTGTATTTTCATCATTCTGTCCATCTATCCTGAGAATCTCTTCCTGAACTTTCTGACTTTTTTCTTCCAGTTCACTGACCTGAATCTTATATACACTGTTATGATAAATTTCTTCAAATGCGGTTCTCTTTATCCAATAATTCCAATACCGGAACAACCAACATTGCTGTCAGAATCAGTCCCAGAACGAAACGGACATATTTTTGAAACCCATGATCCGGCAGCATCTGTAAGATCATGCTTCCAAGCACTGCAAAAAATGATAACTTTAAGATCCAGTTATAGATAAACTCCATCTGTCCCGCTCCTTTTTGGTCATGCATTCGTCACCGCCGCCACGATTGCGATCGTCAGCAGAAATAACACTCCCACAGTAAATACAATCTGCATCAGTATCTGACATCCTTTCTCCTACCGCTTCTACGCATCCGGTGACACGTTCATCCGACACCGGCTGGATCACGGCTGCCGCAAGCTTATAAAGAAGAGCTGTTCCCGCAGTCTGAACCAGCGGTATGACACACAGGGCAATGCAGATCACCGCTCCTGCCATCCCAATTCCATTCTTTACCAGTACTGCCGTTCCAAGCGCCACCTCCGTCATTCCGCCCAGGAGATTGCCTATTCCCGGATTGCCTCTGCCCTTTCAGTACGGTGCTTCTTTTCACCGTATCGATCGCAGGACTGATCATTCCCTGAATCAGGTTCGCACCGATGACACACGCAAGTGCTGTCTTCAGTGTGTCCAGCGGATGACAATTTCCAGAAATTCCGATAATTTCTCCAACATATCTTCCGGTCCCAGAAAATTCAGGATACGGATGATCATATATATACCCGCACCATCGGCAGCAGTACATTTCCGATTATGATCTCAACCGCATAGATTAAAAACAGAACAAGATTGTAAAATGCCACCCCGGTCACACTTCCCTTCGCCACCGCAACCGCTAGAAAATAAACCGGATAGAATACTCCCATAAAAGCAGTGATATTCCGTATCCCGGATTCCACCCACTTAAGAACCACATCAAAAGCAGCGACCGTCAGTGCCGCCAATAACATGTAAATCATATAGAATCCGACACTTGCCACCTGTCGGTTCTGAAGGGTACCTGCAAACTGATTCATGAATGCTGCAATCATTGCAATCAGCAATATATGTATCAAATTCTTTTTGCCTGTCTGAAGCAGATAAAACATCTGCTCCCCTGACGAATTCTGAAAGAAGCTTTGCAGATGCCTTCAGATTTCCGGTTAAGATTTCCGATATTACTTCTTTAAATATGATCCGTTTTTCAGGGAACAGAGACTGTAAGGAATCGTCAATTTCGCCGTATTCAAATTCTGAGAGGATGCTTTCTTTTTATTTTCTGTTGTTCCTGTTCTGGATCCGCCGCATAACAATATGTAACTCCAATATGTTCCAACGCCGGAAACAATACAGCAAAAATATTAAGACGCACCGATATAAATACCCGTTATTTTTTTATCCCGCACATACATCTCATACCAAAAATCCCCGTATCGTCTGCAAAAGCGCACTTAACACCGGAAGACTTAACACCAGGATCGTAATCTTGGCAAACACTTCGATCTGTAATGCAATCGTCTGATACCCCGCATCTTTACATATTGCCGAAGAAAATTCGGCCGCATATGTGATCCCAAGAATCTTCCACAATGTTTTCCAATAATCATTGCCAGGCCCGGCAACGCTGTTGATCTCATTCAACACATCTTTGATCAGGCTGATCTTCCCAACAAAGTGGCAAAGATCAAAATGACCAAGGACAATACTGATATAGATGCCATATTCGGATTTAGCCCTTTTTGAACTGCAAAGCCAGCAGAACTCCTGCCACCCCCAGTATCCCAATCTGCAGCATGCTCATGCGTTCCACCTCCCATCCCATATAGCACATACTTCTCAGACATCACACATTTTATAACGAAAACAGATCCTGGATAGATTCAAACAGATCATAGATATATGGCACGATCCAGAATAAAACCAGTAAAAGTCCTGCCAGACTGGTCAGAAAAGCCTGTTCTTCCCTCCCACTGTGCTTCAGCACCTGACACAGTATCGATACCAGAATCCCGACCGCTGCAATTTTAAATATCAGATTCACACTCATATACTGCCTCCTATTTTTTTACAGGAGGATAATTGCCAGAAATATGCCTCCGGTCACTCCGACACACTGGTACAGACGGATTCTCTCCTTCTGCTCCGTTCTCATGTCCTCCATTTTCTGTTCCATTTGTTCCAGGTACAGATCCAATGTCTTCACCTGCATCTCGATATCGATCGTTCCCAATTCACTGCCCAAGGCGTATCAGGCTCTCCAGCATATCCTGTGGGATTCCGATTACCGGCAGATGTGTTCTCGTCTCTTCTTCCCATATTCCCGCCAGACTTGTACCCTGTCTTTTCGTCAGCCTCTCATAAGAAAGCAGCCACATCTTATACGGTTTCCTGCGCTTCGCTCCCTACATGCAGAAACGCTTCCGGAAGCACCTGTCTGGAATAACGGATCTCACTTCTGATCCGAAAAATCAATTTTCTCAGATATCGCATCTGTCTGTAACACTCTTCTATTTTTGCAGCCTGCAACATTCCCCAGCCCCCGCCTGCAAGAATGACCATGACTGCCCCCAAGATTCCTTTTATCATTTCGCCATTTCCATCATTTCTTTGTATAGAAGGCTTCCCCTGTTATCAAAGATTCCTTCGATCTGTCCCACGTGTGCGTCATTTCCAAGTAAAATATACCGTTCGAACCTTCCTTCTCCGATCATCCGGTTGAACAGTGGTTTTTTCTAAGTTCTTCCATTGACTCTGCATGTACGGTCGCCAGCATCTTACATCCACAGTGCATGGCATATTCTATAGCATGTACATCTTCTGGTGTCCCAATCTCATCCACAGCGATCACCTGCGGTCCCATTGAACGGATCAGCATGATCATCCCTTCTGCTTTCGGGCACCCATCCAGAATATCCGTACGGATTCCAAGATGATTCTGCGCCACACCCATATAGCAGCCTCAATCTCCGAACGTTCATCCACCACACCTACCGCAAGTCCCGGAAGCCAGGAATTTCCTTCTGATATCTGACGGATCAGGTCTCTTAACAGTGTCGTCTTTCCACATCCCGGCGGCGATACGATTAATGTATGACATAACAACCGGTTGCATACAATATAGGGAAATACCGCATCGGCGCATCCGATCATCTCATGTGCCACACGGATATTCACCGAAGAAATGTATTTCAGATTCTTTACTTTTCCATTTTCCATAATAGCCTGTCCCGACAATCCCACTCTGTGTCCTCCTTCGATCGTGATAAATCCCTGCCGCATCTCCTGCTCACACGCATATAGAGAATAATTACTGATGTATTCCAGCATTTCGCGGATATTATCTTTTGTTACCAGGTATGGCCGTCTGGCTTTCGCTCGGGGATAACTTCCGTGTCATGATACAGGAAGATCAGCGGTTTCCCTCCCGGAAGACGGATCTCCTGTAAGTATTCGAACTCCAGCTTTTCCTTTTGTATAATACTTGACATCCCATGGCAGGACTTTTAAGATTGTATCTTCTTTCATGTTCATCACCTCTTTACACCCATGTATATGTGGATGAATAGAGATTATGACTGGTATTTTCACCAGTTTGCAATTATTTCATTATAAAATTGTTCCTTATCTCCGGTTCTCTTCAGATCTTCCTTTACTTTTCCATCTTTTTAAGAAAATAATTCTATCACATGAACTTGCTATAATAGGATCATGTGTTACAAAGCAGAATTGTTTTCCCCATCTTCTTATTAATCTCTTCTAAAGTATGTATTACAACCTCTGATGAGGCAGAGTCCAGATTTCCTGTTGGTTCGTCCGCCAAAATTAAATCGGGATTGTAGATTAATGCGCGGCAAATCGCAGTTCTTTGTTTTTCTCCTCCTGATAATTCATATGGTTTTTTATCCAATAAATCCGTAATTGCAAACTTCTCAGCCATTTCTTCACATTTTTCTTACTCTCCTGAACATCTGCCTCATCCAAAATAAGCGGAAGCATAATATTTTCTTTTTATAGACAGACTATCCATAAGATAATAATCCTGAAATACAAAAAGCAATCTCTGTTCTTCTAAGTCTTGCCAGTTCAGCCCGGTATATATCTTTTGTATCTTTATCTTTGTAATATATTGTTCCGTCATCTGGTTTGTCTAGCATTCCCACTGCCTTTAATAATGTAGTTTTTCCACAACCAGAACGTCCCATAATCCCTACAAATTCACCTTCTTCTATCTCAAATGAAACATTATTTAAAACAGGATAAGTAATGCTTTCTCCTGTTCGGGAAGTTGAGTAATATGCCTTTTTTAAATTTTCCACTTTTAAAATTTTTTTTTTTTTCCATCTCTACTATCTCCCTCTATTTTTCTAATATTTCTATAAGCAAATATCAAACTAAAAACAGCAAAAAAGCAACCATATAGCACCAACAATCAAAATTATTCCTTTAAAGTATCTATGAACCCACTCAATCTGTAAATGTTTCGCATACAAAAGCATGCTACAATACAAAATTGAAATAATTGTGCCACATATAACAGGCAGTCCTCCTGATAGCAGACACTCTTTTATGATTCCCTTTCTGACTTTAGCAGAAGACATTCCTGATTGAATATAAAATCGGTATTTCCATTCTGTCTCCGGAAAATCACACTCCATTTTTATACTTAATACAAATATTCCACACAAAAGCATAATGATAATATTTCCCGCTGCTGAAGCCACGTATAAAAGCTTTGTTTTACTTCTTTCTAACAGCAGCTCTTTCTTCTCGTAAATCAGATTCCCATTATCCGCGTCAAAATAATTTACCTGGGAATGATCTTGGGCATACGCTTTTATTTCTTCGACAACTTTATCATAATTTTCAGGTATGTTCATCATAACAGCCATATTCGCCCCATCTGCTTTCACACAGTTCTTCTGATAATATTCGTCTGAGAATACAATAATATGTTCACATGTTTCACTTCCAAACACACCTGTTAGAATTCTGTCTTCTGTTCCGACAACCTTGAATTTTTCTGTAAAATACTGTACTTTAGGTGCTGCTACGCCTTTTATATACAACCATAAATCAGCCCTTGCTTTTCCTATATAAATTAATGGATTTTTTGTATTGTAACCAATTCCGACTTTGTTTCGTTCAAACCTCTCCCTTTGATATACAACAAATATTTCATTGTCTTTCAAATCTAGCGATTTTCCAGTCCATTTTTCATAAGTTGATGCCGGAATCCCCATATGTTCAGCAATATCTGTTGTTGTTACTCTAGCACATGGTACTTTTCTCAGTTCAACCCCTTCATCATCTGTTAAATGATTCAAAAAACTCTTCATCATCTTTATTTGCCATCCATACCAAGTCATACGGATAATTCTTCGGCTCGGTAATCGGAAGGTTATCCAATAATTTTATAGAAAAATCTGTCATAATAATTACAAGAAATGCTGCAACGACAAAAGACATATTTATATTATAAAAGAATCTATGATACCAGTTTTCCAACCATGTAATTCGTTTATAATACTTCTTCTCCTTTTTATTCAACCGAACAAAATAGTATCCTGCCAAGCTGATCATAAGCAGGCACATGCCCGCATTCAAAAAATACAGTCGGAATACTTTTGGATATCTTTCCCCAATAAAACAATAAACTTATAAGACCAATCAAGGTTAAAAATATCCCAAGCAGTAAAATTTTCGGTCTCTTCTTCAATGGTTTTCCATTCTTTTTCCAACCGTCAACAACGCATCCATTCCCAGACATGCTATCAATTCATCAAAAACAATGAATAGGATGCCGAAAACTTCACATGAAATCACCAATGTATTCCGCAGTGCAACAAATCCATAATTAACCTCTGTAGTAATTGTATTATAAAAGATATTTTGTAATACTGTTTTTGCACACTCTGCTAATATTTTTCCTAAAAATCAAGCCACCAGTTACCGAGGAAAATATAATCCCTGCATATTCAAATCCAATAAACATATATCTATGCTTTTTCTTTAATCCCATCGTATCAAGCAGAACATAATCATAGGATTTTTTTTTGTATGTACGAAATAATAACCAGTACCATTAATATAAACAAGAGAATATATGTCTCTTGAAAATTAATAAAAGTGTACATTTCTTCCACTATGCCAGAATTTTGTCCATTTATAATTCTTTTCAATACTGTCACTAAATGCATATGATACATATATTGTCGAAACCATTAGTATACCACATAATATAACCAGTAAATAATGACCAAACTTATGTTTTAGTGTTTCAAAAAATATTTTTTCATTATATATTCCCCTCTATTTTGTTGCATATATACTAATCTATCATTAATAACTTTGGATATTCTTTACCTAAATATATTCCATTAATCAATGTCAATATCGTTCCACTTTCTCCAGATAGGATTGAATAATCATAATCTTTGATGCTGACAACTTTTCCTTCCAGAACCTGTCCAGCCTCAAAATCTGTGACGATGATGTGGATCAGCTTTCTGTGCTTCTTCCATACCTTTGGCATCTGTTCCGCAGATAGATACAGAACCTTCATCTGTGATGTCGATCTTCACACCTGTCTGCTCGATGATCGCATTGATTGTCTTTCCACGCTGTCCGACAACATCACCGATCTTCTGCGGGTCGATCTGGATCTGGATGATTTTCGGAGCGAATTCTCCAACCTCTGCTCTTGGAGCATCGATTGCTTTATTCATAACTTCATGATGTAAAAAGTCTTGCTTTTCTTGTCTTAGCAATAGCTTCTTCAATAATAATCATCATCTGATATCCATCCTGATAACCTTTTATGTGTACCACACCTTGAAATACCGAAGAACTTCCAGTCCCTTATATCTGTCAGCACCAGATAATCATCATCTGTATCACCTGTAACAAGTCCATGAGATTCCTGCTACTGCAGCCTTTGATTGGTACAAGATGACATCAGTTGTAGAAGCCATTGATGTAGAACCATTAGATTCAAATGTCTCAGAAACGGCACGGATTGCATATGGGAATTCTTCCTCTGATGGAAGAACAGGAACAAGTGCCTTCTCAGCCAATGCTCCATGTCCGATTTCACGACGTCCTGGTCCTCTTGATGGCTTTGTCTCACCTACAGAGTATGAAGGGAAATTATAGTGATGTATGTATCTCTTAGTAGTTATTCTCATCAAGACCATCAACCTTCTGTGCCTCTGATAAAGGTGCAAGAGTAACAACATCACAGATCTGTGTCTGTCCACGTGTGAACATAGCAGAACCATGTACTCTAGGAATAATATCAACCTCAGCTGCAAGTGGTCTAATCTGGTTAATAGCTCTTCCGTCCGGTCTCTTGTGATCCTTTAAGATCATCTTACGGACAGTCTTCTTCTGGTACTGGTAAACAGCTTCACCAAGAACTGCAAGCCATTCCTCATTATCTGCAAATGCTTCTTCATCTTTTCTGTTACAGCATCGGATATTCTTCTTCTCTTGTCTGTTTGTCGTCAGAGAATACCGCAACTTCCATCTCTTCTGGAGATACAACCTCTTTGATTGCCTCAAACATTCTTCCGGAACAGCACAGCTTTCATAAGAATGCTTTTCCTTGCCAACCTCAGCAACAATTTATCAATAAATGCAATGATTGTCTGGTTGATATCATGAGCCTTATGATATAGCCTCAATCATCTTGCTTCTGGAATCTCATTAGCTCCTGCTTCAATCATAATAACCTTCTCTTAGTTGAAGCAACTGTTAAAGCCATGAAGATCTCCATCCTGCCATCTGTGCCTGAGATGGGTTAACGATGAATTCTCCATCAATCATACCAATCTGTGTTGTAGACATGGACCGTCAAATGGAATATCAGAAATAGATGTTGCAATAGCAGAACCAATCATAGCAGTAATTCTGGTCTGCAATTCTCATCAACAGATAATACCAGGTTCTCCAGTGTTACATCATTACGATAGTCCTTAGGGAATAATGGTCTCATAGGTCTGTCGATAACTCGATGTAAGGATAGCATTCTCAGATGCCTTACCTTCTCTCTTGTTAAATCCACCAGGAATCTTTCCTGCTGCATACATTCTCTTCATATTCAACGCTTAATGGGAAGAAATCAATTCCTTCTCTTGGTTCTTTAGATGCTGTTGCTGTTGAAAGAACAACATGTATCACCATAATGCATTAATGCAGCACCATTTGCCTGTTTTGCAACTCTGCCGACATCAACTCTTAAAGTTCTTCCGGCGAGTTCCATTTCATAAATGTGTTCTTTTATTTTTTACTTTTGAACTGGTTCATACATAAAAACACATTTTCACTATGCAAATGCCATATAAAAATGTACATTTCTGCATCAAATATACTTTTCAGTTTTCGGTGAAGCTTTCCCAATCCACAATCTTAATTCATAACATACCCTTACATAAAAATGCCCCAAAAAAACTTACTACTGCAGGTAACTGCCAATCCCCAAAAAAACACATTTTTACTATCAGGCGAAAAAAGGGACATTCTTCCAATAAAATGAACGTCTCTAAACATAACTGAATTATTTTCTTAATCCAAGTTTCTCGTGGTGATCCTTGGGTTAGCTTTGAAATGATCTGTAAGATCATTGATTCTTGCTGTCAGGATAGCGATCTGTACTTCCGGTGATCCTGTATCTCCTGCTGTTCTACCATACTGTGCTACGATCTGTTCTTTCTGCTCTTTAGAAATCATGTTTGTTTCCTCCTATATACTCTTAATTAAAACGCCTGATATTAAGTAACGGTTGGAGTTTCCAGTTACCGAACACCGGCTTCAACGTTGCTTAGTATATCATATGAAATTCCTCGTGTAAAGAGAAATTTATACAATTCGAAAATATTCCATTCCTTTTGCAATATCCTTTATCGATCTGTCTTTTCAGTGCATCGATCCCGTCAAATTTCTGCTCCGGTCTCCGGAATTTTTAAGATTAATCCGTACTTTTTCCCCGTATGCATTTCCGGAATATCCGAAAAGAAATGCCTCGATCAACAGCTTCTTCTTTTCTTCTGTCACGGTCGGTTTTGATACCGACATTGGCAATTCCCGGATAAGTCTTTCCTTCGATATCTATCTTACAGAAATAGACTCCGTGCGCCGGCACGATCTTTCCTTCCGGCCATGCTACATTCAGCGTCGGAAATCCGAGCGTACGGCCAAGCTGTCTGCCATGTTCAACCGTTCCTTCTACTTCAAACGGATAACCAAGCAGAGTTTCTGCCAGCCCTACATCGCCCTCTTTTACTACTTCTTTTTACATAAGTACTGCTGATAATCCGGTCGTGATAACGTTCTTTTTCTATAACGATCAGTTCATAATCATACTGGTCTGCATATTCCGCCAGCATATGCACATCCCCGCGTTTCTCACATCCGAATGTAAATCTGTCCCTACCACGATATTTCGCACGAAACAGATCATGGATGATCTCCTGTATAAAATCTTCCGCACTCTTCTGACGAAAAGATTCGGTAAACGGGCATTCGATCAGGTAATCGACCTCATCTTTTACCCCCTTTCCTGCCGTTCCTCTCCGACCATCAGAAGTTCCAGTGAATCCCTTTTCCTTCCATAACGGTCTCATGTCAAACGAACATATCCCACTTATATTCTCCTGTTTTCCTAATTCACGGACCTTTGTCACAAGCATCTTTGATGGCCTCTGTGTAATCCATCGAACTTTCCAAAGTCACTGCTGTCCCTTCTGTTTCCGTTATATTCCGCAAGCTCTCTGATATACTGCATAGTCTTTTTTTCCTCGTTTACTGTTAAAAAACATCTTGACGATGTGGTATTTTTTTCTTCTTTCCACTGGTAAATGGCGATGAATTTTAAAATTCATCATACAGACGCACCTGAGTTTCTTCGTCCTGTCCGTCATGCCTCTTTCAACATTTTAAGATCCAGAGGATTCCCATTCTTAGCAAATGCCTTCCAATCATCTTTCACCGTGATCTTCGGATAAGACGGGAACATCGCATCGATCGGTACCAGAAGCTCTGCAAGCTTTCCTTCCTGCTTCAAGGTTTCGATTTCATCCAGCGTTTTCGCATCTTCAATCCGGAACGTTGACACCCTTTGTACGGATCAGTGATTCCATGCAGCCTCCGCATCCGAGTTTCTCACCTATATCATGACAAAGCGTACGGATGTAGGTCCTTTTGAACACGATACCTCCATACGGACCCAAGATCAATTCTCAGAATCTTCGGATATCCAGGATCTTAACCGGACGTGCTTTTTCTCTCTACGACCTTTCCTTCTCTGGCAAGCCATCTCAACACCATACTCTATAGACTGGTCTATGATAAATGTAATGGCAGGTGTATTTCTTAAATTGATGTTCTTTGCGAGAGTTCTGCGTATATATCCCTCCGCTGACTTAAGTACACTGATATAAGCCTTTGCTGTCTTTAAATCAGGTGCCACCTCGACAGCAACAACACTTGTCATGGGATTGATACGCGGATCCTTTATCTCACCACGTATGATATTTGACAGTTCACGCATTACCTCTTCGTTGATACGAATATTTTTATGCTGTTCTTTCTCATATAATCCCGCTTTCTTTTTATATTAAACCGTAACTATCCGAATAGCTGCATTAATTCAAGATAACCAATATATGATTATCTCGGAACCTCTACCATCTTGTAAGCTTCAACTATATCGAATTCCTGAATATCATTAAATCCGTCAAATACAAGACCACACTCATAGCCTGTCTTGACCTCCTTGACGTCATCCTTGAATCTCTTGAGTGAAGCAAGGTCTCCCTCGAATATCTGCTCACCCTCTCTGCTAATTCTGACACGGCAGCCTCTCTCCATAAATCCGTCAAGCACATATGAACCTGCAATGTTTCCAACGCCTGAAGCCTTGAAAATCTGTCTGATTTCCGCATGTCCGATAACCTTCTCCTCAAATACAGGATCAAGCATACCCTTCATGGCAGCAGATACATCCTCGATTGCATTGTAGATGACCTTGTAAAGTCTGATATCTACGCCCTCACGGTCTGCTGTAGCCTTGGCAACAGGATCCGGTCTGACGTTAAAGCCAATGATGATTGCATTTGATGCTGATGCAAGGATAACATCTGACTCGTTGATCGCACCAACGCCGCCATGGATGACCTTGACCACAACCTCCTCATTTGAAAGCTTGACAAGACTCTGCTTAACAGCTTCAACTGAACCCTGTACATCTGCCTTTACGATGATATCAAGCTCCTTCATGTTGCCTGACTGAATCTGTGAGAACAGATCATCAAGTGACATCTTTGCCTTTGTATCCTCGATGAGCTTATTCTTTCCTCTGAAATATATGTGTCAGAGAATGCCTTTGCCTCCTTCTCTGAATCGCATGCCACAAATGTCTCTCCTGCTGAAGGCACACTGTTGAGTCCAAGTATCTCTACAGGTGTAGAAGGCTTAGCCTCCTTTACTCTGCGGCCCTTGTCATCAATCATGGCTCTTACCTTACCATAGCTGCTTCCACATGCGATTGGATCTCCGACATGGAGTGTTCCTTTTGTACAAGCACTGTGGCAACCGCACCACGGCCCTTTATCAAGCTGTGCTTCAATTACGAGACCTCTTGCGTTTCTATCAGGATTAGCCTTGAGCTCCGAGCACCTCTGCTGTGAGAAGAATCATCTCAAGGAGATTGTCGATACCCTCCTTAGTATGTGCAGATACAGGACAGAATATTGTGCTTCCGCCCCAATCCTCCGGGATAAGCTCATACTCTGAGAGCTCCTGCTTAACTCTTTCTGTCATCATTTCTTCTGTTGTCGTTTCTCTCACCCTCCGAATTTGCGTCTGTCTGTCATCGCATACGGTTATTGATCTACGTCTGTTATCACGGTCTCCCTGGTTTCTGTCGGAACGTCCGTTCTGCGGGCGGTCTCCTCTCTGGAATCTCTGTCCGCCTCTTCCTTCCTGGCGGTCACCGTTACGTCCGTCTCTTCCGCCACGTCTTTTCGCCACCCACGGTTATTTCTGTTATCCGGATCTCGTCGTTTCTTTCCAGATCTTTCATTTCTTTCAGATCTCCGGTCTTTCACTTCTTTCTGGACGTCTGTTCTAGTGTTCTTTCTGCTGCCGGCTTCTCTGTCCCTCTCTTGGGCCTGTGCTTCTTCTGCAGACGCATTCTGTGCTGCGGAACGGTCAGAACGTCTTGCCGGACGGCCGTTATTTACCTGCATCGGCGTCCCTGTCGGAATCTCGACGATTTCCTCCGATCTTCTTCAGCAATACGTAGCATT
>VOFG01003662.1_pt1 | contig 22073 bp, 30 predicted proteins | sample 5384171 | NCBI WGS metagenome assembly VOFG01 (sample SAMN12384726, study PRJNA508395) | human gut metagenome | isolation source: healthy gut F | host: Homo sapiens | reverse complement strand
GTGTTTATCTCCAGTAGCTAGCTTTTTAATTTACAGGCTATATCCTCTATCACGAATCACATCGACAACTTTGGAAACATATTTCTGACAAGTGTCGTGGTCAGGTGCTTCCACCATCACACGCACCACAGGCTCTGTGCCGGATTCACGAACCAGAATACGACCAGTATCTCCCAGTGCTTCGGCCACCTTGGTCACTGCTTCCTGCACGGCAGGGTCATTCTGAGCAGCCTTCTTATCAGTCACACGGACATTTTCCAGCACCTGCGGATAAATTTTCAGCGGTGCCGCCAATTCGCTCATCGGCTTTTTCTTAGCCAGCATGACTTCCATCATCTTCAGGCTGGTCAGAATGCCATCGCCGGTACTTGCATACTTGGAGAAGATGATATGGCCACTCTGCTCCCCACCGATACGGCAACCGTTCTTTGCCATGTACTCGTAAACATACTTGTCGCCCACAGCAGTCTTGGCATAGCCAATACCCTGTTCATCGAATGCTTTGTACAGACCAAAGTTGGACATAACGGTCGTGACCACAGTATTGGTCAGCAGCTTGCCACGCTCTTTCATATAGCAGCCATAGATATACAGAATATGGTCGCCAGTCACAACATTGCCCTTTTCATCCACGCAGAGGCAGCGGTCTGCGTCGCCGTCATAGGCAAAAACCAACATCCAAGCCCTTTTCTACAACAAACTTCTGTAGTCCCTCAATGTGAGTAGAACCAGCGTTGTTGTTGATGTTCAGGCCGTTGGGCTTGTTGTTGATGACATAGGTATCTGCGCCCAGAGCATCGAATACAGACTTAGCGATGTTCCAGCTTGCACCGTTGGCGCAATCCAGACCAACCTTAACTCCTTTGAAAGAGTAAATTCCCAAAGAGATCAGGTAGCCCATGTAACGGTTACGGCCTGCCACATAGTCCACAGTGCAGCCGATGTGCTCACGATGGGCAAGGCAGCCCGGCCAGTCCTTGTCAAATACATGGAGCTTGCCATCGATGTAGTCCTCCACCAGCAGCAGAGTTTCTTCTGGCATTTTCTCGCCGTAACAGTCGATCAGCTTGATACCGTTATCGTAGTACGGATTGTGGCTGGCAGAAATCATGATGCCACAGTCAAAGTCATCCACGCGAGCAATGTAAGCCACAGACGGCGTAGTGGTAACGTGCAGTAGATAAGCATCCGCACCAGAGGCGGTCAAACCAGCAACCAAGCTGTACTCGAACATATAGGAGCTGCGGCGAGTATCCTTGCCAATCACGATGCGAGCAGGTTCGGTATCACCATTGTGCTCACGCAGGGTATTGTAATACCATCCTAAGAAGCGACCAATCTTATAGGCATGGTCTGCTGTTAATGTAATCCCAGCTTCGCCACGGAAGCCATCCGTTTCAAAGTATTTAGCCATTTTATTCCTTTCTAAATCGCTTTGTAACATATTATCTCACATCTCAGGCAACCACAGATGTTGCCTGCTGCACATCTCTATCCAAAAATCTATTATTCAGAGACTCAACTCATCTAATTTCCACGATTCCCCTTCCCCAGACATATATATAGTTTGACCAACTATTGTATTTCCCAAATCACTAACTAGTATCTTTGCTATTTGAGCTATTTCCTCTGGTGTTGTAAATCTTTTTATCGGATTCAATGGTGTATATAGGTTACCTTCTCTATAGTTCTTCTGCATAGATGTATTTGTTTGTCCCGGCCCTATCGCATTCACAATGATTCCGTGTTCCAACAGACGTTGTGCCATTCCTTTTGTTATGCCATCAATTCCTAACTTAGATAATCTATACGGTGACCATGATGGTTCCAATGCAGACTGAGACGATATTATTAAAATATGTCCTTTAATTTTATTTTCAATCATGTACTTTGCTACTGTTTGGCACATAAAGTATGTACCTTTCAAATTAATATTCATAATGGTGTCATACTCATCAAGCGTGACATTTACGAAATCAAGCCCATCTCTATCAACATGAACACCCGTTGAACTTACAAATATATCTAAACGCCCCCATATATTAATTATCTCACCAAGTTTTGATTCAAATGAGGATGGTTCTTTATAATCCAATACTATAAATTTCAACTTATCATTAGAAATTTCAGATTTTATTTTTTCAAATTTTCGCTCATTAGTTCCTGTTATAATCACTTTTGCGCCAGATAGTAAAAATTTCTTGCTATTTCTAAACCAATACCACCAGTTCCACCTGAAATTAGTACAACTTTATCCTTAAGTTCTGATCCAGATGACGGCATTATAATAATTGGCGTATTTATCGGCTGAGGGAACAATTTTTTTAATTTTGTTTTAATTCCAAATCCCATAACTATCACTCCATTTTATCATTTTCTAATGCTGCTTGATTATTTCGCAAATCTCTTTTTGCCCACCACACAGGAAACAATCCCTGCACAAGCATATGTGCTTTTGTTCTAGGTCCCAATTCCGAGTGAACAAGCACCCCAAAGAGCCTTGTTCTCAGATTATGTATACATTCATCATATAAGGCCTGATTTTCTTTAACAGAATCCGTAGCGATAATCAAAAACAGTACATACCCGTAATTTTTCCAGATATGCCAATTAACAGCATTTTCTGTTCTTTTCGTCTTAACGATTCTTGTTTCACCAATGTAGCGAATATTCTCCATCGCATTAGTTCCCATTTTTAGATTATAATGAGTCAGTCCACTATTTGTGTTGTTGAGTCGGTAGTTATAGATTTTTCTATGTCCAACTGCAACCTTATTTGCGCACTGTGCTGCCATTGATGAAAAGTACAGTCCTTCTCCAGACCAAGGTCTATTAAAATCTATGTGATGTTCTTTGAGAAGCGATGCCTTATAAATCTTGTTCCAAGGTCCAATTGGAAACTTAGGATAGATAATTCCGCAGAAAGCATCTTCTGGTGTCCATACTTCAACAGCATCTTTTTCGTCTGTTCCCGATCACGTGTTGTAAATATCTTGTCCGTCATGGCCATTTCCGCACCAGTCTGATGAATCAGATTCATCAGGTATTCTACATAATCCAGTTCCAGCCAATCATCACCATCAATGATAAGGATATACTCGCCAGTTGCCTCCGCAAGACCAACATTTCTGGCTTCACATGCGCCGCCGTTTTTCTTATGAATTACTCTGATACGGTCATCTCTCGATGCATAATTATCACAAATGGCACCGCTATTATCTGGTGAGCCATCATCTACAAGCAGAATTTCAAGATTCTGCCAAGTTTGGTTGATAATGGAGTCAATTAGTTTCGGCAAAAATTTTTCTGATTTATAAATTGCAACAATTGCAGATACTTTTTCCATATAATCCAATCTCCTTTTCGCTGGATTATTGAATAAAGCACCTACAGATAATTCAAGCACATAACATTCGTTTAATAATCTTTTTGACCCTTCTCTTAAATCGATCAAAATTCGATTCATATAAACCAATTACGTCTTTGAACTCAGATTTGCTATTCTTCAGCAACTCCAGCGATTTCTCATAGTATTTAGGATAATCATAATCTGTGTGCTGCTGACCAAATCGATCTGTTATGTCCTGTCTATTTATTGTAACTTTATCACTTACAGCATTCAGCAATGCTAATCCTCTGCTTCCATTAATGAGAACCATAGAAACGCCATCTTCATTGTTTTTGAAGCGTTCACCCCAATAGTCACCCAATCGAATATCTGCAGATGTTTCATTTCTAAACGGACAGGTAAAACAGGATTCCTGATTCACAACACCCATTGAAAACAGCTTTAAAAAGGGTCTTTTTCCCTACTCGCTACATAGGCAGTACCCCCCATTAATATTCATAAAATATTCATGCCATGAATATGACTTATCTCGAAACAGTATGCTTCTAATATTATCTGTAGCATTCAATTTCATTTTTCTCGTAACCCATTTCATATATTTTGTCCACAAAAATTTGAAGGTACTCCATGACAAAAATATCAATCAAAACGACTCTATCAAGCCACCCATAAATTTCCAAAACATTTCTAAAACCACTTATCTGGCATGGCGTTCCAAATACCACAAATTTTTTCTGTGGAAATTGTTTCAATCTATTCAGTACTTCACAAAATGCCGGAAGAACATTACTCTGCAGGTACTTCGACCCTCGCAAAGGTTTCAAATCTTCTCCCCGTTCAAAAATCTTGTGCCGCACACTCAATGTATTATAATCCATAATTGCGCCACATACTTCATAGCCATGTGCTACTGCGTATTCCGCAAGAACTGCTGCTATGCCACCACTAGAAGACTGTTTCCGTCCTTCTGCATCTGCCCACGCCGAGTATAATTCACACTCATCCAAAAAGCAGCCATGTGCAGCTTTCATCGGACAGACTTTCTCACACAAGCCACAATGTACGCATATCGTGTCATCCTTTACCGGTCTTAGAAATCCATCTGCATTATATTCTATTTTGATGCAATTCTCCTTTGGGCACACAGCGGCACACGCACTACATCCACTACACTTCACCTCTATACTCACCTCTAATGCTTTTTTGTAAAAATTCTTTACTCTTCTCAATCTCCTGCTGGAGCATTTTCATATGCGGAGCATAATCAATATCTGGTAACTCCTTAATCTTTCTTGTTCCAAATTCCAGTCCACGGTTTTCTAATCCTGCCGTGTGCAATAAATTCCGGATTCTAGAATTCGTACTTGTAACAGGGGTTTCTCTATATCTCATAAAAGAATAAAACTGCTTTCTATGAATAATCGAAAAAACTGTAATATGAAAAGAATCTGTTATTACATATCGTGCATTTCGAATCAGTTCCAACAAGTCTTCAAGCCCTGCATCCGCACACCTATCTCCAATTTGATAATACGATAGACCGCTATATGGCACAAAAAACGTATTTCATCTTCTTTTGCTTTGCAAATTTTTTCGTAGCATGGAGATGGTCAAAATTTCCCTCAATAAAGAATCCAAGCACATAGTCACTCTTTGGTGCTGCTCCAGTAGGAGGAAGAATTGATGCCCAGTCATTTGAATCCAGCAGCAATGTCGGATCAACAGCAACGACTGGTTTATACTTAGAGTATGGTTCTAGTAGTGAAACCGCATTTTCTTCTCTAACGGAGATTGCATCAAACTTTGAAACACTTCTTTTTTTATCTCTGGTTCAACTTCGTCCAGAATCTTTGTCACTCCCATACTCGGTGCATAGGATATTCTACGTGTCGTAACGCCTTCGTAATCAGCATAATAAAAGCGGTGATACCAATTCGGATTCCATATTTGGTCGCTTCCACTGATAAGCAAGTCAAAGGAATTAAACACTTCAACTAGATCTTTCTCAGCTTCGCATCGTCTTGTAAGGATACAATTTTTTCGAATTGTTTTTACCAGTTTCTCATCTCGAATTGCTTTTTCCTTTTTAAAAAAGACTCTGCACGCCAATTTTTGAGCACATTTTTCTGGAAAGAATTCTATTTTCTCAATAAAAGTTCTACGATTCTTACTATACTCTGATTCTACCTCACAATTTATTAGTTCAACCTCATATCTCTGTTTCCTTAAATAATACTGTAGTGCAATCGCCTGTAAATTCGTTCCATAATTAGGCCCTGTAAACCATGTGATAATTCCAATTCTCATTATTTTTCACCAACAATTATCTCTGAACTGCTTGTTTTCCTTTTTTTAGCAATTGACATTAAATCTCCCGCATACAATATTACAATCACCAAAAACATTCCTATTTCTACACCATACAGTACAATACCATCCTCAAGCAATAATACGATTGACTGTGCCGCCAACAGAACATATGTTATCAAGTCTCTTTTTAAATTAATTTTCAGCTTTATAAATTTTTTTGAATTCCAGTACCGTATCACCCACACTACAAAATAGCAAACAGCTGTTGCAATGGCAGCGCCCAAAGCTCCCATAAATGGAGTCATAACTAGATTCAAAACAATGTTACTTACCGCTCCCACAACTGTGGATTGCGCAAATATTTTTGAGTTTTTACTGCCGAAAAAAAGCCGCCAATGTAGCCTGATAAAGAGCCAAAAACAATAGCAATCGTCAACCACGGCACATATTTCCATGCGACAAAAAAATCTTTTGCATAAAGGAAATGCGCTAATATTTTATCTGCTACAATAATAGCCGAACAAAGCAGAACCATCAGACAGTTATATGCACGGTATGTGTTGGCAAAAAAACCATTTTTATCTTCCGGATCAAAGTCTTTTACTGCCGATAGAGTCCATGCCTGAGAAAAAATGGACTGAAAAATATTTAAAATAGAAGGTATCTTGGAGGCTACAGAATAAATACCATTTTCAGCTAAACCGCAAAAAAAGATGACCACATATCTATCCGATGTATTATTCACCCACCATGCGATGGAATTAGCTATCATCGGTTTGCAGTAATCCAGCATTGCCCTTTTTCTTCCGAAAAGTCCGCTCTTAAATCCGTGTCATGAATTAACCTCGATCGAGCAATCAGATACAAGGACTGTACCAAAGGGCCGATAATATTAGCCAAAAATAGCCAGTTAGTCCCCAATGAAATACCGCCAGAAAAACGATATTACAGCCAATCGTAAATGCCGATACAAGCACACTGGAAACTGATAAATCTGCGATTTTGTCAATTCCCCTTATATAATATGTAACCACACCAGATAATGACTGCATAAAAACATGAGGAAAAAAGAATATGGAATAGTCTTTTTACTAACGAGCTTATCCCAAAAGCAGCATTTACGATAAGCCCCACTGCTACAACTGTATTGGCCACAAGCAGTATTTTCATTGCAACAGATATAATTGCCTTGCGGTTGCTTTTTGCTATCCATTGCAAAACGCATAACAGCATCCTGCACATTTAGTGTTAGGATAGGCAGCAGCACTCCTACTGTCGTATTGAACAAATCATAAGTACCATATTCTGTGGTCGTAAGTATGTTTGTATATAACGGTACAAGGAAAAAGCTAAGCAACTTGGTTTGCAAAGCTGCTTAACGTCAAAAGACCTATGTTTTTAAAAAGATACTTATATTTGTTCATTCATCGTTTTCCTTCCTTTTCCCTTATATTCCCAGTGTTCCCAAATCAAATCTTACGAACTGTCTTTTCCTTAATGCTTCCTCAACCCACTCCATCGCAGGTTTTCTCGTCTTAAACCCTGCAAAGTACCTCTCCATCAGTTCTGCAGTTAAAACAAACTGTGCTTTTCTAATACGGTATGGCTGATGTCTTGTGCGTCCTTCGTTTTGGAGACTCTGGCGGAGTAGATATTCATATGCACGTTGATCATATGAAAGGCTGAAAATCGGAAATTCCTCTAGGCAGGCCTCTGTAATCCAGTAGCTTTCAACAGCTCTTTTTTTCTTTCTAGCGGTTGCTGTAATACCTTGCGGATTGAATCGATAACCGTATACGATGTCCTTTATCGCTGCACAGCGGTAAGGCATTGCTGCAATCATAAACGACAGTGGTGTATCTTCAAACCAGAACCCCTCAGGAAATTGAAAATGCTCCATAACGTTATATTTGTATAGTTTTCCCCATGGATAACCTGAAAAGACACCTTGATTATCGTTAAGCACACCTTCTTTGGGTATGATATGGTTTTCTGTTTCTTCCCGCTGAATGTGTACCAGCTTCCCCTGCAGGATTTCTGCATTACACCCAAATGCAGCATCCAACATTTTTGTACTGCACCGTCTGTAAGAACGTCATCCGAATCCAAAAAATGCAATGTACATTCCCTTGAGTACCTGAAGTGCTGTATTGCGTGCACCGGAAAAGCCTTTGTTTTCCTGCGTGATTAACTCAACAGTGTACCCCCATCATTTTTCTCAGTATTGGCTTCCCAAAGCAGCTGCTGCAAAATATCTGCTGTTCCGTCTGTTGAACCATCGTTTACAATGCTAATGAGCACACGATAGTTGGTTCTTTGCTTCAATATTGAATCAAGACATTGGCGGATGTACTTTTCAACATTATAGCAGGGGACTATAATCTGTAAATCGTAGTCAATCGCCACTTTATTGTTTGCCCGACATGTGCCAATTGGTTTAGGACTGTAGTTTTGTAAGATTTCACGTGCCGCACTCGGTGACATCTTTGTCTGCATCGGCAAAAGTTTTCCTACTGTCCCAATAATTTTCTTTACTTCGTTCTCCATACATTTTCACTTTCCATGTATAAAACTCTTGAATTTCCTCTTTAAATCAATTATCTCAGACGTCAAAGAAGGTCCAAGCAACTGTTGTAATTTTGTTTTTGCCTTACTGTATGAAGATTGCCAGCTTGCCGTATACCAGTGTATTGACCGGGTATTGGGTGTAATATCAAGTTTTCCTGTTTTGTAATCCATTGGGCAGAAATATTCCGGCGGATAAATTGTAACACCTTCTATCTGTTCAATTTCTCCGTTTCCGACCCAGCCATGGCTTTTCAGAATTTTGCTTGTATGGGTCACAACCGTTTCTGTAGTATTTCCTTCAATAAAAAAATGGATTTTCTCATAGTAGTCCAAAATTTCTTTATATAGGCCGAGGCCGGGGTTTGCACCTAGGCCGAGGCCGGGGGCGCATTTATTGTCTGTTTCACAGCCCATAAATGCGCCCTTCGCAATAATGTCGCTCATGTCTTTGATTACCTCAACATCTGTATCAAAATACAGCCCACCCTCATGATACAAAATCCAGAATCTTGCATAATCACTTACAAAAGCCCACTTTTGGGCTGCATATGCTTCTTTCACATAGTCACAGCAATTAACATCGAAATTACGCTCATTCCATTCTTTAATTTCGTATTCAGGGAAGAACTTTCTCCATGACTCTATACACTTTTTTGCATCATCCGGGAGTTGATTACCTCCAAACCAGCAGTAATGAACAACTTTAGGAATCATATTATTCTCCATTCAAAAATTACATATAATTAAAATAGTAATTATATGGTAATGCCATATACCAGTCATTTTGAGTCATTCCCCAAATAGTTATTGCTGTATACATTGTCACGAATACAGTGGCAAATACCAGTCTTGTTTTTTATTCTCTACATTTAATAAAAATGCCGGAATATAGATAACTTCAAAAAACATGAAGTAATACTGCACACGCCAAGCAAGCGGTATTGTTATTGATAAAACAGCTGTACACCATGGTAAAATCTGAAAACTCATCATCTGTTGAAATCGTTCAGATACATTCTTTTTCTTATACGCAATGTACCCATAAGAAATTAGCGAAACCACCGTTGTAAACAAAATCGTGGATGTTGTCGCTTGCGCCTCATATTCAACAGAAGTCAAGAAATATTTATATCTAGTAAAACTCAAAAGAGTAGATACAAGATTAAATATGATTGTTCCTCCTGCCAAGCACCCAACAACAATTATACATGCTTTTTTAAATCAATTTTTATGTATCTGATAAAATAAGCGGGTATTACAAGTAAAGCCGAATAATGAAACAGCGATGCAATTATAACTGCAACCAAATACTTTTTTAGTTCTCCATTTTGTATATATTTATATGCAAATACTGTTATTGCGACAGCTATATACTGCCTTAATCCATTGAACGAATCAAAATAAATTCCCGACACAAAAAAACAAATAAACTGATAGAGCTGGATTTGGAGATTGCTGCCATATAGCAATATAACAAAAGCCACATATGATAATCGCAATCACACCATATGTCATAAAATATTGTCCGGGCCATATTTCCCCACACAATTTTAGTAAAAGCCAATATCCACTTTCAATACTTTTAATCTTAGTAAATGCTGTAGCCGAACTACCAGTCTGTTCTGCCAACTTCATCATTCTAAGATACATCAAATAATCAGCGCCATTGTTGTATCGTAGCGTTGCAACAGTTACAGGAATCGCAATTGCCATAATCAAAACAACTATGCGTTGATTCCTTTTCACATGCTTAGCTAACCATATTAATAATGTCGTTGCAGCAATCATAGGTATGTATACCACCATAGGTCAGTCATCACCTCCTCAAGCAACAGGATGTTTCTTTTTATATATATGGTAAAAAGAACGTACACCGGGAAAGACCCTGCAAATAAACTAAGTTGAATTTTTTCTCACTTTAGATATATATTCACAGTTCCAAATCTTTCCCATGTTCTTTTTTGCAAACTTCTGAACTTCTTTCCTTGTGCTAATATCTTCATATCCAGCAACAATCATCATATTGATAAAAACAACTTCCCATGTAATTCTGGCAGTTGCTATATTGGGAACTTTTTCACCGTATTTTGAATGTATATAATCATATTCCTCATGGATTGCGTCATTCAAATCATACGTTCGTTTAGAAAAAGAACTATGTCCGATTGACCCAACTCGTTTTCTATAATAATATCTTGGAGTTGTATCAAATACTATTTTTTGCATTGATCAATCAGCTTATATGTCGTAAATTGATCTTCAAACAGCTTTCCCTCTGGGAACCGAACAGATTTCCAAAGCGAGATACTATATAATTTTCCGCATACACACGGTGTCAGATAATCATTGAATAAAAAGCAATCCAATGCTTTTTTCTTTGGTATATACAAAAATTTTTCCACCATGCGGATTCATTGATTTTGTTCCATCTTCAAAAAAGCTCTCTAATACAGTTACTGCCATTTCTGCTCCATACTGTATAATTTCATTGTGGAGTGCTTCAATCATATCCTCTTTCAGATAATCATCGCTATCTACGAACGTAATGTATTCACCTGTTGCAATATCAATCGCCGAATTTCTTGCGCCGGAGAGTCCCTTGTTTTTTGGTGAATCACTTTAACACGAGCATCTTTTTTCAGCATATATCTCACACATTTCGCCGCATCGATCTGGTGATCCATCATCCACCAGTATGATTTCCAAATTTGAATATGTCTGCTTCAAAATACTTTGCACGCATTCATCTAGATATGCCTCAACTTTATAAATCGGGATAATAACAGTAATCAGCGGATTATTTTTACTCTGCATTATATTGTTCCTTCCTTAGCAATAAAACTCCATCACTTGTTCCTTTTGCCATACTTTTTATGTAATCTATTTTATGATCAAACAACAACAGCACTTTAGCCCATTTATATAGATACACAAAAAAAAAATCCTCGTTTTTTATATCTTTTCCAGCACCAAATCAACTGCCTTGCCTGCATATAATACCGATACGGCGAAGCAATGCCATATTTAAATCCGAGACAGTTTCTTGTTTCAGCCGGATGGTGATTTATAACCGCTTTTCCACATTCAATCACTAAATACCCATTTTCATGAGATTTAAAGCAATAATCCATATCCAATCCATCGACAAAAAGCTCTTCAAAAATCCATTCTGCTTTTCGAATATCTCTATATTAATTAGCCAGCCCGATGTCATAGACCAATCAACATTTTATATCCACTATATGGGACGGCATTCGACCGATCAAACACATGGACAGGCGTAAACAATGCTACTTGTTTTCCTTTATAATCCTCTATTGCCTTTTATATTCTGTCACAATATCAGACCCAAGTTTGCTATCCGCATCAAACAATAATGCCCAATCACACCCACTCTCTTCTAAGAGTTTTATACCAATGTTCAATGCCTTACATAAGCCCATGTTTTCCTGTTTAGAAAAATACTGTATCTTGCTTTTATCGTTAATAAGCAATTCCACAATTTTTTCATTGTTCTGTACCGAATTGTCAACAATAACCGCACGATCAACATTTGGGATGTATGAATTTATATTTTTTATTTCATCCTCTGTAGGATTATATAAAACCACAACCGAACCTATCACCTTGTCACTTCCTCAAACAATTTTTCTGTTTCTCTTGTCATTCTTTGAACATCAAATTTTTTATAGACTGTTTTTAAACCTTCATCTATCAATTTACTCTTCAAGTTATTGTTCAAATATAATTTTAGGACTGCTGTACTTGCTCCAACCACGTCATCCATCTCTACAAGCAAACCATTTTCTCCATCACAAATAATATTTGGAATAGCATCTACTCTACTCGCTACAATCGGTTTTCTTGCCATCATGTACTCAGGTAAAACCAAACCAAAACCCTCCCAACGGCTCAGTAAGCATGCAACATCAAAAAGCTCTACATAACTCATCGGATTATCAACCCAGCCCGTAATGTGTAGACTATCCAAAAAGTTATTATCCTTTGCATACTTTTTGAATTTCAGCTTCCTGATCTCCGTTTCCAACAATAATAAAGTGTGCATTTGAAACTTTATCTTTCACATGCTTTGCCATCTTAATAAAAATATCTGGCGCTTTCTGCGGACTTATTCTTCCAACCATACCAACAACAAAGAGCGGATAGGTTTTTCTCTTAACTGTGCCGTGAATCCCATTTTCATAGGCTTCAATATCACCTGTCCGCTGGCTGTCACCCCACCCTCATGGTTGAGATTTCTTCCGCGGCATTTCTATTGCACAGAAAGATTAGTCGTTCATTCTTCGGGTAAGAAAATATGAACTTCGGGCCGCGGAGCCTTTCATTCTCTGCCGTACCCTTGTCCCTATTATGACAGCCGCGTATTATTTCACACTTCCCCATCCGGGTTCAGATACATCAGTGCCGCCCAGTTTATGGATTTTCTCTGTAAAAACCAGTAACCAGCAAAGGCCCAATACGGCAAGCCATGATGTAAACGATAGGGTGCGGAATATGGTTTTTCTTGATATGTTCGCAACAAGCTTTTAGTGCAACAACATCATAATAAATTGCCTGCGCAGGGTCCAATCTGAGGAACATCAATTTTGAAACAGTGGGCATTGTGGAGTTCAAATTCATGTTCGTTGATTTTTGTCACACCATCAAATTTTCGGGCTCTCATCCATGCAGCCGTCACCATTGGCTTTGCAGGCAACATGATATTTGATGTTTTCTTTATTCTGGTGATAATTTTGAAACTCTTGAGAGCTTGTAGAAAGGTCTCATAACCTCCGTAAGCCCCCAATGACTTCGCGCCGACAAGGTATACGTGCTGCACTTCTTTTTTGAATTCATTCCTCTATTCCATCCTCACATTTTTATCGCTAATGTTGCATCTATTCCCTTATGGATAAAAACAAACCTACGGCGGGTCGCACAAAGGCAATCCACCGTAGGCTTGAACTCTCCTTCAATCTTTATTTGCTGCTCCTTTTTGTGGGGCAAAACAGAGCTTCCAAAAGCCTTCACCTACATATAACCCTCAGGATTTCCCGTTCTTGCAGTTTTTTAACAAATAAAACTTTTGAAGGACAACTCAAGCCGTCAAAACCCTTTAGTTATCGTAGTTTTTTTTCTATCGTCGGAACGCGCTTCTGGTTAATCCTCATTATATCTCTAGTCCCAGTGCTCGCAACGGCAATTCTTATAATTCTTCATAATATCTACTCCTCCATCCTTATTGCAGACATCCTGTCCAAATACCGTTTGCTCTCTCCATCTCGTCTCTCCAAAGTTTTCCTTCCATGTATTTTTTTACTCCCCACGCCCCAGCAGACACACCTTGAAGGTTTTAAAGATAATTTTTCCAATCCACCCAAAAGCTGCGCTCCTTGACATACTTCACGTCCAGATCCATCCACTCTTCAAAAGAGAGGTCGTTGCGGTGCGGGGCGATCTGCCAATAGCAGCTCAGGCCGGGTGTCACATACAGGCGCTGCTTTTCGTAGTCGCCGTACTGCTCCACCTCGCGGGGAAGCGCCGGGCGGGGGCCAACGATGCTCATATCGCCCTTCAGGATATTCCACAGCTGCGGCAGCTCATCGAGACTGGTCTTGCGGATAAACTTGCCCACGCGGGTAATGCGGGGGTCGTCCTTGATCTTGAACACAGGACCGTCCATCTCGTTCTGTTCCAGCAGGTCGTCCAGCTTTGCCTCTGCGTTGGGGCACATGGAGCGGAACTTATAGAACTTGAAGGGCTTGCCGTTGCGGCCGATACGCTCCTGACTGAAAACAGGACCCGCAGAAGGGTCATCCACCACGATCGCGATGGCCGTAGCCAGCATGACCGGCGACAGCGCCACCAGTGCCAGACGATGACAATATCACGTCCTGCGTCCGACGCCCGATCCAGTACAGGCGATGGTCGCGCAGATTTTCCTTGCGGTTAACTTCAACTTCCTTTATCGATTCCGACAGTATTCGTAGCCATTTTTCTCCTCACATAAATTTGCGTTTATTTGTAGATTTCTTGTTTTAACCTGCTTTTGCCGTAACGGTTTCGGCTTGCACAGCCTGCTCAGATGGGCGTTTGGGATTGTTTTTCTCCCACCGCATCCCGATCTCATCCAACTTTGCAATACGCTCCTCTGTCAGAACAGTGCAGCTTTTTTCAGGATTCTGGCGGGTGTACCGCTGCCGTTTGACCCATGGGCATCAAAGTAGCGCTTTGCTTCCTGATATCCTTCGTTCCACTGGCGGTCATTGCGGTTGCCCCAATACATCCCGATCCTTTCCAGCCGCATGATCTGGTCATCCGTCAGCTTTCCTTTTGGGTACGCCCACTGCTGATTTGCCACCCAACAGCCCAGCTTCTCCCCCTGCGGCTGTCACATAAGAGCGCGGCATATTCAGGTTGCCGTTTTGCTCGTAATAGGCCACTGCCAAGTGCATAAGGCTTTCTCCCACTTGACATCAAAAACGCTCCACACCATGCCGATCTCATCCAATTGTGCGATGCGTTCTTCCTTCAAGCGGTCATTCAGCCGCTGCTGCCTTGTTTTTATGATCCACTGCCCCAGTGGGTAGCCTTCTGGGTCGGTGTATTTGCCGGGCACCATCAGGTTTCCGTGGGCATCATGATACTTTTGGGCAATTCCAGCCCTCGCTGCCATGCAATTTCGTTCCGGTTGCCCCAGACCATGCCGATGGGTGACGATCTTATCGCCCTCGCCGTTGGCATTCAGACGGTAGACCGCCTCCTGCATCTCGCCCTGTAACCCCGCAATGCTGCATAGACCCTCGAAGTTGTTGACTACATCGAGGATAAGCGGCGTAGAATTTTCCCCAGCGGTCAAAGCGCGGCCAATCTGCTGCTTGTAGATGATGGGCGAAATCGTTGGTCGGAACAGGATCACGCCGGAAATACCCTCCACATGGACACCCTCGTTGAGCATATCGATGCAGAACAGCAGCTTCAGCCGGTTGGTCGTATCCGTCTTGAAGTCGGCAAAAGCCTTGTCTGTACCAGGGTCATCGGAATAAGCTTCGTACACCGCCACGTCTGGATTCACCTTTGCAAACCACTCCGGAACATGGGAGATCATTTCATCCATATGCTCCTTATTGGCGCAGAACACGATGTACTTCCCGGACTTGTTCGTGATATGATGTTCAAAAACCTTGTCTAATCCATCTGCCTGTTCCAAGGCGCGGCGCAGGGCATCCAGATATTTTTGATTTACGTCCTGAATCTCAGCAGAACGCAGATTATCCACTCTTGTCTGATAGCGTGCCAAGTCTTTCTGGTACTGATAGACGGTGGTCACATAGTTCGGAGTAGGCAAAATACCCCTGACGATTGCTTCGCCAAGGGTCATGTCGCTCGCAACACGGCTGTCAAAAAGCTCTTCGGCCATGTCACGGTTATTATCCAGATATCGGATGTTTGTCGCTGTCAAGCCCAGCAGTCTTGCGTCCGGGCATAACCTTAATAAAGCCACCGTGCTTTCGCCCCAGCATTCCGCACCGGCACGGTGGAATTCGTCCAATATGATATAAGATGGCTGAAGTCCTGCGATTTCTGCAAGCTGGCCTTCGGTACAGCACATCAGCTTCGCATAGGTGTAAAATGGACGTTCGCCAGCGGAAAATCCGGGTCGTTCCTTTTCAGGCTTTCCAGCTGGGTCTTGAAGATATATTCACTGGGCGAAAGCCAGATCACAACCTTCTCCGGGTTGTCTTCGATCAGCTTGAACGCAATGTAGCTCTTTCCAGTGCCGGTCGGGTGGACAATGGCGGCCTTGCCATACTGCTCCATCATCCAGACTGCCGCATGATATGCTCTCTCGTTGTGCTCAAACAGACGCAGTGCCACCCTGTTCACCCCTTTCCGCAATTCAGGGGTATCCTTCACATGGAAAATGGAGGATACCGTTCCTTTGACATCGTTGTCTATAATCTCATCTTATTTTATCATGGTTATATCTGGGATTCAATAGAAATCATCATAAATGTATCACATTTGACCCTGAAAAAACATCGCGAAGGCCGGATTGTTTTTGTGTCATGCCCAGTTCTGTATAATAATTCCAGCTGTAAACGAAGATTGAGAAAATAAGGGGTCAGATGAGGGTCTAAACAGCAGGAGGAAACAGCGATGGCGCGACGGGGAGAAAACATTCGCAAGCGTAAGGACGGTCGGTGGGAAGGCAGGTACATCAAGGCGCGCACACCGGAGGGGAAGATCCAGTGGGGTTACGTTTACGGAACGGCCTATGCGGAGGTCAAACGGGTACTAATCCAGAGAAAAGCGGAGGCGGGGTTCTACAACCTGAATCAAACCGACCTGACCTTTGAAGTACTGTCCGAGGTATGGCTGTGCTCCCTGAAAAACGCTATAAAAGAATCCACCTATGCGCATTATTCGTACACGCTGCACAAATATCTTCTTCCGGTTTTGAGCAAGGTGCCCGTTGCATCCCTTGAGGAAAGCTTTCTGGAACAGGCCATGCAGCAAATCATCATGCCCACAGATGCGGCACACAAGCCACTGGGAAACTCCTCTGCCCGGGAATGCCTCTCGATGTTGCGTCGCATCTGCAAATATGCCGCTCATTTACGTCTGATTCGTCCGATGGAGCTAGAAGTAGCGCTGCCAAAAGCCGGCGACAAAATTTCTGCGCCTCTCTCCCCGGCGGAACAGCAGCGACTTCATCAATATGTACAGGCGAACCCTACGCCTCGCAAAATTGGCTTACTACTGGGGCTGGAATTGGGGCTTCGAATTGGTGAGATCTGCGGCCTGCAATGGGGCGATTTTGACCTGAAACTCGGCACGCTGAACATCAATCGGACGGTCTGCCGAATTTCCTGTGGAAACGGTCATACAAAGGTAGTCATTCAAACGCCTAAAACCCGCACCTCCCGCCGGGAAATTCCCATCCCAAAGCAGCTATCGCTGATGCTGAAAAAGCTGCGCGGAAGCGCCAGCAATGCTGCATGGTTCCTGTCCGGCAGCGAGTCCAAGCCCACCGAACCCCGCTGCTATCGAAAAAGCATCAAAGCGTATCTGAAGCAGGCGACTGTCCGTCAGTGCGCCCGCACGCACTGCGCCACACCTTTGCTACTACCTGTTTGCAGGCGGGGTGCGATGTAAAGACCCTTAGCGAGCTGTTGGGACATGCCAACGCCAACATCACCTTGCAGCGCTATGACCAATGGAAAGTTGCTGCGCTACTCTCTGGAAGGAAATGAGTATCCGGCAGAGCCGTACCCCGATTCATTTTTTGAGTGGCTCTACTGCCGTGCGTTGAAGCAGTTCCCGGAAAAGGCTGCGCAGTTGAGCAGATATAATGCCTTTTCTGATATTGCTGCCGCAGCGGATTCTAAAATATTATGGCGATTCCTCGCGGGCGGTTGCAATCTATGTAGGACTTGCAGCGGCAGGAAAACTTCCGTGCATCGATTCCTATGAATCATTCGTTGCGGAAGTTTACACGGAGCCAAAGCCTTTGCCCAAATCTGGAAAGTCTGAGACTGCTTCAAAAAGACGCCCGAGGTTTCTGCACCTGCACCAGCAAAGGAGATTCCGGCAGACGAATCGTCGCAGTCCGATAATGCAAATATTCCGGACGCTGCGCAGATGGAACATATCCTTGAGTTGCCCAAAGCGACCTGTCTGCTCCTCTCTTTGGCAAAAAATGCTGGTCTTTCTGCAAATAATTCCAGTGAGCTGGCGTATAAGGGAAAGGAATTTTTTTCTTGACGCTTATCAGAAAGCACTGAAAAACAAAACGCTCCAAACCAATGTTCATAAGAACAAGTTCACATTTCCGATGGAGGATCATGACAGCGGATTTCATGCGGTCGGAGTACTGACCCGTTCGCCTGCTTGGGAATACGGATGGAAGTTCAACTATCTGGCCGAGAACACACCCGGCGCAGAAAAGCCCGAAGTCAAAGCAAAAATCCAGAAGCCTTTGACCGCATTGGAGCATCTGGAACGCTGTGGGTATAAAATCGTTCAGCAGGTCGTTCCGGAAAAACTCCCACCGATCGCTGTTCAGCGGATGGCATGGAAAACAGGCGAGGCTCTTTGCGACCCGGTGGTGGTGGATTTCTTGCAGTTTATCCGAACACATATGCAGAGCGACGGTTCTTTTTCGTTCCGTATCCCAAAGGGTGCGTCCAAAAATCGTTTGCCACACTTTCAGAGATTGCTCAGACGTGGGATAAAATGGGGCTTTTTGCGGCCATTGTGATCTACCCGCAGAATATCGTCTATGAACTTGCGCAAAATGAAACCGTCCGGCATTTTTTGAGCGGAAAGTGGCTGGAGCTTTTTGTAGAGCATCAGGTTCAGCAGATTCTGAACCACTATCGGGAGGAGCAGGGCGCAGAAGTTTCGGTTTGCTCCAATGTGGTTCTTTCAGAAACAGCATCCGTAGGGAGCACGCATGAGCTGGATGTCGTGTTCTCCATCAATGGGAAATTTTTCTGGGTAGAAGCCAAATCCTCCAGCCGAAGCATTGATTATGGAAAATATGCTTCTCTGTGCGAAAAGCTGAACGTGACGCCAGAAAGCTTGCTTTTTGGTCAACAGCGATTTGTCCGTGGAAGAGTGCGAAGGTGTTTCTTATTTCTGGAATTACCGTGTTGCAAACTGTGCAACGATCACGCAGGAACTGGAAAGCATGATCGCTAAACAACTTGAAAGCACCGGAAATGCTGTTCTGAGTACAGACTGAGCAATAAGCAAAAAAGGCCCTGAGAACCCTGCCGGATAAGCGGCAAAGTTCTCAGGGTCGTATTGTTTATCTGGAATATTCGGTTTGCTCTGGCTTCTTTTCCTCATCGAAGAAAAGCTCAATATTTTTTCTGCGCTCGAAGAAGCTCCTGCATTTCCTCGATGCTGCCGATTTTATTTTCCTGTAAGGAAACCAGCGTCCGGGACATCTCTTTTAAATTGTGCTGCTTTTGCCCATCGGGCAAAGCCCGCGCCTTTCCCTCGGCTAGTTTTGCCTGAATGTCCACCAGCATCTGAAATTTCTGCTCCGGTGCCGGACTCTTTTGCCGCGGTCGATGCTCCGCTTCTCCTGCAAGGACAGCTTTCAGTTCTTCCTCGCTGTACCCTGCCCCCAAAGTGCGGAACCGGATGAATCGTTTCTGCCGTGCGCCCTTGACGGAGGTGTACTTTCCGCGTTTGACTTCATAGCCCTGCTGCTCCAGCTTTTTGCAGAAAGTCCTCGTAGTCATAAGGCTTTTCAGCCAGAATCCTATCGATCACGCTGCAGAGCCGGTCACGGTTGCTCTCTTTGGGCGGGTAAAGTGTGCGCTTCTTCCGCTCCCGATAAGGCTTTATCTCAATGACGGAGAGCTGATGTTCTAAACAGATCAGGTCACTCAACCGCTGCACTGCCAACGCTGAAAAGAAAAAATCCCGGAATTTTCGTGTTCCATCCAACGCAGTAGAGTTATAAATAATGTGATTGTGGATGTGTTCCCTGTCCGTGTGAGTCGCAACAATAAACGCATATTTGCCCTTGGTGAAGCGCATTGCCAGCTCATAGCCCACCTTGTTGGCTTCCTCTGCGGTGATCTCACCGGGGCGGAAAGACTGCCGAATCTGATAGGCGATCACATCATTTTTTTGTCTGCGTCCGGTGGCAAGTTCGTATTGCCGCTTGACAGCATAAATTCTTCGTCTGCGAAATGGTGACCACCTGCCACGGAATGAACTTTTCGCTGGTCTGCAGTGCCTTTTTGCGGCCATCTCCAAGCCGCCGCAGCAGGGCACCTCCATGCGGAGGATGGTCACGCTCTGGATGTCGTTATTGCGCAGGATCTCGGTAAGCTTTTCGCTGTAATCCACAGCGTCCAACTTCGGGCAGCCGATGAGGGTCACCTTGCCGCGCATAAATTCCTGATGGAAATTGGCGTAGGCGTATGCCGTGCAGTCCGCTGCGATCAGGAGCTTTGCGCCCGCAAAGTAGGGCGCGTGGATGGGTGCCAGCTTGATCTGCACCGGCCAGTTGCGCAGGCGGGAAACTGACTGCACGGGGGCGGAAGACATGCTTTCGGCAGCCTCCTGCTGTTCCAGCATCCGCATCCGGGAGCCGGGGCAGCCGCCCTCATGGAGGTGTTTCATCTTCTCCTGCAGCTCCTTTTTTTTTTGTTCTCCTGCACCGCTGCCTCGTCGTAGGCAGGGGCTTCCCGCTCTTCAAAGGTAATGGCTCCTGTGGGGCAGCCAGGCAGACAGTCACCAAAGCCGTCGCAGAAATTCTCCCGCACCAGCTTTGCCTTGCCGTCAATGATGTCAATCGCGCCCTCATGGCAGGCGGTTGCACAAAGCCCGCAGCCGTTGCACTTGTCCTCGTCAATATGGATGATCTTCCGAATCATATCTATACTCTCCTGTTGTGGGTGTTTTTTGCATTTGCATCCTTATTATAGTATACTAAAGGCAGCTTGTATGTTTGAATTCCAACAAGGAGGGCTTTTATGCAAAAATATCTGCCTGTTCTGCGGAACTGCTCCTTTTTACCGGGCTTACCGACGATGAGATTTTGTCCATCCTGCATTGTGTCAGTGCAGCAAAAATTACCCGGCCCCGGGGCTCCTACATTTTCCGTGCCGGAGATTCCACGGAGGTCATGGGGCTTATGTTGTCCGGCTCCACCCTTGTGATCCAGGAGGACCTTTGGGGACACCGCAACATCCTGTCCAAGTGCAATACCGGAGATTTTTTCGGCGAACCTTACGCCGCCACCCCCGGTGCCATCCTGAACATCAGCGTGGTGGCAGAGGAGGATTGCGAAATTCTGCTGCTGAAGGTCAAGCGGCTGCTTACCGCCTGCCCCACCGCCTGCGACCATCATCAGAAACTCATCCGCAATCTGGTCAGCGTTCTGGCAAATAAAATACTGCTTTTTAACGATAAGATCACCCATGGCAGCAAGCGCACCACCCGGGAAAAACTGCTGTCCTACCTGTCGGATTTTCTCTGCGTGGAGCGTGCTGCCATGTCGGTGGACGCATTTTCTGTTCAACACCCTGAACATGATCTCCTGCATGGCGCGGCTGGAGGATGCTTCCACCACCGACCAGATGATCGTGCATTTGGGCAGTTTGTTCCGGCACAACCTGCGCACCAAGCGCCAGCAGATCACGCTGGAAGAGGAACTGGACGGGCTGGAGGACTACATTTATTTGCAGCAGATGCGGTTCGATGGACGCATTGCCGTAGAAAAAAAGCATCCGGTGCAGCCTGCTGCGGTTTTGGTGCCGTCCTTTATGCTGCAGCCGGTGGTGGAAAACGCTTACTCGCACGGGCTCAAGTCCCGCATCGGCAATCCCGCCCCCTTCGGCTTCCGCACTCCCGATGAAGTCATTTACGACATGCGCCAGCAGCTGACGGAATGCGAAGGCTATTCTCCCGCTAAGGGACTGTTTGCAGCCCGCAAAGCAATCATGCAGTATGCACAGCTAAAAAATATCCCCAACGTCACCATCGAGGATATCTACACGGGAAACGGTGTCAGCGAGCTGATCAATTTAAGCATGTCCGCCCTGCTGGACGACGGGGATGAAATCCTGATCCCTTCCCCCGACTACCCGCTCTGGACTGCCTGCGCAACGCTTGCAGGCGGCAAAAGCCGTCCATTATCTCTGCGACGAGCAGGCAGACTGGTATCCTGACCTTGCCGACATTCGAAAAAAAGATCACGCGCCACACGAAAGCGATCGTCATCATCAATCCCAACAATCCGACCGGCGCGCTTTTATCCGAAGGAAGTTCTGGAAGGAATCGTGGAAATCGCGCGTCAGCACCATCTGATCATCTT
>VOFG01002317.1_pt1 | contig 22082 bp, 38 predicted proteins | sample 5384171 | NCBI WGS metagenome assembly VOFG01 (sample SAMN12384726, study PRJNA508395) | human gut metagenome | isolation source: healthy gut F | host: Homo sapiens | reverse complement strand
CTCGATGCCGCATGCCTTCTGATGAGCAGAGCGGCAGGAGGAGTCTTAGTGATGAAGGTGAAGCTGCGGTCGGGTACACGGTGATGACGACAGGGATCATCATCCCATATCGCCCTTGGTGCGCTCGTTGAAGTCCTTGGTGAACTGACCGATGTTAACGCCGTACTGACCCAGTGCGGACCTACCGGGGAGCCAGGGGTTGCCTTGCCGGCGGGAACCTGGAATCTAACGTCTCCAACTACTTTCTGTGCCATTTAAAGCACCTCTTTCTTATTAATCTTTTTGTACTTCGACCTGATCGAGCTCAAGATCGACGGAGTCTCCCCTGCCGAACATCGACACGATAACACGAACTCTGTCCTTCTTCGGGCTCAAGCTCGTCAACGACGCCGAAGAAACCGGCCAGAGGTCCGTCAATGACCTTGACCTGATCGCCGAGGCCGTAGCCGACGACGATCTCTCTGCGCTCGACGCCCAGATCGAAAATTTCCTGCTCCGTAAGCGGGATGGCCTTGCCATCCGAACCGACGAAGCCGGTAGCACCGCGGACGTTATGGATCAAATGCCAGCTGTCATCCGTAAGGATCATCTTGACGAGCACGTAACCGGGGAAGACCTTGCGCTCGACGGTTTTCTCGCCGGAGTCGGTGATCTCGGTGACGGTCTCCATCGGGATGTTGACCTCTTTTTATCAGATCCGTCATCTTGCGGTTTTCCGCTGCCTTCATTACAGCGGCAGCGACTGCGTTTTCATAACCGGAATAGGTATGAACAACGTACCATTTTGCTTCTTCAGCCATGCCTGTTAACCTACCAGCCTGAGCAGCGCCTGAACCAGCATGGTAGCCAGTTTATCAAAGGCCCCGATCACGATCGCAGAAGCCAGCATCATGCCGACAGAGAGATGAAGACATTGTTCCTGCCGGCGTGCGCCGTCATCACGAACATCGGCCTCGACCACACGGAGATCCTCGGCGGCACGCTCGCGCAGATCGCGCGCGAGAAGGCAGGCATCCTCAAGCCCGGCACGTGCGCCGTCAGCTATCCGCAGGCGCAGGAGGTGCGCAGCGTCCTGCGCGAAATCTGTGCGCAGCGGGGCATCCCGCTCACGGAGGTGGACGTGTCCGCCATCGTGCCGCTGACCGACAGCGTGGACGGGCAGACCTTCACCTACCGGGGCGCGGAATATGCGCTGCCGCTGCTGGGGGCGCACCAGCTGCGCAACGCGGCCGTCGCGCTCGAGACGGTGGCGGCGCTGCGCGCGCGCGGCTGGCGCATCCCGGACGCGGCCGTGCACGCGGGGCTGGCGCAGGTGCGCTGGCCGGCGCGGTTTGAGCTGCTGCGGCGCGCGCCGTGGTTCGTGCTCGACGGCGGGCACAACCCGCAGTGCGCGCAGACGGTCGCGGACAATCTCGCGCGCTATTTTCCCGGCCGGCGCATCACGCTGCTCGTGGGTGTGCTGGCGGACAAGGACTACCCCGCCATGCTCGCCGCGCTCGACACGCAGGCGGCGGCGTACATCGCCGCGACGCCGCGCTCTCGCCCCGCGCGCTGCCGGCGGCGGAGCTGGGGGACTATCTGAAACGTGCGCGCGGAGAAGAGCCGCGAGTTCATGGCTCTGCTCGAACGCGACAGCGGACTGCCGGTCGTGCTCTGGGACGAGCGGCGCAGCAGCATCGAGGCGCACGCGATACTCACGCGGCGGGCAAAAAGGAAAAGCAGCACCGAAAAACCGTCGACGCTGTTGCGGCGAGCCTGATATTGGAAGGATATCTGGGGAACCTGAAGTAGAAACTAATGTATAAAAATTGTTGATAAAAAAGCACTAAAGAAGAATAATAAGGTATTTTTTGACAGCAAGCTCCGCCTTTAATTTCTCCCCCGGCACATAATTATCTTGCGAGATATTATCAGCCGGGAGGGAAATTATGAAAAAGGCGATAGTGACCGGCCTGTGGTCGCTGCTGCTTGCGACGGTGCTTACGGTTCCGGCCTTTGCACAGGAGCTTGTTGTCGGCGGGCAGGTCGTTGGAGTACAGATAAGCACAGAGGGCGTAGTGGTAGCAGGCTTTTCGGAGATCGAGACAGAGAGCGGGACGGTGTCCCCGGCGCAGAGCGCGGGCGTGCATCAGGGCGATCTGATAACCGCGGTCAACGGCAGTAAGGTCGCCGACGCGCAGGAGGTCATTTCCGCGGTCGGAGAATGCGGCGGCGAGAGCGTGCTTAGGGCTTCAGCGCGGGAGCAAGAGCATGAGCATAAATGTGACGCCCGCGCAGTCGGGCGAGGGCGAGTGGCTGCTCGGCATATGGCTGCGCGACGGGCTGTCCGGACTTGGAACGCTCACCTTCTGCGACCCGGACAGCGGCGTGTTCGGCGCGCTCGGGCACAGTGTCAGCGATTCCGATACGGGGCTGACAATCCCCGTCAGGGAGGGCAGCATCACGGACGCGCAGATAGTCAGCGTGAACCCCGGCGTTTCGGGCAGTCCCGGCGAACTGAACGGCTGCGCCGACTTGGGCAAGGTGCTCGGCAGCATCAGAAACCGCGAACACCGCGCAGGGAATATTCGGGCAGGCGGCTTATGTGTCGATGGATGGACGGATGATGGAGACGGGCAGCATCGCGGTCGGGCCGGCGTCGATAGTCTCGGTTTACGATAAACGGGCGGCGCAACAGCTGCGAGTACGCGATCGAGATAAACCGCATCTACCGTGAGGCCGACGGCACACACGCGATGCTCAGCGTGACAGACCCGGAGCTTATCCAGAAGACGGGCGGCATCGTGCAGGGCATGAGCGGCAGCCCGATAATCCAGAACGGAAAGCTCGTCGGCGCGGTGACGCACGTGTTCGTCTCCGACCCGACAAAGGGCTACGCCGTGAGCATACAGGATATGCTGCGCGCGGCGGGGATAATGAGCAAAGCTGCGTAAAAGTGTCCCTTCGGGACGGATAGAATTTGCGCGCCGCAATGCTATGCGGCGCGCAGGTTTGTTATTTTACCAGTCCGATGATGAGCAGGTGTAGCGGGTAGTAGATATAAAACAGCCATTTCATGAAACGGTTGACGCGGGGGCTTTTACCGCGCTGGCCGTTGTACATTTTTATGACCGGGATCGCGAGAACGACGCCCATTTGAAGAATACCGTAGACCTTATCAATAGCGAAGAAGTACACGACGGCGTAGAGCGCAACATAGAACACCAGCCAGAACGACTGCTTTTTTCAGATTGCCGCGGTTCGTGCCGAAGGTGAGGACGCAGAGCGAGGCGATACAGCCCAGTCGCTCGGGAAGGTGACAAGGCAGATGATGATGATAATGAGCGGGACGGCCTTGCGCGGCAGGCGCTGACTGTTCGCGGCGCGGCATTACAAGCCCCCACGCGAGCGGCCACATGACGCTTGTCTGGTTGAGCGCCTGCCCGTAATAAAACGGGATGAACGAGTGCCAATCGACAAAATCATTAGAGAAAAAGATATAGCAGAAGTGCGAGACGAGGGCGAATGCGAAGAGACGGAAGGTGTATTTATTTACATCGCGCGTATAGTGGTAGCCCTCGGCGATGAAGAAGCACATGACGGGACAGGTGACGCGCCCGATAAGGTGCATCAGGGCGGGAGCAGCTCATGCGGATAGCCCGGCCAGAGCGCCCACGCGATATGGTCGAACGTCATGGCGGCGATGGCGATAAAGCTTGACGGCGTTGGAATCAAGCCCGCGCTTTGTATGTCCGACATTGCAGCACCTCTGTGGCAGAGTTGATTTTACTATAGGTTAGGGGTGGGATTTGTCAAGATTTGCGGCGCGGATTATGAGGCAAATGCAACGAAAAAGATACGCTGAATTTGTACAATACTCTGATTTTTGTGCTTGGATATTGATTTTCGGGAGCGGGTCAGGCTATGATATTTTGGAAAGATAATTTTCAACCGAGAGAGGAGCGTGTCATATGGCCGGAATACAGTACGACATGAAAAATGTTCTCGACATTCCCGCTGTGGGAAAAAGATGCAGGATCAGCTCGCGAAGATGACCGGGACTGCCATAATCTGCATCGACTACAAGGGAAACCCGTGACGAAGCACAGCGGGCGCACGGAGTTTTGCAGCGTTATCCGCGAGAACCCCGTTTCGCGCAAGCGCTGTTACCGCTGCGATGCACTGGCCGGACTTGAGGCGGTGCGGCTGGAGCGACCGTACATCTATCTCTGCCACTGTGGGATAGTCGACGTCGCGGTGCCGGTAATGGTCGGAGACAAGTATCTTGGCGCGGTGATGTTCGGGCAGGTGCGGCTCGTGAACAAGGACAGGGGAGAAGGCCGTCAGGCTCGTGAACGAAATAAGCTCGTTCAGGCGGAGGAGGATGCGGCGCGCAAGGACCTGCTGGAGAAATACGAAAGCTGCCGGAGATGGAGTACAGAGCGCATTGTCGAGATCGCAGACCTTATCGACTCGATAGTCAAATACACGGTCAACAGAGCGGTCAAGGCGCGCAACCGCGACGAGACGTACAAATGGCTGATGAGCACGAACTCAAGAGCAGTTGGTCGGCGAGGCGGAGATACAGGAGCTTTCGTTGCCGATGAGCGCACGTGAGCCTGAGCGGGCGGAGACGATGCCGGTGAAGCCGAGCAGCGTGATATACCCGGCGATAGCGTACATCAACGACCACCTGAGAGACGGCATTTCCATGGAAAGGAGATGGCAGACCTCTGCCACCTCAGCCCAAGCTATTTTCGCGTACCTTCAACAGGAGACGGGCGAGAGCTTTGTGAACTACATAAACCGCCGCAAGGTCGCGCTGGCGAAGGAGCTGCTGCGGGAGACGAACAAGAGCATTACGCAGATAGCCGGAGGCGCAGGGTACATAAACATCAGCAATTTCATCGCGGTGTTCAAGCGCATGGAGGGAGTCACGCCGTCGGTATACAGGCAGCATATGTATAAATAGACGGCGGGGGCGGGAGTTCGGCCGAGCGATGCTGCGCTTTTGATATGACTTTTGCAGTATCGAACTCCGGTCACTCCGTGGGGTGACTTTCTCGACGTGGAGAAAGTCACCAAAGACACGTTTAGGAGGCGGGGATTGCGTTTTCCCGCCTCCTAAAACCTCCACCAGCTTGAACCGCCAAAGAGAAACCATTGCGATGGTTTCCCTTTGATTCCTTCAAGGAGGGCAAGATTTAGGCTAACAAGCGTCGGTTTTAGTACCAAGTTTGCTTTCACAGGAGACATCCCTTGGCTCTACCTTTGGGAGAGCAGTCACCACAAAAAAGCCATAAAAGGCGGCGGTACTTCCCTATCCGACACATTCAGGCAGAACGGTCCGTTCTGCCGTTTGTTTACTCCGACAAACGCAATGCAAAGAAATTGTTAAAGTTGAATTTGTTGACAAATCTAAAACGCAAAAAGGACGAAAGGACAAAAAACACAACAAAACGACCGAAAGTGCAGTAAGTTTATACCTTTGCTTTTTTGTGCAATTCTGATATTTTAGAATCAAGAACGACGAGGTAAACGGAATAAACTCGTCAAATTTTACAAAAGAGAAAAGAGAAAGGAAGAACAAAATGAAAGCAAAGAAAACAGCAAAAATATGGCTGTTGTGGTCGCGCTTGCACTCTGCCTCATCAGCATCTTAGTCACGTCGTGTATGTATACAGACCGACATGGGTAAAGTACATGTTTCGGAACTGAGATTGGTTGATGAAGCAGGATACGAAGCCAGCGTCCAGCTGGCCAGACCGAAAACTGCAACAAAGGAAAATCTGTTCCGGCAATCATAACGATGGGCTGGTACAACAACAAGGAAATGCAGGATCTGTACTCAGTCGAACTTGCCCGCCGCGGATATGTTGTTATTGCAACAGATATGCACGGTCACGGTGACTCTGAGGCGACTACGTCAGAAGAGCTTTTCACTGCCGGTGTCGGTACCGATGCTGCCGTACAGCTTGCGGCGACTCTCCCCTATGTTGACAGCAGCAAGATAGGCATGACGGCACACTCCTCAGGTGCGTCTGCCGGTATTGATATGGAGATCCAACTGGACAACACGAGGAGAACAGCATCTTGTCAAGGCGGCTCTGCTTCCGGAAGGCCTCGCTGTGGGTCGACGTGCGGACGCAACAACATTATCGACCAGTTCGGTGATGACCGTTCCATAGGTCTCATTCAGTCAAGTATGATGAGTTCTATTACTATGCCGACGACAATGGCGACCCGATATATCCTGCGGAGTTCCTGAAATCCTGCGGCGCCAAGAACTTTGTAAACTTCGGCCACGGCGAACTTATATTCCTGAGGTAGAGCGGAAAGTTCTATGAGCTCACCACTGACGGAGAAACCAACTACCGCGCAATTTACCAGAACACCACGCACCCCCGAGTACACTTTCGACTACGGTAGCTTTTGCAGTGACCTTCTTTGAGAGGTATTCCCCCCCAACCCGCTGCCCGCAAATGATCAGGTATGGCAGTGGAAGGCGGCGTTCAACTCCTTGGCCTTATAGGAATTGGCCTGTTCATCTTTGCGTTTATCAATCTTATGCTCTACACGTCCTACTTCGGCTGTCTGAAGGCTGGGAGGAAGTAAAGCCTGTCATAGTTGAAAAAAAAAGAATCTCGGCTGGTACTGATACCGCTGATCATAGGCGCAATCTTCTCGGGCGTCAGCTACAAGTTCTGCATAGATACGCTGCATTCCAAAACAACCTCATTCTTTAACCAGACCGGCCCGCTTACAATAGGCGCATGGTCTGCAATCAGCGGGTATTTTGCATTATCATGCTCCTTGTGTGGTACTATGCAGTGGGCAAAAAGAACGGCTTCGACGGCAAGGCAGTCGGCCTGAAGATGAACAAGGAAAAGGTCTGGAAGACCATAGTCCTTGCTCTCCTTACTGTGACACTTGCGTTCCTTATACTTTTCACGGCCGATTACTTCTTCAAGACCGACTTCAGACTTTGCTTACCCTCAAGGCATTCGATGCAGATAAGGTCGTTATCGGTCTCAGATATTTGCCCTTCTTCCTGTTCTTCTATATTGTCAACTCCATTTCCTGCAACTGCTTCAATTACAACAACGTAGGCGGAAAGTTCAACACGGCGATATTCGGCCTCTTCAACGCAGGCGGCGCTATCGGATATGTCCTTATCCAGTACCTGACCTACTTCACGACCGGACTTCCCAAGTGGTACGCAAACGAGGGCGAAATGATAAGCGGTATCTGGTGCTACTGCCCGATATTCTTCCTGTTCGTCACGCCGTTTATCACAAGAGCGGTCTACAAGAAGACAAAGAATCCGTATGTCGCAGCAATTGTCATTGCGATAATCATTACAATGATGTCTGTTGCCAACACAACTACAATGCTCGGCGGCGGAGCTTATGGCGGCAAGCTACTAAAACACTACAGGGCGGGAAATCCCGCCCTGTGCTTAATGAGAATAACTAAAAAAGGAAGTCTTTTTATGAAATATATCATGTCCTCGATCAGGGGACGACAAGCTCGCGGTGCATCCTGTTCGACCAGGGCGGCAATATCTGCGCCTCGGTGCAGAAGGAGTTTAGGCAGATATACCTGCAGCCGGGCTGGGTCGAGCACGACGCCGGGGAGATATGGGACACGACGCTTGAAGTGTCCCGCGCGGCCATGGCAAAGCTGGGCGTCGAAGCCAAGGACATTGCGGCGATAGGTATCACTAACCAGCGCGAGACGACAGTTATCTGGGACAAGACCACCGGAGAGCCGATTGCGAACGCCATCGTCTGGCAGTGCCGCCGCACCTCCGATATCATCGACGGGCTTATAAAGGACGGCTACGCCGACACGATACGCTATAAGACCGGGCTGCAGCCGGACGCGTACTTCTCCGGGTCGAAGATCAAGTGGCTGCTCGACAACGTCCCGGGCGCGAGGACGCGCGCCGAGGCGGGTGAGCTGCTGTTCGGCACGATAGACACATGGCTCATCTGGAAGCTGACGGCGGGCGCGTACACGTGACGGACTACACCAACGCAAGCCGCACGATGCTCTTAACATCCGTGAGCTGTGCTGGGACAAGGAGCTGCTCGGGCTGCTGGACGTTCCCGAGTGCATGCTCCCGGAGGTGAAGCCCTCAAGCTGCATAACGGCAGCAGCGAATTTGAGCTGTACGGCGGCGAGATACCCATTGCGGGCGCGGCGGGCGACCAGCAGTGCGCGCTGTTCGGACAGTGCTGCTTCGAAACCGGGGCAGATGAAGAACACCTACGGCACGGGCTGCTTCCTGCTGATGAACACCGGCAGCGAGATAGTCGAGAGCAGAAACGGGCTTGTCACGACCATCGCCGCAATGCGGGGACCATGTGGAATACGCTCCTCGAGGGCAGCATCTTCGTCGGCGGGCGGCGGTGCAGTGGCTGCGCGACGAGCTGAACGTGGTATCGGACGCGGCGGAGACGCAGCAGTATGCCGAGAAGGTGCCGGACACGGCGGGGGCCTACGTCGTCCCGGCCTTTACGGGACTCGGCGCGCCGTACTGGAACCAGCGCGCGCGGGGCACGGTCGTCGGCATAACGCGCGGCTTCAGCCGGGCGCACCTCGTGCGTGCGACGCTTGAGTCGATAGCCTACCAGACGCAGGACATCACCGAGGCTATGGAACGCGACTCCGGGATCGGGATCGCGGCGCTCAAGGTGGACGGAGGAGCGTGCGCGAATAATTTCCTGATGCAGTTTCAGGCGGACATTGCCGGGTGCAGCGTATACAGGCCGAAGTGCATAGAGACGACGGCACTGGGCGCGCTTACCTTGCGGGGCTTGCCGTCGGCTACTGGGAAAGCCTTTGAGGACGTGAAGCAGAATCAGGGTATCGACCGCGTGTTTGTACCCGCAATGGACAAAGAGAAACGCGCGGAGCTTCTGCGCGGCTGGCACAAGGCCGTAAAATGCGCCCAGGTGTGGGCTGAGGAATAAAAAGCCGGATCATGCAAGCTGCATGATCCGGTTTACTGTTTCTTCTGCTGCGTATGCTATCAGGCTCTCCGGGGAGGGAGGAGTGCCGCTGTGGTCGCCGTCTGGCTGTGCGGAGGCAAGTCTTATCGCCGCGGCGATCTCTTCTCTTACTTCTTCTACGGTCACGCCGTTGTTCTGTGCAACGAACTCAAGCGCCCGTTCCGCCGCTGCAATGTCAAATTTCATATCTTCTTTCCCTTTCTCTGGCTGTGGCTTAATAAGAACGTCCACCGTTCTTGTTAAGCACAATCTTAACACCGAGGAAGAGAAAATATTGTCGAAACAAGGAAGAGAAAAGAACAAACTGTTAATAAAACGAAAATTGACTGCAGTGTCAGGGCGCTCCGTCACGCTTTACAACGCTGCGCTCCACATACTGCGGAGAGGCGTTGACGCACATGAAGATGCGGCCGATATATTCACCGATGAGGCCGAGCACCAGCAGAATCACGCCGCCGAGAATCAGCAGCAGCGCCGTGGTGGAGCTCCAGCCGAGCGGCGCCATGCCGACGGCAAAGTGCCGGATGACGATAATGAGCGCATAGATGAAGCCGGCGACAGCGGTGAGCGCACCGAAATAGGTCGCAATGCGCAGGGGCTTTATCGAAAACGAGGTGAAGCCGTTCATCCACAGCGACAGGGAGCTTACCGAGAGTATAGCCCGACTGCCCCTGCTCGCGGCTGCGGTGGTTCACGGGGACGTTGCAGATGTTCTTCGTGCTGCGCAGCACGAGCCCCATGACGTATGGGAAGCAGTTTTCATAGCGGAGCATCTCATCGGCGATGAAGCGCTTCGCAGCAAAATAGCTCGTGAGGCTCAGTTCCTTGGGCTTGCCGAGCATGATCTCCGTCATCCAGGCGTTCACGCGGCTGCCGAAGTTGCGGAAGCCCGAATGCTGCTTATGGTCATAGGAGGCGTAGACAACGTCATCCAGCCCGCTTCGATTTTTCGAGGAGCTTGCCGACCTCGTCCGCCGGAGTCTGGCCGTCGTCATCAAGGCAGACGAGGATATCCCCGCTGCTGTGCCTGATGCCGCACATGAGGCGCCGCGTGCTGGCGAAGTTCTTTGCAAGGTCGACGGCGGTGATGTGTCCGTCCGCTTCAGCGAGCGCGGAAATGACAACGAAGGTATCGTCCGGCGAGGAGTCGTTCACAAGGATGATCTCATACTCGTAGGCGAGCTGCCATGGTGCTCTCTATCTCGTTTACAACGCCGCCGATCGTCTTTGACGAGCGGTAGCACGGGATGACAAAGGATACTTTGCTCATTTATCTCACTCTCTTTCTTATATATAATATATCACGACGCCGAGCATTATCAAACCCATGCCGATAAGCTTGTTTTTCGTCAGCTTTCGCCGTAGAATATACGGCCAAGGATCCTCACGAGCGGGAAGCCCAGCGATTCTATCACGGGGCCGTTCTTGAAGTCGACGCCCTTGAAGGCGAAGATCACGCAGATCGTCGAGGCGGCAAGCAGAAAATAGCCGCTGATGACCCACGGGTTCAGGTATTCGAAAATGACGCCTTGTGCTCTTCCCCGCCGACTTCTTTGAGAAGCATCTGCGAGACGGACGAGAGCAGCACAGCGCCGAAGAGCGCGAGCCAATGTTCAAGCATCTCTGTTCACCATCCATATCCCGGCAAAATGACGATGATGCCGATAATATTCTGGGCCGAGATGTGCTCATGGAACACCACTGCTGCCCAGAGCGTCGACCAGAAATGGCCGAGGCGCGATTGAGTAGGCAACGGAGATATCGACCTTCTTTATTATCTGCTGCCAGCAGATAGCATAGACGCCGAGAATGAGAATTTCGACACCGTAGCAGAGCACAAAGCCCATGGACAGAAACGGATAGCGGCTGGCAAGCTTCGCGGCGATATCGGCAGGTGTACAGTATCACCGCCGCTTGAGCAGCACGATATAACGCAGAGAGATACTTTTTTCAAGACATTGTTCCTCTATATTTCAGATTCTTTGGGAAACAGACTGTCGATGCTCTTTTGCGCAGAAGCGTATACCTCGCCGCGCTTGAGATAAATGTTGGGCGCGGCATTTATGAAGCTGCTGTTATGCGTCGACACATATGCGCCGCAGCAATGGAACAGGAATTTGCTGTTATGCTGCGCGAGGTTTTTCATATCGCGCGGATAGAAGCGGTCAAGCTCCATGCAGGTGCTGCCGCCGATTATCTGCTCCTCAGTGCTCTCCACGCCGGGGTTTATCATCGTAAACGGTGTTGGGTGCGGGTTCATGAAAGGGTTGATGTGGACGACGCTGCCGTCCACGGTCACGATCCGGTGTCCCTGACCTCGCGGATGTTGAGGACGCTCGTGAGATAATCCATCGACGTTGCGAGGATAGCCGCGCCCGGCTTCGAGGATGAGCGCGGTTTTCTCGGGAGAGTGAAAACTCACGCAGTGTGCCGCACGGTCTCGGCGTACGGCATACGTGGGCTTTCCGGGGAAGAAGCTCCCGCCGAAGAAGCCGCCGCCGATGTCAACATACCGGAGCGCGTCAAGCCCAAAATCCCGGCTATCTGCACCGCCGTCCCGGCGATGCTGCGGTAGATCGCGAGACTCCTCGTTTTGCTGCTCTGGTGCAGGTGCAGCCCGGCAAGCTCGATGCCGCTTTCGCGCAGCATGGCGAGAGCCTTTTCAAAGTCCCCCGTTTTCAAGGCAGATGCCGAAGCGGCCGGGGATGCCGGTGCAGGTGGTCTCACCGGGGCAGTCGCGCTCAATGTCATAGTTCACACGCAGGCCGACGGCGTTTTTTGCTCGCTGTCACGGAACGCCGCGCAGACACGTTCGACCTCTTCAAGATTATCGAGGTTCACTATGCTCCCGGCAGCACAGGCGGAAACGACGGTGTCCCGCTTCTGCGGGCCGTTATAGATGATGTTATCCTCACGGCAGCCGCAGCGCAACGCAAAGGCGTACTCATCCGGGGAGACGACCTTCGGCATAAAAGCCGCAGCAAGCGCGGCCTTGAGCATATAGGGAAGTTGTTGGTTTTCAGAATAACCGAAGAGCACGCGCCCGTTCCAGCGGCTCAAACTCCGCCTTGAAGCGCGTGATGTTCTGCGTGTACTCTTCGTCATTGATTATATAGCAGGGGGTGACAAGCCCGTCGAATCTCATTGGCAGACCTCCACGCGGAGACTTTCTCTGAAAGCCTTGACCGCGGCCTGAAGCTCATCGTTCGACGCGGCTTGAAGATAGCCTGACCGATCCTGTCCGTGCCGTTGCGGAAAGCGTCGATATCATCGCCCGGGGCGAAGCTCACTTCGACCTTGCCCGCGCCGGGGACAACGGCGTTTTCGTTCACGTATTCGCGCCCGGCAAAGCGGTAGCGTATCTCGCGGAGAATGCCGGAGCGCTCGGTGTACAGAAGCTGCAGGCCGTCGGTGTGCCGTGCGTCAGGTCAAAAAGGGCGCTATCGGGCGGCCAAGGGCGGCGTCAATGATGCAGGAGTAATAGTCGCGCCCGGTGTAGCCGCTGATGACCTCGGGGATACCGGTCGCGCCGCAGCGCCCGGCGGCTTCGATTATGCTGACGCTCTCATCCGGAAGGATCATTGCGTCGATATTTATTGCACAGTTATCCATACCGGTGGCGCGGATGATCTTCTCCGTCTCATGCAGCATGTTTTTCATGCAGGCGCAGGGGAGACCTCCATCGGGCAGAAGTGACCGATGGGGATGCCGGTGTGACCGGAGTGATAGACATATTTTCATGGGGCAGCATCAGCAGGAGCCTGCCATTCTGCACGAGTGCGTCGATGCCGACCTCCCTGCCGTCAACAAAGCGCTCGACGACCATGTGATCCGCGTCCGTTGCAGCGAGGGCATAATCATACGCCTCGCGCATACGGGAGAGATCGGTTATTTTGGTTATTCCTCTGCTGCCGGATTTGTCGACGATCTTGAGCATGACCGGCAGGCCGAGAGCCTCGGCTGCGGCGACAGCTTCTTCATAGCTTCCACCCGGCGAAACTCCGCCGTTGTCACGCCGCCGTTTACGAAGGCTTCCTTCATAAGCGCCTTATCGGTGAGCACGCGCGCGGCCTGTTCGCTTATCCCGCATAGACCAAGCTCGCGGCAGACATACCCGATGGAGGAGACGGCGACGTCGGTACCGGTCGTGGTCACGGCGGCGACGCGCTCGGAGCGGGCAATATCGAGCACGGCTTCCTTTATCGGTGGTGTTCGCATAATAGACCTTATCGGCGGCGGCAAAGCCCGGATAGTTGCCGGGGATGCTTGTTATCACCGCGCGCAGCCCCATCTCCTGAGCCTTTATCAGCGGGACCTGATAGATCCCGGCGCCGAGTATCAGAATCGAATCCTTATTATCCATGTGCGCTCTCCGGTTTTATTCGCCGTCACCGCGGCGTATCACGCTGCGCCCACATACTGGGGAGCGGCGTTGATGCACATATAGATGCGCCCGATATACTCGCCGGCGAGACCGAGAACCAGCAGGATCACGCCGCCGAGGATAAGCTGGAGAGCCATAGTGGAGCTCCAGCCCATGGGGATATCGCTGTAAATGAAGTGCTTGATTATAATGACGATGGTATAGATAAATCCGGCGAACGCAGTGAGCGCGCCGAATATGCTTGCCAGTCTCAGGGGCTTGACGGAAAAGGCCGTGAAGCCGTCCATCCACAGCGCGAAGAGTTTGCCGAGCGTATAGCCTGAGGAACCCTCCATGCGCGCGCGGTGCTGCACGGGGACAGTGCGGATCCTGCGCGTGCAGCGCAGGATGAGCCCATCCAGATACGGGAAGCAGTTTTTATACTTGAGCATCTCATCGACGATGAAGCGCTTTATTGCAAAAAATAGCTCGTCATGCTCAGGTCACGGGGTTTGCCGAGCATGATCTCGGTCATGCGGTTATTGAGCTTCGTGCCGAAATTGCGGAAGGCCGAGTGCTGCTTGTGCTCATAAGAGGCCATGGCGACGTCGCAGTCGTCCTGCTCGAGGCGCGCGAGGAGCTTGCCGACCTCGTTTGCCGGAGTCTGGCCGTCGTCATCAAGGCAGACGACAAAGTCCCCCGTGCTGTGGCTTATGCCCGACATGAGCGCCGCATGCTGGCCGAAGTTCTTCGCAAGGTCGACGGCGGTGATGCGTCTGTCGGAGAGCGCGAGCGCGGAGATGACCTCAAGGGTATTATCCGGGGAGCAGTCGTTGACCAGAATTATCTCATAATCATACCCGGGAGCGTGGGCATAGTATCGCGGATCTCGTCCACGACAACGCCTATCGTGTTCGCGGAGCGGTAGCAGGGGGATCACGAAAGATACCTTTTTCATTTGCCGCTCCTTTCCGAGAGTATGGACATGAACACAACGTCGCGGAACTCTCCGTCCAGCTTGACCATGTCGCGGAAAACGCCCTCGGTCGCAAAGCCGGCTTTTTCATAGCTGCGGCGGGCGACGTCGTTTCCGCCGATGACGCGCAGGCTGATCCTGTGCAGGCGCAGAGTATTGAGCCCAAATTCAACGAACATACGGGCTGTGGCCGTGCCGATGCCGCGGTGACGGGCGCTGGCCTCACCGATGAAAATACCGTATTCCGCGCTCTCGTTTGCCGGGTCTATATCCCGGAAATACATGCTGCCGACGCTCTTGCCGTCAGCGTTATCGACAATGATATACTGGACGACCTTTCCCGTCTCAACCTTTGTGTGCAGCCAATTGCGGTGCATCTCCGGCGTGAACGGCTCACGAAAAATGAAGAACTGCTGCACGGCGGGATCGTTGCGCCAGCGGACAATGAGATCGGTATCGGCGTCGGTTATGGGGCGGGCGTGACCTTATCGCCGGTGATGACCGGCAGGTCGCAGGGCTTGAATGAGATCATGGCTCACTCACCGTAAAACTCTTTGACAGCTGCGATGACGCGGCCGCGGTCCTCGGCGGTCAGACCGTAGTACATCGGCAGACGAAGGAGCCTGTCGGACTCGGCGGTGGTGTACTTATCCTCGCCGTCAAAGCGGCCGAAGCGCTCACCGGCGGGGGCTGAGTGCAGAGGAACATAGTGGAACACCGCAAGAATATCGCGCTCCTTCAGGAAGCTTATGAGCGCGGTGCGCTCGGCGAGATCCTTACATTTGATATAATACATGTGCGCATTGTGTACGCAGCCGTCGGGGATCGCAGGCAGACCCAGCTTACCGGCGGACTCAAGGGGCTTGAAGGCCGCATCATACTCGTGCCAGCTGTGAAGACGGTCGTTATTGATCTCGTCCGCCATTTCGAGCTGCGCCCAGAGATAGGCTGCGTTCAGCTCGCTCGGCAGATAGCTGTCGCCGAAATCGACCCAGGTGTACTTATCGACTTGGCCGCGGAAGAACTTAGCGCGGTTGGTGCCTTTCTCGCGCAGTATCTCGGCCTGCTCGATATAATCGGGGTTGTTTATGACGATGGCGCCGCCCTCGCCCATGGAGTAGTTCTTCGTCTCATGGAAAGAGTAGCAGCCGAGGTCGCCGATCGTGCCGAGGGCCCTGCCCTTGTGGCAGCTTGCCATGACGCCCTGGGCCGCGTCCTCAACGACAAGCAGTTTATGGCGGCGGGCAATGTCCATGATGGTGTCCATCTCACAGGCGACACCGGCGTAGTGCATGGCGATGATGACCCGCGTCTTATCGGTGATGGCCTGCTCGATCTTCGTCTCGTCGATGTTCATCGTATCGGGGCGGATGTCCACAAAGACGAGCTTCGCCCCGGCGAGGACGAAGGAGTTTGCGGTGCTGGAGAAAGTGAAGCTCGGGAGGATGACCTCATCCCCGGCTCAAGGCCGCACAGGAGCGCCGCCATGTCAAGGGCGGTGCTGCCGCTGGTGGTGAGGAGCACTTTCTTCGCGCCAAAAGCGCTGCTCGAGCCATGCGTTGCACTTTTTGGTAAAAGCTGCCGTCGCCGCAGATCTTGTGCGAGGCGATGGCCTGCTCGATATATTTCATTTCGTTCCCGGTGCAGGGAGGCACGTTGAAGTTTATCATATCTTTTCCTCCTTACCATCAATTGATGGTAGCGTGAATTGGACGAACTGTTCCAAGTTAATTACAGTACATTATATCAATATACGCCGAAGAATACAAGGCAAGAATTCAGCCCTCTTGCCTGATATGACGCACGGCGGCGTAGATTGTTTCAGTGCGGCGGAAAAACATGTCATTTGTACCGCTAAAATACGGCTTTTGTGGAAAGTGCTGCAAAATGGAGTGAAAATTCTGTACAGTATCACGTTGTTAAGATGCTTGGAAACCGGTTGACAAAACGAAAACCTGATGCTAAACTTATTACAGAATTGTTAATTTAGTGGTAAACAATGGATGCTCAATCAGAAAAGAAAGTTACTATAAATCAGGTCGCAAGCCGCTGCGGAGTTTCTAAGACGACGATCTCACGCTTCCTCAACGGCAAGTATGAGAACATGTCGGCGGAGACCAAGGAAAAGATATCCGCAGCGGTCAAGGCGCTCAACTATCACCTGACCGTTCGGCGCAGCGGCTCAAAGCCAGCAGGACGATGCTTATCGGCTGCGTCATAGGCGACATCAGCAGCCCGTTTTCGGCGCTCCTGCTCAAGGGCATAACCTCCGTGTGCGAGGAATCGGGCTATCAGGTGCTGTTTGCAGACAGCCACGAAAGCGCACGCCGCGAAAGAGGCTCTTCGGGGCTTCCTCGATAACCGGTGGACGGACTCATCGTCAACACCTGCGGCAGCAATGACGAATACCTGCTTGAGCTTCAGAAACGCGGCATCCCGCTGGTGCTGGCGGACAGACCGCTGATGGAGCCGGGGCTTATCGACACGGTGTGCAGCCGCAATCAGGAAAACGCGGCAGAGTGTACGCGCCTGCTCCTCTCACAGGGTTATGAGCATGTTGCTTTCTTTTCGGAGACGATAGCCAAGATTGCTCGAGAGAGCTCAGATGCAAGGGCTATGCCGATACCGTCATAGAGAACGGCGCGGTGCCGGAGATATACGAGATAGACTGCGATCATCCCAACAGCTGTGTTGACAGCCTGCGCGATTTCCTCGGGAAGCACAATGGCGAGCGCATAGCGGTGCTTTCCGCCAATGGCATGACTACCCAGCGCATCCTTACGGCGATGAAGTTCCTGGGCATCAAGGCGGGCGCAGAGCTTGGCCTGTGTACATTTGACGATTGGGATTGGCTGCAGATAGCGGACCCCGGAATAACCGCGGTGGCGCTCAGCACGGGCGAGATCGGCGCGAGAGCGGCAAGGCTTCTGCTCGACAGGATAAACGGCAGCGCAGCCGAGACCCCCGCAGAGGAAATAGTTCCGTCTTCTATTATTATAAGAGAATCCACCACCGCAGGCGCGGCGAAAAAATAAAAAGAAAATCAGAGAATTCCGAAACGGCCGGTTGTTTCCACATCATTCCATGATGTGACGGTATTTGACAGATAAAAAATGATTCCTCTCTTATGGGGAATTATTTTAGGCCAAGTTGATAAACCGATTTACGAAACCGTTATCTTGACGAAACGGATATGTTTTTGCCAAACTTTGTCGGAAACTTTGTCGGAGTTAACGGAATCTTAACACCGCCCGGCATGCAAAACTTTATTTGTGTTACCGGCAGAGCGATCTGCCTGTATATAAAATTCATTATGGAGGCAAAATAATGAAAAACGTCAAATCTGTTCTCGCAATGCTCCTCGCACTGTGCATGGTATTCGCACTGTGCGCATGCGGCCAGTCCGCAGACACCACTGCTCCCGCAGCCACCGAAGCTCCCGCAGCCGATGCAGCAGCTCCTGCTGACACCGCAGCAGCAACCGACGGCGCAAAGGTCGGCCAGACCGTTCTGAAGTGCGCATTCAACCAGACCATCGAGAATCCTGAAGCGAAGACCCTTCAGAAGCTCAGCGACGATCTGTATGACGCCACCGAAGGCCGTTACTCCATCGAAGTTTATCCCGATGCTCAGCTCGGTGACCAGCAGCAGACCCTCGAGCAGTGCACCATGGACGCTCTCGACATGACCCTCGTTGCAAACTCCATCATCGAGACCTACGTTCCTGACTTCGCTATCCTCGGCACTCCGTACGTTTACGACAGCATCGAGCATCAGCAGAGGGTTTTCGAGTCCGGCAAGCTGGACGACCTGTTCGCCACCACTCGTGACCACGGCTTCGTCGTTCTCTCTGCTTTACTCCCTCGGCGCTCGTAACCTCTACACCCGTGACAAGGCTGTCACCACTCCCGAAGAGCTTGCTGGTATGAAGATCCGCGTTATGGGTTCTGACACCTGCATCGCTATGATGAACGCTATGGGCGGCGTCGGTGTTGCAATGGCACAGGGCGACGTTTACTCCGCAATCCAGACCGGTACCCTCGACGGTGCTGAGAACAACATCATCACCTACGTTGACCTCGTTCAGTACGAAGTTGCTCCTTACTACAACAGAACCGGCCACCTCATGATCCCCGATGAGCTGTGCATCAATGCAAAAGGTCTTCGACTCCATGTCCGCTGAGGATCAGGAAGCCCTCAAGAAGTGCGCATCCGAGTCCATCGCTTACATGTTCAACCTCTGCGCAGAGCTCCGCTCCGACTACGAGGCAAAGGCAGCTGAGAAGGGCGTTATCTTCTCCGACGCTGATGTCCCCGCTTTCCAGGCTCTCTGCCAGGATCCTGATCAATGACGTTGCTAACCGCACCGACATGACCAAGGCTATTTACGAAGCGATCGTTTCCGAGCGCTAATCGCTTAAATAACTACTATTAATATTTAGTTCCCGCGTTATAACGGCCCGCAGCACGCCTGTGGGCCGTTTTTAAAAGTCAGAAGGAGGCCACTCCGTGAAGGTATTCGACAAAATAAAATTCATAGTCGACAAGATACTCGAAGTGCTCGGCACGGCGACTCTTGGCATTATGACAGTTCTGGTCTGCTACCAGGTCATCGCAAGATACGTATTCAACGCCCCCAGCGCAATTTCGAAGCTCTCTCCAGTACCTGTTCGTTTGATGATTATGTTTGGCAGCGCTTACGTCTACGGCAGCCGTGAGCACCTCGCCATTGATATATTGAAAGACAGATTCTCCCCGAAAATGTACATGATCGTCGAGGTCATCACCAACATTTTCCTGTTTGCGTTCATTCTTCTCATCTGCGTGTGGGGCGGCTGGCTCTACACCGCAAAGCAGGCTGTCCAGGTCGACCCGTCCCCTGCACGTTTCCAAGGCTATCCTGTACGCCTCCGTTCCCTTTACCGGCGTCATCACCCTGTACTACGCGGTCTATAACTGCGCACGTGCCATCAACAACTACAATCATGGCACCCGTACCCACGGCGATGAGCTCTCCGGTACCGCATGACAGGAGGTAGACAGAAATGACAGTTACAGCCATTGCGGGCATCGTAATGATCGCCCTCATCTTCGTTACCCTCGCTTTCGGTTTCCCGATCGGCCTGAGCATCGGTCTCGGCAGCGCCGCGGCTCTGTTCATCATCATGCCGAACCAGGGCTTCACTCATCTCCGCACAGAAGATGTTCCAGAGCGTCAACTCCTTCTCGCTGCTGGCAATACCCTTCTTCGTGCTCGCCGGCAACATCATGAACACCGGCGGTATCGCCCGCCGTCTCGTCGGCTGCGCAAAGCTCGTTGCGCACCGTCTGCCCGGCGCACTGGCTCAGACCAACATCGTCGCTAACATGCTCTTCGGCGCAATGTCCGGCTCCGGCGTTGCCGCGGCTGTCGCAATGGGCGGCATCCTCGGACCCATGGAGAAGGAAGACGGCTACTCCGATGAATACATAGCGGTCTGCAACATCGCCTCCGGCCCGACCGGTATGATGATCCCGCCCAGCAACATCATGATCGTCTACTCCACCGTCGCAGGCTCCGTCTCCATCGCGGCTCTGTTCAGGGCAGGCTACATCCCCGGCATCCTCTGGGGTCTCGGCTGCATGATCGTCGCGGGCGTCATGGCAAAGAAGCGCGGCTATGTCAGCACCGAACACTACAACGCAAAGTTCGTCCTCAAGACTCTGTGGGACGGCATCCCCAGCCTGCTGATGATCCTCATCGTTATCGGCGGTATCCTTGGTGGTGTCTTCACCGCGACCGAGGGTTCTCCGTATCGCGGTTCTCCACCCCTGATCCTCAGCTTCATCTACCGCAACATCACCGTCAAGGATCTGCCCAAGGTCATCTGGAGCAGCGTCAAGACTACCGCGGTCATTGAGTACCTTGTCTGCGGGTCCGGCATCATGGGCTACGTTATGAGCTACACCCACATCCCCGCACTCGTCGCAAACGCGATCCTTGGCTTCACCACCAACAAGTACGTCATCCTGCTCATCATGAACATCATCCTGCTCATCGTCGGCTGCTTCATGGATCCGACTCCGCAGTTCTGATCTTCACTCGATCTTCCTGCCTATCGTGCAGACCTGGGGTATGAGCCCTGTCCACTTCGGCCTTATGATGGTCATGAACCTCTGCGTCGGTACCCTGACTCCTCCTGTCGGCGCTATCCTGTTCGCCGGCTGCCGCGTGCATCAGGTCAAGATCGAGCAGATCATCAAGATGCTGCTGCCGTTCTTTGCGGTCATTCTCATCATCTGCCTGGCCCTCATCAGCTACGTGCCTTGGCTGACTATGTTCATTCCTCAGGCACTCGGCCTTGTGGGCTGACTTCAGGAGGCTTATAAATGGATATCCGTTATTCAGCACATCCCGAAGATGTGAAGCGTTATACCACGGAGGAACTGAGAAAAGAGTTCCTTATCCAGGACCTTTATCAGCCCGATACCGTGCAGGCTGTCTACTCCCATGTTGACCGCATGGTCGTTCTCGGCATCATGCCCGTGAACGAGGTTCTGCCTATCGACAAGGGTATCGACGTCTGGGCAAACTTCGGCACGAACTTCTTCCTTGAGCGCCGTGAAGCCGGTGTGTTCAATCTCGGCGGCGCGGGCTGGATAGAGGCTGACGGCGTGAAGTATGAGCTCGGCTTTGAGGACTGCCTGTACATCTCCCCAGCACGAAGTCCGTCGCCTTTCGGCAGCAACGACAAGGAGCAGCCCGCGCGCTTCTACCTCGTCTCCGCTCCCGCGCACAAGGACTGCAAGACCACCTTTATCTCCATCAAGGACGCCAACAAGCGTCCCTGCGGCAGCAAAGGAAAACTCCAATGAGCGCGTCATCAACCAGTTCATCCACCCCGATGTTTCTGGAGACCTGCCAGCCTCCATGGGGCTTACCCAGCTCGCTCCGGGCAGCGTGGAACCCATGCCCCCTGCACACCCATGAGCGCAGAATGGATATACACCTACTTCAATCTCCCCGAGGGGAGAGGTCGTCCTGCACCTGATGGGTCAGCCTCAGCAGACCCGCCACCTCGTCATGCAGAATTACGAGGCCGTCATTTCCCCGTCATGGTCGCTCCATGCCGGCTGCGGCACCAAACTACACCTTATATGGGCGATGGGCGGCGAGAACCAGGCCTTCGACGACATGGACACCTTTGGTGTAAATAAGCTCAGATAAACAAAAATTCACCCTCCTGCGTTTCCGTGGGAGGGTGAAGAAGATCAGGATATTCGGAGCCAGAGAAGCTTTTTATCCTGAGCATGGCGAGGCCTTGAAGATGTGGAGGAACTGCTTCAAATCTTCGTCCTTGACCTTGTGTGTTTTTTCTTTTATAATACAGTAGTCCATGAGGAAAAGGTAAGGACAGACTTCAAGAGGTGTCGCGAGAAACGGAGGGACATAGTCCGTGTCTATAAGATAGACGGAAAGCCGCGTTTTCAGAAATGCATTGAAGCGCCCGTCGACCCACTTGTTCCCGTAAACGATCTGAAGCCGCGCGGGAAGCTCCGGCATTGCCGCGGCGATGATGTTGCGGTTCTCGTCATTGAGCGCAGGCTCAGCCGCTTGGGTCGTAGCGCTGCAGGTGTACTGTGGAAATGCAGTCCCTGCTTGTCGTGCTTCAGCTTCTGCGGCTTGAAGATTAAATGTGCTTGTCCTTGAGGTCCCTCTGGTACCACTCGGCAATTTCATTTGTCGAAATACGCAACTGAACGAAGT
>VOFG01003242.1_pt1 | contig 22084 bp, 19 predicted proteins | sample 5384171 | NCBI WGS metagenome assembly VOFG01 (sample SAMN12384726, study PRJNA508395) | human gut metagenome | isolation source: healthy gut F | host: Homo sapiens | reverse complement strand
CTGCATGCTCTTTATGATCGAGGGCGAATTGCTGATCAACACTACACGAGAAACAGTTTATCCTGCAAGCCATCGGCTCAAAATACGAGATACTGGCACTGACGGACGTATCATACATCCTTTTCTGGTTCAACGAACTGCCGTTGCTATGCGAAAGCCGCTACCGTGAAATCATCGACCAGGCAGAAGGCCCGCTGACCTACACCCCAATGGTGATGAACCCGCCTGTTCTATCTCATCAACGACGTAGCCGCATACCTTGACGAATCGACACCCGCCTGCGGCAAATATATCGACCTGAAATGTCAGGAGATGGTGTATATGATCACCAATTACTATCCCCTGCCCCAGTTGAGGGCTTTCTTCTACCCGATCAGCACCTATACGGAAAGTTTCCAATACTTTGTCATGCAGAATTACAGCAAAGCGAAGAACGTCGAAGAATTCGCACATCTGGGAGGGCTATAACACCACCACCTTCCGCGTCTCTTCCGAAACTTATACGGCGTGCCTAGTTCTAATTCTTTGGTCAATTAAATAATTTAAATTCAATCATTTTAATGTGGTGGTTAAGTAATTCATCTATTGGAAGGAAAGTGGTGATGAGTGTTACTGGTATCGCCCTTGTCCTGTTTCTGACATTTCACATGGCGATGAACCTTGTTGCATTGTTCTCGGGCGAGGCGTACAACATGGTTTGTGAGTTCCTCGGTGCCAACTGGTATGCGCTGGTAGCTACTGTCGGACTGGCTGCCCTGTTTGTAATTCACATCATCTACGCTTTCTGGCTGACGATGCAGAACCGTGCAGCTCGCGGTCACGAACGCTATGCAGTGACAGCAAAACCGAAAAACGTGGAATGGGCATCTCAGAACATGCTGGTACTGGGTATCATCGTAATCCTGGGTCTGGCTCTTCACTTCGTAAACTTCTGGTACAAAATGCAGTTCGCTGAAATCATCGGCAACCCGATGATGGGTGGTCTTCATGCAGCCGACGGTTACGGTTACATCATGCAGACATTCTCTAATCCGGTGTTCTTCGTGTTGTATATCATCTGGCTGATTGCCTTGTGGTTCCACCTGACTCACGGATTCTGGAGCTCTATGCAGACTTTGGGTTGGAACAACACCATCTGGATTAACCGTTGGAAATGCATCTCTAACATCTATTCTACCATCATCGTACTTGGCTTCATGCTGGTAGCCGTTGTGTTCTTCCTGAAAAACATGATGGGTTGCGGTGCTTGCTAATTTAAGTGTAACTGATTAAATTGAAAAAACATTATGACTAAGATACTTGATTCTAAGATTCCTGAGCACAGGGTGGTATCAACGCTGCAAAGAACTATCAGAACGACGGCGACTCTGTCTATCGTTTGTTCTACGATACGGTAAAGGGTGGTGACTATCGTGCTCGTGAAGCCAATGTTTATCGTTTGGCTGAGGTGAGCAACGACATCATCGACCAGTGTGTGGCTCAGGGCGTGCCTTTCGCACGTGAGTATGGTGGCATGTTGGCCAACCGTTCCTTCGGTGGTGCACAGGTGAGCCGTACGTTCTATGCCAAGGGTCAGACTGGCCAGCAGCTCCTGCTTGGCGCGTACAGCTCTTTGAGCCGTATGGTCAATGAGGGCAAGGTGAAGCTCTACACGCGTTATGAGATGGAGGACGTCGTCATCGTTGACGGTCACGCACGCGGTATCATTGCCAAGGATCTCACTACGGGTAAACTCGAGCGCTTCTCGGCCAATGCCGTCGTCATCGCTACGGGTGGCTATGGCAATACCTACTTCCTTTCCACCAATGCCATGGGTTGCAACTGCACCGCTGCCGTACAGTGCTATCGCAAGGGTGCTTACTTTGCCAACCCCTGCTATGTGCAGATTCACCCGACCTGCATTCCTGTCCACGGCGACAAGCAGTCTAAGCTCACCCTGATGTCTGAGTCGTTGCGTAACGACGGTCGTATCTGGGTGCCGAAGAACATTGAGGATGCCAAGAAGTTGCAGAAGGGTGAGATCAAGGGTAGCGATATTCCTGAGGAGGATCGCGACTACTACTTGGAGCGCCGTTATCCCGCCTTCGGTAACCTCGTTCCCCGTGATGTGGCCTCTCGTGCCGCCAAGGAGCGCTGCGACAAGGGCTTTGGTGTCAACAATACGGGTCTTGCCGTCTTCCTCGATTTCTCTGAGTCTATCAACCGTCTCGGAATCGATCGCATCCTGCAGCGCTACGGTAACCTCTTTGATATGTATGAGGAAATCACCGATGTCAACCCAGGTGAGGTCGCACGCGAGATCAATGGCGTGAAGTACTATAATCCGATGATGATCTTCCCGGCTATCCACTACACGATGGGTGGTATCTGGGTCGACTATGAGCTGCAGACCACCATCCCTGGCCTCTTTGCCATCGGTGAGTGCAACTTCTCTGACCACGGTGCCAACCGTCTGGGTGCTTCCGCGCTCATGCAGGGCTTGGCCGACGGCTACTTTGTCCTGCCTTACACCATCCAGAATTATCTTGCTGACCAGGCTCTCTGGCCGAAGGTGCCGACGACGGCTCCCGAGTTTGACGAGGCTGAGAAGTCTGTCAACGCCGAGATCGATCGCCTGATGAACATCAAGGGTAAGCGTTCTGTCGATTCCATCCACAAGGAGCTTGGCCACATCATGTGGGAGCATGTTGGTATGGGTCGCACGAAGGCTGGACTTGAGGAGGGCTTGAAGCTCATCGCAAGCCTCCGCAAGGAGTTCAACACCAACCTCTTTATTCCTGGAGCGAAGCAGGGTCTCAATGTCGAGCTTGACAAGGCCATCCACCTTCGTGACTTCATCCTCATGGGTGAGCTCGTGGCTTACGACGCACTTCATCGTGAGGAGAGCTGCGGTGGCCACTTCCGTGAGGAGCATCAGACCGAGGAGGGTGAGGCTAAGCGCGACGACGAGAACTTCTTCTATGTAGGCTGCTGGGAGTACAAGGGTGAGACCACCGCTCCTGAGCTGATCAAGGAGAAGCTCGAGTATGAGGCTATCAAGGTTCAGACCAGAAATTACAAGAACTAATCTCTGGAAGATAAGTTGATTTAGTGGACTTAATAAAGAATTAGACCAAAAATGGCAAGAAATATATCATTCACAATTAAGTATTGGAAGCAGAACGGCCCGCAGGATCAGGGTCATTTCGATACGCACGAGATGAAGAACATCCCCGACGACACTTCGTTCCTGGAGATGCTCGACATCCTCAACGAGGAACTCATCGATGCTGGTGAGGAGCCTTTCGTGTTCGACCACGACTGCCGCGAGGGTATCTGCGGTATGTGCTCTCTTTACATCAACGGTACGCCGCACGGCAAGACAGAGCGCGGAGCTACGACATGTCAGCTCTATATGCGCCGCTTCAACGATGGCGACGTTATCACCGTGGAGCCGTGGCGTTCAGCAGGCTTCCCCGTCATCAAGGACTGTATGGTTGACCGTACTGCCTTCGACAAGATTATCCAGGCTGGTGGCTATACCTCCATCCGTACCGGACAGGCTCAGGACGCCAATGCCATCTTGATCTCCAAGGAGGCTGCCGACGAGGCCATGGACTGCGCTACGTGCATCGGTTGCGGTGCTTGTGTCGCTGCTTGTAAGAACGGTTCTGCTATGCTCTTTGTCAGCTCGAAGGTTAGCCAGCTCGCCCTGCTTCCCCAAGGCCGTGTAGAGGCTGCTAAGCGTGCCAAGAACATGGTGGCCAAGATGGACTTCAACATCGTACCTGCATATTCTTGACTATTAACCAATACCTCACCTCTTATCAAAAAAGGATGAAGTTTTCCTCACATTTCCGGGCTGGTTGGTGATAGCCTCTTGATGAATAATGTGAGCAATAGCATTGTCTACGGCTTTCGGGCAGTTCTGACAATCCCAAGTACCTTGACAGATAGATGACATATATTTGTGTTGGTGTTTGATTTGTTCCTGTTGGCCAACAAATGTATATGAAATCTTTTATATGACAATGAGAAAGGGAAGAAATTTATAAAATCACTCTCGTTGCAATATGTCGTAACGAGAATGAGCTTATAAATTCAAAACTACATAAACTGGTATAAAAGACTATAACCTGAGAAATATTATTCTATTAATACATTAAACGCTAGGTTCGGTAGTTTCAGGCTTTTCAGTATCCCATTTAGCAGCTGTCGCTTCGATCTTTACTTCTTCACCACCAACCGGTAAAAGTCACTGCTTATACAAAATTTTAGTTCCAAAAGCCCATGCTGTGGTAGACTTCAAAGGAATCTCTTTTGATCCTTTAAATATATATGCTATCGCCCTTCTTTGTGTTATACCTAATCGTTATTTTAGCATCAGTAATATCTTGTGGTATCAACATCAGTGCATTACCAGGAACAATGGCACTTGTCCCGTCAGTAAAATCACCTAAAGTATATGTATACGTCGCTTCAGTGCCTTCTGGCGTCCAATCGCCAGTGTCCTCCCTGTATAAGCAAAGGTTCCTTCGCCTTTAATGCCACTTATTGTAACAGCATTATCAGCTGCAAATTCGTAGGTATAATCTGTACTTCCTTTAATCACCTGAACATTAATTTGAGTCAATGCATGTTTAAAATTTAACGAAACAACTGGTGCTGTTTTATCCGTTTCCTTAGTCTGATTCAACACGGACGAAATAACTAAGTCTTTTTTGATCGGCAGCCGTATCCCCTACTTTATAAGTAAATTTAGGATATCCCGCATACCATCAGACCAGTATATGTAACTCCATCTGACGGAGAATAAGCAAAAACTGTAAATTTTCATCTAATGGCCAGTAATAACGGACCTCCTGTACTGACCAAGTACTAGCATAAGTTGCCTTATTAGCTATCCATGCTGAAGACGGGAGAACCGCAGTAGTAGACATTTCTGTCGTTCCTGTATTATATGCATAAACCTGGAAACCAGCAAGTTTTGTAAACCTTCTGTATCAAAACGGTGCAGTTGCTCTAGTTACTGCTGTACTAAAATTAATTTCCGCCTTCTTTGTCCCGGATTCTCAAACTCTTCACTCTGTGAACAACCTGTAATTGTTGCAACTGCTGCAATAGCCAATAAAATCTTTTTCATAATTGTATTTTTTAATTCGTTAATATTGTTATATTTGTTTATGTTTAATCTCACTCAACAGGCAGAACCACTTCATCCTCATCGCCCCAATCACCAACATCTCCACCAATACCACCACCCACCGCCATCCGGATTAGTAGTCGGCTTCTCAACCTTAACCTTTTCATCAAGTGGCAACTCTATTTCCGTGGGAGGTTCATCAACATTTCCTCCTCCACTACCTCCACTCTCAGAATTAGTAACCACCTCCGTTATATCAATCTCCGCTTTCTGCACGGTTTTATCTACTTTAATAAAAGCCAGTGTCGCTTTATCTGTCACCTGCCCGGCTTATCGCGGCCTCCGGCATTCCAAAAGCAGTAAAACTACCCGTTACTTCACCCGAACGCCCTTGCGCCTCAAAGTAAATAGGAGCATCGCACATCATCCCGCAACATCTGCCCAAACAGTAACAACCCGCCATACCTTCCACACTGCCTACAATTGAAGAAACATATTCCAGTCCTTCCACCTTGATCTTGAAAAAATAGGTCTTTACCACTAATTTCGGTTTCCAATCCAGTAGAAGGTGCTCTTCTTCACTGTTCGCTATATGTAAATCATCGATCTGCACTACGTATAAGGGATCAGGTCCCCATACCATTTTTCTCCGTTCCCGCTATTCCCAGACCATTGCAATAGCCTGTAAATGCTTCAATCGTCTCATAGGCTTCCTCTCCTCTGATCTGCACCGTTTCAGTGTCGTAGTTGTAAGCCACTACCGAGTAACGCCCCGGCGGCACCTTTACTTTTCCACCTCTTACTGAAAGGTATGTATCAATCTTTCTGCCTTCCGCACTCTTCGGATAAAAATCACCCGAACCCCTTCCGGCAACTTATCGGTAACACCGTTCCAATCTAACTTTATATCTACCCCGCTTACGGATAATCATCCAATAGTTCGCGACGGCTACATCCGGTCAGCATCAGCAGCGAGGACAGAAGCACAAGAAGTATGTATCTTGTATCTTGCATAACGTCCTTATCTCCCTTTTTATCAGCCATACCAGAGAGACTTTCGCCTTGGTAGGACCTATAAAGTTATAACGTCCACTAGTTGTCCACACGATATCCCCTCGTAAGGAGTATATTTCTTATATTCTGTTGTCAGATACCCGATGCCGAAGCTAAATTCGAGCGACAGATGGCGAGCCAGTTGCCTCGCATACCCGTAGGTCACCCCGCAGCTCCGTAATAATCGCCCCGATAACCGTCGCCCTTCCACTGGAAATCGTAAATTCCACCTTCAGCATAAAGCCCAACAAAATGCCCTGTCAACCGGTTGCGCTTCTGACGATTGCCCAACCAGCAACGTCCTTCCACTCCTCCCGAAAGAAGCTTCGATAACAGAAATTGTGTTTACTGTTGAGCCACCACGGGCATTTGTATTCAGCATTTAAAGACCACCTTTTGCCTACCGGAATCTCTACTTCCAGATTTGGCGCCAACGCCAAATCGTACAACAGATTATTCTTCACTGCAAGCACCGTTTTACTTTCAACCGGCCCTTCTGCCTCCGACACTACCACCTCATAAGCCATACTCTCTTTACTTTCTCCCTCCGGCTTATCAGGTTGATCGCTCGGAAGCGCCTCTTCCTGCTTTGAAACAAACAATCCGGAGACAGAAGATACCGGTTCAAAAATATTCTTTTCCATTTCCGGAACTTTGCGGACAACCGTAATCTCAGCGCGTCTCAACTTAGGTAACACGTTGCGGACAATATATCGGTAAGCCATTCCCTGATTCAACTTCTGCAACAGTTCTTTTCGCTTCACGATGTTATCCCGATGATAATCTATCAACATCAAGACTTCTTCCCGGTCCGGCAAGTCTGAATCCGACGCCACCAACTTACGAAGTTCAGACCAGTCTTCTCCTTCAGAAGTAAGTTTAATCTTTTCGACATCAACATACGGATAACGTTGCCTTAAGAACTCTCTCATCGAATTGTTTCTTCGGACAGATAATGCGGCATTATAAACCGAATCTCCGTCAGGCGATACAAAAGTGACCACATTGAGCGCAGTGATATATCTTGAATTTATTCTTTCCTCAAGCAAAGAATCTAAACATCTTTCTCTATATGATTGCGAAATAAACTACGCAAATTGCGGTTAAAAGACACGACATCCACTTTTTGCATTAAACGCTCTTCTAATGACTCTTTTATTTCCATCTGAGTAAAATAATCCCGGATCTTGAAGCTTTACACAAATATCAATATCACTATCCTTTTCTGCTCACCACGAGCCACAGAACCAAAAAAAGTCCCAACTTTTCAATTCCATATCTCTCCCCAAATTCTTCCTTAAAATTCGGAGAATAGCGATTATTTCATCTTTTGTTTTCAATTGACACTATTGTTATAATGTAAAATATTAAAATTTATATTGGAATTAGCAAGTTCTTAATCATATTTTGTAGTATCACTAATTAAAAAATGCACAGGTCATCGAATTTTCATCGATCCTGTACACCTACTACTCTAAATTCTACTTCAAAACATAAATAGCCTAATTATGCTGCCGAATCCATTATTAACAACCATGTTAGTTTTATCCATCAAAAGTACAGAACATACGTAAATAGTTCAGAAGTGCCCAGAACGTCATCATCATGCTGTAATACAAACAAAATGATGTCTCGATTGCCAGCAATCCAATGTCGAATGATCATCAGAATATTCTTTGCGACCATCATTAAACTTTGTATATTGGTCCGCACTGTCTGCGCCTCTGCACAACCCGAACACTCCGGCAAAATACCATTATGAATATTTCACCGCCAATGAAGTGCCTGTCATCAATTAAGAATTGAGGCGTCCTGCTCGCTACCACATACAAAACCGGTAGCTATTAAAGTAGAAAACATCATAATCAATTCTATCATCCAATACATCAAGACACCCACAATGACACCTAACCAGATTTCACTTTTGAACCATCAAAATGACGTTCTTACCACTATTAATCACATCAGTCATCGAGTTTAAGCGTTCTATGACATCAGCATCAGTAGGACGCCGATATCCTTGAATAATCAAAAGAACAGATTTCTTAATTTGCTTCATCTTTGTCGGCTTTTCTGAATTCATCATCATCTGTTTTTCAATCACCGTCCAAGTAGCAAATGCCTCATCCATCAGCTTCCACGCCTCCGTTATCTCTTCATCCGTCATTTTCTCCGGGCATTCCTGGCTGCAGGCGTTTATTCAACTACCAAAAACCCTTTATAACGTGCGCCCTTATACCATACAAAAACATATGCCCCACAATAAATAAAACAACGGCAATATATTGGAAATCAGTTGGAGAACAGCCAATATCTTACTCCCAAAGGAACCTGTCATCCGCCGCAGCATCAGCTATTGCATCAGCTCCACTACCGCTTTTACAAGTGTCAATCCATTAAAGGCAGCATCTTTTCCGCCTTTATCGGTCAAAACTTGACAACTTATCATCTTTATAAACGGCTTTATTGACCGGAAATCGGCATCAACACTCCGGACGTCGCCTGCAAAGAAAGAGTCCGGACCGTTCCGTTATACTCTCGGCAAACTCGCCGTTGCCATAAAGATTCGCTTCCACCGGGTTCCAGCATATTCGCTATAAATCCATTGCATCTGGCATTCTCATTATAGAGTTACCAAATTGCCAATTACCAAATACAATTCAATGTGAACGCAACCTTTTTAAATCGCCTTCTTTATTTGTCTAGCAGTCACCGCTAAAACATCTTCTGCGCAAATGCAGTCATCAGGAAATAACCATTTTTACAAATACTTTTTAATGATATTCTTGTAATATAATAAAATTAATATTTTAACACCTTGGCTGCTTACATTCTTAAATTTTGACATAACCCGGTAAACTCAATATGAGGATCAAATAATGCTTGCTTTCCGCTACGGTTATATAATGCTCCCGTCAATGTTTTCATCAAAACAGACCGCTGTTTGCCATGTGATTGGGATATTCAACAATACAACATCAAGCCCCAAGAGTACGTACCAAATAAGAGTATAACACAGCACGGTCTTCGCAATCCGGAATAAGGATAGTAGAACAGCTCATCCACGAAAGGCTACTCCATAACCAAACTGGTCACCATCTGTCTTATAATCAAAAAGCTGTCTGCACAAAATTAATCAATTATATTAGCAGCTTCCGATTGTTTTTTCCCTTGTATGGCAGCTTGCAATGATGGAAGCACCGTCTGTTGTACTTCTGACTGACAGGAGCTCCCCATGAACAGAAAGAATCACATTGCCGGATAATCATTATAGAGAGGAAATAAGTCCCGAATTTGCTTTCAACAGACTTTGACGGATGGATAAGCTTTCGCTTGCAATGTTTTTCTCCACGTAAGTTCCTGAAAAGTTGAGGTAGTGATATTCATATTTACCGGGTTCTTCGCATTGGCGAAATCACGGTTGTAATTAATAAATAAATTAGTTTTATCCGGGGGTAGTATCAAACCTGTAATAGTTTACTCCATTCAAAGTAATAAAACAGGTAGCATAAATCATGTTACTCGAAGCATAGAATAAAGTAAGGCGGTTATCCATACGCGCCACCTTAACCCTATATCCCGATTGAGAAAGGAGAAACATTTGCATAAGAGCTATTTCATCGGAATGAGTACTTCCATAGTTCAGTAGCAACTTTCCTCGTTAACAGCAGATAGCCATAGTCATTCAGGGGCATTATCTTTTTTAAAAGCCAGACAGTCGTCTATCAAAGGCTGATAGTTGCTTGCTGCGATAACGTCTCCCATCCGGCAAAATATCTTTCTCTGCAATCCCTTTTAAAGTGAGCCGGTTTTTTCAATGAAGCATTGACAACACAATCTTTACTGTAGAACGAAAACTCACACCGAAGAGTGAGCGTTTGGCCGGAACGGTTTCTTCAGGCTTCACTTCGGGGGTTTTATTTCAGGGGAGCACCGCAGGAATCCTTTTCCGGTTCTGCAGCCCACATCTTACTCCCGGTATAACGGAACCGGTGTTTTCACTGAAGGAGAAAATGTCGCGCGAGTCACTGTCGGAATGGGAGTCGGGTCACCTCCCTACTTTAACCTCTTGCGGTTTTGTTGCCGGCTTCTTATGATTAAAGCTGACCGGTTTTACAGGCTCTGGTCTTTGAGGACGTACCACCGGCTTCTGCAAATCATACTCTTTCCAGGGTTTCTTTCAGGAATTCGGCAAATTCCTCATTCTGTTCGCTCACAAAAATCATCAAACTCGCACGCTTGCTGCTTCACAAAATCATCAAACTCTTTTGCTGCTGCTTCAGCAAAATCGTCAAACTCCTTCATGTCTTTATCTATTTGCGCAAAAAGACTAAACGGCAAACACAATGAAAAACTACCATAGATAGTATTCGTATCCCTATTTTTCCTCATTTCCTTATTATATTTTGTTGTTCTGTTTATCTGCCAATCTACACACAGCTTATTATTCCGTATATCTTTGATAAAGGGAAAATGGACAAGACGGCGACAACCTTCTCCCGATACAAAACAACCGGAATCAGTGCCACCATTAAAACGATCGTCCACCTGCTTGACATTTACATCCAGAAAACGGATATAACGGCAGCGCCTTCACTAAAGAAGACATATAGGCATTCCAAAAGGCATTCCTCATATCCATCTTCTCCAATCCGTCCTGACCTCCGGAACCGGCATCTTCATACCAACAGCCTTCTTGTGAAGAACAAATTTCAACTCCGTTCAAATATGAAATTATTTGAGGAGATGACTGTGTTCCCTTAAGCTGAAACCATGACTGGTCTGATTGCTCCCCTACAACTATCCGATTCAACAATAAATTGAATTTCACCTCTTCTTCCTCAAACCCTTTCTTTCGTAAACAAAAGCATCAACTCACTAACGGAATGATAAGAAAAAATCGCCAACTATCATTCGATGGAGTAAAAGATACCTCAGAAATTTCTCTCCAAATATAGAAGTATATTCATGCTCAATCCGGTAGGAAACATGTTGAACAGGATGTTCGATCACTCCCAGTACAAGCATTTTGTTTCTTTGGTCTTCATTATGTATTACTGGCAGTCTCCATGGTGGAAAAACATCCGAGAGAAGTCTCAATTGTACCCCTTTGCTGCAATGAATACAGATAAGCCGTTTGCAAAGCAAGCATCCTTGTTGCTTCGGATTTCATACGAGGATCGATATACCAACTACCCGGCCTTCCGTTGAGAAGCAAACACCCATTCCGGCAAAGTCTCCCGCTGTCCCGGTCTCCAGTCATAAGATTGGTTATAAACTGTATCAACAGGCATTGCCTGTGAAAACACATCAATACCGGGAGACAAAAGCAACTGATTAATAAAAAATAACTACCCAATTATATCTTATATCCGACAAATTAAGTTTCATCATTCAATCTTCAAATAGTTTGGGTAGTTATTAAAAGATCATTACTATCACAATGTTTTTAAACAAGCTGCTTATTGGGCATTTTTACTCATTTCTTCTTCAAATACTTTTTGAACTTTTCATATTCAAAGTCAATGCCAATTTGTCATCATTTCTTAATACGATTTGCCACCAGCATTCATGATTTCCTCTCCTCCAGTTCCAAAGAGAGACATATACTTTGTATTTACCATCAGGAGTCTTCATGGTTTTTCACAAATTACACGCGTACCGCTCAATTCCTGTTCCACTACCGTACGGGTCAATGATTGATAACGACTTTTTGCTTTCATCATTTTCACCTTGCTGATAAGAGGGAAACATAACTATCAGTTACCGATTTCACTTTTGCATTGATAGCAGTAGCAATTTCAGCCCGGGCCTCCGTCATCGCTTTTTTTCTTTGCAATAGAGATCCAGAAAGTCCCATCGGAACTAGGCCTTAAAATACTTTTGTTCGTTTGAAATTCCGGTCCCGAACAAGGAACACAATTTACGTCCTGTTGCACTGCCGGTTGCTGCACTGTTTGTGTTACAGGTTTTGAACTACCGCAACTTGTCATAACAACAATGGTTAGCAATGCTGTTCCCAATAAATTAATTCTTTTCATTTCAAAGTCTTTTTAATGTTAATATATGATTCATTTCAAGCCTCCTCAACTTCACTATTATATTATTTTTTGAAATCCTTCAAATTGCAGCAGTGCCACAGATTGCAACTTACTTACCCAATAACCATCTCCGTAGGCAGATCAGGCACAATGAGCGCAGTGACTCTGCGTGGTCATTGAACTTAGAACCCAGTTTGAGACTGACAATCGGAGATTCTTCACCTTTTTTCGTTTATAACCGTCAGATTTCCATTATATAAGTCCACTTCGCAATCGTCAACATTTGTATTCACAATCTTAAGATGTATCCTCGATTTGTCTCCCAAAGTTGCAAGTTTGTCAAATTCAACAAAGACACCATCCAACCATTCAACCCGAATTGCCTTTTGATTCTCTGGTTTGGGGACTTAACTGAGCCAAAGGAGCAGGAATAACTTCCGCACCACAACAGGGACAGATATAACCGGATCAGCCCTTTTCCGGTACGGAAGATCGACTACCAGAACAGGAACATCCGGCAACATCTTCTGTCTTTCCGAAATCTTTCCGGTTCTGTCGAATGTTATTTTCTTCAATCCACGTGCAAACCCCGGTTCAGCCGTTTTATCAATTCACGCGCCGCCATATTCTTGCCTTGGAGAAGCGGACTTATTTTCAGGTACTAATGTCCGTTCATCATTAATAGAATAATTCAACATGGTTTTGCCCCCAACCGGTTATTTTCTATTTTAATCCCCAACGAAAAGAATTGATGAAGTTGTACAGTTCACCCGGAACGGTATTGCCTTTACGACACCTTATTGTCCAATGTAACGATAATGTCGGCTTCAGAAGGAGATGTAACTGGCGTTAAAAAAATGATTGTTCAGCAAACTCTTCAAGTTCGTTCCACCGCCTCTATATCGCTCTTGCGCACTTAACATAAGCAGAAGTCTGTCTGCGCGGTGTTGATAGTCAACGTTGCTCCGGGAAGAGAAGAAAGCATTTGTTTGAATAAAGCTGCATAACTTCCTTCCGAACAAACTGAACACATCATCAATTAATGAAATTCCAATTTTTGCTGTGCCTGTTTAGAAGTAATATTTGCTAAAGAGCGGCAACTCCTCGATTTGTCGCGGGAGACATGGAAGACAAATCTCCCGACCTGGAAACAAACTCGGCTTTCAACCGGATATTCCTTAACGGATTTCCATTACGGTAAACACCTATAGCAATAGGCTCCTTTATACCTGGAACGGCGTGACTGAAACGGTTGCTGATTCAGAACAATCGTTATTCCATCAAATACTCCAGCCAAAGCGCGCCTGGGTTGATCGCCAAATTAATTGTCTTTCCTTCGTAAAGAACAGAACAACTCCTGATTAAGCACCGGGCGTATAGCCTCCATTCCATTTGAGAATAATTCAATGGCGATCATTAAATCTCCCTGTTGTAAAGTAATGTGTCCCTTATACCAAAAATCAGAAACCGTTACGGATTTGCCTTCGACGGCGTGCTTCCACCAAGGCCGCATAATCATCCTTATTCAGTTCATAATAAACCTTAATACTCATTGTCACTTCGCCAGAGAATCCACCAGACGAAAGTTCTCTATTTCCGCCCGGGCTTCTGTACGAATACTTTCTGCGAAGATTTGTTTCCCCATTACCATCGTCCTCCAACGTATTCAACATTGGAAGAATTGGCAGCTTAATCACCTGAATTTCAGATACAAGGTCAGACAAAGCGTTTTGCTTTTGCCTTTTGCTGATAATCTCCTTCCGATATTTCAGCCATTCCTATTCCACGATGTAACTTAAACCACTAACAGGATGCTGTTTCACCCAGTCAGGACAGTTCGTTTGTTGACCGGAAAGGCTGAAAGCAAAACCATGAAATCACAAGAATAAATAAAAGCCAATGTTTCATACGTCCTTGATTTATTGAATAGTCAAATAGATGGTACTTCCATCCACTCTGTGTTCACTATCTATTCCGGAATCATTCAGATAATTAACCAGATTATCCGCAAACGTGATGTAATCCATCGGCAAGTAAATCGCCGCTATCCTTTGCCGGAATCTGTATCGAATCAAATATCAGACTATCATCCACAGCATTGTGAATATGGTAGCGTCCTCCTGGCATTCTTCTCACCCAGTTGCGTATATGCGCCGAAAAGTAGTGCTCCGTTTATCCGGCTGTTCATCGTATTGACAGCGTTATCAGCAAACTAACCCGAAGAACTATCGTATATTCATCAACAACTGTTTATCATTGGAATCAGCATTCTTACTCTCCCATTCAGAAGCACGCAGAGTACCTGCCTGTTTTCCTTCGGCAGCTACCGTCTTCACACCAAGTTTGACGAATCCTTCTTTTACCGTACTTACCGCTACGCGAAGATCAAAATCATTTTTCAGGATACCGGCATACGAACTCCACGGTCAGCTACGCACATAAGGAACCACCATAATGGTTGGAAGAGCAACCTGTTCTTCGGGTTTCCATCGACATCTCCTCCATGGGCTTTGTCATCAATTTGTTCCGTATCATGATCTTTTAAGTGCACCCAGTAAAATTTGGGCCGTAACCGTACCCTTATAAAGTCTGGAAGATTGTCGCACCGGTTCTTCGACCGTCTCATAATTTTTCACAAAAGCATATAGCGTGAATTGAAAAACTGGTTCACAGGCAAAGAGTCTTCCCCAAACCAGCGCCGACCGTTTTCTTACTCCCGTCAATAATGGATTCAAGAAAAGAGCGTTGAAACGACTTCAATGCCAGAATATACATCTTTCTTCTTTCGTTATTCCGGAAGTTTGATACAGTCAAATTATTATCTGCTTCTCACGCAAAGACAGATCATTGAGTATGCCCTGTGCTGCAGATGAATAGCAAGGGCGTTGTAGGCTTCAAAAGGGTATTCTAGAAGCTCTATTTTCTTTTGTTAGAGAAAAAGCGATGTAATTGAAATTTGAGTTTATGAGGACAAAAGGTATCTTTCCTCGAAATGATAATCAACTCCTTCTTCCCTTGGTAGCTCTCATGATTTCTTCCCCACCTTTGCTGACACTGCAAAAGAATCGCCCCGGCTCAACACTTCTTTCACACGTTTAAGCGACCGATTTCTTTCAATGACAGTTCACCGGCAATGTCCATCTCTATGTAAACAGTAAACTTCTGTCCTTTCTGTATACCCTTTTGTTCAAGATCAACGTATACAGTTTGTGCTTTGCTCTTTCTTTGTGCTTTCCACTTGCACAAATCGGTACCATATATCTTAAAATTCTCGTTAACAAAGTTTGTCCATATTTATTTTGGCATAATCCAACGTTTTAATGATTGCCTCTTCAGGAGTATTCCAGGCCTTCCAAGCCAACCCTTCACAGAGAGAAAGCCCGGTATTCTTTGAGCAAAATGCTCCAGCATTAGCATTCACCCTGAATGCATCGTGTAAGAAATACTTTGTAATAGGGGCTTTCCTTACTGTCCGTTTTTTAATGCCCTGCATAATTGTAAATGTTCCCCCAACGTGATATTTAGCTCCTAACGTCGTCATAGCCTCTTCGCTTCTAACAACATCTCCATAGCGGAAGCTTCCTGACGCCGCCGCTTCGGTTTTCAATGCTCATTGAATCAACGTCAATCAACACGACACGATTCGGCATCGGAATACCTTCAGTGAATTTGGTTACGCAAAGCTCTTCTGCTAAAATGTTATTTATACCGCCAGGATTGGAAAAATAATCAACAAACGTTTTCCATCTTCATTAGTTTGTGCATTAACCTAACATCGAAATTACAGATTGAGAACAACAGTAAAATCTTCATGTTTGTTTTTCTTTTATTGCTTAATGAAATGTTTGTTTTTTATGTTAAGGAGTCACTGCGTGTTTCTCCGGTTGCAAAGTTAAGCACACATCAAGATCAATTGTATACACAATATTTACTACAACTATCCATTAAACGCATAGTATTATCCAATGAGAAAAGAAAATATAAAAGGAAGAGCTGGTATGTCATACCATACAGCAGTTGGCTTTTCTCTCATTCAAAATCTTTCCATCATTGTATTTTCTTCCAGTTCCTTTGAATAAGTATAAAATAGCATTTGTTATATCCGCTAAAATTGTTACATTTGTCGAATAAAAATTGCTTCCCAACAACAATATACATGGAAACGGGATTTAAAAAGATAGTAGGACATCGGCTGCAAATGTACTTCGTATGGGAAAAGATCTTACTCAAGAACAAATGGGAGAAAAGGAACCTGTCAACAAGTGCCTATTGTAAGATTGTTGAGTATGGTGAAACCGACCTCACATTAACAAAGGCTGAACAAAATAGCAGGTGCTAAATATGCCATTGGAGCTATTTAATAAAATAGATGGAAATGTGTATGTCAATAATACAGGTACAATCGGGACAAATATCAGAGTCGCGAAGATTGTAGCACTGTCCGCATCAAGCTGCAGAGGATCTCCGTGAACTAATCAAGGCAAACAGCCGGTTTTATCGAGATATTGTGCAAACGCATAGAACTTTTAGAGAATAAAGAAGTACTGAGCAATGATATCATAGAAATTACATTAAGGTAACAATAATGAGAATGCACAGATCACCGATTAGTTATCGATTTTCTGTGCATCACTACTATTTTAAAAACACTTTTAAGACACCCTACTAAAATTCTTTATTAGGGTGTAACTTATACCCTAACTCTTATAAAAGGCTTACGCAAAAGATATCACTGCGTAGAATATAACCGATTACATCTCCTTTACGTACATTGATGCTTAACCCCATTTGCGCACATATTTCCACCACGTCCAGTAAAATCCGGTCAGAAGTCTTTTCATATTCTCCCGCCCAGGAAGATAACAAAAGACTTCATCATGCTGATATTTGTCCGATGAATGGAGCAATGGATGGTCCCTCTACGGAAACTTCCAAAATTACCTGCCGTTATCAGGAGCAATGACCGGGTCTGCTTTGGCGTTTCAATTTCTTAATTTCCTCTTCCGAATAACTCCGTTCTTTGCCATTGCTGCATCTTTAGCATGTTGTAACTCTTCCTCAAAACGCTTTGGCAACCCGGACTTATAATCACGATACTGGCGATGGGTACGCAGCCAGTTCGAAAAGTTCCTCCGTCATCCTCTCATATTCCCAGCAAATTTCATCCATTTCCTTTCGTGTTGCATCCAAAGCATCCGGATAATTCAACTGCGGGTCGGTATCGACAAATTCATATCCTTTAGATTTCCGCCAACTCTATAATCTCTGGGCAGGCTTGCGGAAGACGTCACTTTTTACCCAGAATCATATCCCAAGTGTGGTTATCTATCATTGTCAACGATCTTCCCCCTTTTACCTGCTGCGCCAAGATTCATTAATGCAACATTCTTCACATACTTCAGCTGAAAGAGGAGTCACCAAGGAGGATACCCCAGCTTAGGCCATACATATTCCACCTCATCAAAAAGCATCACCAACAGGTCGTCAATGCTGAGTTCCGGTTCATTCTTCCTCTTAATATCATGTTTATACCGGCTATAAATTCCTGTGTCATGGCACGTGCCTTCATATATGCCTTCATATTGATATCGGGCACCTGAAAGCCCTTATCTTTCAGTATGGCTTGTACGGAAATCACGTCGGATGTACTTTACCCCCAGGACATCGGTTCCATAGCCACATCAATGATGTCGGCACCGTTCTCACAAACTTCGAGGATAGAAGCCATCGAAAGCCCCCGGTCCGCTATGTCCGTGATACTGGATAATCACTTCGGATGCCTTTCCTTAATTGTCCTTTCGTCAACCGTCCCAGCATACCTGGACGACCGATGCCTGCCATATCTTTCAGACAGATTTCGGGTGCTCCATGGCTTCTATCAGACGCTCGGCGATGGCGGTATAATATTCTACGGTATGCACGGGGCGAGAACGTAATACATAACGTTGCCTGCGGTATCATCCCGGCCTCCAGAGCATATTTGATGGAGGAATTATATTCCGCGTCTCGTTCAGTCCACAGAAGATACGGGTGATATCCACCCTGCGCATGTTTCACTTTATACATCAATTTACGTACATCAGCCGGCACCGGATACATGCGCAAAGCATTCAATCCGCGATCCCGCGCATATGCGTTTGAATACCTACTTCATTCAAAAGGTTTGGTAAAAGCGCGGACAACCTTGTTAGGATTTTCGCCGTACAACAGATTCACTTGCTCAAAAGCACCGCCATTCGTTTCCACTCTGGCAAAACACCCCCATCTCAATAATCAACGGAGCGATACGGGACAAGCTGATCAACCCGAGGTTGATATTTACCGGAAAGATTGCCACATATCACGGTAAACAAGACTGAATTTAATTTATAAAGGTTTAAACTGACATATAGTCAAACAATCACCTTAAAAATAGATATAAAAGAGATGTTTAATATCATAATGCAAAAGAAACCACCTCTATATAGATCCATTCTATAAAATAACAAATCAAATTGTTTTATGTTCGCATTTATTCTTTTAAGAATACTAACAAGTCTATTGAAAGTAACAATTTGTTAATTAACAAACTTGACTTAGTATTTCAAAGAATCTATATTTGTAATAAAGAATAATAAAAATTAGTTATGGAAAAGCCGTTTGTTTTTGGTGTAGCCACTTCCGGAGATAACACAGATCGCGAAAAAGAGACTCAACGTTTACTCTAAACTTTGCACATGGTGTAAATACAGTGCTTATTTCTCCTAGAAGATGGGGAAAAACATCACTAGTTAAGAAAATAGCCCAGCTATCACAAGATAATAACAAGGAAAAGAATGGTCTACATAGACATTTTTCCCTTATCGCACCGAAAATGAGTTTATCGTCTTTGCCACTTCTATCTTAAAACAAACTTCTTCAAATGGGAGGAATGGATAGAGAATACTAAACAATTCCTCTCACATCAATCCCAAAATCTCTATCGGAGCAGATCCGATGAACGATTTCTCTCATCATTCGAGCAACATGCAAAATAATATTGGAGAATGATCTGTTAATTCGAAAAAATTGCAATAGAGAAAGGAATACAGATAGTCATTTTGCATTGATGAGTTCCAAATAAATTTCAGGATTTCGAAGATTCCAAAACGTTTCAGAAAAAGCTACATGGCGTATGGCAATTACAACAACATGTCTCTTTACATTGTCTTTTTCGGAAGTAAAAAGCATTTAATGAACGAACCTTTTTGAAAAGAAGAATTTACCATTCTATAAATTTGGAGATGCGTATCTATCTCGCAAAAATAGAAACAAAATACTGATTGAATATATATGCAAACGATTTGAAAAATACAGGAAACACATTTCTCCTGAACTTGCAGAAGAAATCTGCCGCCTGTAGACAACCATTCGTCTTATGTACAGCAACTTCTGGCTACTTGGATACGTACCATTAATACAGCAACCACAGAACAACTTTCTTATGCATTGGAAGACCTTCCACCAAAACAATATTCTATTCCAAAGTGTTCAGAAAACCTTTGCCTATCAAATGAATTTTCTAAAGCAATTGTTGATGGAATACACACTAAATTCAGCAGCAAAGAAGTCATTTCAAAAATACAATTTAGGAACATCGGCCAATATTGTCCGCTTATGCATTACTACAAAAGGAGCTCATAGAGACAAATGGAAAAAGAATGGATTCTTGCAGATCCAGTATTTGGAAGTATGGTTTAAAAAGAAATGCTTGCCCAACGCCCATATACAATAAAAGATGCACAGATTGCCGATCGCTTAAATCGATTCTCTGTGCATCACTACTACTCAGGCACTTTTAAGACAAAACTAACTAAATTATGGAAGAATATATAATACTGCGCAGAAAACGTATCCCATACGGCATGATGAACTTCGCAGTAATCCGCCGCGGCGACTGTTATTATGTGGACAAAATCCGGTTTTATCCCCATGATAGAAAGAGAGGCAGACAAGTTTTTCTTCTTTATTCGCCCGTGCCGTTTCGGCAAAGAAGTCTTACAATAAATATGTTGCAACTTTGTTATTATGATATACTTGCCAGAATAAGTTCGATGCCCTGTTTGACGACCTTTACATCAGGAAAACACCCTACCCCCTGACCGGAACAGGTATTTGGTGCTGTATCTCAACTTCTCCGGAATGGTCGGTGAACTGCACAACTACCGAAAAGAGGCTGGATGCGCATTGTGGCACCACCTTTGAGGAGCTTCACCAAAATATGCCGACCTCCGCACGAATGCGGGTATTAGAAATAATAAAACCTAGTATGACAACTACTGCTTTACGGAAGAATGTTATATAGCGAAACCACCATGTACAACTCAAATATGGTGCTCTGCTTGCTCCAAAATTATATTCAACAAGCACCAGGGATCACCAACCGACAACTTTGTGACCTGCTCTATTGCTGCGGCATGCTTACTATCGGTGGTATGTATGAAGGGAAAGACTAAACTTACCATCCCCAATCAGGTAGTCCGCGAACAAATCTACACCTATCTGCTGAGTACTTATGACCGCGGCCAGTCTCAATTTCGCGGTTACAGCAGGGAAAAGAGACAGACTGCCAGCACCCTTGCCTACCACGCTAACTGGAAAGCTAATTTCGTTATATTGCCAGAGCTATGAAACGTTACACTTCCCAACCGCGACCAAACAGAGGTGGAACTTTTTTGTCCGCACGGCTTTACGCTTGCCATGATGACAGAACCGCTTCTGCCGTCCCATTTCCGGGCAGGGATACACAGGTAGGACCATGTGATCGCTGCTCTATTCCGCTTCTGGACAATATTCTGGCGTAAAGGCTAACTACATTGTAGAACTGAAATACGCTAAATAAAGACCCGAAAGCCGTGGGTGGTGTATAAGGAATGGATATGCCGTATGTGAAGAAATTTAAAGCAAACTCAGCAAGCAAAGCTATACAGAATCTCGAACATCACTGGGCAATGGAAGCATAATTGTGCTAACAGTGAAAATCCGTAAAAAGAATTCAAAAGAGAAACAAATACAGCAAAAATTATTTGGAAAGTGCAAGAGAAGCATAATTTGTCATGTGATCATAGTATTAGATTTAAGGTTAACAAAGGTTGGGGCAAGGCTTTGCTCCTATGTCTTATTCCCTGCCGCCAACAGCTTTTCCCGAACAAATTCAGAATCCCTGCCACACTTCTTTATCAGATACAGGTATCCGAATACTAGTCCGCCTGTCTCCTTATCTTCCTCTACAGAATCAACCACCCTGAGTAGCTTCCATGAATCCAAGCGTACGTGCCAGTCCGCTAAGGAAAGAAAATCCCTGCTGAAGCAATTGCTCCGGATTATTATCTGCCGCAGATACAGAAGACTTCTTTTCCGTACTTCACCTCTGTTACTCCTTCTTCAGGTGTTTCTTCCTCAAGCAATGCCAATGAATCCGTGTCCGTCGTTTTGCAAAACAGCCGCTTCCCCACACTTTCTCTTCATTATCATTCAAATCAATACTAGCAGCCCGCCATACGATTATGCGCTCCGTCCACTTCTTCAGATTTGGTTCGGCCACCGCATGAGACTATCCATCATCTTGTCGAACTTGTTGTTTTCCAAGAAGATGGTATCTTCACCATTATCAAAGGATACCCTCAAAGAGAAGTTTTGAGTTGAGGGTGGACAACATCCTCTCTTCAATAGTCTGGCTGGCAACAAGATTGATAACCTGATATTCTTTTTCTGACCGATCACGATAAATACGGGCAATACGCTGTTCGAGAACGGCCGGATTCCAAGGCAAATCGAGATTGATAAGTATAGACGCAACTTGCAGATTCAGCCCTGTAGCTCGGCATCAGTTGACAAAAAGACACGGCTT
>VOFG01004271.1_pt1 | contig 22088 bp, 22 predicted proteins | sample 5384171 | NCBI WGS metagenome assembly VOFG01 (sample SAMN12384726, study PRJNA508395) | human gut metagenome | isolation source: healthy gut F | host: Homo sapiens | reverse complement strand
ACATTGCTGATTACCAGCAAGATATTAGCTCGAAAATTCATACGTGATAAGCGAACGCTTTTACAAGATCACGGATCGTTGAGTATCGGTGTCAGTTTGAACTGGCTTGGGAAACGTGAATCTTTCTAGGCTTTGATGGGAGCGAGCGATTTGGTAGATAGGGAACGAACGTTTGAAAGTTTATTACCATTGTTGGCGGTGTTCCCTCTGAATATAATTCCGATGAGGATAAAAAGCTATGCAGGAAATGGCGTTGCATTGATGAGGGACGGAGGTTCCACCGGGGCAAGCTCGTTTCAGCGAAATGCACACACATGAGAGTGGTTTTTTAACGTAGAATCATGTATGATGTGTGTATAAGGTGACTGTCGGTTTGTCTTTATCGTTCAAGATCAAAATGCGGGTAAAAGAAGGGAAGCTTCGTTAAAATTATGCCAACCGTCGTATAGATTTGTTTGCCAATATGGAAGAGTTGCTTGCAAAGTATGGTCCTATGTTGAACCAGATGCCGGGAGTGACGATTCCGAATATCTATTCCCAGGTATGACGAGGATCTTTCCATGCAAGTTGCCCCTGCCTTCAACACGACGTTGGGAGGAGTTATCGTCCCACGGATCGTTGGGAGTTGGCGTTGATTTTACGCACGTGGGATGGAACGCTTGATTCTTTGAACACGTGTATTTTAACGGGCAAGTGGGTATAGCCCCTGATTAAAAGCGAGAGAAAGATTATAAAAAACTCGATGACTTATTGGGGCAAGCTATAAAACGACGGATCGCTTGGTGTTGTTGCGTGCCGCCGGGCATATTATTATGACCAGAAGTCCAATCCGTAAAAAATTGTACAATCCGGAAACTCCGGGAATGGATAAAATTAGGGCTTTCTGCCGATTGACGTTCGAACCTTAAGGCTTGCAATTTGACGTGGCATTCTTTACATTCAAGTGGGGTTTAGCCAGCGTAGGGACCCGTACAAGAATGTGGTCACGGGAGTGGATGAAATGTTTGAGGAAAATATAAATCTACGGCGTTTTCGCCATCAATTGGTATTTCTTACCGGTTCTAATCAAGTGTTATGTGTATAGTTAAGGAGGTGCCCAAAATCCTGACCTCCTCTTGTTCATATCCATAGTATGGAGTTATGTAATCTGTGACCAGTCATTTAAGTCTGGAGAAAAGAAAAGCGACCCTTGGTCGCTTTTTCCTATCATTATTCTCCCACTGGGGCAATTCCCACGGCCACGCTTTTTACTGCGTTCAACAGACAGGCTGGGCAATTGGCTCCTCCAAGTTGTCCAGCACCTGTTTTACACGATCTTGGTGAACTTCTTCGTGGCAACAAGCGTTTCTCGAATAGTTTCTGATACGGCGTCCGTGCTGGCAGCACATTCTTGGCCCAGCTATAGTCGTTTACACTACCTTCACATGGTCGTGGCCACCCAGCATTTTCGGTTCATGGATTTTCGAACATTCGGACGTTTCTTTTATCTCTCCACTCTCCTTTCAAGAAGATACGGTTCTTGAAAGCTGTTCCACGTGCATCATCTCTTGATGGCGTTTGGAATAACCAGACACAGGTCGTAGCCCATAACGGAACAGCATCGGCAAAAGCACCCTGTCGGCAACCGTTTCTTGTTTTAATAACACCAACGTTTTTTCTCATCATAATAGCTAAACGCGTATTTGTTTAATCATAAATTCAAGATAATGAATGTTTCCCCTAAGGTGTTGCTGGTGACACCTGTTTACGCAGTTGAATACACCTTACCGGCGATGATGTTTTAAGGTTTTTAGAACACGAAAAGGAGTTGATTCCATGCAGGTTGATTTGAGCTTAGAAGTGATTCTGGAAATATTTTCATCCCGGGGGGTTGCATGAGCTTTTTCAACAAGTGGCAGCCCGGGAAATTCGTTTGTCGGGCAATGCCCGGCGTATTTTGCTTTGCAGGAGGAGTACGAGCGCACAATTGACGCGGTCATGGCTTTCCCTGCAAGGAAGGAACCGGACGCTGGCTTACTCGATTTGCGAATCCTATTTCCTGCCCCAGCAAGTCGTTTCGAGCAAAGAGGAAAGATACGGAATGGGCCTTCGGGGTGATGGGGTTGGAGGATAAAGCCCGTTACCTTTCTACCTTGTACTTGAAGATTTGTCCGATTTCTTGCAAGAGACCGTGGATGAGCATTTCGGGTTTAGTCGTTACGCTTGGAGTATCTGGGGCGTTCGGCCTCTTCTTTTGATGAGTTGAGCGCGGAGCTGGCAAAGCCCTTGACTTTCACGGATCATTACCTGATAAGGCTGCTTGCGGCGGATGAAAGTGTATCGTCCGGAGATGGTGGCTATCACTGTCCCGTTCCCCGGGAATCTTTATAGTGCTTTTGCGTTGTGGGGAGGGATTAAAGCTAATTATCCGAAGGTCACAGTAGCGATGGGTGGGGGATTTGCCAACACGGAATTGCGGTCGTTGACAGACGTGCGTTTCTTCCGCTTTACTGACTATTTGTTGTTGGATGATGGTGAGTTACCGTTATTACGTTTGCTTGAACACGTGACGGGGCAGATCGGAGATTTCGGTCTGGTGCGTACCTTCTGCTTGCGAGGCGGAAAGGTCGAATTTTGAATGATGAGTCTGCAGGGATTATCCCGCAAAGGAGATCGGTGTGCCTGATTATTCCGGCTTGTTATTAGACAGGTATGTTTCGGTGATCGAGATCGTGAACCTGATGCATAAATTGTGGAGTGACGGACGATGGAATAAACTGACGTTGGCTCACGGGTGTTACTGGGAAAGTGTAGTTTTTGTGACGGGAGTCTGGACTATATCCGGCGCTATGAACCGAACGAGGTGAAAACGCTTGTTGACCGTATGGAACAAGTGATGGCACAGACGGGGAAGGTGGTTTCCATTTTGTTGATGAGGCTGCGCCTCCCGCTTTATTGAAAGAGCTGGCTCTGGAAATATTGCGCCGACGACTGACGGTTGTCTGGTGGGGGAATATCCGTTTTGAACGGGCTTATACACGAGATTTGTGCCGTTTACTGAAGGCATCCGGCTGCATTGCCGTGTCGGGCGGGTAGAGGTGGCGTCTGACCGGGTGTTGGGCTTGATCAATAAAGGGGTCACTCTGGAGCAACTGACCCGTTCGGCCAATCATTTCACGGGGACGGGAATCATGGTTCACGCTTACTTGATGTATGGTTTCCCGACGGAGACAACACAGGAAACTGTCGATTCGCTTGAAGTGGTGCGCCAGTTATTCGAGTTGGGATATATCCATTCCGGTTTTTGGCATCGTTTTGCCATGACGGCACATAGTCCGGTGGGGTTTGTGTCCCGAACGATTCGGAACCCGGGTAACTGAACCGCCTTTCGGGGGCTTTGCCCGGAATGATGTGGCGTTCGAGGATTTACAAGGTGGTGATCATGATGAGCTTGGGCGATGGATTAAGTCGTTCTCTATATAATTATATGCGGGGTGTTGGGTTTGATTTGCCTTTACAAAAATGGTTTGACTGCAAGATTCCGGCAACCACGATTCCGCCTCGCTTTGTCGCACATATGGCGGAAGAACAGGAACCCGTGGAAAAATTACATTCCCGGCGCCTATACTGGTTAGGAGGTCGGGTGGAGTTGGGGGCCGGAGAGCGTGAAAAAAGGAAAATATTCGATCGTTTTATTGCTACATACGAACAGCCGGGAGATGGCGATCAAAATGAGAGGTGACTGGGCTCATTTTATCCACGAGTCGCTGATGCAGGTGGGAGTGGATGCCGTGAATCCTTATCTGCTGGAAGACTTTAGTCGGAATTACGAGATACTGTTTAACGATGACTTCCTGCCTTTTTGGTATAGTAAAGAGATGCAAGCGATCCGGGATCATGGTTTGTTACTGCTTTAACCACATCCCCATGAATAGGGGTTGGCGGGGGTAAATTTAATCATATATAGGGATTTACCGGTATTGTCGGGTGCGCTATCTTTGTCATGTACAAAATAAAATAATACATCGAGATGAAGAAAGTTGGAATATTTTATGGCTCCACGACGGGAGCAACCGAAGGAGTAGCTGAAACGATTGCGGCTCGTTTGGGTGTTGCAAGTGAAGATATACATAACGTGGACTACAAAAGTGGACGAGGCCGACAAGTACGATGTTTTGTTGCTGGGTAGTTCTACATGGGGAATCGGAGAGTTGCAGGATGATTGAACGATTTCTTGGATAAGCTGAAAGCGAAGAATTTGTCGGGTAAGACCGTGGCAATCTTCGGATGCGGGGATTCTGCCTTTTTGGTGGGTCATTCTGCGATGCTATCGGAATAATTTATAACGAGCTACAAGGAAGTGGATGTCAGTTTGCCGGTTCGGTAGATACCGACGGGTATAGTTACGACTCTTCCGAGGTTGTGTGGATGGTCAGTTCGTGGGACTTCCCTTGGATGAATCCAATGAATCTGATCAGACTGATAAGAGAATAGATGCTTGGATTAGTGGTTTAAAGCAAGTGATCTGTTAGTCTAGTTGTTGTTTTTTGATTTTTATGCCAGGAGAAGATCCTGGCATATTTATTTGTTAGATGGAAGGTGTCGGGTGTTTCCGGGTGGATCTCGATGATTTTTCCCTTCTCCCGGATATATTCGTACAAGGCCTTGTAAAAACGGCGCAGGTCATTCAGGAATCCAATGTTTCCCCAGGTCATTTAGGAATCGCTGTTGGCCCGTACGAGACTGATTAGGATAACATCCCGTTCCTGGCCTTGGAATCCGTCCACGGTGTGAATCGTGATGAGTTTCCGCAAGGGGATAAAGAAGCGGTTCCGTTTGATGATTTGCCGGATATATTGTACTTGCACCCGATAAGGGGATATCAACCCGAAATCGATTCTTTCATCCAGCACTCGTTCGATACCGATTTTCTCGATATATTCCTGTAATTGTTTTACCAACAATTCGGCTTCAGGCTTGTTGATTCGTCCATACGTTTCGTTAACACAATCTTCCGAGAACTCGCAGAGGGCCGTGTCGAACCATTCGATGGGAGTGTCGTATTCGAGAATATTACGGTGGCGTACTTCCGGAGATGCCTGCAAACGGCCTTTGTAGAACCATTTCGAGGGAAAGTACATGATGTCTTCGTGCATCCGGTACTGTGTTTCGAGCATGGAAACAGTTTCGGGTTTACGCTGGATAATCTTTTGAGTAGCGTACGATTCAACCCACCTTTCGCAGCTTCGTAACATTTGATGGTGGGAGGTAACTGGCAGTGATCCCCGGCAAGTATTACCCGGTAGGCCTTGGATATGGCAATCCAGCAAGCAGCCTCTAAAGGCTTGTGCGGCCTCGTCGATAAACAAGGTGGAGAACATTTTCCCGTTTAATTGTTTATTGGCGGAACCGACCAGCGTACAGGCAATCACGCGGGCTTCCCCGAAGAGTTGGGCATCAATCTTGATTTCCAATTTGATGGCTTGGTCCCGTAAATCATGCAGCATCCGGCGGGCGGATTCCCGTTTGGCTCCTTTCAAGCGTTTCAGGCGTCCGGAGAGTTCCCGGATGGATGCTCTCGCGGCTCGCAACGTGGGGTAGGCAGGATGGGATTCGAATTTGCGTTCGTACGTGAATGACAGCATCTTGTCGTTTACCCGTGTGGGATTCCCGATTCGTAGTACATTGACTCCCCGGTCCAGTAACTTTTTCGGCGATCCAGTCCACGGCTGTATTGCTTTGGGCGCAAACCATTACTTGATTCTCCCGTCGCAGTGTTTCGTAGACGGCCTCGACGAGCGTGGTTGTTTTTCCGGTTCCGGGAGGGCCGTGAACAGCTGCAACCTCTTTGGTTGCCAGTACTCGGTTTACCGCTTGTTCTTGTGAATGGTTCAGCCACATCAAGTGAATCGGTTGAAGTTTCCGTTGTTCCACCATCTCGTTTCCCAGTATGGCTTCCCGTAAGCGGGCAAGGCGGTTATTCTTGGCCTCCATGACTTCTGTTAGGGCGGCAAACATGGTTTTATAGGAGGTCCCGTCAAAGTAGAGTTGTACGCCTAGATCCGGGCTCCTTGAATATCCAGAAGGCTGTTGGAGTTAGGCAACACGACAAGCATCGTGTTTTCATGAACGTAACTGATGGTTGCCGCGAAACTGAAATAACGCAGATCCCCCGTTTGGTCAAAACGGAAAAAAGCAAACCGGACGACCGTATTCGAAATTATGATCCGTGTCATCATTCTCATCCCGTTTGATCTCGATGATGAGCTGGTTTAACGAGTTGTAGTAACTTTTATTCGCTGACACGGGATACCAACAAACGCCTTGCTGGATTCTTTTGGGAATTCCTGCACGTTGTGTTTGTTGGTAGAATGTCTCTTTTTCAAACTCGAATTCCTCTTGCAACAGTTTGTATTGCCGCAGGAGATCAACCAAGGGGGAAGGTATTGGTTCGCTAGCCATATTAAACGGGTTACCAGGTTAATATTTCGTTCCCGGTTTCCGTGATTAATATGGTGTTTTTTCCCATTGAGCGGAAGGTTGTTCGTCTTCGGTAATAACCGTCCAATCATTATCTTCATCCATGAATATATCCCGTTCTCCCATGTTGATCATCGGTTCGATCGTGAAGATCATGCCCGGAACGAGCAGCATTCCCGTACCCCGTCTTCCCACGTGTTCCACTTCCGGAATCTCGTGGAATTTTAAACCGACCCCGTGTCCGCAGAATTCCCGGACAACCGAGTACCCGTTACTTTCTGCATGTTCTTGAATAACAGCGCCTACGTCTCCGAGAAAACGCCAAGGGTTGTGCGGCCTCAATGCCTTTTTCCACACATTCTTTCGTGACACGTACCAGTTTTTGGCGATCTTCCGCAACTTCCCCGATCATGAACATACGGGATGCATCTGAAAAAGTAACCGTTGTATATAGTGGAAACGTCAACATTGATAATGTCACCACTTCTTAAAATAATATTCTTGTCCGGTATCCCGTGACATACCTTTCTTCGTTAATGGAAGTACATACACTTTTTGGGGAAAACCCTCGTAATTCAACGGTGCGGGGATAGCCCCGTGTGCCAAAGTAAAATCATATACCAACGTGTTAATATCCTCGGTTGACATTCCTTCCCGGATGTTAGCCGCCACGTGATCCAACACGGCCGTGTTGATTTTTGCACTTTCGCGGATGCCTTCAATCTGTTCCGCGTTCTTGATAATCTTTCGGGGGGGAACAATGTGACCCTGACGACGATAGAGTTTTTATTTTTTCCTCGATGGAGGATGCCGGTTTGTTTTCGTTTTTACTGAATAGCATATTGCTGTCTCCTTATTGTAATAAGGCACTAAGGTAGTGTTTTTAGAGACAGGTTATTCCGTTATTTTGAAAATTGATAGTTACCGAGTTTGTCCACGGAGATATTTAACTCCTTTAAATCCTTGATAAATAGATTATACCCTGTTTCAAGATTCTTCCAAAAATCTAATATGTTAGGATAGGCACGATAGGTTTCGCTGTAATTTTTATTCTTTTCGTCCGAGAATTTAAAAGGAAAGATGTACACGGGTATCTTTCTGACCGGATTGACGGGCTTGTATGGCATAGATGTATATTTCCTTGATCTTGTCGTCTGTCATGGGAAGACAGCCTACCGTTACGCAATTTCCATGAATGCAGATATTGCCTCCGAGGTGGGAGGCTTTGCTTTTTCAGATCTGAATGGTTTGGGTAGTTAATCATCAAAGAGATGATAGTTACTTGTGGGATTAAAGTGGTTGATGTGGTAGAAACCTTCCGGGATTTGTAAGTCTCCTTGATGACGTTTGGGCCGAGAGAGCCGGAACGGGCACATATCTTATACGTTGTAATCTTTTTATACACCTTGTCTTCCGTTTCTTGGCATAGATGTCCATGACACATTCTGTTTTATACGCCATGATAAGAATATTCAGGTTGTCCAACGAAGAATCTTCGGGTCAGTAATGCCTCTTTTTTCGTGGTAGGCGTTTCGTACCCGTTGATCATTTCTTTTTGCTGGCTGACGAAGTCCGGTTCATTAGGCGATAACACATAACAAAGGTGAGCAAGGCTATTTTTCATGAGTCCCAATTGGGTTATTACAAAATAACGGTAAAATAAAAGGGAAAAAAACAAACGGGCATGAAAAAAGGCGTCAGGGAGGACCCCGAACACCTTACCTGTGTGTGTTGTGTGTATATGGTGTGGTGAATCTAAGGCTACTCGTTGATCATCACTACCAAGTACTTTGTTTGTTTCCAGAATGCACTCGGGTTGCTAATCTTCAAAGTCTGCATACCGTCATCCCCGGTTTCCAATGCGTATGATTCGCTTGGGTGAACGGAAAGGATTTTGGCTTTTTAGTGTTTAACGGGATGGATGTCAATTCACGCATATCGGCATCCACGAATTTTGCATTTTGAGCTTGAGAAGAAACGATTGGCGGACAGAAGATTCCTTGTCTTGAAATCACATTAGCTTCTTTTAACCCTTTTCTGGAACCTAACAGGTAGTGGATCGTGTTGAGCGATTTGTCTTGATTGGAAATCGTTTCTTTCTGGGAAGTTGATTCCTCTTGTAAATTGCTCACGTTTTGGTTAAGTTCTGCTATTTGTTGAGTCTTGATACCTAGTTCCTTTTCTTTGGCAGCCAAAATCTGGTTGATTTCGTTGATCTTTTGATCTCTGATGGCTAACTCTTCGTTTAATCCGGCGATTAATTTCTTGAATTCAGCGGATTGTCTTTTGTTAGTCCCTTCCAGTTTAGCAATTTTTTTCTTTGTAACCGGCGATAGCGTCAGAAAGTGCTTGCACGTCATTTTTTTAAAGCGGTAATCTGGCTTTTACTCTTGCTGTTTTCGTGTCACTCTGTGATTCGATGGCTAGAATGTGTTCTGCCTCGCGGATAGAATTCCGGCGGAAATGTCATTCAGATCTGCTAAAAGTTTATCCATTTCGTCACTTTGTCCGTTGCTAACGGCTTGTAGAGAATCTACTTTTTGCTTGCAAAGCTTTATATTTTTGTGAACTTTCCACGCAACTTCCGAGGGAGGCGATGGAAAACAAACTGACTGCTAAAAAAATAAACGTTCTCATAGTTTTTTGTTTTGATGTTTTATTCTATGCCTAAATAAAGGCAATGCCCGTGCCATTCGTGTTGTAAAATGATAACGTGTTGAAAAACAGTTTGTACGTGTGTTTACTCTGAATTCCACGATTGGGGAAAATTTTGCCCCCAGTTGTGGAATTTCTCCCCAAGTTACCTGTGGAAGGGACTTTTCTCCAAATGATGCCTGTGTTGGAGATGGTATGGTCGTCCCGGATTTTTTTTAGTAGCTTTGCCTTGATACCAATAATTGAACCCATGTACCAAGAATATTCCCCTCATCCGGTGTTATCTCCTTATATAGACAAATATTGGGAGGTGAAAGGTTCACCGGAAATGGGCGAGAAGATGAAAATTTTGCCTGATGGTTGTACCGATTTCATTTTTAACTTGGATGATGCGCGTAACCTAGAGGATAAAAATCGGTTTGGCGTTGATCCTTTACACGGTTATTTCGTGGGAGCGATGAAGACTTACTCGGGTTGTCGGTTTGTGCCGGATCACTACACATGATCGGGGTCAGATTTCACTCCCTGCGGGTTGACTATTTTCACAAAAAGCCTTTAGGGGAGCTGAGTGGGCAGAGAGACTTCATTTGAGGGACGTGGGATTTCTTTTCATGAAGAGTTCGCCTCTCTTTTAAAGGGAGAAAAACACGTTGGCTGGCGGAAAGGTTGCAAGTAATTGAAACTTTTTTGATGTCCCGGTTGAAATATGCGGAGGAAGTTGACAGGCAAATCGTGTGGACAACCGGGGTGATCCGTCAGTCCGGGGGGATTGTTACCTATTCGGGAGTTGATGAGTCGGGTGTGTATATGTCAACGTCATTTTGAACGTCGTTTTAAACATGCCACAGGGTTACACGCCAAAAGAGTATAGCCGGGTCGTGAAAATTTCGTCGGGCAATGGATGTACTTCGTCAGGTTTCCGGGAATAACCTCTTTTCCGTGGCGGTCGATTGTGGGTATTATGATTCTTCTCACTTGGTGAAAGGAGTTCAAAAAAAGAAATTATCGGGTAGTTCCCCGATGGTTTCACGTCCTTACCGGCAGATACTCCGATCACTTATTTAGGGGAATAAAAGTCGATTTTTACAAAAGATTCTTTTCTCGGAACTCTACTTTTGTATTTATAATTAAATAAAATGGATATATGGAAGAATTGAAACGAAAAGCGGAATTATTACTGGAGCAATGCGAAAGTGTGGTACTGACTTCTATTGATGAAAACGGTTTTCCCCGTCCTGTGCCGATGTCAAAGGTGAAAACGGAAGGGATAACTACTATCTGGTTTGCTACCGGAACGTATTCCGAGAAAACGGAACACTTTCGGGTGAATCCTAAAGCGGGAGTGTGTTTCCAGAAGGAGATTAACAGTGTCGTGCTGACCGGGTACATCGAGATTATTACCGACGAGGCAGAAAAAAAGCCTTGTGGCAGGATTGGTTTATCGAGCATTTCCCGGGAGGTGTGAATGACCCGACTTATTGTGTTTTGAAATTCACTGCAAAGCGGGCAACTTACTGGCTGGACTTTCAATTTGTGAAGGGGAGGTGTAGAGAACCTTACGAACTAATTTAGCAAGATCGGAAAAGTCTCTCCCAATTCAGGGACTTACCTTTTTGTCTCGAAATACAAAAGAATATGGAACAGAAATTGACAACGAAAGAAGAGTATTTGAAAAGGATCAACGTGATCGTGGAATATATCAATAATCATCTGGATGAGAATATTGATCTCGGGATGTTAGCCGAGATGTCCGGTTTTTCTCCTTGGCATTTCCACCGGATCGTGCGGCCTTTCTGGGAGAGCCTGTCGGGGCTTTCATCACCCGGGTACGTGTCGAGACTGCAGCTCGCTTGTTACGCTATTCCGATTTGTCCGTGCAGGACATTGCTTATCGGGTTGGGTATGACGTGCCTTCTTCTTTGTCGAAAAGTTTCAAAAGCAATTCTATGGTATTTCGCCGAATGAATACCGTAATAATAAAAATTACACGATTATGAAACCAGTAGAAGTAAGACCCGATTTGAAACTTAGAATTTGAAGAACGAGGTGTTGGCCCCGAAACGAGTGATTTACGTTTGGCTGACAGGTGCATATAATCAGTTGGATTATTGTGCGGCATGGCAAAGATTGTGGAATTACGTGAGGGAAGAAAATCTTTTTGCCCCCGGACGTGGAGTTCCTCTGTGTACCATGATGATCCGAAAGTGACGGAACAGGATAAATTGCGGACAGATGTGTGTCTTGTACTTCCCCCGTGTCGGAAAGCCGAAAGGGGAGGTTGGTGTAAAAGAAGTTCCCGGGGGAAAATATGCGGTATTTCGTTATCAAGGACCGTATGAAAACTTACGTGCCGTGTATGATACAATTTATGCCAAGAATGGATTCCGGAAAAAGGTTATAAGTTGGGAGATACTCCCGGTTTCGAGAAGTATCTGAACCATCCGGATCATACCGAGCCGGAAAATCTGATTACTGAAATTTATATTCCGGTACAATGACTGGGAGAACGGGGAATGTAATTTCCTGAAATTGGTTTACAGTAAACTTTTTTCAAGGTAATACACGTTGTTTATCCGTTGCATATTCGATGTACTTAGGGATTAAAGACGTATTAACTTCGCTACAAAGACGTATCAAAGGCGTTCACGAACGTCTTTGATACGTCTTTGTGTTGCGATAGCTTAGTGTTTTTTTCTTGTGTTTAATAGTTCCTTGGTTTGCGAATAGTGTGAGATGTATGTACTCCATTTTTTTTTTAATGGAATGATAATGTATTCATTGAAAGATGGGTTCTGAAGAAAAGTGGCACAAACATCTGGCCTAATGCACAGAGGGTTTGACGAACTTTGATTTTACAACTATATTTTTGCAGATAATATTGGAATCGATATATTTGTGAGATTTAAGAGAGTTGTGATGGAATACAGGCAATTTTTAGATGGGGTTAATCGTAAAGAGGATAAAGCTTGGGTTGAGCTATATGATTATTTTTTATGCTCCACTATGTTGCTATGCGGCAAAAATTATGGGGAATGACCAAATGGTGGAAGATGTGGTACAGGGATGTTTCGTGAAATTGTGGCTTTCAACTGTCTGTTTTGAAGATATAAAAAGTAATTACTGCTTATTTATACCGTGCCGTGTACAATGCTGCACTTAATTTTGTTCGAGACCAGAAGAGAAGTAAGAAGGCACATGAGGTGTGGATGGGACAAGTCATTAGTGATGAATGTGATGCTGTAGAAATGGCCTTTGGAGGAAGAAGCCATTACCCGTTTTTACACCGTGATCACACGTTTACCCGAGCAACAACGGGATATTTTATTACGAAGTATGAAAGGAAAAGAGTGAGGGATATGGCCGAAAAGTTGGGAGTTTCTGAAAATACTATAAAAACACAAAAAAGAGGGCTTATGCTTTTGTACGTGAGCAATTAGGGGATGTTTGGATGGTAATTGTCGGGTTGTTTTTCGTGTAGAATTATTGAATTTTTTTTTTTGTCACCCGTTTTTTCGTATCGAGTGTCTGTTGTGAAAATAAAGGCAGAAATAATATGAAATGGGAAGAGATATATGATCAATCACGTATGGTTGTAGATAAAGCGATGGGACACTTATTGGCAGAGGTGAAGGAGGTAGAGAAGAAGGAAGATGGTATCGTGGAGAAGTTACGGGATGTAGAGTACGTGAGCGAGAAATTAGAAAAACGGAAACGTTATTCAGGAAAAGATGCTTTTTTGCGGCTAAAACATCAAATGGAAAGGAAAAACGTTTGCGGAGTGGCAATGTGGATGGCAAGTGCAGCGTGTGTGGCTGTTGTTTGTGTAATCTTGTTGCAGTGGAAACAAATAGAAGTGTTGTTGCCGAAAACGAGTACGATTGTAAAGCAGGAAAATATTTTCCGGCGGAGATGAAAGCAATATTGGTGAGAGCGGACGGGAACAAGTTGTGTTAGGGGAAAAGATATCGTAATTGGGAAGAGATCGGGAACGTATTGATTGCTGCAGACTCGACAGGATTGGAATATAATCGTTTGAAACAGACCTAATGCCAGATACCACTGTTTTTAATCAATTGATAGTTCCTCAGGGGTGGTTTATATTTGTTAGTATTGTCAGACGGTACACGAGTATGGATGAATTCGGATTCACATTTGAAATATCCGATTAATGTTTGCCGGTGATAAGCGGGAAGTCATTTTAAGTGGTGAAGCGTATTTTGACGTGGTGAAAGATGAGTCTGCTCCTTTTATCGTAAAAACGGAATCTGGAAAGATTGAGGTATTAGGAACAGAATTTAATATAAAATGTTATTCGGATGAGTCTGCTTTGGTCACAACCTTGGTGAACGGTAAAGTGAAATTTGATGATGGAATAAATCCATCTGTGATTTTGAAACCGGAAGAACAGTTGATATTTGAAAAAGAAAATAGCCAATCGATCGTTCGGAAAATAAATGTAAACCATTATATCAGTTGGAAAGATAACCGATTATCCTTCCAAGGGAGACTCTAGACATGATTATGAAACATTATCACGATGGTATAATGTGGAGGTCGTGTTTGAAGATAGTACTTTGAAAGCGTTAGAGTTTTCTGGAAACCTAGATAGATTTACAATATACAAGAATTTCTTTCTCTTTTTGAACTTGGTGTAAATGTGAAATTTGAAATAAAGAACCGAACGGTATATATACGGAAAGGAAATTAATAAAAAAAAGGGGTATAGCAAGCTACCAACTATTTATACCCTCTCGTTTACATATTATTCATTTAATACAAATAAAATGTTTGACAAATTTATGAAGAAAAAACGATTGGATGATTATACATCATCCCTTTGTTGGAGAAAAAATTTTTTAGTTATGCGTTTGGTTTATTTTCTGATGATTGGATTCGTTGTTTTGGTACCAACTTCAGTGAGCGCACAGAACAAAATGATTTCTTTGGAAATACGTTCAGAAACGTTAAGTAGCGTGTTGATGAAGATTAAGGATCAGAGTGGGGTAAATATCCTTTATAATGAAAATGTGTTGAGAGATGTTCCTTGTAAGGATATGAAGTTGGAAAAAGTTACGGTCGAAGAGGCTTTGAATAGAATCTTCTGAGGGTACACGTTTTGGTTATGAGGTGAGTCGAGGGGTGTAATCGTGATCAGGGAACGGAAAGCTAATGAATCCCATACAAAAATTTTGAGCAGTTGCTTTTCGCATATCTGTTTGCCGGTGGGCATTTCGCCTGCAATGAATTTCTTGCCGATGATGCGCTCAATCTCGCGCATTTTGCCTTTCTCTCGCAGGTTGATGATGGCGATGGAAGTCCCGGTTTTGCCGGCACGTCCCGTACGGCCGCTGCGGTGGGTATAACTCTCGGTGTCATCGGGCAATCCGTAGTTGATGACGTGTGTCGGTCGTCCACATCGAGGCCGCGTGCGGCAACGTCCGTGGCAACCAGCAGTTGTAGGTTGCGGATGCGGAACTTCTGCATCACGGCGTCACGCTGCGCCGACTCAGTTCGCCGTGCAGCGAGTCGGCATTATAGCCTTCCTGCATCAACTTGTCAGCTATTTCCTGCGTTTCTTTGCGGGTACGGCAGAAGATGATGCCGTATATCTGCGGATAGTAGTCCACAATACGTTTCAGGGCAGCATACTTGTCTTTGGCATGTACACAGAAGGCTACGTGTTTCACGTTGCTGGTGCTTTCATTTTTGCGTCCGATGGTGATTTCCTTGGCATCGCGCAGGTACTTCTTGGAGATGCGTGCGATTTCCGGGCTCATGGTAGCGGAGAACAGCAAGGTGTTGCGCTCCTGCGGCACATCGGCGAGAATGGCGTTGATGCTGTCTGTGAATCCCATGTTCAGCATTTCGTCCGCTTCGTCCATAACCACGTTCTGTATGGTGGCGAGGGACACGGTTTTGCGTTCCATCAGGTCCAGCAGTCGTCCCGGTGTGGCTACGATGATGTGTACACCCCGTTTCAGGGCGCGTATCTGGCTTTCGATGGACGAGCCTCCATATACGGGCAACACTCGCAAGCCATCGGTATATTTAGAATAATCGTTCAAGTCGCCTGCTATCTGCAAACAAAGTTCGCGGGTGGGGCAGAGAATAAGTGATTGGGGAATTCGGTTGTTGACGTTAATCTTCTGTATGAGCGGCAGGCCGAACGCTGCGGTCTTTCCTGTTCCTGTTTGTGCCAGTGCTACTACATCATTGTTTTCTCCTAAAAGGTAGGGAATTACTTCCTCTTGTACCGGCATGGGCTGCTCGTAACCCATTTCTTCGATGGCGCGGCGTATCTCCGGCGACACACCGAGCTCTTCAAATGTCTTCATTAAATCTTCTGTATATCTTTATCTTTATATTTCGGGCGCAAAGATAGTGCTTTTCAATGGATAATTGATAATTGATGGTTGATAATTATGCAATTACATGATAAAATCGTTTTTTATTGGCTACTCATTATCCATTATCCATTGTCAATTATCCGTTAAAAGAATGTCTTGCAGTCTCTTTCTTTCTTCTTTTGTCAGACCGATGCCTCTTTGCAGGTAGGTGTCGGTATCTCCATACCTTCGTTCCATTTCTTCGATGGCGGCATTCAGGAAATCCTCGCGTGCCGAGAAGAGGGTGGTGATGGCCTCTTGCGAGCGTGCCGGAAGCTGGTAGGCGTATCGGGAGGCCGCCGGGATGTTGAAGTAGTCGTTGCTGAGGCGGTAGTCTTCCATGATGATGTCTTCGTCCACTCCAAGGGAGGCAAGCACAAGTGCCGATACGATGCCTGTGCGCCCTTTGCCCGACGAGCAATGGATAACGACGGGATAATTGTTCTTGTCCAGCAGAATATCGAAAATCCGGCGGTATTCTTTGGTGTAGTTGCTGATGAGCTCGCGGTTCATCTGCTCCACGATTCGGTAGACAGTATCGCTCTTGATTTTCTGTTCCTGTACACCTTTCAGGATATACTCCATGTCGCCGGTAGGAATGGGGATATGGATCACTTTGAATGCCTGTTGCAAAGGGCTTTGTCTATTCGCTTCGACAGATGAACGCAGGTCGATGATAGTCCTTATGCCTATGTTCTTGAGCTCTTTGCGCGAACACGGTTTCAGTTTATCTATTTCGGCAGAGCGGTACAGCATGCCCCAATGCACTTTCTTTTGGGTGGGATAGGAGGAATAGCCTCCCAGGTCTCGGAAGTTCTGTATGCCGGGGATGTTGATGTTGCGGGTGGCAATCTTTACCCGGTATTTGTCAGCGAATACAAGTGTGTAGTAGTATCGTTGTGTAGGGTCGGTAGTGATGACAGTCATCTTCAGGTCGGAGATGTTGGCGACGGCAACGGGAACATCTTCGGGGATATGGTTGGGATTGGTCGAAGCATATACCTTCACATTTCCTTTGATGAGAGGGGCCATTTCCCATTTTACAATGCAGTTGCCCACGTTGTTTTCTTCGCATACAACGGAAATGTGAGGGGCAGTGCCATTGCAGGAAGGGAGCAGCACTGCCAAAACAAGCAAGTTCAATAAGTTCTTATACATAATTCGTAACCTCTCTGATGTCGTTAATCACAAATATATGTAATTTACCCACAGAAGGTAACAGCAATGCCAAGCTTTTATATTTCTTTTTTGAACTTTAAAAAAACTGCTATAGATTCTTTCGTGCATAGGCAGGTTGGTTTACAATGTTACATCAGCGAACCGGGAGGTGGTAATGGGGGGAGTTTCCCTTGGGGCTTTTGTCTCCATGACAGCATGATGTAATTGAGTTGTTTTCCCACTTCTCCGGGTTTAAAGTGTATTTGTTCTTTCAGTTTTACTTCGATTTCCCTATATACATGCAGTGGTACTCTGGCGTATGGGCTAAAGGTCGTGAAATTGAAATTCACTTCCATTACTTTCCCCGTATCCGGACTGAGTAGCATGGTTATTGTGAACTCACGCTTTCCGAGTTCATCTGCCATGGCTTTGGTAAAAGCTTCGTCCACAATGAAGTCTGCTTGTTTACTCATGGAGCTATTGTATTCAATTACTTTTTTTTCATTCCAGCTACCGATGTATATTTTTCCTGTGGCTTTATATACAATATCTTTGTATGTCAACTTGTTCTCTTTGTTATAAAGAGTCACAAACTGGCTACCGTCATCTACGTCACATTGATACGTATAACCATCTACCTCGAAAGTGGTGGTTTTTTTATAAATGACTGTTCCTTCAAGCGATTCTTCTGTTCTGATAGGTTTATCCTGTGCTACACAAGGGTAGATGTATCCTATAAGCAGTGTAATAAGCAATAGTCTTTTCATTCGTCACAATTTTTAGTTGTTAATTTTGTATGTTGCTTACATTAGCGAACCGGGAGGAGGTAATGGGGGGAGTTTCCCTTGGGGCTTTTGCATCCATGCCAGCATAATGTAGTTGAGTTGTTTTCCTTCCTCTATGGGTTTAAAATGAATTTGTTCTTTCAGTTTTACTTCGATTTCCCTATATACATGTAGTGGCACTTTGGCGTATGGCTCAAAGGTGAAAAAATTGAAATTCACTTCCATTACTTCTCCCGTATTTGGACTGAGCAACATGGTTATCATAAGTTCCGTTTTCCCAATTTCATCTGCCATGGCTTTGGTGAATGCTTGGTCTACTATGAAATCTGCTTGCTGACTCATGAATCTGTCATATTCAATTACATTGCTACTCCAGCTGCCAATATATGTCTTCCCCGTGTCTTTATACACAATCTTTTCGTATGTCAGTTTGTTTTCTTTGTTATAAAGAGTCACAAACTGGCTACCGTCATCTACGTCGCATTGGTACGTATAACCATCTACCTCGAAAGTGGTGGTCTTTTTATAAATGACTGTTCCTTCAAGTGATTCTTCTGTTCTGATAGGTTTGTCCTGTGCTACACAAGGGTAGATGTATCCTATAAGCAGTGTAATAAGCAATAGTCTTTTCATTCGTCACAATTTTTAGTTGTTAATTTTATGTTGGGAAAAATATTGGTGATATCCAAATACTCTTTAAATGGATAATTGTCGTATCCTTCCTGACGGAAAGCATTAACGACATTATTAGATATATAGGTTTCAAAGATATCCAAGAATGAAGTTGTAACATGACCTTGCTGATTTACATATTTAGTCAATGAAGTTGTTGCTCTTAGGCGTTGGCTTTTTGCATATTTATCTTGTTTTTTGTCCGTCCACTCCGCGCTCCTTTGTAAGAACAGGTATTGCGCATAGTGCGCTTCTATCTCTCTGTTCATCATAGAACTTTTGAACGATGATATAGGCTCTTGTGTGGTTTGGAAAACATGGAACATTTCATGCAGAAGGTTGTTTGCTTCCAATTCTTCCAATCCGATGTGCAAGGTATGCTCTTCCCAATTGTAGGAATACCCTTTGCCGAAATCGAATTCCAGATTGATTTTGTTGTTTTTGACTTTCTCTTTCAGTTGGCTGTATAGGTCTCCTCCCAAACAGTCTTCCATGATTCGGGCTGTCATGTTTTCGGTGATTACCCATAAAAGCGAGTCTTGGTCGGCCTCTTTCTTGAATATATTTCCTGCCGGAGTGCCCGATGAAGAGCCGGAACCTCCTGAACTTCCTCCTCCAATCCACACATCGCCGCTTCCTCCTCCTTCACTGTTCCAGTTGCTATTATTTATAAGGGCATCATCTACCCAATAGGAATGACTAACGCAGTTGGTATAGCTGTATTCCAGCTGGTCTTTAGGTCCGGTATATACATCCCAGCATTGGGTGACGGTTATTACCGAACGGGTCTGGGCATGAGGCTTGAATGTGAGTCCTTGCGCATTCTCTTCGCCAAATACTAGATAGCTTAACAAGTCGAATATGAACACTTGGTCGCTTTCTCTTATGAGTTCGTCATCACGCTTCAATGGAAAAAACTTCATCCATCCGTCTTTGATGTGCAACAGCCAGATGGCATCGATGCAGTGTGGCTTGTCAAGGCGGTAGAGGGGGAACGAAGATACAGGTCTCTTCTCCAGTCAATTTATAGGTGAAGTTCCAGAGAGGAATGCCGTATTTCAACAGGAAAGAAGCGGTGAAATGCTTTTCTTCTTCCACTCTGCGTAGTGCGGAAATCACGGCTTTTAGGGTAGAGTCGGTGTAGGCAAAGAAGTTTTCCGGCTTGAATAACGCGTGCCGGGTCAACGGGACATCGTTTGCCGGGAATCGGGGTTGATAGAAGGATTCTTCTGTTTCGCAAGAGGCGAGTATTCCTAAAAGAATGCACAAGGCAAGGCAGATGTTTTGCCATTTCTGCTTAGGAGGGGTTGGAGAGTGCTGTCTGCTTCCTTTTGTATTCATAGCGCGAATGCTTAAGGTATAAAGGATAGACAAATAAAGCAAAAAAAAAGCAGAAATGAAAGGAAAAACAGGAGAATTTTGTTAATCCGGAAGCTGTCCTACCACAGATTGCATGGATTTTCAGGCCATGTAATCTGTGGTGAACACCCTTTTGTAAGGGTGTCTATGGCTGGTATTTTCGTGCTTCTGCAAATTCCTTTGAAACGGAGTTGTTGAAACTCTTGCATACCTCGGCGGCAAACTCAATGCCGTATTGGATAACTTGGTCCCAAGTAGCCTCGTCCATGGTATCGAGGTCCTCGTAGCGTACATTATGTTTCAGCAGCCCGAAGATGATGCCTGCGTTGAAGTTGTCTCCTGCACCGATGGTGCTGACCGCCTCCAGTGGGGGGATGGAATATTCCTTGGAAATCGTGCCGGTGCGCAATGAAACCTGCTCCGCGCCGGCTGTGCAGAGGAAGTTGCGGCAGTAGAACTTTACTTTGTCTTTGTATATCTTGTCGGCCTCCTGCAGGCCCCACATATAGAAGAAATCCTCTTGCGAGCCGCGTACAATGTTGGCGTATTCCAGATTCTCGATGATGGTGGGAGCCAGCTTGATGGCCTCCTCTTTATGGGACGAACGGAAATTGGGATCGTAGTAGATGATGGCATGCATGTCGTGTGCGCGTTCCAGTAGCTCCACCACTTTGTCGCGCAGTACCGGATTCAGGGCATAGTACGACCCTATGATTACGATGTCGTCTTCCTGAATCTGCGGATATTCCACGTCCAGGCGTTGTTTGGGATAATCTTTGTAGAAGATGTATTCCGCATCGCTCCGGTTGTTCAGGAAAGCGAGTGATACGGGGGACTTCCCGTCGGGGAACACATTGACATGGTCTGTGGGAATATTGTTCTCGCGCATGAAGTTGAGGATGATATTGCCCACGTGGTCGTTGCCCGTTTCACTGATAAAGCAGATGGGAACACCGATACGTCCCAGTGAAACGATGCCGTTGAATACCGAACCGCCCGGAACGGCCGCTGTGGGCTGTCCGCCACGGAATATGATGTCCAGTATGGTTTCTCCGATACCTATTACTTTACGCATAACGATCTTGATTTTTCTCCGAGGTAACCGCCGTGATGGCGTTTGGAGTAGTCTTCAATAGTGAATCCTGTTTCTTTCATGGTCTGTACCACCAAGATGTCGCCGATGACGGTCATGGCGGTGGTCGAAGTCGTAGGCGTCATGCCCAGTACACATACTTCTTGCGGTTTCCCGGTGCTGAGGCATACATTGGATTCGTGTGCCAGGGGGCTGTCGGGGTTTCCGGTGATGACGATGAACTTCAGTCCCGGGTTCAGGTTATGTGCCAGCTGTGTCAGCTCCACGATTTCGCGAGTTTTGCCCGAATTGGAGATAAGTAGCAACAAGTCGTTCTCCTGAAGAATGCCGAGGTCACCATGCTGTGCTTCGCTGGGGTGCAGGAAAACGGAAGGAATGCCGGTGGAGCAGAAGGTAGTAGCGATGTTCATGGCTATCTGTCCTGCCTTGCCCATACCCGAAGTTACCAGTTTCCCTTTTTTGCGGTGCACTTGTTCTACGATGAGTTCTACAGCTCTTTCATAAGCGTCCGTCACTGGAATGTTCAGTACGGCCTGTGCCTCTTTCTGCAAAAGCTCTTGAATGGATGCAATCATATACCTATAATGTGTTAATGTGATTAATGTGCTAATGTGCTAATTGGCTGCGCTGTGATGCCGCATGGTTAGCTGTGATGCCGCATGGTCATTGGCACATTGGCACATTGGCACACATTAGCACATTTGTACATTGCAAATATCTGCAATTTTCTATAAACGGCAATAAGTTTTATTGTATTTTTGTCGCCTCAAATAGTTTGAAACGTCAGAATGAAGAACTTAAAAGAAAATTTACTGCCAACTTTCAACCAATATACCCTGCCCAATGGCATGCGCATCATTCACGAACCCTCAGCCTCCAAAGTGGCTTATTGTGGTTTTGCCGTAGATGCGGGTACGCGCGACGAGCTTGAAAACGAGCAGGGTATGGCGCATTTTGTGGAGCACCTTATATTTAAAGGTACCGCCAAGCGCAAGGCATGGCACATTCTGAACCGCATGGAGAATGTGGGCGGTGACCTCAACGCCTACACCAACAAGGAAGAGACGGTGATTTACTCTGCTTTCCTGACCGAGCATTTCGGCCGTGCCTTCGAACTTCTGACGGATATTGTATTCCACTCCACCTTTCCGCAACGCGAGATAGAGAAGGAGACAGAGGTGATTATCGACGAGATACAATCCTACGAAGACAACCCTTCCGAGCTAATCTTCGATGATTTTGAGGACTTGATATTCAGGGGGCATCCCTTGGGACGCAACATTCTGGGCAATCCCGAGCAGCTGAAGCTATTCCGCAGTGAGGATGCTGCCGCATTCACTTCCCGTTTCTACCATCCCGGCAATATGGTCTTTTTTGTTCTGGGCAATCTGGACTTCAGGCAGGTGGTGCGCTGGGCGGAAAAGCTCCTCGCGGATTTACCTGCCGTGGCAGTGGACAACCGCCGTACTCCGCCGCCCCTCTATGTGCCCGAGCATCTTGTAGTGCATAAGGATACCCATC
>VOFG01003218.1_pt1 | contig 22099 bp, 31 predicted proteins | sample 5384171 | NCBI WGS metagenome assembly VOFG01 (sample SAMN12384726, study PRJNA508395) | human gut metagenome | isolation source: healthy gut F | host: Homo sapiens | reverse complement strand
GCAGATTCCGACTTCATTTCGTGCACCGTTTCCTCGACTTCGACTTCGTTTCGTGCAAGCCCTCCCGAATCTCACTGCCGCAGATTCCGACTTCTTTTCGTGCACCGCTTCCTCGACTTCCGACTTGCTTTCGTGCAAGCCCCCTGACGTTTTAAATCTCTGCCGTCAATTCCGACTTCATTTCGTGCAACGCTTCTCCGGCTTCCGACTCAGTTTCGTGCAGATTCGACCCTCGCCCGGACACTTCCTTAGTGTTTCCGGACAGTTCAAAAGGTGCTGAAAACCGGTCATTTTCCTCGGACAACGCAAGATTTTGTGGTACAAAATCGGAAACACCACCCAAGATAGGGTCTGTCCGGTCTGAACCGTCCCCGCCGAAAAACTCATGTGAGACTTGTCCATCTGCCGCTATGCCGTCCGGTTTCTCGCACGTCACCAAGTCGGATTTCCGCCTTTTGAACCGCCTTTTTCCGCACGTCAGCAAGTCGGAATTCCCCCTCAGACGGCGCGTTTGCTGCAAAATGAGGCTCATCGTTCCGCACGTCACCAAGTCGGACTTCGGCCTTTTGAACCGTGTTTTCCTGCACGTCAGCAAGTCGGATTTCCTCCTCGGACGGCGCATCAACTGCCAAATGCGCCCCGTTCTTCTGCACGTCATCATGTCGGACTTCCGCGCTTTTTGTCGATGGGCCGTCTCCGTCCGCCGTCACGCCGCTGAGCGCCAGGACCGTCCGTGCGGCGGCCGCCGCTTCCTCGTCGGACACATAGGCCGTCACCTCGGCGGGCGTAAACAGCCGCCCCTCCCGGCGCAGCGTCTCCCCGGCGGTCTGTAAATCCCGGCAGGCGGCGTAAAACAGCGCCCGCCCGCCGTCCCGCAGCCCGAGGGCGGCGCACTCTCTGGGCGGCAGGGCCTCCACCGTCACCGTCCCCAGCAGACCGCACGCCACCTCAGCGGTGCGGCCCCTGCGGAGACACGCTCCCGCAGGACGTCCGCCAGCGCCATCAGTCAGCGGCCCGGATGCTGTCCAGGCACACCAGATCGGAGGGCCGGAAGGTAAAGGGCAGCTTCTGCTGGTTCACTTCGCCCATCTTGTAGTTCATGAAGGGCAGCTCGGTAAACGCCACGTTGTCGATGCTGTACCGCTCCTCGCCGCCGTCGGCGGCGTCCGGGTCTTTCAGGGCGGTGGTGATGGTGCAGCGCTTGTCAAGGCCGCGCTTGGCCTGTTCCAGCACCTCGTAGAACCGGGTGTAGACCTGTTTGAGGGTCATGGTGCCCTCTCCGGCGTAGCCGGTGATCTTGGAATCCACGTCCATGCCGAACTGGACCTTCTCCCGCTGGACCTTGACGGTCAGCGTCAGCTGGGACAGCTCGGCGATGCGCGCGCGTCCACCCAGACCTCGGCAAAGGAGCCGGAGAGGGTGCGGTTTGCCTGTAAATTACTCATACGTTCCTCCTATTTCACGTTCGTCCGATGGTTACATGGAGATGACCAGCGCCAGATCCTCCATGGCGTCGCAGAAGGTCAGCTTAGCCTCCAGAAATACCTGACTGCCGGTGTTGGCTTTCAGAATGTCGGTGTCCTTCATCTCGGAGGTGTCGGTCCCTCTGGATTCCAGATAGCTTCTCTGCCCGGACAGAGACACAAAGCACCGGTTGTCGGCGGTCTTGTCCAGCACATCCCCCTCCAGCCCCTTGAGATAGGCGTTGATGGCCGTCACCAGAAGCAGCTTGTTGTCGTAATCGTTGAGCACCTTGCCCACATAGCCGCTCTCGAAAGCCTTGGCGATGTCCCCCCGGATCAGGTCGATGCCCTCCACGATCTTGATCTTCTGGAAAGGCGCGGCCTTGTCCGGCGTCAGCGTGGTCAGGGAGTTCACCGCGCGGCCCAGACGGTAGCCCTCCCGGCCGGGGACGATGATGAGCTTGCCCGCGTCCACGTCCGCGTCCGGCTCGGCCAGTGCGTCGCAGCCCACCACCTCCGGCAGGTTGACGTAGGTAGCGGAGCGGGTCAGGGGCAGTGCCGCCAGCAGCGCCGCCACACGGACGGCGTAATCCTTTGCCTCCATCGCGCCGTCCTCCAGCGTCAGGCCGGACACGCACAGGTTCACGATGCCTTCGCAGTCGGGGGCCGTGGCGTTGGCGACCACGGCCTTCACGCCCCGCCCGCCGTTTCGGAGGGTCTTGATGAAGGACATCACCCGCGCGTCCTCCAGACCGGGGGCGGCCAGCCAGTCAAAGCGCAGACGCTCCAGCGCCTGATAGGTTTTCTCGGCGTCCTCGCCCACGCGCAGCACCCAGACCTTGGTAGGCGCGGCTAAAAAGGCCAGCTTCAGCAGACGGTAGTTCTCAGGGGAGAACTTGTCCTCCGGCACCTCCGCCAGACTTTTGTACGCGGCCTCTGCCGCGCCGCCCGCGGTGGCGTCCTTCACCGCCACCGCCAGCACGCCCCGGGCGGAACGGGTGATGGCGGACACAGCCGCCGTCTGAAAGCTGATAAAAATTTCAGGAAGACCCATAAATACCTCCAAATTTCAAAGATTTCCTTGTCAAATGTCCAGATTGAGGGTTGCCATGCGTCCCGGCGGCTCCATGCCGGGCTTCTCCGGCTGGGGCAGCGGCACGCACAGTTCCACCGTGAACGTCAGCGTTTCCCCCTCGGTTTTCAGTTCCAAGGGATGCAGCGTCCGCTCCCCCATGGGAACGCCCCGGAGCAGAACCGGCGTCAGGGAGGAAAGCAGGGCGGTGTTGCTGTCCCGCTCCCGGTCGGATGCGGCGGAGACCGTCACCCGATAGGTGTGCTCCGCCTGCCGTCCGCCGTCCACCAGCACCGTCCCGTCCTCCCGGACGGACACCGCCAGCAGAGGGTATTCCCCCCGCGCTCTCGTCCGGTCCGCCACGGTGCGGACGCCCGTGCACGCCTGCAAATACGCCGCCACGCTGTCCTGAACAGCCTTCACGCCTGCCCCTCCTTTCCTGTCTCACGTGAGACTTGTCCGTCGTCGGAGCAAGCTGCATATCCTCGCTTCCGGCTGCCGCCGGAAGCGCACTCGTTTGCTGCTCCCCCTCTCCCCAGCGGAACCGCTTTGCCGGGTTCCGCCGGGGGCCCCCACATGACTGATCTCCACCACCGTCACGCAATGGCTGTCATACCGAAAGCTGTCGGAGGTGCGCCCCATCCAGACGCTTCCCCCCTCGTCCGTCACCTCCACCCGGTCGCCCAGCCGAAAGGCCAGTTCCGGGCGGGTGTACAGGGTCAGCCGGTACAGCGCCTCCGGCCAAGCGGCGGAAAGGGACGGCGGCGTGGGGGCGCTGGTGTGCTCGGAGCGGCTCAGGGCGCAGGGCGCGGCCTCGCAGAGCCGTTCCTCCCCCTCCGCCAGCGGACGGAACGCCGTGACACGGTGGGCATATGTCCGGGCGAGAATGTCCGCCAATGCTTTGTCCGTCACGGTTTACCCCTCCTTCAGCCGCCCCAGCCTGCGCCACGGGGCCAGCCCCGCCAGCGCGGCGGACTGCCCGTCGGCGACGGCGTAGGTCACGGCGGTGTCGCCCCGGGTGACGCTCTTCACGGCAGTCCCCCGGCCCTCCATGTCGAGGATCAGCGCCGCCACGGCCTGCTCCATGGCCTCCGGGATGTCCTCCCGTCCGCACCACGCGCAGGCCCGCTCCATGGCCATCTCCGTCAGCGCGTCCCCGTTCTCACCGAGACTGCGGCCCGCCAGACGCTCCGCCTTCTCCCGAATGGCGGCCGCCTTGTCCGCGCCGCTCATCAGGGAGCCACCACAGCGCCGATGGAGGCCAGACGCTTGCCGGGCACGAACAGATCGTAGAGATAGCGGGCCTGAATGGAAGTGCCGTCAAACAGCTGGTTCTCCTGGGGGCCGAACTGCTTGATGGCGTCCAGCTTGCTCACGGCCAGCGGCGTCTCGCAGTGGGTGATGAGACAGGCGATGTCCTTGGCGTTCTCCCCCGCCACGATGCCGCCCTGATCGCTGTCGCCGCTCTGGACGGTGATGACGGTTTTCATGCGGCTCTGGGGCACGAACACGCAGGGCAGATCGTCCAGCATCATCACATTCTCATAGGTCACGCCGTTGATGGACACGGCGTTGCCGAAGGAAATGTCGTGATAGGTGCCGTTGGCGGCCTCCAAAAAGGCGGTCTTGTGCTTGTGGCTGATGAGGGCCACATAGCCGTCCATCTCCTCCGCGTCGTCACGGACGGTCTGCAAAAGAGCGCTGACGGTGGCGATGGCGTTGGTCTTGGTCAGAGCGGCGGAGACGATATGGGTGGTATTGTGGGCCGTGTCGCCGTTGGCCAGCTCGTACAGGCGGTGGATGCGGTAAGTGTCCTGCTCCTTCACCAGGGCGTTACGGGCGAACTCACGGATGACGTTCTCGGCGGTGACCAGAAAACCGGTGTCGTTGGGGTCGGTGCGGTCCAGAGAGAACTTCACGCCGCGGTCCATGGACAGGGTGTAGCTTTTCCAGCTGTTGGTCACGGTGCCCTGGGGATAAGCGGAGCCGTCGGCCTTGCCCGCGTCATAGTTGCCGAGACCCGTGGTGGACAGGGTGGAGATCTCAATGTCCCGGCCGCCCGTGAAGCGGACCTTCTCCCGCCTCGGGGATCATCCACGCGGTAGCGGAGGCCGCCGCAAACTCCTCGTCGATGAACTGCTGGTATGCCTTTGCGTAATCAAATGCCATAATTATACCTCCGGTATTCAAATTCTGGGGCTTTCAGACCCTATAACCCCACAATAGCGCAAAAAAACCGCCCCGCCTTGAGAACCGTTTCCCAAAAGCGCGACGCCCCATCCGTCTCCATATCCCTCACGATCTCCCCGCCAATCCCCTCGTAACCCTCCCATCCGCTCCCCCCGACACGCCCCATCTATCCTCATGCCCCCGCCAAACACCCGCAAAAAAAGAATCTCCCTCCGTCCCCGGAAGAAGATCCCTCTTTATCATGATCCATTTTTAATAGTAATAAGTCCTGATGATTCGCTCTTTGTGCCGCCCCTCACATCAGTCCCGCCACGCCGCAGGTCACAGCCGTGGTGATACACCCGGCGATGACAACGCCCACGGCGATGGCTGGCAGAGCGGTCCGCATGCGAATATCCAGCACGTCCGCCACCAGCGCCCCGGTCCACGCCCCGGTCCCCGGCAGGGGGAATCGCCACCAGCAGCACCAGCCCCAGCGTCCGGTACTTCCGCACCTTCCGCCCCTTCAAATGCGCCCGTCGCTCCAGACGATCCACCTTCGGCCCCAGCCACGGGCTTTTCCGCATCAGGGCGAACACCCGCCGCAGCAGCAGCAAAATGCAGGGTACCGGCGTCAGATTCCCCGCCATCGCCGTGACGGCGGCCACGGCAGGCGGCAGCCCGGCGGCCACCCCCAGCGGAATGGCCCCCGCAGCTCCACCACCGGAACCATAGCCATGAAAAAAGGTCATCGCCAGCTTTCCCAATACGCTCTCGCCAAAAATCATGTATGTCCCATCCCGCGCCGATTTTCGGCGCGTCTTTTTACGCCCCTTCCTCACGAACCCGGCCATGCCGCCCATAAAAAGCCCACGACCCACCGCCAGAGCGCCGCCACCACCGGCCCGCGCCCCGATCCGCTCGGAAAGTCTTGTTTCTTAGGTTAACATAATTTCATCTGCTTCGCAACTACAATCTGCCCGCCCCAATGTGCCGCCGCTTTTCTGGACCGCCCCTCTTTGCGCCGCCGAACCATGTACCCCTTTGCAATGACAGGGTTTCCGCCCATCTGTCCCCTCGTCCCGCCCTCCGCTGAAAAAAATTTTTCTCCGTCTGCTGCACGCCCCCATGCAACAAACCGCCCTGAGCCGCCATGGACAGAACGGCTTTTCCAGGGAACTCCTTCACAAGCGCCCGCCCCCCTCCGGTGATACGGTGCTCCTATCTTTATGAAATAGGAGTCCTGTTCTCTTGTTGACCACGGAAACATTTCGGAAAGCGGCCCGTGACCCGGCGGAGTTCGGCAGCTACTACCTCTCGCACTACTTCACCCGCCGCTCGCCCCCCTTTCATCGCCAGCTGTCCGCCCTGTGGCGCCGGCGGGTGATGAAAAACCGTGACCCGGTCTCGGACTGCGCCGCCATGCTGACGGAAAAGGGCACCCGCAGCGCCATCGCCGCCCCCCGGGGCCACGCCAAAAGCACCGTAATGAGCCTGCAAAACGTCCTCCACGCCGCCCTGTTCGGCTACAAGCGCTACATCCTGCTGGTCTCGGACACCGAGGCGCAGGCGGTCAGCTTTTTAGACGCCATCAAAAACGAGCTGGAGACCAACGAGCGCATCTTAGCGGACTTCGGCGAGCAGCCGGGCAAAACGTGGAAGACCGGCTCCATCCTGCTCTCCAACGGCTGCCGGATCGACGCCGTAGGCAGCGGCCAGAAGCTGCGGGGACGGCGCAACTACGAGCGCCGCCCGGATCTCATCCTCTGCGACGACATTGAAAACGACGAGGGCGTCCGCACGGCGGAGCAGCGGCAAAAGACCGCCGACTGGTTCTGGAAGGCGGTCTGCAAGTCCGGTGACAGCTACACGGACATCCTCGTCATCGGCACCATCCTGCATCACGATTCCCCTCTGGCGGGCCTGTTGGAAAACCCCGGCTTCCAGGGCCGGAAATACCGGGCCGTTCTGTCCGACGCGCCCTCCCCTGTGGACGGACTGGGAACGCCTCGCCTCGGACCTCACCGACCCCGACCGGGAAAAAACCGCCCACGCCTTCTATTTCAAGCCGCCCGCGATCGGGACATTCGCGCCCTGTTTAATGGCTCTAACTACCGAAGTCTTGCGGCCCAATTCCGCCTTAGCGAGCGCCAGATCCGAAAGATCATCAACGGCAGCCGCTGCTGACGGACAAATAGCGCGCCGCTCGGACAGGCCTCACGTGAGACCTGTCCGAGCGATGAGAATATTTTCCTCGCGATTTGCGAAAAAAAACTTTTTCTTTCCCTTTTTTTCAACTTATGCTATACTAAGGTTCTAAAAAAGCAATCTTTTCGCAAAAGGAGGGTCGCACCATGTCCCAGTTCCCCGAACCGGCAGAGCAATTGAAGGACACCCCCCTGCGTTTTCTGGAGACCGAACAGTTTCAGGAGATGCTGGATACATACAACAAGCTGAAGCCGCTGGAAAAAGAGCACCCCAGAAAGTTCAAAAATCAGATGAACGTCTTTGACTTCGGTGACATTTACCCCCTGATGGACAGTTATCTTCAGACACACGATCTGTCTTCGCCGGAGGCGGTGGCAGAGGCGGTGACCATCGGCGCGTCGGAGACCGTCACGTTCGCCGCCACGCTGCTGGATATTTTTGATAAGACCGTCACCGCGAGGGTGCAGGAATACGATGTGCTGGGCAACAGCCCCGCCACCTATTTCATCTGCGGCGTCTGGGCGAATATGAAGCGCGGCAGGGAATTTCATCCCTCCTCCAACGGCATCACCGTGACCTATTCCGAGCCTGACGCCTACGGCAACCAGAACATCCGCTACCGCAACAAGGATTACGAAATGACCATCATCTTTGAGGCCGTCGCGGAATACACAAAAAACCTCTCCTGGACGGCGCACCGCCTGCTGATCTACACTCTGATGCGCGGCAACGCTGACAACTGGCGAAACAACACCGCGAGCTTTACTATCGAGGAATATATGGACTGGGCGGGGCTCCGCTCCAGAGACGCCGCCTACCGCCAGATCAAGAAGGATATGCAGTCCATCACAGGCATGAAGATCACCGCGGAATCCTTCAAAAAGTATTTTGAATCCTTTTATATCACCCATCTGGCGACCGAGGCATCCATCAAAAAGTACACCGGCGAGGTGCGCATTTCCTTCGCCGAGAACGTGCGCCACTTTCTGACCCAGTATTACCAGCTGATCCCCGACTGGATGGGTCACCTGAGCGAAAATGCCTACCGCATGGCGTTTTATCTCTTCTACCGCGCGCGGAAAGCGCCCGTCGATGACGACGGCAGCTTCCGCGTAAAAATTCAGGACATCATCCACTACATCGGCCTGCCGACCAAGGAGGACGTCAAAAACCGCAACTATGACGAGGCGATCATCCGCCCGTTCAATAAGGCGGTGGAGGAGATCGAGGACGTCTCAGGCGGCTCGATCCACATGGATTTCGACTATGACGACATCAATACCTTCCTCGGCGGCAAGATGAACGTCGGCATTGACGCCACCATGCAGAGCTACATCCAGCAGATCGAAAAAAACAAGACGGTCAAGCAGATCGAGGCGAAGAAAAAGCCCGCTAAAAAGCCGCCCCAGAGCACGCAGTGACCCCTCAGCAACTGCACGAAACCACGTCTGAATTCCTCGAATTACTTCCAAAATACAGATCGAAGATCAAAACATCCGTGGAAAAGATATCCACAAAAAACGGAAATTTGACGACAAAAGTCCGATTTTCCCACCAAAACGCCTACTTTTCACGGAAGTTCTCCACCGTCTGTGCCCATCCTGTGAAAAAAACGAGGATCACAGCCTGTCCAATTCCGACTTCGAGCCGTGCTAAGACGACTTCATTTCGTGCAAAGGCGACCTCAAGTCGTGCAGGAGACCCAAAATCACCCAAGCCATTTTTCCATATTTTTCAAACTTTTATACAGATATTTTCTGTCGAATCATACTTTTATCTTTGTTTCATCTAATTTTTTTCGGATTTTCTTTTTTTACCGAAAATCCCCTTATTGATATCTTAAGATATCTTACAGACCTCGCGGGAATCGCTCCTCCGCGGGGTCTTATGCTATAATAACGACAAGAAAAGGAGGCGATCCTATGCCGGACACCTTTAACGACCTGCGCCCCCGCATCGTTGACTATCTCTACGACCGGGGCATTGACCCGCAAAAGCGCTTTCGCTGCCTGAATCCAAAGCATCTCGACCGCGATCCCTCCATGGGATACGACGCAAAGCGGCAGAAAGTACACTGCTTTGCCTGCGGCGCGGACTATGATCTCTTCGATCTGCTGGCAATCGACGAAAACCTCACCTCGCCGCACGACGCTCTGGCGCTTGCGAGCAAGCGCTACGGGCACGGCGACGTGGGAGAGGCGCGCCCCGCTGACCGCCTGAGCAGGGAAACGCTGCCCGCCTCCTACCCCGAAAACTGCTTTTCTCACCGCCGAAAAACCGATTATTTTGCCAAACGCGGGCTTTCCGCCGCCACGGTGACGAGATTCCGCCTTGGATACGACCCTGAGCATGACTGCGTGGTGCTGCCATGCGAAAACGGGCGCTGCGTGCGCCGCGCCGTCGCGGAAAAGCGCTATCTCAACGAGAAGGGACAGCCTTCGCCCCTCTTCCAGCCGGAGCTGCTGACTGCGGGCGGGGAAGAGCCGGTCTTCCTTTTGGAAGGCGCCTTTGACGCGCTCTCGGCAGAGGAGCTGGGCTATCGGGCCGCCGCGCTGAACGGCGCGGGCAACCGCGAAAAGGCGGCGGCTCTGCTGCGCGGACTGGATCGACCCACCCCCATCCTGCTGCTGACGGACAACGACGCGGCGGGCAACGCGTGGGCAGCCGCCCTCGCGGAGGAATTCCCCTGGCTGTACCGTTGCCCGGAAGTTCCCACCGGCAAGGATCTCAACGAATTTCTCTGCGCCGACCGCGAGGGCGCGGCGCGATTTCTGGCGCAGGCGGTCGAGGATCGGCAGGCGCAGCAGCCGCCCCCCTATGCCGAGACCTCCGCCGCGGGACAGATGGAGGCATTCCGCGCTTATATCGAGGCGCAGGCAAAGCGGCCCGCGCTCAAAACCGGCTTTGAGGGTCTGGATCAGACGCTGGACGGCGGACTTTACGACGGACTTTATGTGATCGGCGCGGTCAGCTCGCTGGGCAAGACCGCCTTTTGTATGCAGATCGCCGATCAGCTTGCCATGCAGGGGCGCGACGTTCTCATTTTCTCCCTTGAAATGATGACATGGGAGCTGATGGCTCGTTCCGTTTCCCGCGAATCCTTCCTGCTCGACACCTCCGCGCGCCGCCGACTTGCCAAGACCGCGCGCGGTGTTTTAGACGGCAGGCGCTGGGCGGGCTACAGTGCGCAGGATCTCGCGCATCTGGAGCTGGCGCAGACGCGCTACGCCTCCTATGCAAAGCACCTCTATTTCCGCGAGGGCGACCACGAAACGGGGCTGGACTACATCCGTGCGGAGGTCGCGCGCCACATAGCCGAGACCGGACAAAAGCCGGTGGTGCTCATCGACTATCTCCAGATCATCGCCCCGGTGGACGTCCATTTCACGGACAAGCAGAACCTTGACCGCATCGTCTGCGCGCTGAAAAAGCTCTCGCGCCAGCACGGGCTGACCATCCTCGCCATTTCCTCCTTCAGGACTTCACCGACAGCACCAAGATTCAGTACACTGAAGCTGTTGACGTGATGTCCGCCGTGAAGGTCATCGACGGCTATGCCGAAGGTGACTTCCGTCCCAGCAGCCACTCTGACCCGTGGCGCTGCTGCCAAGATCATCTGCAACCTGATCCTTGGCCCCACCACCGCATCCGCCCTGGTGGCTGATGCCGCTCCTTACAAGGACGTTCCTACCAACCACACCTTCGCTGGCTACATCGCTTACTGCCAGAAGACCGGCATCATCTCCGGTTACGCTGACGGCACCTTCCGTCCCGCCAACTCCCTGACCGGCTATGCTTTCATGAAGATGCTGCTGGGCGCTCTGGGCTACAAGGCCGAGAACGAGGGCTACACTGGCGCCAACTGGTCCGTCAACGTTGCTAAGCGCGCTCTGAACATCGGCCTGGCTGATGATCTGGTGGGCGACTTCAACGGCGTGAAGGCTGTCAACCGCGAGGAGGCTTGCCTGTATGCACCCTGAGGGCTACCATGGTCTGTACCGTCGCAACATCACCATGAACACCCGCTACCGCTGACATGGTCGATGGCAACAACAAGACGGCAAGATGCACCTGAGAAGCTTCACCGATAAGGCGGCGCTACCAGACCTCTCGTGGCGCCAAGAACGTGAGGAAGTCAAGCACCGACACGCAACATCTGTCAAGGCCAGCGATATCTGATCTGGCATCTCGGCCCACCATTGATAAGAAGGATGTCACCGTCTACATCAACGGCGAAGAGGCCGACCGACGTTGTTGTTTTCTGAACAACGATCGTAATGACGCCAAGATCGGCTAAGGATTATCTGGAGGGCGATGGCAGCACTCCAAAACGGCGTTGACCGAGTCTACTATGACGAGGATGACAACCATGTTACCATCGTTGTTGGTCTGACCTATGTTGGCCAGATCAACAAGTCTGTGGAGACCAAGGCTGCCGATCCCTATGTTGTGGTTGATAGCAAGTCTTCAGATGAAGAAGGTTGACGGCACCAACCTACACTGGCTACACTGGCAACGCCACTCACTTCGAGTGCGACACCTCCGCTTTCGCTGAGGACGACATCGTTCTGTTCACCTATTCTCAGGCTGAAAAGTCCATCCAGACTGTTGTCAAGGCTGAGTCCACTGAGGGCTTGTCTCTGAGTACCACCCTGCACCAAGAGCCTGACCCTGGACGAGACAAGGAGTACCATTGCTGATACCGCCAAGAACATCGTCCGTTTGCCACTGCCGAGAACCTCGATGCGCAGTGTCCAAGAACACCTACACCATCTACACTCGATGCCAACGGTCTGGTGATCTTTGTCACTGAGTCTGAGTTCGAGGAGATCGGCACCGACTATGCTCTGCTGATCGTTCTGGATGCCAAGGCCTCCTTCAGTCTGGCAAGTTGACCGTGAGCTGGTCTTCACCGATGGCACCAGTCAAGACCGTTGTCACCACCGAAAAGGATTATTCCAAGGCCGATAACCTGAAGTATGACGTCAATAAGGACGGCAAGTTCACCGACGCTGATACCAAGGCATGGAGCACGGAAGCCGGTGTTGCTAATGGCCAGAAGGAACCTGTCATTGTCACCTATAAGGTGGATAACGACGGCGTTTACACCCTGAAGGCTGTTGATGTGGCTAAGTCCTCCTACAAGGTTGCTTCTGACGCTCTGAACCTTCAAGAAGAACGACAAGGCCAGCATCTCTGTTGACAAGTGCACCGTCAACGATGTTAAGGATACCACCTATGTCACTGCCAACAGCGCTACACAGTTCGTGGTTGCCGATGCCGGCAGCAACGAGGACTTTACCGCTTACACCGGCATCAAGAACGCTCCCACCATTGCAGCTGGCAAGACCGTCGATTACAAGACCGACGTGTTCTTCTACTGCAAGAACGGCAAGATGGTCACTGTCATGTTTGTCCTGCCTCAGTCCAAGGTCGCTATCGAGGATGACAACAACAAGATGATCTTCTTCGCCAAGGAGTCCGGCTCTGATTTGGAGCACGATAAGGACAGCAACTACTTCGAGTACAATGCCATTGTCAATGGTGAAATCAAGACCGTGAAGGTTGACGAGAACGCCACTGGCCTGACCGCCAGCGGAGCCAACGGCCTGTTCAAGTCCTTTACCACTGATAAGTACGGTGTTGTGACTGGCGTTAAGGAGTACAACACTTACGGCGCTGGCCTGAAGGCCAATCCCAAGACCCAGCCCGGCGATGCCAAGGAGTATCTGGCTGGTGTTGGTATCGACAAGGTCTCCAAGGAGTACACTGTTATCCTGAACACCACCGGCGGCAAGCTGGAGGACGGTACCGCTGCTTCTACCTACACGAACGAGACTATCTCCTGTGATGATGCCATGAAAGTCTACTATGTGGACAAGGACGGCAACATCACCGAGTCCAGCTACAAGTCCATCGCCAAGGATGACAACGATAACGTTTATGCTATCGTTCAGGATTATCTGGTCAAGACCCTGATCATTCAGGAAGTTGAGAGCGAGGATGATGTCTACGGCGTGAAGGTTGTCTCCACCGGCAACGCCACCGTGAAGGTGGACGGCAGCAAGTATGCTGCTGGCAAGACTGCCGAGTACGACAAGAACGATGAGGACGTTGTCATCACCGTGACTGCCGACAAGGACTACACCATCAAGACCGTTAAGATTGATGGTGAAGAGGTTGAGCTGGACAAGAATGGCCAGTACACCATCTCCAAGATCAAGGGTCTGTATAAGCTCGAGGTTGAAACCGAAAAGGTTGCTGACGCTACCATGACCATCTCTGTCCAGTATGTCCTGGATGACAACGCGGGCACTGTGGTCAAGAGCGAAAAGCCCGCCAAGATGACTGCGGACAAGGGCGAAGATTACGTCACCGTTCACGGTACCGCTCCCGATGGCTACACTCTGGTCAGCGCTGCTGAGCAGTATGTTACCTTCGTGGCTAACGGCTCCGCTACCGTGAAGTTCACCGTCAAGACTACTACTCCCGATTAGATTAGTAGCCAAAATCAAAACTCATCTGAGTTGAGATAACAAGACCCCCCGCGCCGTAAGGCGCGGGGGTGCTTTTTCCTTGACATTCTCCTGTAACTTGCTATAATGAGGGTAGGAAAAGGGCGCTGCGACAAGCGGTTAGCCCAGCGAAAGTTAAGTTCTAATCAAAGATCAGAAAACCGTCACTTGGCAGAGTGGCGGTTTTCGCCTTTAATACGAATCGTGACCGTATATCCGAAGATATGTAGTGTGATCGTAATAGGCATATCAACCACCTCCTCTCGGAGATGTGACCAACCCCGTGAGCATGATCCTCTGTGCGCTGGCGTTCCTGAGTTTACTTGGCAAAAAGCCGCTGTCTCGTTTTGAGCAGCGGCTGTCTGTGCCTGTATTGGGTCTCTTGGCCTTCGCCATCGTCTACGGCGCGGCGGCTATCTATTCTCCCTTCGGTGTCAGCGCCAAGTCCGAGTTCTATAAATTTATTGCCGCCTTCTCCTTGGCGGTGATCCTGCTGGCCCGCTTTGAGCGGAAGCACGTTTCTGGCCTGTTATGGGGCGGCGCGTCCGTTTCCACCGTCATCGCCCTGATCTCTCTGGATATGAGCTGCGGCAAATTCCTGTTTGGGATCTTCAACCCCTGATGAACCTGTTGGGCGCGGATTATACCAACGCTTTGGCCGAAAATGCCGCCTCCCGTGTCAACGGCCTGTATAACGACGCCAACGTAACGGCCTGCCTCTTTTTCTCTATCGCTGTTCGCGGCGCTGTACCTCCTGCAAAATTCCACCTGCGTCTATCGGCGCTTGGCCGCGTCTCTGCTGGCGGGCGTCCATGTTGTTAGCCTCCTGCTCACCGGCAGCCGCGGCGCACTGCTCTGCTTCGCCGCCGCCTGTATCGTCTGGCTGATCGCGGAGCGGGCCGACCGGGTGGGCCTGTTCCTCCTGTTGGTGGAAACGGCCGTGACCATGATCGGCGCCGGTGTCCCGGCCTCCTCTCTGGCAGGCCATGGCAGGAAGCGGCGGTTCTGGTGTGTCTGCTGGGCGGTGTGCTGCTGTTCGCGCTGGACGCGCTGGCCGGCCGGCGGCTGGGAACGCTGCTGTCTGCCCACAAAAGAGCGGCACTGGCCGCAGTGTGCGCGCTCTGTGCCGTGACCGCGGCCCTCTGTGCGGCGGTGTTTCTCCATACCGGCCCGTACACCTTTGAAGAGGACGATTCCTACATTGTCTACGTTCTGCCGGATGGGATCGTGGGGAGACGGGCATCACCGGCGATGTGGACGGCGACCCTCGGATCGAGGTTTATTCCCAATCCCGGTTGGAAGAGATTTACGGCGCCAGAACAATGCTGTATGACGGTCCGTTTTCTCAGTGCGCCTTTACTGTGCCGGAAAATAGCGGCAATCTTTATGCCGCCATCACCGGACAGGCGGGGGAGACGCTGCGGAGCATGGCGGTCAGCGGCGGGAAGAAAATCACTTTGAACTATCCCTTGGCTGCCGGAGGCGATCTCGTCACGGCTGCTGTCGGACAGTCTGCTGGAAAAGTAAGAGCTTTACCCTGCGATTGAGTTTGATAAGGATGCGTGGAAAATTTTCTCCACAGCACCCATCTTCGGCCGGGGCCTCGGTTCCACGGAAAAACGTAACCCGCTCCGTCCAGAGCTTCCAGTATGAATCCAAGTATGCCCACAATCACCTGCTGCAAACCATGGCCGACACCGGTCTGGTTGTGGGGACGGTTTTTGCGATGGCCTTTGTGCTGGGTTCTGCGTGGCTGTGCCTGCAGACCGTCCGGAAGGAGAAGGACAGTCTGGCTGCTGCATTGCTGGCGGCATGGGTCATGATGAACCTCCACAGCCTCATGGAGATCAACTTCTCCGTCCGGGGCTTCAAGTGCTTCGCCTATGTGCTGCTGGTGCTGCCGGTTCTGCTGTACGCCCGGCCGCTGCTGGCGGGGAGACTGCCAAGGCGCGGAAGCAGGCGAAAACCGTCGGTATTCTGGTGATAGTTGTATACGCTCTGTATTTGGCCGTGTTCGGCGGCCTGCTGGAACGCGCCCGCATGACGGACCGGAAGGCGGAGCGGTTTGAGACCGGCGACGTGTATGAATATCTGGATTTCCTTCGGAGATGCGTCCGGGGAGACGTATTCGACCACGACACCTACCAGCGGAATTATGTAGCAACAGCCGTGCAGCTGGATGACTGGAAGTATAGCAGCGATATGCTGAAATATGTGAAGCAGCTGCGCGCCTCCGGCACCTATGAGAATGACAGCGCGCTGGCCCGGTATTACTATCTGCCCCGTCAGGAGTGGGACGAGCTGTTTGACTGCTCTCTGGAGGGCATCCGTCAGGTACGTTCCAGTCCCGACGGCTGGAACCTCCAAATGGATTTCTACCGCCAGGAAGTCCTGCCCGCCATGGGCGCGGACAACGCGGAAGCGTTTGTGGACGGCGTTTCGGCCTTGGGCGAGGCGCTGGACGATATGAACGCCGAGGGCCGTCTGGAAACGGTGGAGCTGAATGAGACGAACCAGTCGTTTTTGACGTTGTGCCGCTCCGTGAAGAATCAAAATTTGTCCGATCAGGACGCTTATACGATTCTGATTATGCTGGCCCAAAGCGGAGAAGGGGAGGCGGAGGACGCTGCCCAATAAGCAAAAACACACCGGCCTGCCGGTGAAGGAGTACCTATATGAGCCGATTTCGGAGACAGCTGCTGTTCCTTTGCGACGCGTTCCTGTTCGCGGTGGCAGTGGCGGCTTACAAGTTCATCACGGTGCTGCTGCCCTATACCGCCACCGGCGCGGAGGAGAACTTCTGGGGCAACACGGCGCTGCTGTACGGCTGCACGGTCCTTGCCCAGCTGGTGTTTAAGACCTACGACAGCCTGTGGCGGTATGCCGAGAGCCGGGAGTATCTCATGCTGATCGCCTCGGCGTTCTGCGGCTTTACCGTCTATGAGGCCATCGCCCGACTGAGCGGCATCGGGGTCATTTCCTTCGTCCTGCTGGCGGCTATCGCCAGCCTGTGGATTTTGGAAATGCTGGTGGTTCGCTTCGGCTACCGCAGCTACCGCGCCCATGTGCTGCGCAATCGGCAGACGGGCACGATCCCCGTGGCCATCATCGGCGCGGGGGCCGCCGGCGTGCAGTTGCTCAACGAGATCCAGCACAACCCCAACAGCCGCTACCGCGTTCAGTGTTTTTTTGACGATGACCCCGCAAAGGTCAATAAGCGTATCCGGGGTGTGCCCGTCAGCGGAACGGTCTCGCAGTCGCTGCCCCGGATGCGTGCCATGGACATCCACGAGGCCATTTTCGCCATCCCCTCCATGGATGAGCTCCACCGCAAGGAGATCCTGCGTCAGCTGACAGACCGGAGCATCAGGGTTTCCACGCTGCCCAGCACGCTGGAGCTGATCGATCAGAAGCCCATCCGCCAGCAGCTGCGGGAGGTGCGGATCGAGGATCTGCTGGGCCGGGACGCCATTCAGCTGGACATTTCCGCCGTGGCGGGCCTGCTGTCCGGGCGTACCGTGCTGGTCACCGGTGGCGGCGGCTCCATCGGCAGCGAGTTGTGCCGCCAGATCGTCAAGTACCATCCCAAGCGGCTGGTCATTTTTGATATTTACGAAAACAACGCCTATGACATCCAGCAGGAGCTGCTGTACCAGTACGGCAGAGATCTGCCCCTCAGCGTGGAGATCGGCTCTGTCCGGGATCCCCGGCGGCTGGAGCTGCTGTTTGATACCTACAAGCCCGACGTGGTGTTCCACGCCGCCGCCCATAAGCACGTTCCCCCGGCGTCAAAAAGTTTATCCTGATCTCCACGGATAAGGCTGTGAATCCCACCAACTTTATGGGCGCTACCAAGCGATTCTGCGAGATGATCCTGCAAAGCAGGACGGACAGCCCCACAGAATTCTGCGCGGTGCGCTTCGGCAATGTGCTTGACTCCAACGGCTCCGTGGTGCCCCTGTTCCGCCGCAGATCGCGGCGGGCGGCCCCGTCACCATGACGGACAAGCGGATCATCCGCTATTTCATGACCATTCCCGAGGCCGCCCAGCTGGTGCTGGAGGCGGGTGCTATGGCAAAGCAGAGCGAGATCTTCGTGCTGGATATGGGCGAGCCGGTGAAGATCCTGAACTGGCCTGCGCCCCGGCGGGATCTGGAAAAAACCGGCAACGGCATGATCTTCGTAGAGCACCAGCCCCCGGTGACACCGGAGGAGCTGGAGCGTAAGCTGACGCTTATTGAATGACGCGCTGGAAAAAACCATGCGGACGGAGGACGTCTCCTGTATCCGGCAGGTGCTGCACCGTGTTGTGCCCACCTTCTGTGAGCCGGATGAGGTCAACCGGACGCAGGGTGAGGAAGTAGAGGTGCCCGCCCCTGCGGTATCCTGACCTGTCCGGCATCCGCATGATCTGAAAAAAGGAAGTGTCCGTATGTTTTCACCCGAAAAATTTCCTTTCCCCCCTTGCACAGAAGGCCCTTTGCTCGCCACCCCCACCATGCACGGTGAGGAACTGGACTATATCCGTCTTGCCTACGATACCAACTGGATGAGCACCGTGGGCGAGAATATCAACGAGGTCGAGCGCATCGCCGCCGCACAGGCGGAGGTCGGTTATGCGGTCGGCCTCGCCTGCTGCACCGCCGCCGCTGCACCTGTGCGTGGGAGCGGCTCTACGGCAAGCCTCCCATCAGCCACGGCGCTCTTGAGGGGCGGCGTGTGTTCTGCTCGGACATGACCTTTGACGCCACGCTGAACCCCGTGGTCTACGAGGGCGGCATCCCCGTCTTTATCGACACCGAGGCGGACAGCTGGAACATGGATCCTATCGCGCTGGAAAAGGCGTTCACCCTGTATCCCGAGGTGAAGCTGGTGGTCATGGCCCATCTCTACGGCTTCCCCGCCAAGGTGGACGAGATCAAGCGCATCTGCGAAAAACACGGTGCGCTGCTCATCGAGGACGCCGCCGAGGCCATGGGAGCTACCCTGAACGGCCGCCAGTGCGGCAGCTTCGGCGACTACGCCGCCATCTCCTATAACGGAAATAAGATCATCACCGGCTCTGCCGGCGGGCCTGTCTCCTGACCAACTCCCTTGAGGACGCCAACCGCGCCCGGAAGTGGGCGACGCAGGCGCGCGAAAACGCCGCGTGGTATCAGCACGAGGAAGTCGGCTACAACTACCGCATGAGCAATGTCATCGCAGGCGTGGTGCGGGGCCAGTACCCCATTTGGAGGAACACATCGCCCAGAAAAAGGCGATTTACCTGCGCTATTGCGAGGGGCTGCGGGATCTGCCCGTGACGATGAACCCCATCGTGGCTGGCACCGTGCCCAACTACTGGCTCTCCGCCCTGATCATCGACAAGGACGCCATGTGCGCCCAGCTACGTGATGACAGCCGCGCCTTTATTATCCGAAGGAAGGGAAGTCCTGCCCCACGGAGATCTTGGAAACGCTGGCGAAGTACAACGCCGAGGGCCGCCCCATCTGGAAGCCCATGCACATGCAGCCGATGTACCGCCTGCACGAGTGCGTGGGCAGGGAGAGGGAGCCTCCGCTGCCGCACCAACGCCTATATCGCCGGCGGTGTGCCTGACGTGGCGCGGATATTTTCCAGCGGGGCCTGTGCCTGCCCAGCGACAACAAAAATGACGCCGGAGCAGCAGGATACGGTCATCGAACTGATCCGCGCCTGTTTCGCGTGAGGGCTCTTCCTGATGGGGGCGCGGGGAGCATTATATGTTTGTGTCCCCGATAATCTTAGCTCATTCGGGGTGTAGAAAAGGCGGGTTTTCGCGTGATTGGCCATGTAGAAAGAAGACGTTTTGGCATATGGAAAAGGTGAAGGAGACCTAGGCAGGACACACTTGAAAAGAAACCGAAATACAGAAAAAGCGGAGTGTTTACGCTGATGTATTCGATTGATTTTGATGAACTGTCGGAGTTTTGAAATATTTTCAAAAGGCAATAATCGTGCCGCTGGTTGGGCTATAGCGTTCATAATGTCTGCGCAGCAGGGCGAGAGTATTAAAACCACATACAAGGTGCATTGGGTAAAGAAGATGAGAGAAAAAGATTTTAGATATTTACTTCCTTAAGGAGTATGGAAAACTGTGTAAAGCAATGGGAGGAAGGTAGATGTAACATATTTGAATGGAAATCCGAAAGCGGAATGATAAAAAATATGTTCATCATGCGTCCTGTTCCATGGTTGATTCACGGGGTGCAGTACTATGACATAGTTACGCCGTATGGTTATGGCGGGCCAATGATTTTTAAACGAACAATGGTGAAAAACTAAAAAAGAGTATTCGGAGGCTTTTGGAAAGTATTGCAGCGACCATAAGATAGTCAGCAGAGTTTATTCGATTTCATCAATATTTCAAAATTACTTAGATGTGGATGACAGTTACGACGTGATTTTTTCAGACATACAGTCGGAACTGATTTGGGAAGATACGATGATCCTGTCCAAAAAGATTCGCTAAAAGCTTGCGCCGCGATAACAGACGCGCTTTGGAGAAAGGTGTGACGGTTAAATTGCTGTTATCGCCCGATGACCTAAGTGAATTCAGACGTATTTATGAAGAGACGATGGATCGGAATCACGCAGATAAAATGTATTATTTTCTGATGATTATTATAAGATTTTGGAATCAGATTTAAGACCATATATTTTGGAAGGACAGCTTCATTATAAAGGAGAGATTATCGCAAGCAGAGCTGTATCACTGCGGGGAATATTCTACAGCATGCGCATTGCTGGGGGCAGCAAAAAAATGTTAGAAGAGTTAAATGCAGGGGGATTAGCGAGGCTGCAGCTGCAAGGTGGGGGAAAGAACATGGATTCCGATATATTCACCATGGAGGCTGGCAGAAGCAAGCGATCCGAACGGTATTCCAATATAAAAAGAAATTTGGGAAAAGAATACGGGTTTGACTTTTATCGGAAAAATTTGGAATAAGGACGTTATATGATATGCTTGTTGAAAGCGAATGGAATGTGGGCTTTATAAGAGGACGTAAGTTACTTCCCTTTATCGGGCTAAAGATAAAGAGTAAGTGGGAACAGGAATTAGTTTATAGAAATCAACAAGTTGAATGGTTTGTTTGTCATTCTGCTATTGAGGTCAGTTATTCTTTGGTCGCTGTGCTGGTGCGGACAAGCTGGAGCTTCGCCCGTCGTTTTTCTCAGGGAGCGCCCTGGCAGGACAGAGATCTTCAAAATGTATAAATTCGCTCCATGACGGACGCGCGGGACGAAAACGGCGAGCTGCTCCCCGACGAGGTGCGCCTGACGAAGTTCGGCCGCGCCCTCGTTCCACCAGCCTTGACGAGCGGAACTGTGGAACATCTTCAAGGGCATTATGTCATCGTCGGCTGGCCTGCTGGTGCGGGATGTGGCGACTAATATGGACGCACAGCAGCACCGTCGATGAAGGTGCGCCCCGATTGACTGGTCTCGCGCGCAAGGTCACGGGGCGCAATGCGTTGATTGGGATACCAAGCTTGCGCGCTGGATGTGAAATATGTAGATACCTGCTCCTTTATTGAGATGTGAAAATATTTTGCGGACAATTGTAAAGGTTTTTTCGGCGAGAGGATACGCCTTTGAAACCGAAGGGTATGATATGGATTTGAAAGATTGAATGAGAGGAAATCGCAACAGAAACAGAAAGCCATGTGATGCCGACAATTTGTTTACCATTGAGCAAGCCAATCTTTGGAGCACCCATGTCCGTTCCTTTGCCGATTAGGTTGTGTACTGCTTCTACGATTGCGCGAAGATGTTCTCCCGCCAGCGGCTTTTCCCCGCTATCGGACATAAACCACAAGAAGAGGGAGCTTTCCATGAAAACAAACATCTGGATCTTAAACCACTACGCAAGTGATATGTATTTCGACCAGGGCGGTCGGCACTATAACTTCGCGAAAAATCTGCGCCGTGCCGGTTACGCGCCCGTCATTTTCTGCGCCAACAGCAAGCACGGCAAGCCTGAGTGTTTCCTTGAGACCGACGCGCTCTGGGAGGGAGCGCATCGCCGAGGAGATCGACACGCCTTTCGTTTTGTCCGCGCCCGCACCTATACCGGCAACGGCAAGCAGCGCGTACTGAATATGATCGATTTCTACCGCAATGTGAAGAAGGCCGCGAAGGAGTACGCCGCACAGCACGGCAAACCCGACGTGATCTTGCCTCCTCCGTCCACCCGCTGACGCTGGTGGCGGGGCCAGCTGGCAAAGCAGTTCGGCGTGAAGTGCGTCTGCGAGGTGCGGGATCTCTGGCCGGAGAGCATCGTGGTGTACTCCCGATCGCTTCAGAAGAAGAATCCCGCTGATCCGGCTGCTCTATCAGGAGAGAAGTGGATCTATAAGAAAGCCGATGCCTGGTGTTCCCCATGGAGGCCGCTTACGACTACATCGTCAAAGCAGGGCTGGGAGAAAGATCCCCCGCTCCAAGGTGCACTACATCAACAACGGCGTCGATCTGGAGCAGTTTGACTATAATAAAGAGCATTTCCACGTGGAAGATCCCGACCTGAACGATCCGAATGTTTTGTAAGGGCATCTATACCGGCTCCATCCGTCGGGTCAACAACCTCGGTCTGCTGCTGGATGCGGCAAAGTGCGTAAAGGATCCCCGCGTCAAGCTTCTGATCTGGGGCGACG
>VOFG01002639.1_pt1 | contig 22107 bp, 31 predicted proteins | sample 5384171 | NCBI WGS metagenome assembly VOFG01 (sample SAMN12384726, study PRJNA508395) | human gut metagenome | isolation source: healthy gut F | host: Homo sapiens | reverse complement strand
CCCGTGGTCTATGGCCACGCGACGACCTACTCCGTGGACGTTGACAAAGGACATGGCGGCGCAGCCACCAGATACACACTTCAGTGGTAAGCGTCTGATGGTCATGGCCTCGAGGGACGGCAAGGGCCTGATCGTCGTTTCCGGCGCAGCCTTCATGTCGAACTTCGAGGTTCAGTATCAACCATCGGACTGCGAAACCTTCTGTCCCTCAACCCCGTCAGGTCGACCCCCGATCTCCAAGGTTTCAGGACACCATCGCCTCCAACGGTCATCAACGCGTTCTTTGACGGTCTATGTGCAGGACGAAACCGCAGGTATCAATGCCTTCAAGATCGGCGACAGGTCCATCACCGGCACGACCTCCTCTTATCGGGGCGAACGTCAGATCGCCGTTACCTCCATCGAAAAGATCGCGGACGCCGAGGCTCCGGCTCCTCTGGATGTCACGGCTGCGCAGGTCAATGACGGCTCCGTGCTCGGCACGCTTGTTCGTGTCAAGGCACCATCACCAGAAGTCGAAGAGGCTGAGGGCAAGATCCAGACCATCATGGTCAAGGATGCCGCAGGCAACAGACCCGTATCTTCATCGACGGCTACATCACCAAGGACAAGGAAGTCCAGAACGCAGTCGTCGGCAATCAGGTCGAGGCGGTCGGCCTGGCCTCCTACGACAACAATACCTTCGTCCTGTCCGGGACGGCACGCCGGTCTATCCGCGTATCCGTATCCGCGACCGCGACGATGTGGTTTGCAGCAAGTCCGACAGCAAGATCTGAGCGTGACCCTCGTCACGGACGGCGGCACGATCAACTCCGGCAACGTGACGGCTTACATTGAGGGCGTCGGCGCGGTCCTGCCCACCGATGTGACCAGAAGGAACTACATCTTCCTCGGCTGGTTCACGGCGAACAACATCCGCGTGACAGAGATCTCCGCTGCCGACAGCGGCGACAAGATCTTCTACGCGCACTGGATGGCTGCCGGTGCGATCCCCGGCATCATTGACGCCATCGGCGATTCGATGCGCTTCGACGATGTGACCAAGGGCGACTGGTTCTACAAGGATGTGGAGTATGTCTACAACGAGGGCATCATGGACGGCGTCAGCAAGCGCGAATTCGCGCCCAACGAGACGCTCACCCGTGCGATGATCGTCAAGATCCTCTACCGCATCGAGGGCGAGCCCGCCGGCTACCGCAGCCCGACTTCAACGACGTGGAAAGCGGCAGATGGTACACCGGGGCAGTCGCATGGGCTGCGGAGAAGGAGATCGTCAAGGGCTATGGCAACGGCAAGTTCGGCCCGAACGATCCTGTCACGCGTGAGCAGCTGGCTGCGATCCTGTACCGCTACACGCAGTACAAGGGGCTGGAGCACGACGACCGCCTCCGGCAATCTGGACGGCTTCAAGGACGCTGCCTCCGTTTCCAGCTACGCGGTTGACGCAATGAACTGGGCGGTTGACGAAGGACTGCTGAAGGGTGCGAACAACAAGCTTTCGCCCAAGTCCAACGCAACGCGCGCACAGGTCGCCGCGATCATTCACCGGTATCTGAAGGGCTGATTTCCAGTTTTCGCCCTACCGGCTCCGGCCGGTGGGGCGATGTTTCAATTGCCGTCCGCACGGACAGCGGCGGCGGATGCAGAAGGAGCGTTCATGGAAGAAAAAGAAAAGGAAACTGAGCAGGCGGCGCTGGCTGGAGATCGGGATCGGAGCGCTGCTGGTGCTGCTGCTGATCTCATGGGCGGCGGTTCTCCGCGCGACGGAGACTGACCGCGAGGCGTCGGCGGCCCGGAAGCGGAAATTTGCCGTCGCGCGCGTTGTGGACGTGCAGGAGGATGACGGCGAGGCACAGGACTGGACCGAGGGCCGCAGGATCGGACAGCAGCAGCTCGAGGTCGAGATCCTGACCGGCGAATGGAAGGGCGTTCGGCTCGAAACCATCAACTACCTGACCATCTATACCAATGTGGATGCCCGTGAGGGCACGCGGATCATTGTCCGTCTGGACGTGGACGACGACGGACAGCCGTATGTCGTCCGTGCCAAACTATGACCGCGCGCCGGTGCTGGCGGGCCTTGCGCTCGTGTTTGCGGCGCTGCTGGTCGTGATCGGGCGGAAGAAGGGCCTGATGGCGCTGGCGGGCCTGCTGTATACGCTGGCCTGCATCTGGTTCATTCAGGTGCCGATGATCCTGCGCGGCGCAGATCCGGTCTGGATCACCATTCTGATCGTCGTGCTGACGACGGGCGCTTCGCTGCTGCTTCTGACCGGTATCAGCAAAAACGCTCTGCGCGACGCTCGGATGCGTCGGCGGCGTGGCGGCGGCGGGCCTGTTTGCAGCGCTGTTCTGCGTGATCTCGCCGCTGAACGGCTTCAATATGTCGGAGGCGGAGGAGCTGGTGCTGCGGTCGCTGGACCGCGATATCCACATCAGCGGATTGTTTGTCAGCGGAATTCTGATCGCGTCGCTCGGAGCGGTCATGGACGTGGCCATGTCCATTTCCTCCGCGTGCTGGGAGCTGCGGGAGCTGAATCCTGCGCTGCCGCGCAAGGCGCTGTTCGGGGATGAACATCGGCAAGGACGCGATGGGCACGATGGCGAACACGCTGATTTTGGCGTTTTCCGGCTCGTCGCTGAATCTGCTGCTGCTGTGCCAGATCTTTTGACTATCCGCTCATTCAGATCTTCAACACCGACGCCATTGCGATCGAGCTGATCCGCGGACTGGCAGGCTCCATCGGCATTATCCTGACGGTACCGCTGGTCGCGCTGCTGGCTTCGCAGATGATGGGGCCGCAGAGGGCTGCAAAAAAAAAAGATGTCCTCGGATACAGCGTATCCGGGGACATTTCCATGCTTTGACTCAGGCTTCCTAGGCTCCGGGCCAGAATGCCGATCCACTCGTCCAGCGGCAGAATATAGCTGCCCGGATCGTCGAACTGATAGAAATACGCATACAGGAACACATTTCCGCGCTGAATCAGGACGACGGGGAAGTGGAGCGTTCCCTCATAGGCGGCCAGCGTGCAGCCGTCCACCTCCGGCGCATCCAGCGGCATATAGCTGCGGTCACGGCGGGCAATGGCGTGATATTCCCACAGCAGCTGCCGCGCCAGCCACGGCGAAGCCGTCTCGTAATAGTCGATATACAGCCCGCCGCGCAGAACGCTGCCGTCGGCGCGGGTCACGTCCGCGACCTCGTGGTAGTCGATCATGGACGGCGCGAGCCAGGTCGGAGTGCAGCTTGACGAGGTTGAAGCCCTTTGCCGTCATGCTCTCCCGGTAATCGGTCACAGCCGTGCCGTCCGCAGAGGCAAGCCCTGCATGGAGGCAACGGAAGCTGACCCTCGAGATCGGAGGGGTGATGATCCTGCGCAGGCTCAGTTATGCGGCAGCAGCCTGCGATTATGAGCGCGGCGGTCAGGCCCAGCCGGACAAAGCGGATGACATGACAGCGGACGGCGTTCCGCCGCCAGCCGCTCCGGCGCTCCGGCTGACGGCCCTGCTCCAGCGTCCTTTGAAGCTTCCGCAGAGCGCGCAGCTCCCGCACGGAGCGGACGACGGCCCCGACAGCCAGCGCCGCAAAGAGAAGAAAGACCGGCGTCCGAAGCTCCAGAATGGCGCGCAGCAGGCCGACGCGCTTGAGGATCGGCGCAAGCAGAAACACAGGATCCACAGCGCGGCATAGATCGCCGCGCTCACGCTCCGCGATTTTACGGCCTTGAGCGCCAGCGCCTGCACGGCGGGATCAGTATTCAGCTCCCGCGCAGCCGGATCGTGCGAACGGTAGATGTAGAACTCACCGCGCCGCGCGACGTATTCCCAGCCGTATTGGGCGCAAAGCTCCACCTGCTCCGGGTCCGGCTCATAGCCGTCGCCGAGCAGGCCCGTGTCCCCTTCTGCGCGGCCTCCAGCCGGTACTGGACGCGCTGCGGCACGGCGCGCTCGAACACGGCCACACCGGCAAACAGACCGTCCTTTTTCAGCAGCAGACCCTCGCGGGCCAGATCGGTCAGCCAGCACCCGTTCCCTCCACGTCATAGTCCGGGCAGGGCGGCAGGCGCAGGACATATTTCGGCTTTTCTGCTTTTTCCATCGGCTCATCCCTCCTCCGGCGCTTCCGCGTCCATGATGCACTGCCGCAGGCGCTCCAGCTCCGCGCGGTAGGCTTCAATGCCCCTGGCCGTGACGGCATAGGTGCGCTTGCGGCCCTCGACGCTCGTTTCGCAGATGTATTTTTCCTTTCGAACTTCGCAAGAATCGTGTAGAGCGTGGCCGGGCCAAGCTGTACGCGGCCTTTGTGCGGCGCTCGATGAATTCGGCGGCGTCTATGCCGCACATGGGGCCGGTTTGAAGTGCCATCAGGACGTAGAACATTGATTCCGTCAGAAGCTCCATGGACTTTTTGGGCATGGGCGGCGGCCTCCCTTCAATATCGTTTTATGATATCAATATACGATATTATAAGCGGCGGCACTATTTTTGTCAATAGGGCAATGCACGCCGCCGTGCTGAGGAATGTATGCTGCCGCGTCCGCTCCGAACGGAGGCAGGGGGAAGGAAAAAAGGAGGCGCCGGACGGCGCCCTCCTTGGGCTATAAAGCTTCGCAATATTTCGCAGTCTGCGGCGGAAGCTGTGCACTCAGCGCTGATTTGCGCTGTCGATGGCGAGCACCACGGCCAGCGCCAGCAGCTCGTCGCGCGGCTCCGGAATGTCCAGCGTGTAGCAGTCGCCCCACGTCAGCCACTCCTTCTCGATGGAGAGTGCGCGGCGCTCTCCGTCCCATGCAGTGAACTCGTGGGCAAGGAACTCGCCCTCGATATGCCAGTCCGGGCCTTCCACGGTGTATTCCTGCACGAAAAGCGTGAAATGCTGGACGACCTGCGCACATTCCTGCCCGCCGATGGTCACGGTAAAGCGGGGGCGGAACGTCAGCACCTCCTGATGGATGCTGGCCGCCTCCCGGCCGGAGGAGGTCATAGACGCGCAGTATCTTTCCCCAGGTGAGCAGCTCCTGCTCTACGAACCAGCGGTCATGCCCGTCCTCGTCCCAGACGTTGAAGCGGTCGCCGATGGTAAAGACGTGCTGACGCATATAGAGCTTCATTCCGCGCTCCTCCAGCTTCCGTCAAAGATCTGCGCAATGGGCGAATCGGAGCCGACGACCAGCGTCTTGTTCTTGCCGGTCAGTGAGCTGCGCGCCATGTCGAGCGCACGGACGAATTCGTAGAAGTCGGCCTTCTCCTGCGTGTCATAGGCGGCGCTCAGGATACGCATATATTCCGCCTCGCCCTCGGCCTTGAGCTTTTTCTGCCTGCGCCTTGGCGGCGGAGATCGTGATATCGACCGACTTGTCGGCATCGTTGCGGATCTCCTTGGCCTGCGCGGCGCCCCTCCGCCGCGTAGGAGGCGGCGATGTTTTCACGCTCGGAGATCATGCGCTCATAGACTGCGGACTTGTTTTCGTCCGGCAGGTCGATCTGCTTGGTCTCGATGGCGAGGACGTAAATGCCGAAGCTCTCAAAATTGCTGGTCTTGCGGAGATTTTCCATGATCGCGCTGGCAAGCTCGCCGTCGCGCCCGGAAATGACCGCCTCCTGCTTCATGGAGCTGATGACGGTTTTTCAGGCTGTTGTAGACGGCCTGATCGAGGCGGGACTCCGCCGTGGCGACGCTGCCGGACAGCGTCTGGATGAATTTGAGCGGGGTCGTCGATCCGCCAGAGCACGAAGCTGTCGGCGACCATGGATTTCTTGTCGGAGGTAATGACGTCGCTGACGGCCAGATCGTAGAGCATCTCCGTTTTGGGGAGCGTGCTGGCAGACTGGACGAACGGCGTTTTGAGCGAAAGACCCGGCTGATCGATGATGCGGACGACCGCGCCGAACTGACGGATGATGGTGTATTCATTTGCCTGCGTCACGACAAGGCTGCCCCTGCCAGTACGATGATCAGCAGCACGGCGCAGACGACGGGGATCAAAATTTTCGGGTTTTACCATTTCCGCTGCCCTCCTGTCCAAGCGTTGCATACGGCTCCAGCGGGATGGAGGTCTGCACGCCCGTCGCGTCGTCCACGATATAGAGCTTCATATCCGGCAAGATCTCCTCCATCGCCTCATAGAACAGCCGCTGGCTTTGTGATAAGGGGATATTTCTGATATTCGTTGAAAGCTCCTCGAAACGCGCCGCCTGACCGTTGGCCTCGGCGATCTTGCTTCCTTGTAGGCCTCCGCCTGCTGCAGAATTTCGTCGGCGTCGGCGCTGGCGGCGGGCGCCTGTTGGCGTACTTTGGCATTGTTGATGGCAGCCGCGCCCTGCTTTGGCCGTCTCCACGGCCTTGAACGCCTGCTGACCTCCGAGCGTGGGCGGCTCTGGCGTCCTGAATGGCGATGTTCATCGAGCACAAGACCGATATCCTCCTGCTCGAGACGGGTCTACGATCTTGTGCTTGATGACCGCCTGAATTTCGCTCTTGCCGGTGGTGATGACGCTGTCGACGTTGTAGAGGCCGATCGTGTCGCGGATATAGCTCTGGCAGAGCATCTTCAGGATGCCGACCGGGTCGTTGAATTGTAGAGATATTTGACCGGGTCGGTGACGCGGTATTCCACATAGAAATCTACGTTGACGAAATTGTAGTCGTAGGTGATCATCATCAGCGACTCGAATCCACGGATTCGTTGCTGCCGGTGCGGTAGCCGAGCGGGAAGCTCTGCACGCTCTTGCTGACCTTATACACCCGCCGCGGAACGGGGATTCTGAACTGCAGGCCGGAGGCCGAAAACGGTGGTCGGTTTGCCGAGTAGACACGCGTATTGATCCTCCTTCAGGGTATAGAAGGAATCAAACGCGGCGGCCAGCAGAAAATAGCCAGTGGGATCAGCCAAGAGCGGCTTTTCAACCGCCCAGGAACGTCTGCCGCCAGGCAGCCCAGCCCGGAATACTCGAAATTTTGGCCACGTAATTATTATGGTTTAACGCCGTCGTCCATAATAGGCTCCTTTCCTCCGGAGTCTGTCCGTATGCTTTTTAGACAGGCGCCGCGCAAGAAAGTTCTGCCCTCCGCGAAAAACACCAAGACAGTAAAGGTAACCAAAGCCAGACTGAAAGTGAGATCGGCGAGTTGCGGCGGCGTTCATGCCCGATCGCACCAATATCAAGATCCGTTTACGGCCGCTGCTCGACACAGTCATGAAATTTTTCTCCAGCTTCCGGCAGTCGCTTTCGATCCGCACGGAGGACGATAAGGAGCTTTATCCCATCGGCGTCGAGGGCAAGAAGGGCACGCTGGGCTGCCCCTACGCCAACCGCGACTACCGCGCCGTCAACCCCGCCTACGGCACAATGGAGGACTTTGAAGCGCTGGTGCGCGAGATCCACGCACGCGGCATGAAATGCATGATCGACGTGGTCTACAACCACACCTCGCCCGACTCTGTTCTCTACCGCGAGCATCCGGAATACTTCTACCGCGGGCCCGACGGCAAGCCGGGCAATAAGCTTGGTGACTGGGCCGACGTCATCGACCTGGACTACTCCAACCGCGGGCTTTGGCAATATCTGACGGATACGCTCGTAATGTGGGCCAGTCTGGTGGACGGCTTCCGCTGCGATGTGGCGTCTTTCGTCCCCGTGGAATTCTGGCTGCAGGCCCGCGCGGCGGTTTCCGCCGTAAACCCGGACTGCGTATGGCTCGCCGAAACGGTCCACCGCAGCTATGGCTGTCTCGCGCGGCGGCACGGCGTCTATTCCGCATCGGACGGCGAGGTGTTTCGTGCCTTCGATCTGGAATACGAGTACGACGTGGGCGTATTCTCGCTGCGCGCCAAAGCGGCGGATGTCACGGTCAGCGCACCGGACGGCAGCTACCGGAACATGATCGACGGAACGGCGGTCGAGGTGAAGAACGGACGGCTGCACTGCGGCGGCACGCGGTCATTTTCCAGCTGTAAAGCATTTTGACGCGTTTTCGGAAGGAACCGTTCAAGATGCTGCTGGCCGTTGTGTTCTGAGCGGGAACGGCTGACGGGTATCCGTAAAACAGAAGGCTCCTCCGTATGGATGAAACCATACGGAGGAGCTTTTTGCATACTTTCAGATTGGCCGGAGATGAAGAGAGACAGTCTTGGTAAAAGAGTTTATGATCGTTCGGGTTGCATCGGTGGATAAAAACAATGCTGCCTGAGTCTACCGAATTTGTTTCGGTATCTGTTACTGCTTCGATTGAAAACGTTGTTATAGCATTTGCTCGCTTTCTTATTCCACGATCTGCCTGCTCGGATGCTTTGATCGACGTTGAATCCAGGCTCAGCCCGCGCCAGTGCCCGGGGCTGCGCAGAGCCTCGAAGATCTTCTTCAGTAGTCCATCGTCCCGCCAGCGGCAGAAGCAGCTGTACACAGTCTGATGCGGACCGAATCTCGCCGGAGTATCCCATCCCCGGCTCGCATCTCCGTTGCCTCCTTGTCCGGAATTTTCATGTGGATTTTACAAGAATTTGCTTCGCCTGCGGCGTGCTTTCCGGTTATTATGGAAGCAAGAGGTGAAAAAGAATGACTTATGAAGAGATCCGCCAGGACAAGGCAATCCATACCTATATCGCGCAGGCCGATATTCCTGAGCGCCCTTGGCTTCACGGAGCACAGCTTTGCGCATGTGACCGCTGGTTGCAGAGAAGGCGGGCTATATCCTGCAAACGCTGGCTATCCGGAGCGGATGGTGGAGCTGACAAAGATCGCAGGCCATCTCCACGACATCGGCAATCTGGTCAACCGCGTCGATCACAGCCAGAGCGGCGCCGTCATGGCGTTCCGCATTCTCGACAACATGGGCTTCGAGCCGGAGGAGATCGCGCTCATCACGACGGCCATCGGCAATCACGACGAGGGTACCGGCGTGCCGGTCAATCCGATGGCGGCGGCGCTCATTCTGGCGGACAAGTCCGACGTCCGCCGCAGCCGCGTCCGCAACACGGACATTTCCACGTTCGATATCCATGACCGCGTGAACTACCCGTCACAAAGTCGGAGCTGAAGATCAACGAGGCGCATACGCTCATCAAGCTCAAGCTGACCGTCGATACGCATATGGCGGGCCGTCATGGACTATTTCGAGATTCATGGCGCGTATGATCCTCTGCCGGAAGGTCGTCCTCCCCGCGCGCCATGGCGTCGAGCACCTCCAGCGCGGCCTTCGCGTCGTCCACGGCGCGGTGCGTGTTCTGGGTCGACGCCGTAGGCGTCAATGGCGCTCTGGAGTTTGTGCGGATACTGGCGGCGATCCTTGTAGACCGTCATGGCGTCAAGCATTTTGACGCCCTTGAGGGCGCCGGCCAGCTCCAGCCGCGCCAGAAAAATAATACAGGAAGCACAGGTCGAATCCGTGTGTTGTAATGCCACGATCAGGGTGTTCGATGCGATGGCCGCAGTAGCAAACCTGCGCCGCCGCCGCCTCCCATTTTTCCACGCTCCTGCTGCGTCAGCATCTCCGGCGTGATGCCGGTCAGCTGCGTAATCATGGACGGGGCGTCCGGCCCTCGGACAGGCGGATGAACACGTCCATCTCCGACTCGATACCGCCGGGCGTGACGCTGGCGGCAGCCAGCTCGATGATCTCGTCCTTTTTGCAGTCAATGCCTGTCGTCTCGGTATCGAGCACGACGATGCGTTCAAATTTTTCAAACAGGGAATCCAGCATATCCTCACCTCATACAGATATTCTACAGGAAAATGCGGGAAAAAGCAAAGAACGGCACACACATGCTCCGGTAAACGCTCAACTCCGCAGAACGGAGCCGTTTACCGTATACGCGCGGGCATCGGAGATGACGGACGAAACGGCGCGCGCAGCAACGCCAGAATATCCTCGTTTGCAGTGATGCGGTCGATCATGGTAACGGCGCAGCTTTTCCGACGCCAGCAGGTCGAATGTAAAATCAAAGGATCGACGCCCTCCGGCGGAAATTTCCGCAACGGAGCGGCCGACAAAGCGGCGGTTTTCCTCCCGCGTGACGGTGGACACGTCAATGTTCTCCCAGCCGACGAGCAGCGAAAGATTTTCAAAATCCGTACCAGTTCGCATCCGCTCACGCGTAGCCGCGCGGAATTCCGGAACGCGGAGCTTCTGCGTCAGCGTGTCCAAGCCGCCCTCCTGTGCCTCGGGCGGAAGGACGTGGATCAGCTGGGTGGAGCCGGCCGTATAGGGGTAGAGGTCGCAGCTCACGTCGAGGCCATCCTCCCGCGCGCGCGGGTGAGCAGCGCCAGCATCTCCGGCATATACCTGCCCCAGTAGGCTTTCCGATGCTCTTGAGGTGGCTGATATGCACCGGCGTGCGGAGCGCCCGCGCCACAGTCAGCATTTCCTTCAGCGCTCCACGACGCCAGCGCCACTCCTGCCGCATGTGAACGGTGATGGGAACGCCGCTATCACGCAGCGGAGCCAGCGCCGCGATCAGCCCTGCGTCGTGGCAAAAAGCACTCCGGTGCGTAGCCAAGCCCGAGCGAAATGCCCAGCGCGCCGCCGGAAAGTGACTCCTCCAGCAGGCGGTGGACTCCCGCAGCGCCTCCGGCGCAAGCGGCCCCGGCGCGAAGCCGTATGCCGCCGTCCGGACGGTACCGCCTCCGACCAGCATCCCGATGTGGATGGGGAGCGGCGTTTGCCGACGGCGTCAAGATAAGCGGCCATGGTATCCGTGGCCAGCGCATCGTCCGGGAGGCCGGTGACTGCTCAAGATAGCCGTAGATCTCCGGCGGCGCGCACGAGGCGCCGGTGCGAGCGACAGACCACAGTTGCCGCTGACGATGGTCGTCAGCCCTTGTGCCAGCTCGGCCCTTCCGGAAGCCCGGACGGAACAGCGCGGCGTCAGCGTGACGGTGGATGTCGAGAAAGCCGGGCGTCAGGCAGCGGCCCTTCGCGTCGATGCGCTGTGCGGTAGTCTCGCCGTCCAGCCGCCCGAGCGCGGCAATCTTTCGTTTTTGACGCCGAGGCTGCCCGGAATGCCCGGCCTGCCGCTTCCGTCGATCAGAAGCGCGTTTTTCAATTCGATAGTCCAGCATAGCTTCGCCTCATTTCGGGAATATTCTAGCGCATCCGCGCGGACGATGCAACGCTTTCCACCCCGGCAGAGGACAGCAGAAGGCGCCGCCTCCCCGGCGGCGCCTCAGTATCTGTTGGGGCCGGAAGTCCTGCACGTTCGTGACGATGGTCGTTGCGGAGAGGCTGCCGCGGTCGAGCAGCTTATTGACGACGAACTCGTCCGCGTCCACCAGTAGATAGTGACCAGCGGATCGTCCCGTCCGGCAGGACGCGGAATGAGGGCGTCATGTTGCCGGTTGCGATGGTGTGGAGCATTGTGGCGAGGCAGATGACCGTTGTGGATTTTGACCAGCTCCGCATGGCGCTCTGGCCGCGGTAGGCGTCGCCGATGACCTCGGGCAGCGGCCCGTCGTCGCGGATGGAGCCGGTCAGGACGGAACGGCACGTTGTTCTTTACGACGCTGTAGATGATGCCGTTGTCGATGTCATAGTCCTCGATGAACTGCGGGATAGAGCCGCTGCAGCCTCCTTGTTGATAACATCCAGATGGTGGTAGTGGCCGTTGGGCTGGGACTTCTGCGTATAGATATCCTGACCGGCGCGGTGTGCAGCAGCGCGCCCCTTCCAAAAGTCGTGCGTGGCAAGGGCATTGCCGGCCATGAGGCCGTGCGCGTAGCCGTTTTCGACCAGCGCCTGCATGGCTCTTCTGGCGTCCTCGTCAAAGGCAAAGGCCGGTATGACCAGGATATTGCCGTGCTCCTTCTCATAGCGCAAAACTCGATCAGCCGGTCATAGTCGCTTGGCATAGGAGGTCTCGCGGCTGCGCCCTGACGGGAGAACGAACGGCCACTCCAGCATCTCGCCCGCTCCTCGAAGCCGTGGCAGTGCATGTAAATAACATCCTCTGGTTTTCCGTCCGCCCAGGATCACGCGGGTCGCCCCTTTGAGGTTGCGGTTCTCGACCGCGCAGCGTACCGTCCTCCCAGGACGACGCTGGAATCCATCCGGCTCTCCTCGCCGAACGCCACTGGCCGTTCAGCAGAAATACTCCGGGTACATCGGCGTGCTGTAGGTAGCCTCCGGCGCAACGCCGTCCAGCTCGGCAGCTTGGCCCATTTCGCATCCGGTGCATTGCGGAATTTTCCGCCTCGTCGAAAACCACGCTGTGACGGGAGCGGAACACCTCATCGGTGACCTCCCGGATGTCCACGCCCTTGGCCTGCCATTCCTTCGCCATTTTCGTTTCAAAATCGTGGAAGGAGGGGAGACAGTGGAGATACAGCACGTCGGGATTCTCCGTGGCCTTCAGGGTGTCCATCGTCACCCGGAAGGGGGACAGCAGCCCTACCCGCTCCGGGATCTGGGCTTCCTCACCCATGGAAGCCCACACATCACCATAGATCACGTCAGCGCCCTTTAAGTCCTCCGCGTGGTCGGTGATCTCGATAAGGCCGCCGTTTTTCCGGGCCTCGGCAAAGGTGGACTGCACCACCTCCTGATCCATCTGCTTGGCCAGCTCCTCCGGTCCCATGGCTACAAAGTGCATTCCCAGCTTGGCGGCGCCCATCATCCACGCATAGCACATGTTGTTCCGCACATCGCCGGGGAACACCACCTTGATCTTGTTTAAAGGCTTTTTGTAGTGCTCCTCAATGGTCATCAGATCCGCTAAGATCTGGGTGGGATGGTCGGCGTCCGTCAGGCCGTTCCACACCGGCACACCGGACCACTTGGCAAGATCCTCCACCACGGACTGCTCGTAGCCCCGGTACTCGATGCCGTCAAAGAACCGGCCCAGCACCTTGGCGCTGTCCTCCAGAGATTCCTTTTTGCCCATCTGGGAAGAACCGGCGTCCAGATAGGTGACATGGGCGCCCTCCTGGGTGGCCGCTACCTCAAAGGAACAGCGGGTGCGGGTGGAGGTCTTTTCAAACAGCAGGACGATGCCGGTCAGCTCGTAGATCGAAAGCATTTCCAGAATGCCGGGATGGACGGCAAACTTGTCCTGATCCACCTGCGTGAACACATTGTAGCATCCAGATGCATGAACGCGCGTGTGCGCGGGATCTTCAAAAGCAAGGACGGTATCGATCGTCGCGGCCTCGTCGGCAAAATGCGCTCCGCCGGAACGCTCGACGACCCGGCTGGGTGCGCTGACCGACAGCCAGAACAGTCAGGCTGGAGATTCAGGATATCGCCGCCCTCGATGCTGAAATGCTCCTCGGGAGTAGTAGAGCGGCACCTGACCGGCAAAATCGGGGTGGTAGGTCAGGACGCATATTTCCCGTAAAGCGTTTCGCGGCTGCGCGGCGGAAATACATATGGTTGAGGCTCACGCCGCGGCCGATACACGCGAAGGGGTCGCGCGTAAAATAGAGGTTCGATCGGCGGCATCCAAAAAGCGCGCCTTCGTCCCCGACATGCTTGAGAGCCGTCCGCTCCCGGCGGGAAGATCTCCTGATAGGTCATGCCCTCCATCGTCCGCTGCACCAGCAGCTTCGGATCGCGGATGGCGGTCAGATATTTTCCAGCGCCGCGCAGTGGCCCCTGGCGCTGCCTCCGGCGTGCTCGATCACGTCATGGATGAACGGCTCGCGCAGCTCGGCCGCTGCCGCAGCACATCCGCCGTCAGATCCTCCAGATAGACGACCTCCCGCGCCGCAGCCGCGCAGGATCTCAAAGCAGTCATGCTCCTGCTGTGCGCCGTAGAGATGGGAATATCGTCAGCGCAAGCAACTGCTCCATGGTATTAGGGGCTGAGATGCTCCAGGCTCCCGTCCGGGTCGCCGCACCTTTCAGCGAGCCGATTTCCGCTTGTTACACAGACGGGCATAGGCGATCCTCCTTGCTGCTTCCTGAGTGTATCTGAAAACTCCAGACGCCCCAGAGAATGGGTTTTTTGTACCGCGCGCCGCGCTATTTTGAAACGGTAAGTGTTCCTGAAAAACAGCCTGCTCTGCACAGGCGCTTCTCACTGCTCGGTCACTTTCCGGTTTTCAGATACGCCCTTATTATGTTCAGTATAGCCTAGTTTTTCCGGAATTTCAATCCAATTTCTAGGGCGAAAATTACGGCCTCACATGTTTTATGCATGTATATACGCCGTCTCCGCCTCCGGCGGTATACCCCAGATACGGCCCTCCGGAGCGCCGCCGCCTGCATTTCTTTTTCATCGCTAAATGAAAAAAATATTTTCCGCCCGCGTTTTCTTCCTCAAAGCCGCCCATCGGGCAGGTTTTCAGCAGCCAGCGCCGCGGGCAAGACGCAAAAAGCGAGACTGCCGAGCAGTCTCCTCCTGTTCGCGCGGTGGCTTCACTCCGTGAAGGTATACCGGATCAGGATGCCCTTTCCGTCGCCGGTCGTGATGACCGTATCGCCGGAAGATTTCTGCCGCTGTCCAGCACCGGATACCGTCCGTTCTCCTTCACCCAGCGCTCCGGGCTTTCCGTCTCAATCTCCTGAAATTCCTTTTTTGGCGTGCGCTTCTCCGCCGCAGGGGTTGATCGTCTCGATCAGAACTTCGTATTCGTTCATAAAGCCGCTCCTTTCAGACTCTTTGCCCTTGGTGTACCACAAACGGCCGCGCGCCGATGCATCTTTCGCGCAAAGCCGCGCGCTGTTTTTGAGGCTTGGGCTGGTACAAGTACAAAAAAAGTAATATAAACTTCCAAGCAAGAGGAGCAGTTTTGTTCCAGCTACTCTCAAAAATATAACTTTAGATACTTGAAATACCGCGCGGGCCAGCTAGCCTTGCAGCCGCCATTTCATGGACGATTGTCATGGATGGCGTCGAATGGCCGCTTGCTGCGCAGGCGGCCAGCTCGAACTTGCCCCTGCGTGGCGCCGAACTCACCAATCCACTCTCCACTTGAGGTTGTCCTTCGTCGTCGCCTTCATGTTGGGCTCCAGCGTCGAGCCGAGCATCTCGGCGAACTTCGCTGCGTGCTCTGCCTCTTCATAGGCTGCCTTTTCCCAATACAGGCCGATTTCCGGATAGCCCTCGCGGTGGGCGATGCGGGCCATGCACAGGTACATGCCGACTTCGCTGCATTCGCCAAGTTGGCCTTGAGCTGCTCAAGGAACGCCTTGTCCTCGTCGGAGATGTCGGGTTGTCGCGGACGGTGGTCCTGCCATAGACGCCGAACTCATGCTCCACCAGCTTCAGCTCACCCTTGACCTATAAACATGTTGGCCGGGCATGACAGACCGGGCATGGGCCCGGAGCCGCTTCGCCCTCGTAGACATAACCGCAAACCTTGCAAACAAATTTTCATAAGAATACCTCCATCATTTTGTTTCACTGTTTCATTTATTATTTGCTGTTTTTGCAATTTGAACAAATTCCGTAATAAGCTGAGCTGATACGCCGTGATCTCGCCGCCGGTCGCCTGCTCGGCAGAGCGGACAATTCCTCGAAGCGCATCCTGCGGCACATCATACACGCCGCTGCACGCGGTGCAGACAAAGTGCGCATGGGGCGCGGTGTTGCCGTCGAAGCGCTCCAGCCCGCGACCGTTCCCCACCGAGACGATCTCGCCGTCCTGCTTGAACATGGCGAGGTTGCGACTAGACCGTGCCGAGGCTCAGATCCGGGATCTCCGGCTTGAGCTGCGATAGACCCATTCCGCCGTCGGATGACAGGTCGTACCGCGGACGCAGGATAAGATCGCGTCGCGCTTCCGGCTGTGTTTTCTGACAGGCATCATAGGCATCGCTCCAAAACAAGAATAATTATCATTACAGTTATTATTATACACATCTTTTCCGATTTGTAAAGAGGTTTTTGAAAAAAATTTTATCGGACTAACTTTAGGGTGTATCTGAAAAGCTGGCGAAGTGACCGGCAAAGGAATTCTTGCGCTGAGCAGGACATTTTTCGCAGGAATCCTGACGTATTTCAAGGGAAAATGCCGCAGCACGGTGCGAAAAAGGGCTCTCCGGGTGCGTTGGGGAGTTGGAAGAATACACCCTAGCTCAGCCCGTCGATCAGCTCCGCCAGTCCCTCGGCAAAGTGCCGTCCGGCGCGGATGGCTCGCGCAGCGTGTTCCAGGTCGAGCCGAACTCCGCCAGCAGCGACCCGGGCGTCTCGTGCTGGTTGAAGCGCTCCTGCGCAGGTCGAGATTCCGGCAGAGGCCGGGACAGCGCCGGTTCAGGACCGCCTGAAGCCAGCGCGCATTCGCCAGATTTTCTTCCCAGTCCGGGCGCGTCAGCCCGCCTTCGTCCGTGCCGACGACCAGCATGAGTGCGCGCAGCGCTCCCCATCGACCTGCGCCAAAGCCGACCTGCTCGCCGTCTGCATCCGCCGCCGCGTCGCGGTGGACGTCGAGCACCATCCGATGGACGGATATTCCGCGAGGTAGCGCTCGATGGTCGCCTCCATCCGCGCGTAAGCGCCATTGTAGGTCGGATAGTCATTGAGCGCCGTGTCGTGCAGCGTCTCAATGCCGTAATACAGAGCGACGCCGCTCCTGACGCGGATGACCGGCGTCGCGTTTTCCGGTGCGCAGCGGGTCGGACTCGTCGTATTCCCAGCCTGCCTCCTGCGTATACGCCTCGGACGAGCGTATGGACGATCAGAACCTTCGGCCCTGCCCGAAAAAAATCAGCGCGGACGGGCGGTCAGGCGCCTGCTTTGTCCACGGAATAGGTGCGGCCCCCGCGATCGTGGCGTCCGCCCGCCTCCGGCGAAAATGTGAGCGCTTCCGCCTCCAGTCTCGTCCATCTGCCTGTCCGCCGGTCCCCGGCGGCTTTGCTCCGACGGATCCGCCTGAGGGCGTTCCCATCCGTGGATTTTCCGGGCCAGACGTCAGCCGCAGCGGGCGCGGCAGGGCGCGTCCGGACTCCATGCGCCGCCGGACGCTTTCCGCCATCCGCGCATCCGCGCCAGTCGCGCAGATCAGCCGCAGCAGCATCGAAAAACGCCAGCAGGAGAAGGCAAAACCTCAGCTTTCGTTCGTTCATATGAGTATCCCTCCTGCTCTATCCTATGCGGAAGCGGCGGAATAGACATGCGGAATGGCCCGATCCGGCAGCAAAAGTTTTTCCGCGTCCGGCGACTTTTCAAAGTTTCTTGATTGAATTTGCCCGCGATTCGTATATAATAACTTTCAACTTTTTAGTTAAGCGGGAATGCGGCGTGTCACAGGTCGTATCCGTGATCTCCGGCAAAGAGGCGGAACAAAGGCAAAACCTGTGTGCGCCGGGGATTTTCTCCCTGTCTCGCGGCGGAGGGCGCGCAGGTTTTCTGCATCGACGCGGACGTCGGCCTGCGCAATCTTGATCTCTCGCTCGGCGGCATGAGCCTCCGATCCTGCTGTTTACCGCCGTGATGCGCGGCGGCCTCTGGACAGCGCTGCGGCGCATCCGGAGATCCCAATCTGTAGGCTGACCGCCCCGTCACCGAGACCGCCGAGGAGGCTGGATGCGGCGCAGTTCTCCGCCATACTGGACGCTGCGCGGGAGCGCGCTTCGACTGGGTGCATCGACGCGCCTGCGGGCGTGGGCGCTGGCTTTGAGCTGGCGATAAGCTCCGCCGATCAGGCGATCGTGGTCGCCGGGAGCGACCCGGCCTCTCTGCGGGATGCGGCGCGCGCCACGGACGTGCTCTTGCAGCAGGCGCTCCATTCCGGCGCGGGCTCGTCGTCAACCGCGTCAGCGCCGCGCTCTACCGCCGGATGCACGCCACCATCGACGACGTGATGGACGGCGTCGGCCTGCCGCTGCTCGGCATTGTCCCGGAGGACAGCAGCGTCACGCTTGCCGCCGCTGCCGGGACTGCGCTCGCGCTTTACACCGGAAAGGGCGCTGCGCGGGCCTGCCTCAACATTGTCGCGCCGTCTCTGCGGCCGGAAAATGCCGCTTCTGAGATTCTGAATCTCACGGTTTTGCAGTTTTCTGAAAATTAGGAAGGAGCTGAAATTCTCACTATGAATATCACCCTTATGGCTCATGATAAAAAGAAGGAGCTTATGGTGCAGTTCTGCACCGCGTATAAGAGCATCCTTGCCAAGCACAGCCTTTCCGCGACGGCGGCGACGGGCCGTCTGGTCTCCGAGCGACCGGACTGCCGGTCTCGCAGTTTGTCCAAAAATCAGGGCGGACACCAGCAGGTGGACGCGCGCATCGCTTACAACGAGATCGATCTCGTGATCATGTTCTCTGACCCCAACGACAACGACCCGTGGGAGGACCAGCGCATCATGCGCACGCTGCATCTGTGCGATACCTACAACGTCCCCTGCGCCACCAATCTGGCTTCGGCGGAAATGCTGATTCTCGGATTGCAGCGCGGCGACCTTGACTGGCGTATGATGATGCGCACGAAAAGACCATTCGCTGAGAAGCTGAAAAATGAATATGCCGTGACGCGGAAGCAGTAACGCCGCGCGCCGCTCAGAGAGGGAGCCGTTTGCTGAAAGGCTCCTGCGGTGCAGAGCGTGAAGGACATCCGCCGAGCAAGCGTATAAGGCACGCTTCGCGCCGAAATCGCCGGGCTCCGCCCCGTCAGCGCGGACAAAGGGAGGGCGCAGCCCTCTGAACCTGGGTGGCACCACGAAGTATCCGCGATACTCTCGTCCCTCGGCCTTCTGCTGGCAGGGATGGGAGTATTTTTTCGCACCTGACGGTGCGGGTTTTCATTTCTGTTTTCCCACATTGGAAACGGCCCTCGGCGGCGTGTTTCGTATGCACCGGCGGCGCGATGCGATATACAGCGCCGTCACCGGCGCTCCGCGGCTCGTCCTCGCAAGCTCCATATTCTTCGTTCCGCCGCAAGCGGCAGAACTCATGCATTCCGCTGCTCGTCCTCTCCAAATTGCAACCGCTGCACTGGGTTGCAATTTGGTTCCAGCCCCTCTTGCGGGAAAAGATATGGAAGAAAAGGCCGCTGGAACGATTTTATTGCGCTGTCGCGCAAAAACAGATACAGATCTACCGCTTCCAGAAGGGCGACAGCGACCTGGCGCTCCGCTTTTGACCTGACCGTGCCGCTGGCAAAGTACGTCGCCCTGCACTACAACGAGCTCGCCTTCCCCTTCCGCCGCTTCCAGATCGGCAAGGTCTACCGCGGCGAGCGCGCCCAGCGAGGCAGATTCCGCGAGTTTTATCAGGCGGACATCGACATCATCGGCGACGGCAAGCTCTCGATTGTCAACGAGGCCGAAATTCCGTCGATCATCTACCGGACCTTCCGGACCATGGGGCTCAAGCGCTTCCAGATTCGCGTCAACAACCGCAAGCTCCTCAACGGCTTCTATGCGCTGCTCGGTCTGAGCGGAAAGGCGGGCGACATCATGCGAACCGTCGACAAGCTCGACAAGATCGGACCGAAAAGGTTCGGTGAGATCCTCTCGATCGACGACTGCGGTCTGACACGCGAGCTGGCGGACGAGATTCTGAAGTTTATCGCCATCCGCGGCACGAACGACGAGGTCCTTTCCAGTCTGCACGGCTACTGCGGCAGAAACGAAACGTTCGATCAGGGTCTCAGGAGCTGGAGACGGTCACAAAGTACCTTGCCGCTTTCGGTGTGCCGGAGGAGAATTTTGCGGTCGATCTGACGATTGCAAGCGGCCTCGATTACTACACTGGTACGGTCTATGAGACGACGCTTCTGGACCATCCGGAGATCGGCTCGGTCTGCTCCGGCGGCCGGTATGATAACCTCGCCGGGTATTATACCGACCGGCAGCTGCCGGGCGTCGGCATTTCGATCGGTTTGACGCGGCTTTTCTATGTGCTGTCCGAGCAGAATATGCTGAAGCGAAACTTGGAACACCGCCCCTGCGGACGTGCTGGTGCTGCCGATGACAGACGACCTGACCCCTGCCATCGAGCTTGCCACCGAGCTTCGCGCGCAGGGCATCCGCACCCAGCTCTACACCGAGGCCAAGAAGTTTAAGGCAAAAATTCAGTACGCCGACAAGCTCGCCATTCCGTATGTCATCTTCCTCGGAGAAGACGAGATTGTCGCCGGCACGCTTTCGGTCAAGGACCTCAAGGCGGGCGAGCAGGTGAGCGTCTCGCGCGAAAACGCCATCAACATCATCCTCGATGGAATCGCCCGGTCCCATCAGGGAACGATTTTGAAGTAACAATCATCCAGTATACAACCATTCTGATACGAAAGAAGGATACCATTATGATGCAGTCCAGAACTCATACCTGCGGCGAGCTGCGCCTTGCCGACTGCGGCAAAACCGTCACGCTCTGCGGCTGGATGGAAAACGTGCGCGTCGTGGGCAACAACTTTGCTTTCGTCGTCCTGCGCGATTTCTACGGCACGACGCAGATTGTCGTCGAGACCGAGGACATGATGAACATCGTCAAGTCCATCAACAAGGAGTCGACCATCTCCGTGACCGGCACCGTGCGCGAGCGCGCCAGCAAAAACCCCAAGCAGGCGACCGGTGATGTGGAGGTCGTGCCGGAGAAGATTGACATTCTCGGCAAGTGCATCCACAACGAGCTGCCGTTTGAAATCAACCGCAGCCGCGACGCAGACGAGACCCAGCGCCTCAAATACCGCTACCTGGACCTCAGAAATCCCGCGGTCAAGCAGAACATCATTCTGCGCTGCCAGGTTATCGCGGCGCTTCGCAAGGCGATGATGGAGCACAACTTCCTTGAGATTACTACCCCGATTCTGACGGCTTCCTCCCCCGAGGGCGCGCGCGACTATCTGGTTCCTGCCAGAAAGCACCCCGGTAAGTTCTACGCGCTGCCGCAGGCGCCGCAGCAGTTCAAGCAGCTGCTCATGACCTCCGGCTTCGACCGCTATTTCCAGATCGCGCCCTGCTTCCGTGATGAAGACGCGCGCGGCGACCGCAGCCCCGGCGAGTTCTATCAGCTCGATATGGAAATGGCCTTTGCCACGCAGGATGACGTGTTCGCGATTCTCGAGGACGTACTGCCCCCGATTTTTGCGCAGTTCGGCAAGTACAACATCGCATCTTCCGCACCCTTCCGCCGCATCGGCTATGTCGACGCGCTCGAGACCTACGGCTCGGATAAGCCCGGATCTTCGTATCGACCTGACGGCGAAGAACATCAGCGACCTGTTCGCAGAGTCCGAGTTTGAGGCATTTAAAGGGCAAGACAGTCAAGGCGATTCCCGTTTCCGACTGCCACTTGACGCGCAAGCAGATTGAAAAGCTCCTGACCGACTGCGAGGTGCAGGCGGGCGTCAAGGGCTACTGGTTCAAGACGGACGAAAACGGCGAGCTGGCCGGCGGCGTTGCAAAATTCGTGCAGGGCTGCAAGGACGAGTTGACTGCGCGGCTGGGGCTTCAGCCCAATACGCTGGTGCTGGTCGCCGCGGGCGAGTCGGCAACGAAGCTTGTCGGCGTCATGATCAAGATCTTCGGCGCGAACGTGCCGGGACATATGGACAAAGAGCGCTACGAGTTCTGCTGGATTGTCGACTTCCCGATGTATGAGATCGGCGACGAATCGGGCGAGCTGGAATTCTGCCACAACCCGTTCTCGATGCCCGCAGGCGGTCTGGAGGTGCTTCTGAAGGCAGAGCGCGGCGAAATTGATCCGCTGACCATCACTGCCGACCAATATGACCTCGTCTGCAACGGCGTGGAGCTGTCGTCTGGCGCGGTCCGGAACCACGACCCGAGATCATGATCAAGGCCTTCGAGCTCGTTCGCCTCGGTGAAGCGGACGTCAAGAAGAAGTTCCCCGCCATGTACAACGCCTTCACCTACGGCGCGCCGCCTCATGCCGGCATTGCCCCGGGCGTGGACCGCATGGCGAGGACGCCAGCTGCGGGTGCACCGCCGGCACGCAGCCGGTTTGCCCCCAACACCCAAAGCAGCACGACCGCCAACAGAACCAGCGCCAGCAGGCCGATCTCCTGGGGAAACAGACAGGATATCACCGATGAGATAGCGGTTGAATTTTGTAAAACTCCGCCCGCCGAGCGTGACGATAAAATGCCGAGCGCGACCGCCGTGGAGCAGAACACGCCGATGATCGTGTCCGCCGACTGGCTCGTCCGGCTGCGCACGAAGGAAAACAACAGCGCGAACAAACCGACAGCCCGACCGCAAAATAGATCG
>VOFG01002320.1_pt1 | contig 22115 bp, 27 predicted proteins | sample 5384171 | NCBI WGS metagenome assembly VOFG01 (sample SAMN12384726, study PRJNA508395) | human gut metagenome | isolation source: healthy gut F | host: Homo sapiens | reverse complement strand
TCAGCACCTGTGCACGGATGGAGACGTCCAGTGCGGAGATGGGCTCATCAGCCACGATGAACTCCGGCTCCATGACCAGCGCGCGGGCAATGCCGATACGCTGGCGCTGGCCGCCCGAGAACTCGTGGGGGAAACGGGAAGCAAACTCCGGCAGCAGGCCGACCTCATGCAGGGCGTTCATCACCTTTTCATGCAGGTCTTCCTGATCCTTGTAGAGATGATGGTTCAGCAGGCCCTCAGCAATGATATACTCGACCTTGGCGCGCTCGTTCAGCGAAGCCATGGGGTCCTGGAAGATCATCTGGATCTTACGGATGACCTCCTTATCCAGTTCCTTGGAGATCTTGCCGTTGATCTTCTGGCCCTTGAAGAAGATGTCGCCGCCGGAGGTGGGGTTGATGCGGCAGATGGCACGGCCAATGGTGGTCTTGCCGGAGCCGGACTCGCCGACCAGCGAGAAGGTCTCGCCCTTATAGATGTCAAAGTTGACATGATCGACAGCAACAAATTTCTTCTTACCGGAGCCAAAGGTGATCTGAAGGTCTTTCAGCTCAATCAGCTTTTCGCGTTCAGCCATTTAAGTTGGCGCCTCCCATCTTTCCCATTTTCTCACGCAGGTTCTGGATGGAGTGCGGCCGCTCGATCTTGGGAGCGCGCGGGTCCAGATACCAGGTCTTTGCGGCGTGGGTCTCGGACACCTGGAAGAACGGAGGCTCTTGCACAAAGTCGATTGCCAGCGCATGCTTGTTGCGGGGCGCAAATGCGTCACCCTTGATCTCATTGAACAGGTTCGGGGGAGTACCATCCACGCTGGGCAGGGCCTCATCCTTGGTGCCCAGCTGCGGCAGCAGCCCTGCAGCAGAGCCCAGGTGTAGGGGTGCCATGCGTCGTAGAAGATCTCCTCCACCGTGCCGTATTCCACGATCTGGCCGGCGTACATGACGGCCACGCGGTCTGCCACGTTTGCCACAACGCCCAGGTCATGGGTGATGTAGATAACGGACATGCCCAGCTCCTTCTGCAGGTCACGGATGAGCTGCAGGATCTGTGCCTGAATGGTCACGTCCAGAGCGGTGGTGGGCTCGTCGCAGATGAGGATCTGCGGACGGCAGGCGGCAGCGATGGCGATGACGACACGCTGACGCATACCGCCGGAGAACTCGTGCGGATACTGCTCGTACCGGCGCTCGGGGTCGGGGATGCCGACCTTTGCCAGCATCTCGATGGCAGCCTTCTTGGCGGCCTCACCCTTCAGGCCCTGGTGATGCTCAATGCTCTCTTGGATCTGCTTGCCGATCTTCTTCAGCGGGTTCAGGCTGGTCATAGGGTCCTGCATGACCATGGCGATCTTCTTGCCGCGGACACCCAGCCAATCCTTCTCGGTGAACTTGGTCATATCGCGGCCTTCAAACATGATGGAGCCGCCGGTGATCTTACCGTTGGCATCCAGCATACCCACAAAGTTCTTGGTGAATACGGACTTGCCCGAGCCGGACTCGCCCACAATGGCAAGGGTCTCGCCTTCGTACAGGTCCAGCGAGCACTTGCGGATGGCGTTCAGCTTGCGACCGCGCAGGCTGAAAGTGATCTCCACGTCTTTGGCAGAGATAATCGGTTGTCTATCCATTTTTGTCTCTCTCCATCTGTTAAACGTGGTTGCGCGGATCAGCCGCATCCGACAAAGCGTTGCCCATGATATAGAAAGAAATGGAAATGATGGACACGATGGATGCAGGGAAAACCAGCAGGTACGGATAATCCAGGAAGAAGCCGCGCACCTTGCTCAGGATCAGGCCCAGAGAAGGCGTGTCGATGCCCAGGCCCAGGCCCAGGTAGGACAGCGTGGATTCCAGATTGATGGTGCCCGGGATGGACAGTGCCATACGCAGGATGATAACGGAGACCAGATACGGCAGGATGTTCTTGGTCAGCACGCGCCACAGCGGGGTGCCCAGGCAGCGGGACGCGAGGTTGTACTCGCGGTCACGGAACATGAACACCATGTTGCGGACACGGCGTGCCATAGAAAGCCAGTTGATGGCGATCATGGAGATGGCCATGATCCAGAAGCTCTGGCCCACCATCAGGGCGATCAGGGTCATATAGATGGTATAGGGCACGTTGTCGATCAGGTTGTACAGCTCCGTGAAGAAGCGGTCCAGACTGCGCACATAGCCCCAGATCAGGCCGAAGATCACGCCCACGATGCTCTCGCCCACGGCGACCACCAGAGCCAGACGGATGGAAACCTGGGTGGCATACCACACCTGGCACCAGTAGTCACGGCCCAGGTTGTCGGTACCGAACCAGTACTCACTGTTGGGCCTGATGAAAGCCTTGCTGGAATCAGAGATCAGGCTGGTGTAGTGATACTTGCCGATGCTCAGCGCGACGAAGGAGAACACCGTCAGCGCCAGGAACAGGATCAGGCAGAAGACAGCAACCTTCTGCTTGAGGAAGTTCTGGACGACAGAACCCCAGTAGCAATAGTTGGAGTAGCCGATGCGCTCAGCTTCTTCCGGGGAATAATCCACAAAGTAGAACAGTTCTTCCTGCTTCTTGCCCTCAAAATCAGATGCCTTAGCCATCAGCGTGCGGCCTCCTTTCCGGTCAGAGTAATGCGCGGGTCAACCACCATCATCAGCACATCGCCCAGGAAAACACCCACGATGCCCAGCACAGCGTAGAGGATGACCAGCGTCTGCACAACGTTCAGGTCATAGCGCTGGATGGCGTCGGTCAGCAGGGGGCCCATGCCGGGCACCGAGAAGAACCGCTCCATCAGCAGCGAGCCGCCGACCGTGAGCAGGATGGACTGGGGATATACTGCACCATGGGAACCATGGCGTTGCGCAGAACATGCTTGAACATGATCTCGCTGGAGCTCAGGCCCTTGACACGGGCCAGCTTGATATAATCGCGGGTCAGCTCGTCCACCATGTAGCGGCGGGTCCACAGGGCATAGCCTGCAATGGATGCCAGCGAAAGGCAGGTGATGGGCAGCACGCTGGAAGCACTCACATTGCGGGTGGAATACAGCGTGGGGAATCCCAGGTACTTGGAACCAAAGACCAGCACAAGAGAATACGACACCAGCGACGGGACCGCGTTGACGAACACGGTGTAGGCCGTGCCGATCCAGTATACCTTGTCCTTGAATGCCGCCTGCAGGATGCCCATCAGCACACCGACCACCAGAGAGATGGCGGACGCCGTGAGGCCCAGACGCATGGAGACACCGAACTTTTTACCAATGACCTTGACCACGGTGGCACCGTTCTGGATGCGGCGGGAAGTGCCGAAGTCCAGATGCAGCAGGTTGTTATAGAACTTGACCAGCTGGGTGGGGATGGGATCAGTCAGGCCAGCTGCTTCCAGAGCGGCGGTCTTCTGCTGATCGGTAAACTTCATGAGCTGTTCCTCAGTGAAGTAGTAGTCCGTCGGCAGGCAGCGCATCATCAGGAAAACGCTGTTGCGATCAGAAAGAATCGTGACAAGCGACTGCGCCAGCCGCTTAACCGTGTATTTTAACATGTTATCGAACCCTTAACTTTTATTTCTACCCTTTCGTCTGGGAAACGGGGAACTTAAGCCTTGGTAGCCGCGTCGAATGCAGCGGCGAACGCCTCGTACTGCTCGGTGGTGTAAGCCGTCGCCCTGGCTGGTCTCCCAGTTCACAGCCTTGTAGTTGCAGGGACCATACATTGCGTTGATCTTGCTGTACTCGTTGGCGTGGGTCAGGTCCAGAGCACCTCGACAGGCAGGGGCATGCCAGAACGTTGTTCAGCATGGAAGGCCTCAGCCTTTGCAAAGGCAGCGTAGCGGGCGTCGGTGTCGGTCACGATGGCCTTTGCCTGTTGACCAGATCGGTGAACTCCTGATAACGGCCACCAGCAGGTCTTTCTGGTAATCCGGGGTCGGCCTCGACGATCTGCGATCCAGGAGGTGGTCTGAGCGTAGTAAGCGTTGTCGTCGCTCAGCATCTCCTGACCAAGGAAGTTGACGGGATCGCCGAAGTCGGCGCCCCAGCCGTTCTGAGGATGGAGTGCAGCTGACGTTACGGACTTCCTGGGTGATGGAAGAAACGTAGGTCTTGATGTCCAGCACGATGAAGTCATCGCCGAAGCTGTCGGTGAAGCACTGCTTCAGCACGGTTGCGGTATCCAGAGCGGATTGTGGAACCGCTCTTGATGTAGTGGTAGCAGTGGACGGGGAACGTGACGCCGATGGCGCTCAGCTCGTCCATGGCCTGCTTCTTCAGGTCAGAGATGTCGCCGTTGTTGGCACGCAGGCGGATCATGGTCTTGCCGTCGTAAGCCTCGCTGTCCAGGCCCATCTCCTTGGCCACCAGAGTGGTGTACTCCTCACCCTTGGTGTTGTAGCAGACGCCGGGCATGGTGTAGAAGTCGTTCTCGCACTTCAGGGGTTGATCTTGTTGGTGCGGGCGTAGTAGTTCACCAGGTTCAGGCCCTTGTAGAAGCACTGACGGAAAGCGGTAATTGGCCACAGCCTTGTTCCAGTTCTCATCCAGGGGTGCCGTTCTCATCCTTCGCTGGAAGTTCAGGTGCATCTGGAAGCTGAACTTGGTGGGGCGCTTCTCGCACAGGTATGCGTTGTGAGCGTTGTTGGGTCGCTGGTGATGGTGGTCAGGTTGGACTCGTCAGGTCGATGTTGTCCAGCTTCGCCGGACTCATACAGCTGCAGGCCGATGGACAGGTCGCTGATCATCTTGACGGTGTGGTGCTCAAAGCGGGTGCACTCGTTGGCAGCATAGTAGTTGGGGTTGGGGATGAAGCTCTTGGTGTTGCCCTGATGAACTCCTCCATCAGGTACGGACCATTGTACCACATGGTGGTGTAATCGCAGGCACGGAAGCCCTCAACGCCCAGCTCCTTGATCAGATCCTCAGAGGCGGGGTAGAAGCTGTTGTAGGCAACCACGGTGTCAAAGTAGGGGCAGGGGCTGGGGCAGGTGAACACCAGCGTGTAATCATCCGGAGCCTCACGCCGACACCGGCAGCCAGCATATCCTCGTAGGTCATGTCGGCAGCAGCGTCGCCCATGTCCTGGTCAGGTCGATAGTAATCGGCAGCGCCCACCACAGTCTCGGAGGGCATGGAGGTGTTGAAAGGCCTCGTTCTTGAAAGCGTTCAGGACCACTCCAGGCCCACCAGGAAGTCCTTGCTGGTCAGGTGGCTCTTCACCTCGCCGTTGACGTCGCACCCAGTCCACATCGTCGCGCAGGTGGAACGTCCAGACGGTGGAGTCGTCGTTGTGCTCCCAGCTCTTGGCGATGGCGGGCGCAACCTTGCCGTAGCAGTCAAAGCTCAGCAGACCGTCCCACATGTTGGTGGTGACGTTCAGATCGGAGGCGGACTGGCTGTACAGGAAGTTCCAGGTCTCCAGCTCACGGTTGGCGGTCTCCCAGGAGAAACGTAATCGGTGATGGCGTCCAGTGGTGCAGCCGGAGCACCGGAAGCGGCGCCGGATGCAGCGGTGCTGCTGGAGCTGCCGCCGCCGCAGGCGGCCAGGATGCTTGCGGCACCCACGACGCCGGACGCCTTCAGAAAGCTGCGGCGGCTGATGGAATGAGGACTCAAAGTTCATGTTCATTGTGTTATCCTCCCAATAATTTTTCTGTGCTACGGCACATGGTGCAGGGTCAGGCACCAGGTGATATCGTAGACGGTGGGGAAGATCAGGTTCTCGTCCAGGAAGTAAGCCTCGGCCTTGGCAAATGCGGCGTAGCGCGCGTCAGTGTCGTCAACGATGGCACGGCCCTCGTTCACCAGATCGGTGAACTTCTCGTAGGCGGCAACCAGCTCGGTCTGGTAGCTGGCGGGGCCATTGTTCACAATGCCTGCGATGTTGGTCATGTTGCAGCTGTAGTAAGCATTGTCGTCGTGAACGATGATCTGGGTCAGGAAGTTGATGGGATCGCCGAAGTCAGCGCCCCAGCCCATGTGGACAAAGCTCTGCAGCTTGGGCGCCACGACTTCCTTCATGGTGGAGGACACGAAGGTGTTGACATCCAGCACGATGAAGTCATCGCCGAAGCTGTCGGTGAAGCACTGCTTCAGCACGGTTGCGCTGTCCAGAGCGGAGGTGGAGCCGGCCAGAATGTAGTAGGAGCAGTGAACAGGGAAGGTGACACCAATGGCGCTCAGCTCTTCCATGGCCTGCTTCTTCAGCTCGGTGATGTCACCGTTGTTGGCGCGCAGGCGCTTCATGGTCTTGCCATCGTAAGCCTCGCCGTCCAGACCCATCTCCTTGGCCCCCAGGTTGGTGTAGTCGGTGCCGTCAGAGGTGTAGCACAGGCCCTTCATGGTGAAGAAATCGTTCTCGCACTTCAGGGGATTGATGGGGTTGTAACGGGCGAAGAACTTGTTCAGCACCATGCCCTTGGAGAAGCACTGACGGAAGGCCTTGTTGGCAATGGCCTTGTTCCAGTTCTCATCGGGGGTGCCATCGGTGTTCTTCTTGTCGTAGTTGAAGATGAAGCAGTAGCTGAACTTCTTGGCACGCTTCTGCACAGCTGCTGATTATACTCGTTGGAAGGATCGGACTGAATGGTGGTGATGTTGCTCTCGCCCAGGTCCACCTCGTCCAGTTCGCGGCTCTGATACAGCTGCAAGCTGATGGAACCGTCACTGATCATGGTGACAGTGAAGCGCTCAAAGCGGCTGACGTTGGCAGCATCGTAGTAGTTGGGGTTGGGGATGTAGCTCTTGGTGTTGCCCTGGATGTACTCCTCCACCACATAGGGTCCGTTGTACCACATGGTGGTGTTGTCGCAGCTCCGGAAGCCATCGACACCCAGCTCCTCGATCAGAGCAGGGGCCACGGGGTAGAAGCTGTTGTAGGCGGCAACGGTATCAAAGTAGGGGCAGGCGCTGGGGCAGGTGAACACCAGAGTGTAATCATCCGGAGCCTCAATGCCCACACCGGCAGCCAGCATGTCCTCGTAAGTCATGTCAGCGGCAGCGTCACCGGCTTCTTTGGTCAGCTCGTAGTACTCGTAAGCACCCACAATGGTATCGTTGGGCATGGAGGTGTTGTTGGCCTCGTTCTTGATGGCGTTCATCACCCATTCAAAACCAACCAGGAAGTCCTTGCTGGTCAGGTGAGCCTTCACCTCACCGTTGCAATCCACCCAGTCCACGTCGTCCCGCAGGTGGAAGGTCCAGACAGTGGCATCCTCATTGTGCTCCCAGCTGGAAGCGATGGCGGGCACCACCTTGCCGTAGCGGTCAAAGCTCAGCAGACCGTCCCACAGGTTGGTGACCACATTGGCATCCTCAGCCTTCTGGGTGTACAGCATGTTCCAGCTTTCCAGCTCACGGTTGCCGCTCTGAAAGGAGATGAATTCCTTCAGGGGTAGCGCCGGTGGAGTTGGGGGCAGCAGCGCCGCTGGCGGCAGCACCATTGCCGGTGTTGTTGGACTTTTCGCCGCAGGCTGCCAGCAGGCTGGCGGCACCCACAGCACCTGCACCCTTCAGGAAGGTGCGGCGATCAAAATTGAAGCTCATTGGATGATCCTCCCAGATCTTGCGCGGACAGAGCCGCGCGTTTTTCCTTTTCCTAAACGCAGTGAGGCTGTCTGCCTTTCCAAAAAGTGCACAGGAAAGACAAAAGTCGCACCACGGTATATTGTAGCACTTTACTGAAAAGAAGTCAATCCGCCACAGCATAGAATTAGAAACAAAACGGTGACAAACACTTTTATGGGAAAAGAATGTGGAAAAAATTACTATAAAATGGAAAGAACTGTATATCTGTGAAGAACAGGTAAAAGAGAGAAACTGTTCGCGATGTGCGCACAAAACAGCTATCTTTTTTCACAAAAACATGATACAATAAAATGTATCCGTATCAATAAGGAGCGCACCATGAAGAAACTGACCTCGATGTACAAACGCTACATGTTCCACCCCATTTTATATAAGACCGTGACCCGCACCTCCATTGTGGCCGTGCTGATGCTGCTGTGGCAGCGCTATGTCAGTGATGGCACGTTTACCATCTGGGAGGCCCCGGGCTTTCTGTGCGGCGTGGTGCTGCTCATCTGGGCCTGGGTGGACTACCTGCGGCTGGATGGCGTGACCATCCACCATCTGCTGGAGGAATTCAAGGGGATGGGCAAGCGGCAGAAAAAGATCCACTCCACCCGCTCCATCATCGACTATGCGGATGAGAAGATCGTCTCCTTTGAGGAGCTGGAACCCGAGGAGCGCACCTATTGCAGCCTGCTCTCCAATCTGGTGCTGGGCCTGCCGCTGGTCGCTGCTGCGCTGATCGCCAGCGCACTGTAAGGGGGCCGCGGCATGGAACAAGAGCACAAGCAGCTGGTCATCGGCATTCTGGCCCATGTGGACAGCGGCAAGACCACCCTTTCCGAGGCCCTGCTCTACGGCACCGGCACCATCCGCAAGCTGGGCCGGGTGGACCATAAGGATGCCTTTCTGGACACCGACGCGCTGGAAAAGGCGCGCGGCATTACCATTTTCTCCAAGCAGGCCCTCTTCACGGCGGGCAATACCGATTTTACCCTGCTGGACACCCCGGGCCATGTGGATTTTTCCACGGAGACCGAGCGGACACTGCAGGTGCTGGATTATGCGGTGCTGGTCATCAGCGGCACCGACGGCGTGCAGAGCCATACCGAGACGCTCTGGCGGCTGCTGCGGCGGTACCGCATCCCCACTTTTATTTTTGTGAACAAGATGGATCTGCCCGGCCCGGGCAGGGAAGCGCTTCTGACCCAGCTGAACCGCCGCCTGGGCGAAGGCTTTGTGGACTTTGGCGCAGAGCAGGCCGACCGGGACGAGGCGCTGGCTCTCTGCGATGAGCGGCTGATGGAGGCAATGCTGGACCGGGGAAGCCTGACCGATACCGATCTCATCCCCGCCATTGCCCGGCGGCATGTGTTTCCCTGCTGGTTTGGCTCAGCCCTGAAGCTGCAGGGGGTGGACGCGCTGGTGGAGGGCCTTGACCGCTATACCCGCCCGGCCCCCGCGCTGGAAGCCTTCGGGGCCAAGGTGTTCAAGGTGAGCCAGGATGAGCAGGGAAACCGCCTGACCTGGCTGCGGGTGACCGGCGGCGCGCTCAAGGTGAAAGCCCAGCTCACCGGAGAGGTCGACGGGGAGCCATGGGCCGAAAAGGCCAACCAGCTGCGGCTCTACTCCGGCGCAAAGTTTACGCTGGCGGAGTGCATCGGCCCCGGCCAGGTGTGCGCCGTTACCGGCCTGACCAAAGCCCGCCCGGGCGAGGGTCTGGGGGCGGAACGGGACAGCGACCTGCCGATGCTGGAGCCGGTTCTGAGCTATCAGGTGCTGCTGCCCGAGGGCGCGGATGTGCACGCCGCGTTGGGAAAGCTCCATCGGCTGGAAGAAGAGGAGCCCCAGCTCCATGTGGTCTGGAACGAGACCCTGGGCGAGATCCATGTCCAGTTGATGGGCGAGATCCAGCTGGAGGTGCTGAAAAGCCTGCTGGCCGATCGGTACGGGCTGGAGGTCAGCTTCGGACCCGGCGGCATCCTGTATAAGGAGACCATCACCGAAGCCATGGAGGGTGTGGGCCACTACGAGCCCCTGCGCCATTATGCGGAAGTCCACCTCAAGCTGGAGCCGCTGCCCCGGGGCAGCGGAATGCAGTTTGCCGCCGACTGCCGGGAAGAGGTGCTGGACAAGAACTGGCAGCGGCTGGTGCTGACGCACCTTGAGGAAAAGCAGCATCTGGGCGTGCTCATCGGGGCACCCCTGACCGATGTGAAGATCACCCTCATTGCGGGCCGCGCCCACCTCAAGCACACCGAGGGCGGCGACTTCCGGCAGGCGACCTACCGCGCCGTGCGGCAGGGGCTGATGATGGCTCACCGCATCGGCAAAACGCAGCTGCTGGAGCCGTGGTATGCCTTCCGGCTGGAGCTGCCCTCTGACAACGTGGGCCGCGCCATGAACGATATCCAGAACATGGGCGGAAGTTTTGACCCGCCCGAGACCGGAGCCGACGGGGATACACCCTGCTCACCGGCACCGCACCGGCCTCCACCATGCGCAGCTACCCCATGGAGGTGGTGGGCTACACCCGGGGCCGGGGGCGGCTGAGCCTGACGCTGGACGGCTACCGCCCCTGCCAGAATGCAGCAGAGGTCATCGAGGCCGCGGGCTATGAGCCGGAACACGACCTCGACAACCCGGCGGATTCGGTGTTCTGCGCCCACGGGGCCGGATTTGTGGTGCCCTGGGAGCAGGTGCGCAGCCACATGCATGTAGACAGCGGCTGGGGCAAGACTGCAAAGACCGAGGAAACGGTGCAGGCCCGTCCCCGCCGGATGGCCGCCTACCGCGCTACCCTGGAAGAGGATGCTGAGCTGCTGAAGATCTTTGAACAGACCTATGGGCCCATCAAGCGGGACCCGCTGGCGGCGTTCCGCCCCACCCAGAAGCGGGAACGCCCCGATTTCAACGCCGAGCAGTGGGAGATCCAGCCCGAATACCTGCTGGTGGACGGCTACAACATCATCTTTGCATGGGACGAGCTGAACGCACTCTCCAAAGAGAGCCTGGAAGCGGCCCGCCACAGGCTGATGGATATCCTCTGCAACTATCAGGGCTTTAAGAAGTGCGTGCTCATCCTTGTGTTTGATGCCTACCGTGTGCCGGGCAGCCCCGGCAGCATAGAGCAGTACCACAATATCCATGTGGTCTACACCCGGGAAGCCGAGACCGCCGATATGTTCATCGAGCGTGTCACCCATGAGATCGGCAAGGGCCGCCGCGTCCGCGTGGCCACCTCCGATGGCATGGAACAGGTCATCATCCTGGGCCATGGTGCCCTCCGTGTCTCTGCCCGCATGTTCCATGAAGAGGTGCAGGAGGCAGAGAAGGAAATCCGGAGGTATTTGCAGGGAACGGATTAAACCTCTCCGTCATCCCTGCGGGATGCCACCGTCCGGGTGCGGCTCCCAGCGTCCGCTTCGTGCAAAATTTTGCACTTGCGTCCTGCTGGCCGCTGCCCCAACAACCTCCCCTGTTTCCGCCACTGGCGGCGGTCGTCGTTGCTGCCCTAATAGGGGAGGCCTTGGCAAAGAGGGTGAGCTTTACGAAATGCCAAGGGCCCCCCTATTAGCGGGGGCTGTCACGCAAAGCGTGACTGGGGGTTAAACCACAGTAGGAAAGGAGCCGCCTATGTTCGAAACAACTTCTGATTTTGTTTGGCAAAAGATCCAGCCCCGCCCCCGACGCACATAAAGGGGACCTTTGGCTCCGTGCTGGCAGTGGCGGGCAGTGCGTCCTACCGGGGCGCGGCGGCGCTGGCCGTGGAAGGTGCCCTGCGCACAGGGGCCGGCATCGTTACGCTGGCAAGTGTGGAGCCGGTGCTGGCGGCGGTGGCCGCCCGCCTGCCCGAGTGCTGTCTCTGCCCCTGCGAAGCGGGGGCCGAGGGCGGCATCTCGCCCCAGAATATCGACCGCATCCGGCGGCAGAAGGCCTCTGTCCTGCTGGCGGGCCCCGGGCTGGGCTATACGGCCCAGAGCGCGGCCCGTGCTGCCGAGACCCGGGCGCTGGTAAAAACGCTCCTGCCCGGCTTTTCCGGCAGTGCAGTGCTGGATGCGGACGGCCTGAACGCCGCCGCTGACCTGCTCCAAACGGAAAAAATGCTTCATCCTCAAGGAGAACTGATTTTAACGCCCCACCCCGGCGAGATGGCCCGGCTGACCGGACACTCTACGGCAGAGATCAACGCGGACCGGGAAGGCACGGCGCTGCGCTATGCGAAAGCATGGAATGCTGTGGTGGTGCTGAAGGGGGCACATACCGTCATTGCAGGGCCGGATGGCCGCTGTGCGGTCAATCCCACCGGCAACCCGGGGCTTTCCCGGGGCGGCAGCGGGGATGTGCTGGCGGGCATGACCAGCGCCCTGCTGGCCTGCGGTCTGCCTGCCTTTGAGGCCGCTGCCTGTGCCGTTTATCTCCATGGTGCAGCTGCCGACCGTGCCGCTGCCCTGCACGGGGAAACCGGGATGCTCCCGCATGATCTGCTGGATGCGCTGGGGACCCTGTTTGCCGAAAACGGGCGCTGAGCAAGGGGACGATCCCATCAAGAAAGAAACGCTTCCTTTCCTCTGGATTTGTGTTATAGAGCTATCCAAAACACAACGATCTGCCGGAAAGGAAGCGTTTCTTTTATGGTTCCTGCACTGGAAAAAATCATTGCCGAGAGCGACCACATCGTCTTTTTTGGCGGCGCGGGGGTCTCCACCGAAAGCGGCATCCCTGATTTCCGCAGCGTGGACGGCCTGTACCACCAGAAGTACGATTACCCGCCCGAGGCCATTTTGAGCCACACGTTCTGGGAGGAGAACCCCGAGGAGTTCTACCGGTTCTATCGGGATAAGCTCATTGTGAAGGGGCAAAGCCCAACGCTGCCCACCTGCGGCTGGCAAAGCTGGAGCGGGAGGGCAGGCTGAAGGCCATCGTCACCCAAAACATCGACGGCCTGCATCAGGCTGCGGGGGCCAAGACCGTTTATGAGCTCCACGGCAGCACTCTGCGCAACTACTGCGTGAAGTGCGGCACGTTCTACGATGTGGACTTCATTGCCAACAGCACCGGTGTGCCCCGCTGCCCCAAGTGCGGCGGCATCATCAAGCCGGACGTGGTCCTCTACGAGGAGGGGCTGGACGAGGAAGTGCTCTCCGGGCCGTGTCTGCCATCCGCAAGGCGGATACTCTCATCATCGGCGGCACCAGTCTGGTGGTCTACCCGGCGGCGGGGCTCATCCGGTACTTCCGGGGCCGCCATCTGGTGGTCATCAACATGCACAAAGAGAATACATATATCAATCTCCCAGAAATTCAAATCAGCGCACGGCGCGATTCATCTCGTAACGAAGACGATTGGGAACAGCTTCAACCATTGATTCTTGAGAAAAAGAGGAAGTTACAGTTTTCAAATGCAGAAACAGAAGTGCGATGTGATGGGTTTGTTCCCGATATTTATATTCCTATAAGAGATTCAGTGCTGCTTGTTGAAATTGCGGTTACACATTATGTGGATATAGAAAAATACAATCGAATTAAACGGGCAAAAGTGCCGACGATTGAAATTGATATTTCAGACTTCTTGAAAAATACAGAAAGCTTTTCAGAAGATGAGTTGCGAAAAGAGCTGATTGATTCAGTTGAACATAAGAGGTGGATTTATCACCGAAGAGAACAGGAAGGAATTCAGAAACTTTGTGAACGAAATAGAAAGCGGGAGATTGAGTATCAAGCCCAATGTAAGCGGGAGCGAGAACGAGAGGAACAACGAGAAAAGTGGACTGGTAGCCCAGTGTGGAAAGCGCGTCCTGCAGGATCATCACATAGCAGCCCCGGCTCCCCCGCCGCAGGGTGGGGTAGCCCGCTGTGGTGCCGCTGCAGGCCGGAGTGCCGTAGCGGCGGTCAAAGTGCACCCATGTGGGGGTCTGGCTCAGGGGCTCCACATAGCCCCAGGCTCCGGTGGACCGGGCGGCCTTATAGATGGCTGTGCGCTGGCTCTGGGTCAGGGCTCTGGCCCACATCAAAGGCCACGCCGGCGTAATGCTGGCTGCGGGTGCCGTGACCGCCCTCCCAGATGCGGCGGAAGGCATACCCCACCGGGATGCCCTTGCCGTACTTGCGGCGGGTCAGGTTCCAGGCCTCCATGGCGGCGATGGTCGTCCAGAGCACCGGGCTCCCCGATTTGCCCCGGAACTCCCGCAGTGTCAGGGTGCGCTCGGTGCTGTAAGGCATCGGGTCGTTTTCGTTCAGGCTGTTGTAGGTGTACACCTTGTTCTCATAGGCATCGTAGATCAGCAGCCGTGCCATCCGTCATCCCTCCTCGCATTCGCAGCTCTGGGCACGGAGCGCGGCCCAGGTCTCCTCGTTCACCGTGCCCGTCACCAGCAGGTCCGCCCGCTCCTGTGCTGCCCGGACACCTTCTGTTTCCTTCGGGCCGAAGCGGAAGTTCTCGGTCACATAGTCCTCGCCGCAGATCCGCATATAGCGTCCATTGAGCCACTGTTCGATCCGCCCCACATCCGGGCCAACGCTCCCCTTTTCATGGCACGGCCCGGGTAAGCATCGGCCTGCCCGGCATCCCGGTCAGGGTTGGGGAAACGGCGGCCAGCTGCAGGCTCAGGGCCTCCACCGCCGTCCAGGTCTCTGCATCCGCGACCCCGGTCTCAGGCAGATCCAGCAGGGCCTGCGCACTGCGGGTAGAGGCTGCCGTCTCGTCGGTATACCGGTCAGACAGGGGCGTGCTTTCCACGCTGTCGAAATAGTAGGCAATCCGCTGCAAAAGGAGGTTGTAGTAGAGCACCGCGTCCCCTGTGGCCCCCACTGCCAGCGGTGTGCCCGGGTAAGGCAGGCGCTTCAGCGTGACCACCGGGCCGGACACCCGCAGGATGCTGGCTTTGTCGTAGAGAGAATTCCAGGTCGTGCGCCCTACTACACCGTCCACCGTCAGCTTCGCAAAGCGCTGGTAGGCCCGCACGGCGTTCTCGGTCGCCGCACCGAAGCTTCCGTCGATGGAAACCACGGGGATGCTGCTCTCGTAGGCACTCATCAGGTAGAGGTAGAACTGCAGCTCCCGCACTGCCGTTCCGGTGCTGCCCCGGCGCAGAATGCCCGGATACTCGCCGGGGCGCAGGCTGGCTGTGAGCAGCCGGTTGGCGATATCGTTGTAGACCTCATACAGCTTGTTCCAGGTCGTGCGGCCCACAACGCCGTCGCTGGTCAGGCCGAAGTAGCTTTGGAATCTCCGCACTGCCGCCGCCGTGCCTGCGCCGAATTTTCCGTCCACGGTCAGGGTATTCAGGCTGGGATACACCGTGCGGGCGATCTTGAGCCAGAACTGCACCAGCCGGACGTTCTGCCCGCTGCTGCCCTGCCGCAGTGCTGTGCCCGGGTAGGCGTTGGGCCTGCCGTTGTCGGACTGGATACTGCGGAACTGATTGTAGAGTTCTGTCCAGGTGGCGCGGCCCACCACACCGTCCACAGACAGGCCGTATCTTCGCTGGAAGGCCCGGACCGCACGGCGGTGCCGCTGCCATACACGACATCCACTGTCACGGAGGGGATGCTGCTCTCGTACTGGGCCAGAGTGTTCAGCCAGAACTGCAGCTGCTCCACAGCGCTGCCGGAAGAGCCGACGCGCAGGACGGTGCCGCCCCAGGTGCCGTCCGAGAGGGTGCCGGCGGCCGTTTCTCCCTCACTGGTCAGTTCTGCAAGGTCTTTCACCGAAACATAGATATAGCTGATCTTATACCAGGTCTGCCGCCCCACCACGCCGTCAGCGGTCAGGTTGAACTGCTTCTGGAATCTCTTCACGGTCTCGGTCATCCTGCTGCCAAAGATCCCGTCCACGGTCAGCAGGCCGAGAAAAGGGTAATCCTTGGTGATGCGGTTCAGCTGCCGCTGCAGGGTGAACACCGCCGTGCCTCGGTCTCCCTGCCGGAGAGGAGAGCCCGGATAGCTTCTGGGGATGGACTGGATGTTGCTGGTGCGGACGATCTCGATATCGCTGCCGTAGTAATATTTGAGGATGCTCAGGGCATTGCGTCCCTGATTTGCCAGCGTGACCGTGCCCCACTGCTTGAGCCCCGGGCAGGTAACGGACTTTCCGTCACAGTATTCGGAGTAGTAGGGATTCACGGTGCCGGTCTTGCGGATGTAGGTGTTGAAGATGTCATCCGTCAGCTTTACCATCACATCGAACACGGTGCGGCCATGGACGTAATACTGATCGTAGCTGGTGGAGTTGGTGATATTGAAGGTGTAGCCCTTGCTGCCTCGTCCATGGTGGTGGCAGACCAGGTACGCTTCTTGCGGTTGGCGAGGGCACGCTCGTACAGGTCCTTGCGCAGGGCCTCCAGCTGGGCGGGGATGGCGGTCTCCAGCTCGTCCAGAGAGACGAACGTCTTCTCACGGGTGTCGCGGCGGACCAGGACGCACTGGTTCTTCTCCAGGTCCTTGGGGCCGATCTCCAGGCGGAGAGGCACGCCTTTCATCTCCCACTGAGAGAACTTCCAGCCCGGGGCGTTGTCGCTGTCGTCCAGCTTGACGCGGGCGTACTTGCTGATCTTCTCAGCCAGCTCAGCGGCTTTCTCGCTGACGCCGGGCTTGTGGGCCGCGATAGGAACGACCACCACCTGGATGGGAGCCACAGCGGGGGCAGGATCAGGCCGTCGTCGTCGCCGTGGGTCATGATGATGGCACCCACCAGACGGGTGGAAACGCCCCAGCTGGTCTGGAACGGGTGATGCAGCTGGTTGTCGCGGCCGGTAAAGGTCACGTCGTAAGCCTTGCTGAATTTATCGCCGAAGTAATGGCTGGTGCCGCTCTGCAGGGCCTTGCCGTCTTTCATCATGGCCTCGATGGTGTAGGTGGCCTCTGCGCCTGCAAACTTCTCTTTATCGGTCTTGCGGCCCTTGACAACAGGGATGGCGAGATCCTGCTCGCAGACGTCCGCGTAGCAGTTCAGCTGCTGCTGGGTCTCTGCCTCAGCCTCGGCTGCGGTCTCATGGATGGTGTGGCCCTCCTGCCACCAGAACTCGCGGCTGCGCAGGAACGGGCGGGTGGTCTTCTCCCAGCGGACGACGCTGCACCACTGGTTGTACTTCATGGGCAGCTCACGGTAGCTGTGCAGCACCCGGGACCAGTGATCGCAGAACATGGTCTCGCTGGTGGGGCGGACGGCCAGGCGTTCTTCCAGCTTGTCAGAACCACCCATCGTGACCCACGCCACCTCCGGCGCGAAGCCGTTGACCAGTTCGCCTTCCTTTTGCAGCAGGCTCTCAGGGATCAGCACAGGCATGGCCACGTTCTCATGGCCGGTTGCCTTGAAGCGGGCATCCATGTCTTTCTGGATCAGCTCCCAGATGGCCTGGCCATAGGGGCGCAGGATGATGAAGCCCTTGACACTGGAGTACTCCACCAGCTCTGCCTTAACGCAGATGTCGGTGTACCACTGTGCAAAGTTGTCTTCCTGACTGGTGATCGCCTGTACGAGCTTTTTGTTGTCTTTTGCCATTTTAATCTTATCCTCCCAAGGCCGTGCGCCAAACGCGTTTCATTTCCCCTGCGTTCCGCACGAACCCATATATAAAGCCCCGCCCTGATTCTGCCGGATGCAGAGCCAGTGCAGCGGGGCTTCTGCCAAATTGAAACTCAGCCGTTTGCCTGGTGGCTGTCCACAAACTTCACCACATCGCCCACCGTGCGCAGGTTCTCGATGGCGTCGTCCGGCACCTCGATGCCAAACTCATCCTCCAGCGTCATCACCATATCCACGATGTCGAGGCTGTCGGCCTCAAAATCGTTCATGATGTCGCTCTCCATCGTGATTTTTGCGGGGTCGAGGTCCAGCTGCTCCGCCAGCAGTGCGCGGATCTTCTCAAACGTATCCATTTGTCGCGGTCTCCTTTTTGTGCAGTAAATTGTTGGCCCTGCACCGTCCGCCCGGGCTGGGGCGGTTTGACCATTGCGTCCCTTGGCGGGCCCGGCTGTGGAACACTGTGCAAAGCGCTCTCTTTTTTTTATCCCATGGACTGTGGATTGTCAAGCCCTGTTTTGACGTTTGGGAGCTTTTGCCGCAAGGTTTAACAGCAGAAATTGCGGGAAAGTCCGTTTTTCTGCTTGACAGAACGGCCTTTGCTTCTTATGATTATATAAGACAAACAACCTTTCAGCCTGCTTCGCGGACAGCCACTCCCCTTTCGGCACTTTCGTGCCACCTCCCCCGACCGGGGGAGTCTTTCCTGACAGGGGAGCCCTTGGCAGGCCGGTTTTGGTTGTTTTTGTCGCCTGCGGCTCTTGGGATACCGTGCCCTGCTGCCGAGGCAAACACCATGAAAACGAGGGCTTTCCATGAAATTATCCTTTACCAAAATGCAGGGCTGTGCCAACGATTACATCTATCTGGACTGCCGGGAAAGCGGCGTGCCGGAGAACATCGTCCCGCTGGCGCGGGACCTGTCCCGGCGGCATTTTTCCGTGGGAGCCGATGGCATCATCTGCATCTGTGCCCCCCTGTTACCTCCGGGGCCGATGGCCGGATGCGCATTTTTAACGCGGACGGCAGCGAGGCACAGATGTGCGGCAACGGCGTCCGCTGTGTGGCCGAGTGGCTGTACACCCACGGAGTGGCAAAGCAGCGGCTGGCCATTGATACCGGTGCCGGCTGCAAGACGGTGACCCGGATGGGAGCGCGGCTGTGGCAGGTGGAAATGGGCGAGTACACCACCATGGCCGCGGCTCTGCCTGCCGTGAACATGGGCGAGGGCCCGCTGGTGGACTGCCCGCTGGAAGTGGAGGGCAAACGCTGGCAGGTGACCTGCGTCGGCGTGGGCAACCCCACTGCGTGACCGTGGTGCCGGAGGTAGACAGCCTGAAGCTGGAAGAGATCGGCCCTGCCTTTGAAAACCACCCAAACTTCCCGGAGCGGATCAACACCGAGTTTGTGGAAGTGGTGGACGCCACCCACCTGAAAATGCGGGTGTGGGAGCGGGGCAGCGGCGAGACCTGGGCCTGCGGTACGGGTACCTGTGCCACGGTGGCGGCCTTGACCGAGCTGGGCCTCTGCCCGGCCGGGGAGAATGTGCATGTGGCACTGCGGGGCGGCGAGCTCATCATCCGGGTGCTCCCGGGCAGGAAACTGCTCATGACCGGAGCCGCTGTGACGGTATATGAGGGAATTGCAGAAGTATCAATTTGAAATGAAACCTCTCAGGCCGCACTCTGGCGCGGCCAACTATCCTCCCTCTGTCGCTGGCGCGACATCTCCCTCGGCCGGAGGGAGTCTGTCCTGACAGGGGAGCCAAAGAGAGAAACAACAAAAGCGAGGGAACAACGATGAAAATGAATCATCACTATGGGGAGCTGAAAGCCAGCTACCTCTTTGTGGACATTGCGCACAAGGTGGCTGCCTACCAGGAAGCTCACCCCGAAAAAGAGATCATCCGGATGGGCATTGGCGATGTGACCCAGCCGCTGGCCAAGTGCGTGGTGGAGGCCATGCATCAGGCAGCCGATGAGATGGGCACCAAAGAGGGCTTCCACGGTTATGGCCCGGAGCAGGGCTATCCGTTCCTCAAGCAGGCCATCCAGGGCTACTACGCCAGCCGCGGAACCAAGATCGAAGAGGATGAGATCTTCATCTCCGATGGTGCCAAGAGCGACCTGGCCAATATCCTGGGCCTGTTTGATGTGGACAACACCGTGCTGGTGCCGGACCCCGTTTACCCCACCTATGTGGACGATAACGTGACCGACGGCCGCAAGATCATCTACAGCCGCACCAGTGAGGAGAACGGCTTCCTGGGGATGCCGGACGAGAACGTCAAGGCGGATATCATCTATATCTGCAGCCCCAACAACCCCACCGGCGCTGCCTATACCCGTGAGCAGCTCAAGGAGTGGGTGGCTTACGCCAAGAAGAACAACGCCATCATCCTGTACGATGCCGCTTACGAGTGCTTCATCTCGGACGGCGCGCTGGCCCGCAGCATCTTTGAGATCGAGGGTGCCCGTGAGTGCGCCATCGAGATCTGCTCGTTCTCCAAGATCGCAGGCTTTACCGGTACCCGCTGCGGCTACACCGTGGTGCCCAAGGAGCTGGAGCGCGAGGGCATGAACATCAACAAGCTCTGGCTCCGCCGCCAGACCACCAAGTTCAATGGTGTGCCCTACCTCGTGCAGCGCGCGGCTGCCGCTGTCTTTACCGAGAGCGGCATGGCGGAAATTCAGGCCAACCTCGATTACTACCGCCGCAACGCGAAAGTCCTGGCCGACGCGCTGGACGAGTGCGGCGTGTGGTACTGCGGCGGCAAAAACAGCCCCTACATCTGGCTGCGCTGCCCCGGCAACATGAAGAGCTGGGAGTTCTTCGACTGGCTGCTCAACACCTGCGGCGTTGTGGGTACTCCGGGTGTCGGCTTTGGTGAGTGCGGCGAGGGCTATTTCCGCCTGACTGCATTCGGCGATGCCGAGAAGACCAAAGTGGCCGCCGAGCGCATCAAGAACGCCATCAAGGCCCTGTAACATCTTTCCTACACGCAAAAACTCCTCCGGCAGCTGCCGGAGGAGTTTTTATGTTTAACGGTCAAATGTCGTGGAAAGGGTCGTCTCCCACTGCTGGCCGGGGGCCAGGCAGGCGGTGGCGGCACGCTCGCTCCACTCCTGCGGGTCGGTCTCGGCCCCGGGCAGGGCGTGCCAGGGCTCAATGCAGACGTAGCGCACGGGCTTGGCGGGAGCACTCCAGATGAGAGTATAAGGGTAACCGGCGACATTGCAGACCACGCTGCGGCCGGTGTCTTTCTCATAGATGCCCAGTGTCTTGGTGCGCAGACCGGCCATGCAGAAGCTGTCGTTGGCAAACAGGTCATCCGTCAGCTGGATGGCGCTGGCATTCTTCCATTGGTAATAGCACCTGCCGCTCAACAGGCCGTTGGGGGAGGCGTCCAGAATCATGGGGCTCTCGGGCTGGTCGAACCGGAATTCGTAATCCTCCGTGGTGTGGGCGCTGTCAAACGGGACGTTGAACGCCGGGTGGTAGCCGATGCCGAACCGCAGCTCCTGAGCGGCCTCGGCGGGGTTCTGCACCGTGAGGGTATGGTGGACGGTCTTGCCCTCCAGCCGGAACGTGCTGGTCAGGACAAAATCAAAGGGGAAGCGCTCTGCTTTCATGGCGTCGTCCGCCCGCAGCTCCAGCTGGATGGTGTCGCCCTCGGCCCTGAGCAGGGTATGCTCCATATCCCGGGCAAAGCCGTGCTGGCCGCCCTTGTAGGTGGGCGCGTGGCGCTTCCAGATGGCCGGGTCAGCCTGCCAGAGCATCTCTTCACCCGCCGCGTTTTTCAGACTGACGGCCTCTGCGCCGTGGGTGTCCACCGTCAGGGTCAGAAACTCATTATGGATGGTTGCCTGCATGGTCATGCACTCCTTTTGCACAATATTTTCTGTGCCCAGTATACTCCTTTTGGCGCCAAAAGCCAAGGAGGAAAAAACGGGCGTGGAAATGCCGGAAAGAAAACAGTAAAACTTTTTGCAGAATGGGTTGCAAAATCCAGCCCGGCGTAGTATTATAACGTGGCCGAAAAGCAGAATTTTTCAAAGAACGGAGGAGAAGCTTCCCGTATGAACAGCGACAGTAGCGATCACCCGAAACCACGCTTCTCCTGCGATGTGGACATGGCAAGTGTGTCTGCCGCGTCCTGAATTGCATGTGTCCTTGATACACCGCAGGAGCCTTTGGCAAGACGCGGTGTATTTTTTGTGCCCATTTTCAGGGGCGGACAAGGAGGCAACCCATGCAGAAGAAAAAAACTATGTACAGGAAATTCTGGACATCATCCACAGCGGCCTGCCGCAGGGATCGGCAGCTGCATGACCACCAACTATATCTGCATCCGCAAGGACATGACCATCCGGCAGGCCATGAGCGAGCTGGTGAAGCAGGCGGGCGAGAACGACAATATCTCCACCCTGTATGTGGTGGATGAGAACGAGCACTTTTACGGTGCCATCGACCTGAAAGACCTCATCGTGGCCCGGGCGGACGACAGCCTGGAAAAGCTGATCGCCCGGTCTTACCCCTATGTGACCGACCACGAGAAGATCAGCGACTGCATCGACCGCATCGTGGACTACGCCGAGCGCTCGCTCCCCGTCCTGAACGACAGCGGGAAGCTGCTGGGCATCATCACCTCGGCGGATGTGGTCGAGCTGGTGGACGACGAGATGGGCGATGATTACGCAAAACTCGGCGGCTTGACCAGTGAGGAGGATCTGAACGAGGGTGTTCCAGAGTGTGAAAAAGCGCCTGCCCTGGCTGATTGCCCTGCTGTTCCTCGGGATGGTGGTGTCCTCGGTGGTGGGTGCGTTTGAATCGGTGGTGGCGGTGCTGCCCATCGTCATCTGCTTCCAGTCCATGGTGCTGGATATGGCCGGCAATGTGGGCACCCAGTCGCTGGCTGTGACCATCCGTGTGCTGGTGGACGAGAACCTGACCACTGCCAAAAACTCCAGCTGCTCTGGAAGGAAATGCGGGTGGGCCTGACCAACGGTGCACTGCTGGCCGTGCTGGCGCTGGGCTTCCT
>VOFG01002526.1_pt1 | contig 22119 bp, 29 predicted proteins | sample 5384171 | NCBI WGS metagenome assembly VOFG01 (sample SAMN12384726, study PRJNA508395) | human gut metagenome | isolation source: healthy gut F | host: Homo sapiens | reverse complement strand
TGCTATCAAAAATAGATAACGGCCAGTTCACCGACACCAAAGAGGTAGACTTAAACGTACTCCTCAGGCAATACCTGGAAGACTATAAAGAAGTCTACAGCTACAAGAACATAGAAGTAAGTATAACAGAACAGGCTAATTTCCATATAACCATGAACGAATCTCTGGCTATTGCTTTACTAACAAACCTGTTAAAGAACGCGTTTGTACATAACGTAGACGAAGGACATATCCGGATTATCATAACCAAACATAGCATCACCTTCCGAAATTCCGGAGAGAAGCAACCACTGGATGAGACTCACATCTTTGAACGTTTCTATCAAGGACACAAAAAAGAAGGATCTACTGGATTAGGACTGGCAATAACCGATTCCATCTGCCGTCTGCAACAGTTGAACTTGCGATATTACTTCGAACAAGGAGAACATTGTTTCGAAATCTCCAACAAGAACTAGAAGTAAAACAATTAATAAAACATCTGCCATCCAGAGCAAGACAATGTGCTGGATGGCAGAATTAATAGGGTACTACCTAAGATTACACCTTATGACAATACCTGATTTGGACTCCGCATATATGATTATCGGGATCGGATTTCCCTTCTCATAAACATAATATATGAGATTGCAAAACAGATAACAGTCGCTGCAATCAGCCCCGTGAGACTGTGGCCAAACAACAAGCAGACTCTGTCCCAACGGCAGCGGACTCGGGAATAGCCCCTTGTACCTGTTCCATCGTAAGCGGTCCGATACTTCTGACGGAAGGCATCAGCAGCGTTGTAGTAGCTTCATTAAACAATTCACTGGGTGCCAGACGCATTAATCCAAGAATAAATTTCTGATAACTGATAATCTGATAAGGAGACGCCATCTGCGACGGACTTAATCCCTTTGCCACTAAATTGACAATCATCGTATAGAATACGCTGAAAAACAGCCAAACGGCTACGGAAGCCAGCGCAGAAGTAGCAGCCTGACGGAAACGGAGTGAGAATAAGATGGCCAGGTTCAACCAAAAGGCTACATAAAAGATACTCGTTATAAGAAAGAAAACGATTCTCCAGAATTCTTCAGCCGTAGGAGGAATGCCAATGGCAATCAATCCGAATCCCATCACCAAAAAGCCCAGTACAAACAGCATAATACCTATCACGATCAAAGCAGCCACAAACTTCGCATTAATGATACAATCACGATGAATGGGCTGAGACAGCATACGGCTCAATGTCCCCTTATTCTGCTCGAATTGACAGCATCGAATCCTAAAGCAATTCCCAACAAAGGACCTAAAAAGTTAATAAACAGCACAAAAAGGGGAGAGTCCCGTCCGAAGGCTGTAAATAACTTCAAGAAGAGGAACGAACTGTCGGATCATCCGGTTTGATAGCCGCACCGATATTAGTAAGCGCCGTGTATAGCGATCCCATACAAGTAAAGTGCTATGATACCGATCAGAATAAGAAAACGCCGCTTTTGACATGATCGGATATTTCCTTATGTACGATAACCCAAAAGGATGATTGACTTTACTCATGCCCTTCGCCTCCTTCCTCAAAATAATGGTTATAAATATCAGACAATTCCTGTTTCTTTTCTTTCAGGCTCTGCCATATCAATCAGAGCAAGTATTTTGCCGTTACTGAACAATCCTACTCTTTCACATACTTTCTGTGCCTGGTCCAGATGGTGGGAAGAAAACAAAACCGTCAGCCCTTCCTCTTTGCTCAGCCAGCGAATCAGTTCAATAAACTCCTGAACACCCGCAGGGTCAATTCCCCGAAGTCGGCTCATCTAGAATAATGATTTCGGGATTCTTAATAAGCACATCGGCCAGACCAAGACGTTGTCTCATACCGCGGGAATACTTTCCGGTTTTCTTTTTCAGCTGATCTTCAAGCCCTACGCGCTTCATCAGCTCCAGTGCTTTTACTTTCGCCTCCTTGTCAGGGATACCGTTCAGCCGTGCCGTATACATCAGATTTTCCAGACCTGTCATGTCATCATAGAATCCCACATCTTCGGGCAGATAGCCGATTTTCCTTTTCACTTCAATAGGATGAGTGGTAGAATTAATTCCACAAATCTCGACAATTCCCGATGTGGGCTCCGTTAATCCCATCATCATCAAAATAGTAGTTGACTTTCCGGCACCGTTCGGACCCAGCAAACCGAAGATTTCTCCTTTCCGGATACTCAGGCGAATATGATCTACAGCAGTAAATTTACCGTATTGTTTGGTTAATTCGGTAAGTACGATCACTTGTTCGCCCATAATTTACCTCCTTCCATATTTACGGAACAGATAGTAGACAACACCGATAGTAGCCAGAATAATCAGAACACCTACCCATCCCCAAATCATCGGAGGTCTTTACGGCAATTCTGAATTGCGCATCTGCATTCACTTCCGGAGTTTTGGCCATCATCGTAGTTACATAATCACCCGGAAGCGCTTTCTTAGATGCTTTCAAGATGGCTACAACAGTAGCCGTTTCTCCGGCTTTCAGCATTTCTATCTTTGACGGTTCGAAAGCTACATCCCAGTCAACCGGCTTGTTGGCAGACAGTTGGATATCTTTCAATAAAGAAGAACCTGTATTTTAATTTCCAGTTCGATTCGTTTGGTATCACCGGCAGTCACGTCAGAACTTAATAATCCTCTCGGGGTGGTCAGTTCCATCTGATAAGAACCGGTGACAACTACTTCCAGTTCCAGTTCAGCCGAAGTATTGCCTGTAGCGGCACGTACGGGAATTTTATAACTGCCAGCCACATTGGCAGGAGGAGTGATGTCTATACTTACATTCTGGCTGCTGTTGGCTTCTACTTGTGCGGAAGTTGCCTGCTTATAATTAGGTTTGAAAATAACATTCCAGCCTCTGGGTGCTTTAGCCATCAACGCATACAGTTGCTGATCGGCAGTCTGATTCTTTAGTGTGGCATTAAAGGTGAAAGTTGATTTGGAATTTCCCTGCATATTGGGCTGGTCGGTGGTAAACTCCGTCTGATAAGTACCTTGTTGTGCCACAACGACATTCAGAGGGAGTTGCGCTTCTCCGGCAGACACTACAAAATGATAGCTGCCTCTGCTTACTTTTAAAGGAACATCTACCTTTAGATTAAAAGTTTTTCTTTTCTTTAGGGAGTACGGCCAACTGACTGAGATTCCAACCACCGGATTTCATTTCATGTTTCCAGCGCTTGATAGGCCACTGACGGAAAGATTGGCATTCACCAACTTGTCTGTGTTGTTAATCAGGTCGATGCTGTAGTCAATAGACGCCCCCGGTGAAACGGAGATTTTTGTGTAAGGTGTGTACAAGATCACGCTTTTAGGTATAGAATCGTTAGCGTGTGTGTTACTCATGGGAAGTATTCCCAGCAAAACAGTTAATAATAAAAACAATTTGTTCTCATAGTCATACGAAAGTTCTTATGGTTGATTTAATATGAATATTGTCAAATTTGTGCCTGCAAAATAAGCGATGAATTTATTAGTTGCTGTTAAAAGAAACAAAAAGAATACAATAAGAAAGATTTCCTTTGTTTTTTTCAGATTTTGCCCAAAATTCCCAAATCTTTTCAGATTCTCCTCTCATCTTTGCATTATAAATTAAATGATAACAGTAAAACCAATTAAAAAAACAATGATTATGAAAAGTTAGTATTCTTATTAGTATGCTTGTTCACTTTACAGACAGTAGCACGTGCAGATGACGATAAACCTATCCAGGTGACTCAAATGCCACAATTAGCACAACAGTTCATCAAACAGCATTTCTCTGACAGCAAAGTGGCACTGGCAAAATGGAAAGTGACTTCCTTTACAAAAGCTATGAAGTGATTTTCACGAATGGTAATAAAGTGGAATTTGACAAGAAGGGAAACTGGGAGGAAGTAGATTGCAAGCACACCTCCGTACCTGTTGCCATTATTCCTGCCGCCATTCAGAAATATGTAACAACTAATTATCCGGATGCAAAAGTGCTGAAGATAGAACGTGATAAGAAAGATTACGAAGTAAAGCTATCCAACCGTACAGAACTGAAATTTGACCTGAAGTTTAATCTGATTGATATTGATAATTAACTTTCTTAAAATCTACGACAACAATGAAACTCAGAATTTATACACTACTGATAGCATTCTGTGCAGCATGGAGCCTGCACAGGCTGCGACAACGATGACGATGAATCAATTGCTGTTCCTACCCCATTGCAAGAAGCATTCTCGACCAGGTATCCTAACGTCAAGAACGTAAAGTGGGGAAACAAAGGCAGGATATTATGTAGCGGACTTCTATGATGGATATGAGGCATCCGCATGGTTCACAACGGATGGCAACTGGCATATGACTGAAACGGATATCCCGTACACCGCATTGCCCGATCCGGTAAAGAGTGCATTCGAAGCAAGTGACTATAAGACATGGAAAAGAGACGATGTGGATAAACTCGAGCGGCAAGGCATCGAAACAGTCTACGTCATTGAGGTGGAAAACCAGAATCAGGAAGTCGATCTGTATTATTCTGTTGATGGAGTGCTGATTAAAAGCATTGCAGACACAGACGCTCATGAAAACGAGCACCTTCCGACCACTCAACTGCCCGCCGTCATGAAGACTTTCATTGATGGGAAATATGCAGGAGCAAGAATCGTGAAGTAGACGTGGAAGATGATAAAAACGACTGGGATTTCGGATTTACGGAAGTAGATATCATCCATTTCGACAGTGGCCTGAACCGCAACGTTTCCAAAGAAGTCCTGTTTGATAAAGGCAGAGAGTGGTATTCTACCTCATGGGAGGTACGGAGAAACGAACTGCCCACAGCAGTGACCAATGCCATCAGCACCGAGTATGCAGGATATCAGATGGATGATGCCGAATACTTTGAGATGGCAACAGAAACATCCTATTATCAGATTGAACTGGAAGGAAATAATTCTCCGGATATAGATATTAAAGTAACCGCAGACGGTACGATTCTCAAATAAAATAAAATAGTGACACTATCAGTTATGGTATAGTGTCACTATTTATTTTTATTCCTGTGCTCGCTTTCTCTTTAGCTCCGACTTAGCTTTATCATCGGCAATGCTGTCTGTTTGCTGCTGTTGCACCTTTTCGGCTTCTTCACGTTTCCGCTTGCTGCGCAGTTTCCATTTATTCCAGAAGAAAAGGTCACTCCATTTATTGAAATCCTTCTTATACATGATACCGACTCCCTGCGTAGTAAGGTTTGTCTTTGTGTAGTAACGGTCATTTGTTTCATTATAAGCCTTCAGACGAATATCTCCCGAGCGGTTGATCAGCCATTCAGCTTCGAAGTCGCCTATAAAGTTGGTATTCGCCATTGGATTGTCCCGATAGCCGAAATTACCATTAACCAGCAGGCGGTTGTTCAGCAACTGACCGGACAGGATACCTTCTACTTCCATATCCGTCCATCCTTTATCACCCGTGCTCAGATTGGTACCGATATTCCAGTTATTAGTCTCAAAAACCTGAGATAAGGCATTATTCAACTGACCGGACAGAGTAGAAGAGTACCGATGACATCACGTTCGAGTTCTGATTGTTCCGTGCAGCATCTTCCGTATAGAACTTACCGATACCCAGCAGATAAAGAATCTGCATATTCATCTGCTCTTCCGTACTGATATAATTGCGCACCAACGTCTGAATTTCATCTCTTTCATTCGGAAGAACCGATACCCAGGCAATGGTCGGCCGCAGTAAAATCCCACTCAGATTCATGATACAGTTTACCCGTACATTAGTCTGCTGGGCAATGGAGGAAACATCCGGATTCAAGTCGTTCAGTGAAGCGGAGTTTACCGTGTATGATGCCTGAATATCCATATTCGCATCCAAAGGAGCGCCGTTGAAAGTAATCGTACTTCCATCTTTGATGATAAAATCCTTGCGAATCACTTCCTGCAAACTGAACTTATATATTCCCTGACTGATCCGGTAATTACCAAACATCTTCACATCCCCTTTATTATAAAACTCCGTGCGTATGTTTCCTGTTCCCTTCGCACTGATGTAGTCTCCGGCTATAGGGTCCATAATAATTTTCATGGTGGCATCGGGTGTAGCATCTACTAGAATATTCAAACGAATATCTGTCTGATTCTCTTCTTCGTCCGCCTGACGCTTCTGTTGCATCTGCTCAAAATAGGAATTTACCCGAATGGAATCCTGAATGTTTCGACGGGGCGTTTTATCTACAAACTTTATAAACTGGGTGCTGGCAGCCGACGCCACATTTCCGTTGATATAGGTGAATACCGTATTCCGGTTGGTCGTCATGGCGAGATTTACGTCCAGTCCCTGTATCGCATTCCCTGCAAGCAACGCATTTCCCGTAGCATATACCGTTCCAAAGAATGGCATATCCGTCGATTCCTTCGTATTCATCAAGAGCATATTATTAGCCTGTATCTCAAAACGGTAATTTATATTCTTGAAATGCTGGAAACGCAGATACCCGTTCAAGGTTCCCGAATGCCCTTCCATATCGGCAATATGCATATTATTGAATTTCAATCCGGTAGGAGCCAAATGAATCGTATCTCTAACGGCAAAGTGGGTATTCAGAATATCAAACTTCATGGAAGCATCCGTCATAACAGCCCCATCTAGATTCAATCCCTTGAACTTTCCGTAAAATGTACTTTTCCCGTTCCCCGTCCTTTTATATCCTGTGCTATTGATTTCATATAAAATTCGAGGAACTTCAAGTTCAGTTCATGGGCATCGATATTCAGATCGAGTCCGCTTTCCGGTTTCAACGGGTAGATCATACCGATGACTCGCGATGGTGACGGTGATATATCCTGAATGGAAGCATCCAGATAGATTCCTCTTTTCTCATTATCCCAGGCGCCATATACGTTCAAATCACCTAAACGGCCCTGATTGAGCGAGAAAGTTCTTGACGAAGAGGCGGGTATTCATCACAGGTTTCTTGAACACGCTGCTGGCATATGCTGTTCCCGTAGCATCTCCTTCAAAGTTTACGTCATCGGATATGTTTGCAATATCAAATACGTATCCCATATTGATGTCTTTCAAGTCCACCTTTACGGTATCCGCCGGATTGTCGGAAAGCCGCCCATTGATACGCACATAACGGTCATGGTGACTGAAATCGAAATTATTCACATCCACCTTGCCCGAGTCCACCACTACCTGCGAAGGATGTATCTGCCAAAGTGTATCATTCAAGATAACGTCTGTCTGTTTCACATCCACCATCGCTTTCAGCAAAGGCTTTTCGCCTGCTGTACGCAGGAATTGTGCAACAGCCGCCAACTTTCCGCTATAAGTCGCTATGGCATTATTTCCCCAATTCAGAGTCGTGCTGACTTTATCTTCTTTGGCCTGTGCTTCCAGAGAAAGATTCACGGCTCCATTCTTTTTCAGACTGGTCAGCCGCACCTTCGCACTGATATGGTCCGAAGGATTCTCGCACAAGATCATACCCGACTCGATAAAGTTGTTTTTTATATTGCAGGCGGGGGAAGTAGCCTTCCACACGTAGCCGCTGCAAGGCATCATTAAAATACCCTTTCAACGTAGAATGTGTATATACAGTCAACGGAACATCAAATATCGTAGATAAAATGTCCGTATTATATATATGTACATCAAACGCAAAATTATTGTTCGTCTCTATCGGTTTCTTCGGAGGCAATATCAAAGACGGCACATACCGACGCATGATATTGAAAATACTTGCCGGTAAAGTATGGTACTGGAATTTTCCCGCTATGTTTGCCGTCAGAAATTCAGAAGTCAGTTTAAGCTGATTTTCATTATCCTGCCGGGTAGCCCGTACATTCATGTTCTTCATGAAATATTCCTTGTCCGGTGCCCTGAACTCCAGACTGTCCACATTGATTTCTCCAATCATCTCGTCAATGGAACCTCCGGTAAAATTAGCTTTTTACCTTCAGAGAGAACTCCGCATCCTGGTAATCAGGTGTAAGATTTAAATCATTAGGACGGAACTTGTCGACAACGGCAAGGAAATTGAAAGTAGGAACCTTGGATGTCACATTCACATCTCCGTTCAGATAAATAGACCCATTCGGATCATCCAGCGCTATCTTTCCGTTAAATCCGCCTTTCTTGTATTCGCCGTCCAGCGTAATATTCTCATATTTATATCTGCTATATTCCACAGATGCGATCAATCCCTTCAACTCTACAGCAGGAAGCGCTGTTTTTCGATATGCCGTCCATGTACATCAAGATTAAAGGTGATTTCCCCAAATTTCTCATTATTCAATAACTTGCCCAGTTCAAACTCTTCTGTTTTGACAGCACCGGAATAAGCAAACAGCCCCTTAGCCTTATCGGAACTTAACTTTAAGTCGGTTTTACATTACCAAGCCCGGTACGAAGCTGTCCGTAAGTAACTAGATCGGTGAAGTATCCGGAAATCTCTCCACGGAAATCAATATCCCCAAACGTTCCAGAAGGGGAGGTACACCATTGTAATTGCTGCTCAGATTACGCACCAAAAACCGACACCACGATTGTTGGCGGAAAGTTCGGAAAGCTTTCCCGTACACATACGCATCCTGCGGACTCGATAGTTCCTGAAGCGATACATCCCCGATAGCCGGAACTGGCGGTCGTCGGCCGTAATCTCCAGATGAGAGCAGGTAAGCTGGTCGACCGTTCCTTTACCTGCATATCCAGCGTTATCGGTTCCTTGAAATGCGCCAATATAGGTACAAAAGGGGAAATATCTTTCAGAGTAATCTGCGAGGGTAACGTACGGAAAGAAAAAGTGGACCTTCTCCGAGAACTGATCAAAAGCCTTCAGACTGTCATACACCAAATGAATAGTATCCATCTTCAGTGAAGTTTCGGGCAGCTCAATGGCAAAATTCTCTATATTAGTCCGTTTATCATTGGCAACCAATTTCAGACTCATCTTCTTTAAAGAGAATCCGGAAGCCTTTTCATCGAAGCTCAGACGCTTGATACCAAGATTCAAAGAATCCCTGCTCATCGCCTTCAATGAAATATTGGCTATAATATTCTGAAGCTGGACATGCTTGGCATTAAACTTTCCGGGAGTCTTTTCCTCTGACAATACATGATAAGCCATCCTTCCCCGACGAATCAAAACGGAATTGATACGCAAATCCAGCGAACTTTCCTTTTTATAGTGTCCTTGGAAGCGAAAAGCATCCAATACGAACTTAAAATTCGGAGGAGAGTCGGGAGTCTCTTTATTCAGATTGATGGTAAAGCCGAATAACTGGACACTGCTAATGGAAATCTTTCCCTTAAAGAAAGGAAGGATATCAAACTTAGCCGATAAGCGGGTTACTTTTGAGCATTTCCTTGCCGCTCTGGTCGTCAAGCAGCACATCATCAATGATAATACGGTTTAATAGACCGATATTTATTTTGCCGATAGTCAGGCGTGTATTCAGCACCTCGGACAATTCCTTGGCGATAAACACACTCATTGCTCGCTGAACATTTGGAATATTCAGCAAAACAATAGTTCCGATATATACTCCCAGTACAATACCAACTACCCAGCGTACAGTCTTTTCAGCGTTCTGATAAGCGATAACTTTTATTTAGCGAACAAAAATATAAAATAGTTCGTTATGAATCGTAGTTTTATCATTACTTTTGCACCGTTTAATAGTTTAAAAACATATGAGTGCAATGATATTAGGAATTGAATCCTCCTGTGATGATACGTCGGCAGCCGTAATCAAGGATGGTTATCTGCTGTCAAATGTGGTATCAAGTCAAGCCGTACATGAAGCATACGGCGGAGTAGTACCCGAATTAGCTTCACGGGCACATCAACAAAATATCGTTCCTGTGGTACACGAAGCACTGAAACGGGCAGGGTTACCAAAGAAGAACTGAGCGCGGTAGCTTTCACACGTGGACCGGGATTGATGGGATCTTTACTTGTAGGCGTCTCTTTCGCCAAAGGATTCGCACGTTCACTCGGTATTCCTTTGATAGATGTTAATCATCTGACAGGGCATGTCTTAGCTCATTTTATTAAAGCAGAAGGAGAAGAAAATATCCAACCGAAATTCCCGTTCCTTTGCCTGTTGGTATCCGGAGGAAACTCACAGATTATATTGGTAAAAAAGCCTATAATGATATGGAAATTCTCGGTCAGACGATTGATGACGCTGCCGGAGAAGCAATCGATAAATGTTCTAAAGTGATGGGTCTCGGATATCCGGGCGGACCGATCATTGACAAACTGGCACGTCAAGGCAATCCGAAAGCGTATACTTTCAGCAAACCGCATATTCCGGGGCTGGACTACAGTTTCAGCGGACTGAAAACTTCTTTCCTATACTCCTTGCGTGACTGGATGAAAGACGATCCCGATTTCATCGAGCATCATAAAGTGGATTTGGCCGCCTCTCTGGAAGCAACTGTTGTAGACATTCTGATGGACAAACTGCGGAAAGCTGCCAAAGAATATAAAATAAAAGAAGTAGCCGTAGCCGGAGGAGTCTCTGCCAATAACGGATTGCGTAACTCTTTCCGAGAACACGCTGAAAAGTATGGCTGGAATATTTTTATTCCTAAATTCAGCTATACGACCGACAATGCAGCCATGATTGCCATTACCGGATACTTCAAGTATCTGGATAAAGACTTCTGCTCCATTGATCTTCCGGCTTATTCCCGTGTCACATTATAAAACAGTTTTTTAACGTCATCGTCACTTTATATAATAAACTATTGTCATAGAATAATTTAAGTAGTGACGATTAAAGTGACGGCAATAACAATAGTGACGGCAAACACCGAAAAAATGTCACCGACCCAATAGGCGGTGGCATAAAGAAGCCTTTGCTGAAAACAAAATGCACCTATATATAATAGGGAGACAAAGGAGGATTAATGATATAAGAAGCCTTCTGTCTTACCCTGGATTTGGTTGACTACTATAAGTATCAACTAAAATGAATAAAAGATGAAAAAGAGTGACATGACCTTTAGTCCTTATCAGCTTGAACTTCTTGGCGATTTCTATCGTTCGAATTTCTCAGTTTCTCGTTTTGCCCAAGAAAAAGGGATTGCCCGCATTACATTTTGGCGTTGGGTTCGTATCTTTGAGGATTCTAATCCTGAAATATCCGCTTATATGAAAAAGAACAAGTCTCCCAAGTCCTCGGATGAATCCTCCTCAATTACTGCCTTACGTCTTGAGAATGAGCGTTTACGTGCAGAGCAAAGATGCTAAAATGCGTGCGCACGCCTTCGATACGATGATTGATGTTGCCGAGGAGATGTTTAATCTTCCTATCCGAAAAAAAGCTGGTACCAAACAATAAAAAGGCTTTGTAAAGGGAGGCATGCCTATACGGTGGTCTCTCTTTGCAAATTGTTTGGTGTAACAAAGCAAGCCTTTTATAAGTATGTTGACCATAGTACGGATAGTTCGGCCCGTGAACGTTTTGTTCTTGAGTTTGTCAAACGTGTGCGTTCAAAGGACCCTGGTATTGGGGGATGAAACTTTGGCTGATGTACCGTAATGAGTTCGGCACCAGCCAGGCCTTTGTTGGGCGTGACTGTTTCTGTGCTATATTGTCCAAGTATAAAGGCGACAATACGCAAACGTTTTCGGGCTCCACGTACGACAGACTCCTCTCATCACTTGCCACAGTATCCTGATTTAACCAGGACATTGCTATTAGAACATCCTGATCAGGCTGTGGGTTAGTGATATCACTTACATTACCATATGGTTGCCTGACGGCAGTTATGTGTTCTGCTACCTGTCTCTGGTGACAGACGCCTATACGAAGGAGATCATTGGGTATTGCGTAGGTGATACTCTGGGAAAGCCTGTTACACAGTGGAAGGCTCTGGAAATGGCAGTCAGACGCATAGCTGCAAAGGAGATTAAGGGTTTGATCCATCACTCCGACCGAGGCGTACAATATGCCAGTGCGGATTATATTGCCATATTACGACATAACGGGATTCTTCCCAGCATGACAGAGGATGGCAATCCCAAGGACAATGCCATAGCTGAGCGTGTGAATGGCATTATAAAGAATGAATTGCTGCAAGGAATGCGCTTTAGTTCAATACAGGAAGTCAGAAAAAGCCTGTAGCAACAGCCGTTCACTTCTATAACAACGAAAGGCCTCATATGAGCTTTGGATATGCTTACCCCGGTACAGGCAGGAGAAATGCAAGGACCTATCAGGAAAAGATGGATAAGCTACAGAGAAAAGTATCTGAATGTAGCACTTGCTTAAAAATAAATATGTACATTTGCTTATGAAAAGACCAAGAATGCCCTGCTAGCGGGATAGAAAGAGGAAAAAGGGTGAGTTCCTTTCTTTTTCTTCTTTCAAAGAGAAGAGTCAACCGGTTAAAGGAATAAGAAAAAAATAAGTAAACCGGAGGCAGGAATAATAAATAATAAAGTAAACAGCTTTGCCAGGGTTAGTAATATTTCTAGTCAACACATAGCAGCTATTAGAGATAAACAAGTCAACCATTATTAGGGAAGTACATTCATTAAGAATCTTTGTTTATAGCATTCCTTCGTTCCACGTGCGTAAGCCGTCCAGTTCACATACGTGATCCATTCGGCTCACGCACATGAACCGAATGGATCACGTATATGGAACGAAAAATGAAGTAAACCTAATGACTTAACATAGCGTATATACCTTATTAATATAGGTAGCATATTCTATTAACTAACGTAGGAAAAAAGATGTTTGCTGAAGTTATTACCATTGGTGACGAGCTGCTGATAGGGCAGGTAGTCGATACAAATTCTGCCTGGATGGGGCAGGAATTAAATAAGATAGGTATCGAAGTTCTACGCATTGTTTCGATCCGTGATCGGGAAGAAGAGATCATGGAAGCAGTAGATAATGCGATGAAAAGGGTGAATATCGTTCTGGTAACCGGAGGACTCGGTCCCACAAAGACGATATCACCAAACAAACTCTCTGTAAATACTTCCATACCGAACTGATATTCAGCGAAGAAGTATTTGAGAACGTAAAGCGGGGTGCTTGCCGGGAAAATACCGATGAATGCGCTGAATAAGAGTCAGGCAATGGTTCCCAAAGATTGCACGGTCATCAACAATCCGGTAGGAAGCGCTTCTGTCAGCTGGTTTGAGAAAGACGGCAAAGTACTTGTATCTATGCCGGGTGTTCCACAGGAAATGACTGCCGTTATGACTGAGTCCGTATTGCCCAAGCTACGTGAGAAGTTTCAGACGGATGTAATCATGCACCGGACCTTTCTAGTACAACATTACCCCGAATCCATACTCGCTGAAAAAGCTGGAACCGTGGGAGACAGCCTTGCCGGAAAGCATCAAATTGGCATATCTGCCCAAACTTGGAATCATCCGCCTGCGACTAACCGGACGGGGACAGAACAAGATAGAAGTGGAAAGCGCACTGAACGACGAGCAGGCTAAGCTGGAAGCGATACTGGGCGATGATATTTTCAGCGAAGAAGATATCCCACTGGAGGTAATCGTAGGCGAACTGCTGAAAAGAAGAATTTAACCGTTTCCACCGCAGAAAGTTGCACCGGAGGAAGTATTGCGGCACGTCTGACGTCCATTGCCGGAAGTTCGGAATACTTTAATGGAGGAATAGTGGCATATTCTAACGAAGTGAAGATGAATCTGCTCCATGTTTCACCGGAAACACTGGAAGTGTATGGCGCTGTCAGTGAGCAGACTGTGATCGAAATGGTAAAAGGAGCGATGAAAGCGCTGAAAACCGACTGCGCTGTCGCAACTTCAGGAATTGCCGGTCCCGGAGGTGGAACACCGGAGAAACCGGTAGGCACTGTCTGGATCGCTGCTGGTTATAAAAATGAAATTCGTACTTACAGGCAGGAAACGAACCGCGGAAGAGCCATGAATATTGAAAGAGCGGGCAATAATGCGCTATTAATTCTTCGTGATTTGCTCAAATAAGGAAAAATTGGTGTCTGGAAGTGAATTATTTTAAGAATTACTTGTTTTATATCTATAAAAGTGCTTACTTTGCGTCCTGTTTGAAATAAGTATAGATATAAAACTATAAAAATAAGATAGAAATGTCGAAGATTTGTCAAATTACCGGAAAGAAAGCCATGATTGGCAACAATGTTTCACACTCAAAGAGAAGAACAAAAAAGAACCTTTGATTTGAACTTGTTTAACAAAAAGTTCTATTATGTAGAACAGGACTGCTGGATCAGCCTTAGCCTTTGTGCTGCTGGTTTGCGCATTATTAACAAAAAAAGGATTGGATGCTGCACTGAACGATGCAGTTGCTAAAGGGTTCTGTGATTGGAAAAGCATTAAAGTAACCGGCTAAACGTAGAGGAGAAAACTTACAATGGCAAAGAAAGCAAAAGGTAACAGAGTTCAGGTGATTCTGGAATGTACAGAACACAAAGAGAGTGGAATGCCGGGAACATCTCGCTATATCACAACTAAAAACAGAAAGAATACAACTGAAAGACTTGAGTTGAAGAAATACAACCCGATTCTGAAGAGAGTAACAGTACATAAGGAAATTAAATAATAATAGTATAACCCATGGCAAAGAAAACAGTAGCAAGTTTGCACGAAGGCTCTAAAGAAGGTCGTGCTTACACCAAGGTTATCAAAATGGTGAAATCTCCGAAAACTGGAGCTTACGTTTTGATGAACAAATGGTTGCAAACGAAAAAGTACAAGACTTTTTCAAAAATAATCAGAATAGCATAAAACGCTATAACACAAAATCCCTCATTGGCAAACAGTGAGGGATTTTTTATTGCTTCTTTTTACTTTTCCAATCCTTTGTTATATCTTTGTAGCATAATGTATTATACAAATAACTGTAGATATGGGATTTTTTAGTTTTTTTCAAAGGAAAGAAGGAAACTTTAGATAAAGGATTATCTAAAACCAAAGAGAGCGTATTCAGTAAAATCGCTCGTGCCGTGGCTGGTAAGTCGAAAGTAGACGACGAAGTATTGGATAATCTGGAAGAAGTTTTGATCACATCTGACGTGGGGTAGAGACAACTTTGAATATTATCAAACGTATCGAAAAACGGGCCGCTGCAGACAAATATGTGAATACTCAAGAGTTGAATCACATACTGCGTGATGAAATTGCTGCCCTTTTGACCGAGAATAATTCGGATGACGTAGCAGACTTTGATGTACCTATCAAGAAAAAGCCTTATGTAATTATGGTAGTGGGAGTAAACGGGGTAGGTAAAACAACAACAATCGGGAAATTAGCTTATCAATTCAAGAAAGCGGGCAAATCTGTTTATTTGGGTGCCGCCGATACATTCCGTGCAGCTGCCGTAGAGCAGTTGATGATCTGGGGTGAACGCGTAGGTGTGCCTGTTGTAAAACAGAAAATGGGGTCAGACCCTGCTTCTGTCGCTTTTGATACACTGAGTTCGGCTGTTGCCAATAATGCAGATGTAGTGATTATCGATACGGCCGGCCGCTTACACAATAAAGTAGGCTTGATGAATGAGCTTACCAAGATAAAGAACGTCATGAAGAAGGTAGTACCCAATGCACCGGATGAAGTCCTGCTGGTATTGGATGGTTCTACAGGACAAAATGCTTTCGAGCAAGCCAAGCAATTTACATTGGCTACGGAGGTGACTGCAATGGCTATCACCAAGTTGGACGGAACCGCCAAAGGCGGAGTAGTGATCGGCATCTCCGACCAGTTCAAGATTCCTGTAAAATACATTGGATTGGGTGAAGGCATGGAAGATTTGCAAGTCTTCCGCAAAAATGAATTTGTTGATTCCTGTTTGGAGAGAATGCATGAAAAAGAAAGAGAATAGATATTATTACTTTAGGTTGTTCTAAAAATTTAGTAGACTCGGAGCAGTTGATGCGTCAGCTGGAAGAAGCAGGATACAGCGTAACTCATGATACAGAAAATCCGGAAGGGGAGATAGCGGTAATCAACACCTGCGGTTTCATCGGTGACGCGAAAGAAGAGTCTATCAATATGATTCTGGAATTTGCAGAAAGAAAAGAAGAAGGCGACTTGAAGAAACTGTTTGTAATGGGCTGTCTTTCCGAGCGTTATTTACAAAGAACTGGCCATTGAAATACCACAGGTAGACAAGTTCTACGGCAAAATTCAACTGGAAAGAACTCTTGCAGGACTTGGGAAAAACGTACCATGAGGAATTGTATATTGAGCGTACTTTGACCACTCCCAAGCATTATGCTTATCTGAAGATTTCAGAAGGATGTGACCGCAAGTGCTCTTATTGTGCTATTCCCATTATTACAGGACGCCATATATCCAAGTCGATGGAAGAAATACTGGATGAAGTCCGGTATCTGGTATCGCAAGGGGTAAAGGAGTTTCAGGTGATCGCTCAGGAATTGACGTATTACGGAGTCGATCTGTATAAAAACAAATGCTGCCCGAATTGATCGAACGTATCTCGGAAATTCCGGGTGTAGAGTGGATTCGTCTGCATTATGCGTATCCGGCACATTTTCCAACGGATTTATTTCGGGTGATGCGGGAACGCGATAATGTCTGCAAATATATGGATATAGCCTTGCAGCATATCAGTGACAACATGTTGAAACTGATGCGTCGGCAAGTAAGCAAAGAAGATACGTACAAGCTGATCGAACAGTTCCGTAAAGAAGTACCGGGTATCCATCTGCGCACTACGCTGATGGTAGGACATCCCGGAGAAACGGAAGAAGACTTTGAAGAGCTGAAAAAGAATTTGTACGCAAAGGCGCGTCTCGACAGGATGGGGGCTTTCGCTTATTCTGAAGAAGAGGGTACTTATGCTGCCCAGCAATATGAAGACTCTATACCACAGGAGGTTAAACAAGCCCGACTGGACGAGCTAATGGATATCCAGCAAGGTATTTCAGCAGAATTGAGCGCTGCAAAAATTGGTCAGCAGATGAAAGTCATCATCGACCGGATCGAGGGAGATTATTATATCGGACGTACGGAATTTGATTCACCGGAGGTAGACCCAGAAGTATTGATCAGTGTTTCCAGAGAAGAACTTGAAGTCGGACAATTCTATCAGGTAGAAGTAACCGATGCGGACGATTTTGATTTATATGCAAAGATATTAAACAAGTATGAATAATAAGGAATTTACATCGGAACTGGCAGACAGACTGGGGTATACTATCAAAGACACTTCTGAACTGATAAGTTCTTTATTGTCTGACATGACACAGGAACTGGAAGACGGGAATGCGATTGCAATACAGGGCTTTGGTTCTTTTGAAGTGAAGAAAAAAGCGGAGCGCATTTCGATCAATCCGTCCACGAAGCAACGTATGCTGGTTCCTCCTAAATTGGTATTGACGTACAGACCCAGCAATACACTGAAAGACAAGTTTAAATAATATATATTTCCCATTATGAATGAAAGACTGACAATTCAAGACCTTATCGACTTATTGGCGGCTAAACATAGCATGACCAAGAAGGATGCCGAAGCATTCGTCAAAGAGTTTTTCTCTTGATAGAACAAGCCCTGGAGAATGAGAAGACTGTGAAAATCAAAGGATTGGGGACTTTCAAACTTGTGGATGTAGATAGTCGGGAAAGCGTTAATGTCAACACAGGGGAACGTTTCCAGATAAAAGGTCATACCAAAGTATCGTTTACTCCGGACACCAATCTGAGAGATACAATAAATAAGCCTTTTGCACATTTTGAAACTGTTGTATTAAATGAAGGTACAATATTGGAAGATACCCCGATAGAAGATGGAAGAATCCGATGAGGAGGAAGGTGCGGTTTCTGATACAGAGACTGAAATGATCGACTCTGAAATAGCAGGAAATGAAAATGCCGGTGGAGATATTCAGGAAGAAATACAACTGGAAGAACCTGTAATCGAAGAGCAGCCGACTGCTGAAGCAGTCTGTGGCTGAACCTGAAACTGACGCGAATGAAACCGGTCAACCTGAAACAGAACCGGAACTAATTGAACAGAAGAACCAAAGTAAGAATTGCCATTAAAATTGAACCGAAACCGGAATCTGTATCTGAAGGAAGCCCCAGGAGAAGAGCCTGTAAGATGAAACTGTTTTGGAACCTGACTTCAGTCCGGTGACAGAGGAACCTCAAGGAACAATCGGAAGAAACAATTATAGAAGAAGAAACCAGAGACTGAAACAACAGAAGAGGAGGAAGAGAAAAGGTTATTAAAGAAAATCGGCAACCTGCAGAGCCTATTATAGCCTCCTGCTGAAAAAGCAAATATAAAACCGGTCACTCTCCAAGAACAGCCGGAACATAGAACAACCGAACCGACCTTTACTGAAAAGACAGTGATAAAAAGGAAAAAAATCAGCTATTCCTTATTTAATAGCTGTTATTGTAGTCTTTTGTTATTATGCGGAGGTGTCATTCTTTTTATTTATTATCCGGATTTATTCTCATCTTCATCTGATAAGAATGTGGTTGATATACCGGAAGACCACTCAACCCGTTCAACCGGAAGCGCAGCTTTCTGATACGATTGCACATAAGGATAATGTGGTGTAAGCAGTCCAACCGCAACCTGTTGTCAAAAGGAACCGACAGCGGAACCTGTCAAAGCAGAACCTCAAACCTGCCCACACAACAACCTACAGCTGCCTATATTCTGGATTCCGCATCCTACAAGATAACCGGTACCAAGACAAAATATACAATCAAAGAAGGAGAAACTTTGACTAGGGTTTCCTTGCGTTTTTATGGTACAAAGAGCAATGTGGCCATACATTGTGAAACACAATCCCGAAGGTTATTAAGAACCCCAACAATGTACCGTATGGCACAACTATTGAAATACCGGAACTTACAAAAGAATAAAAGCAATAATCCATTCACCCGATCATACAAATCCTGTATTGATCGGGTGAAGTGTTATGGATGTACAAAAGCGTATGAAAGTACCTTAATCTAAAGATTTCGCATTGTTTTTTAATAAAAATTAGTTGCAATCGTTAATTATATGGCGTACTTTTGGGGCAAAATAAGAAGCCTTACACACAGGAAAGGCTTACATAAAATAAAAGGGATTTAAATAATAAAATATTAAGTATTTATGGCTGAATCAATTGATATCCGCGAGCTAAATGAGCGGATTGAAAGACAAAGTGCTTTCGTTACCAATCTTACGACAGGTATGGACCAAATCATTGTTGGTCAGAAACATTTGGTTGAATCACTGCTTATCGGATTGCTTTCCGACGGTCACGTCCTTTGGAAGGTGTGCCCGGTTTGGCAAAAACTTTGGCTATTAAGACACTCGCTTCCCTGATCGATGCGAAATATAGCCGTATTCAGTTTACACCGGACTTATTGCCTGCCGATGTTATCGGTACAATGGTTTACAGTCAGAAAGATGAATCTTTCAAAGTACAAAGAGGACCTATCTTTGCCAACTTCGTATTAGCGGATGAAATAAACCGTGCTCCGGCCAAAGTACAAAGTGCCTTGCTGGAAGCCATGCAGGAACGTCAGGTTACTATTGGTAAGGAAACATTCATATTGCCGGAACCTTTCTTAGTATTGGCCACTCAGAACCCGATTGAACAAGAAGGTACTTACCCGCTTCCTGAAGCACAGGTAGACCGTTTCATGCTGAAAGTAGTGATTGACTATCCGAAGCTGGAAGAAGAAAAACTGATTATCCGTCAGAATATCAATGGTGAGAAGTTCAATGTGAAACCTATTCTAAGAGCGGATGAAATTATTGAAGCACGTAAGGTTGTTCGTCAAGTGTACCTGGATGAGAAGATTGAGCGTTATATTGTAGATATCGTATTTGCAACTCGTTTCCCTGAAAAATATGACCTCAAGGAACTGAAAGATATGATCGGATTCGGAGGTTCACCTCGTGCGTCTATCAATCTGGCTTTAGCTGCTCGTACGTATGCATTCATCAAACGTCGCGGCTACGTAATTCCGGAAGATGTACGTGCTGTAGCACATGATGTTCTCCGTCATCGTATCGGATTGACATACGAAGCTGAAGCTAATAATATGACTTCGGACGAAATCATCAGTAAGATTCTGAATAAGGTTGAAGTACCCTAATTTGTAGTTATAATACAGTCAATAAGTAGTCATTAATATCTATACATGACTACTTAACTATCTACTAATTAACTACTGTATAAATGGAAACAAGTGAAATACTAAAAAAAGTTCGCCAAATTGAAATAAAGACACGAGGATTGTCTAACAATATCTTTGCAGGCCAATATCATTCGGCTTTCAAGGGTAGGGGTATGTCATTTTCGGAAGTCCGTGAGTATCAGTTCGGCGATGATATACGTGACATAGACTGGAATGTGACTGCGCGCTTCAATAAACCTTATGTGAAAGTGTTTGAAGAAGAACGTGAACTGACAGTTATGTTAATGGTCGATGTTTCCGGAAGTTTGGAATTTGGTACGATCAAGCAGTTGAAGAAAGATATGGTGACGGAAATCGCTGCCACGCTTGCTTTCTCTGCTATTCAGAACAATGATAAAATTGGTGTGATTTTCTTTTCAGACCGGATAGAAAAGTTTATTCCTCCCAAGAAAGGACGTAAACATATCTTATATATTATCCGCGAATTGATTGATTTTCAGCCGGAAAGCCGTCGTACAAATATTCGTCTTGCCTTAGAATATTTGACAAACGTGATGAAAAGACGTTGCACCGCATTTATCTTATCAGACTTTATTGATCAGGACAGCTTTAAGAATGCACTGACCATTGCTAACAGAAAACATGATGTAGTAGCATTACAAGTGTACGACAGGAGGGTTAGTGATCTTCCCCCAGTAGGACTGATGCGAATCAAAGATGCGGAAACTGGACATGAACAATGGATCGACACCTCTTCCAAAGCTGTACGCCGGGCACATCGTGACTGGTGGATACAAAAGCAGACTGAACTTAACGATACTTTCACTAAAAGTAACGTAGATGCTGTATCCGTCAGAACCGATCAGGATTACGTAAAGGCATTGTTGAATTTATTTGCCAAACGAAATTAATGGAATCAAAGATGAATAGAAATATTATTCTGATAGCATTATTAGGTCTATTGTTTGTCAGTAAAAAGCAGCAGCACAGTCTGTCACGGTAGAAGCAAAAAAATTGATTCATTGCAGATACTGATTGGCGAACAGGCGAAAGTGCAATTGCAAGTAGCCATGGATGCTAAACAGCGTGCTATTTTCCTGCTTACACTGATACATTGGTAAGAGGTGTGGAAATTATAGAAACTGTCAAACCGGATACTCAATTCCTGAATGATCGCCAACGAATGTTGATTACTCAAGAATACATTATCACTTCTTTTGACTCTGCTCTATATTATCTACCACCAATGCCGGTTACCGTAGATGATAAAGTATATAAATCCAAAGCTCTGGCATTGAAAGTATATTCGATGCCGGTTGACACATTACATCCGGACCAGTTCTTCGGACAGAAACCTGTGATGAAAGCTCCTTTTGCATGGGAAGACTGGTATGGATTGATTGCCTGTTCATTCCTAGCTTTACCTTTACTTGGTTTACTGATCTATCTGATTGTTCGCATACGTGATAATAAACCGATTATCCGTAAAATTAAAGTTGAACCTAAATTGCCGCCACATCAGGCTGCAATGAAAGAGATAGAACGTATCAAGACAGAGAAAGTGTGGCAGAAAGGGCAATCGAAGGAGTACTATACCGAACTTACCGATGCTCTTCGCACGTATATAAAGGATCGTTTCGGATTTAATGCATTGGAAATGACATCATCGGAAATTATTGATAAGTTATTGGAATTGAAGGATAAAGAAGCTATATCTGACCTAAAAGAACTGTTTCAGACTGCCGATTTAGTGAAGTTTGCCAAGCATGATCCTCAGATGAACGAAAATGATGCCAATTTGATTAATGCCATTGATTTTATCAATGAGACCAAACAACCGGAAGAGGAAAATCAGAAACCGCAACCAACGGAAATCACTATTATTGAGAAACGTTCTTTACGTGTTAAAGCTATGCTGATTTGTGGAATTGCATTGTTATCAGCAGCATTGATCGGTACCT
>VOFG01001637.1_pt1 | contig 22145 bp, 34 predicted proteins | sample 5384171 | NCBI WGS metagenome assembly VOFG01 (sample SAMN12384726, study PRJNA508395) | human gut metagenome | isolation source: healthy gut F | host: Homo sapiens | reverse complement strand
CGCTCGCATCGACATAACGGTCGCCAGTGCTCAGGATAATGCCGCCCTGGATCGAGGGCTCGATATGCTCAACAAGAACACAGTCACGACCCAGATCAGATTCGGCCTTATTGGTAATTACGGTTCGCAGGTTGTCATCAAGTTCAACAACCGTCGTCACATCAACGTTGAAGTTAGCTTGCTCGATGAGATCCTCATACAGAGAAACAACGCGGCGGAACAGCGCGCTGCGTCGCAGCGAGAAGCCATAACTCCAAGAAGCTCTTTGACCACTGGGTTGTAGCCATCGAAAACGTTGCCTGCAAGCGCCTGGCGCTCTTCGGCAGTGTAAGCCTCGTTGTCCAACGAGACGTAAATCGATGTTAGTTGCCATGAACCCAAGGATCTGGCGCATCTGGTTGCGAACCTCAACGACAGCGTCACGACCGCCGGTGGCGTTAGCGCCATCGATGGCAGCGTTGGCGTAGGCTGCAATCGTTTCATTGATGACAAGACGATTAGCCATTTTAGACTACCTGCCTCTTTCACGTAGCGCTCGATGAGCTTACGATGCTCATCGTCGCTGAAATCCCCTCACCGATCAGGCGAGATGCAACGGCAATAGAAGTATCTCTGCCATGGTAGCCTGAAGCTCCTGATGGCGTTTTTCCTTCTCCTGCTCGATTTGCGCACGAGCCTTGTCGACAATGGCATCTGCCTCAGCCTGAGCCTTAGCGGTGATCTCCTTTTCGAGAGCATCGCCGGTGAGCTGGCATTGTTGAGGATCTGCTGAGCCTGGGTTTTGCACCATCGAGCTGCTCACGATACTCAGCCAGAAGTCGTTCGCTTTCCTGTCGTGCCTCTTCGGACTTCTCCAAAGAGTTTCTTGATCGTTTCCTCACGCTTGTTCAGCATGCCCTCGAACAGAGGCCAACCAAACTTGGCAAGAACGATCCACAAGATGATGAAGGCGACGAGCATGGGGATGAATTCTTCCATCTGAGGAAGAATTGCATTGATTCCTGCTCCTTCGTCAGCGAACGCGCATACCGGGAATGCCGCAGACGCAGCCGCAAAGGCGATCATGCCACTTGCGCAGTTACGTACGTGTGCGTTCAATTCGCGTGCCTCCTTCTCTTCTTTTTCGGTTTCTTCGTTAGTTACTTACTTCGCGAAGTTCTAGCCGATGAAGAAAAGAACCAGGCCGAGCAGTGCGAGTGCCTCGACATAGCAGCACCGATGAAGAAGTAGCCCATGAGCTGACCCTTCATCTCAGGCTGACGAGCAGCAGACACGCACAGGCCGTAGGTAGCAACGCCGATACCGATGCCAGGGCCGATTGCTGCGAGGCCATAGCCAACGACCTTCAACGCAGCGATTGCGAGTGAGTTCCACGATTACCTCCTTTAGTTGGACAAGGCCTTTCCTCGTCCCTATTACTTAATCAGCTGAAATTTTTCTGTACCAGCTGTAGTACACAAGTTAAGTGGCGGCCTTTAAGCCGCCTGCGCCGCTAAGGGCGCAAGCCGAAAACTGTTTCTTCTTATCAGTGAGGATGGATTGCCATGCCGATGTAGGAAGAAGACAGAATGGTGAATACGTATGCCTGCAAGAAAAGCAACGCAGGTTTCGAGCGCATACATGAAGAACAGCAAGAAGAACCATGCGATTGCAGGCAGACCCGCAACGATGTCCATCTGGAAGATGGCGGTCTGCAGGAAGATGGTGGTTGCCAGAGAAATACGGCGAGAACCATATGGCCTGCGAGCATGTTGCCGTAAAGTCGAACGGCAAGAGTCAGAACGCGGATCACCATGGAGAAGAACTCCAGGAACCAAATGATGGGGGCAATAGGCGCCGGTACGCCCGAAGGGCACAGCGACTTAGTAATGGAAGAAGCCAAGCTCCTTCAAGCCCCAGAAGTTGAAGTAGATAAAGGAAATAGCAGCCAGCGCCCAGGTGATGGAGATGGTGCCCATAGCGGCCTTCGCACCAGGTATGAGGCCGATGATGTTGGCGGTAAGGATGAAGAAGAACAGCGTAGCCAGGAAGGAACGTGCTTCTTGAAGCCTTCGCCGATAACGTCGGCGCCAACGCCTTCAGAAATGAAGTTGTAGCCGAACTCGAAGATGTGTGCGAACTTACCGTGAGGTACGAGCGTAAGCTTGCGACCCGCGATAAGAACCAATGCAGCTACCAGAACGAGAGCGACCAGCATGTACAGGACGTACTGGGACACGTTCCAACCCGCAATGGAAAAGACCGTCGTCGAGTCGAACTGAGACGAGAGATGCTGTGCCTCCTCGACGAACTGTGAAAGAGCTTCACCCATCAGGATTCCTTACCTTTCCGTTACTTACTTATTTCTTGCGCTTAGCAAGGACGTTCTTATAAACGACATATGCAGACGTAGACACGATAAGCGCCACGATCTCAGCCACACCAAAGGGAAGAACCACATCGCGCGCAACCATAGCGCACACGATAAGAGCGACAGCGACCACGATGAAGCGATACAAACGTACCAACCAAACCATACAAACCAGCGCTCATGGCAGAAAGACTCGTGGAGCGGCGTGCAAGGCGCAGGGAAATGAACAAGGGGAGAAACCCAATGATTCCTGCTGCGATTCCTGCTGCTACTGGTGCGAGCATTTCTTCCTTTCTTCCGCGTTCAGGGTCCTAAGCCCAATTTTGACCACGTTACCAGTGTTTCCGATAACGTGCAAAAATTTGGGCGAGTGGTATTTATTCACAAACCCAGCTGAACACAATAGCGCACTAACCCGTTATCCGAAAACCTCAATTTGGCAATCTGACGGCCAATACTATTGTTTTGTCCTACATTTTTGTATATTTCAAACTTTTTCAAACACGTTCTATAAAAGCAAACATGGTCATTTTGTGGAAAATACGCTACCACTTTTTGAAGTCTGTCCGTCAAATATGCGAATTTTGATATTTGACTCATTCAAAAGCTCCATAGCAAGTTCATCGGGATACGGATTGCGGTAGATAATCTCACTGATTCCGGCATTTATGAGCATCTTCGCACACACTACACAGGGCTGCGTGGTGATGTAAATAGATGAACCTTCGATGTCGATGCCGTAACGCGCTGCCTGAAGAAGGGCATTCTGTTCCGCGTGCAAGCCGCGGCAGATTTCGTGACGCTGGCCCGAAGGAACACCGAGCTTTTCTCGCAGACATCCGGTAACAGAGCAATGGCGCAGACCCGTGGGCACACCGTTGTAGCCAGTAGCCAGGATGCGCTTCTCCTTTACGATGATGGCACCCACTGCGCGACGCAAGCACGTTGTGCGCGTGGCAACTTCATCGGCCAAGGTCATAAAGTACTCATCCCATGAAGGGCGCTCTTGTCTGATCATCAAACTCCCTCCCCGCTCTTAAACCAGTTCGCTTTGAACCGGCGTGCCTTCGGTACGAAAAATGCGATCGCCTGCGTCGCCCAGGCCGGGGACGATGTAAGCATCCTCGTTAAGACCTTCGTCGATAGCGCAGGTAAATAGACGTACGGAAGAATCATGTTCAAGCACGGCCTGCACGCCCTCGGGCGATGCGACAATAACGCAGGCTGAGATATCTTTCACGCCGCGCTTGCGCAATGCATCGATTGCCGCGCAAAGGGATCCACCCGTAGCAAGCATGGGATCGACGAGCAGCACCGAACGCTCGGCAATGTAGTCGGGCATCTTCGCATAATATTCGTGGGGTTCGTGAGTTACCTCATCACGATACATGCCCAAATGGGCAACGGGAGCAGCAGGAATCAGGTCCAACATGCCGTCGAGCATGCCAAGGCCTGCACGCAAGATGGGAACAACCACCGGCTCGATGCCCCCGATTGATTCGCATTCGCACGGGGCGATAGGCGTTTTCACCTTGACCGAACACGTTGCTAAGTCCTGGGTGGCTGCATAGCCCTCCAAAAGCGTAATCTCACGCACGGTCTGGCGGAAAAGATAATCGGGCGTATCTTCATTGCGGATCACCGACAGCTTATGCTTAATAAGCGGATGATCGACAACGGTTAGGCGCTCTTCGCTTGCGAAGTCCATGCGTTTCTCCTTACTGCTGCGCACTTCTTCGCTGAACAGTGTATTGCTTTTAGCCGAATCAAAACAGGGAAAAGGCAGGGTTTGCGCACTCATGGCAAGATATCGCCTGAAATAGGTGAGGTGGAATGGCGTGGAATATAGGGCTGGCCCCATTTCCCCCTAACGAGAAGAACCCCGCTTGCGACACATTGCGCAAACGGGGTTCTTTCTTTATGCATTATGACTAGATAGGAAAATGGGACCTGTCCCTATATTCCCATCTACAGCTCGGGATAAAGAGGATGCTTGGCAATAAGGCCCGCAACTTCTTCCTTGATCTGCGCGAGGCGTGCCTCGTCTTCAGCGTTGAATACCGTAGCAGCGATAAGCTGGCCGATGCGATGGAACTCATCGGCATCAAAACCACGCGTGGTGCCCGCTGCCGTACCAACGCGAATGCCGCTGGGTTACGAAAGGCGAGCGCTTTCGTTGGGGATGGTGTTCTGTTCACCGTCAAGCCCACGGATTCAAGCTTCTCTGCATCCTTGCCGGTAATGTCGGCGGGAGTCAGGTCTACAAAACCAAGTGATTGTCGGTACCGCCCGATACCAGACGCAGGCCACCTTCTACCATGCCTTCACCCATGGATGCGCAGTTCTTAACCACGTTTTCCATGTACGTCTTGAACTCGGGCTTCAAAGCCTCACCGAAAGCAACGGCCTTTGCTGCGATGATGTGCATCAAAGGACCGCCCTGCGTACCAGGGAATACCGCGGAATTGATCTTCTTCGCCAGAGCTTCGTCGTTGGTGAGAATGAAACCGCCACGAGGACCGCGAAGGGTCTTATGGCTGGTGGAGGTTACCACGTGAGCATAGGGCACGGGGCTTGGATGCAAACCAGCAGCAACCAGACCGGCAATGTGCGCCATATCGATCATGAGATATGCGCCAACCTCGTTGCGATTTCGCGCATGCGCTTGAAGTCGATAACGCGAGGATATGCAGAAGCGCCACCCACAATGAGCTTGGGCTTATGCTCCTTGGCAAGACGCTCGATCTCGTCGTAGTCGATGAGCTCGGTTTCAGGGTTAACGCCGTAAGAGACGATGTTGTAATCCTTGCCCGAGAAATTAACGGAGAACCATGGGTAAGGTGACCGCCCTGGTCGAGGGAAAGTCCCAGCACGGTGTCGCCCAGGTTGATCAGGGCCTGATAGGCAGCAAGGTTGGCATTAGCGCCGGAATGAGGCTGCACGTTGGCGAACTTGCAGTCGAACAGCTTGCAGGCACGCTCGATGGCCAAATCTTCAACGATATCGACCTTTTCGCAGCCGCCGTAATAGCGCTTGCCAGAATAACCTTCAGCGTACTTGTTGGTAAGCACGGTGCCCATTGCCTGCATTACGGCAGGTGAAGCAATGTTCTCTGATGCGATGAGCTCGATAGTTGAGCGCTGGCGGGAAAGCTCCTGCCCAATTGCGTCTGCTATTTGAGGGTCTTCTGCTGCGAGATAGTCGTAAGACATATGCCGCGCTCCTTTCGAACTGCGCTTAACGCTTTGTAATGTTCTCAAAGATAGCACAGCGTCATAAGAAAAGGAGCCGTAGCACCGCTCCTGCGGCCCTACGGCTCCTTGTTTTCGACAAATGTTACGTGCGCGAAATGAATCCGCCACGAACCCTTTAGTTACCGAAAGCCTCGGAAGCGGAAATACCGCCACCGAACATGCTGTCAGCAAGTGCCTGCTGGTTGTCGGTGTTGTCCATGTCGAGCTTCCAGTCTTTACTGTCCTTGGTCAAGGTAAAGGTAACTTCGGTTTCTACCGGAGTTGCAGCATCGAGAGCTGCCATGAACGTCTTACCTGCATAAGCATAGATCTCGTCGGTGGTGCTGAAATCCTGGTTCATAGCGTCATCAGCGAAGCTGTCGCCCCAGCTCGTAAGAACAACATAGAGCTGCTTTGCTCGTGATCTTGGTGGTTGCCTTGGCGGTATCGCCGTCAACCTTCACATCGCCGATTTCATAAGCGAAGCCGTTTACCCAAGACTTGAACAGGGATTCGCCATCCATGCCCAGCTGCTCAAGCTGTTGTAAGTCAGAACCGCCCATTTCGCCAACAAGTTTAGACGCCTCATCGTCGCTGGGATTGACGAACTGGGAAAGCTCGCCATCGAGTGCCTGCTTCGCCTTCTCTTCTTCGCTCGGGCACAGCCTACCAGGCCGAGGCACAGAATTGCCGCGAACAGCGCCACGGCTGCCGCCAAAAGCCAATGGCGGGCTTGCGTCTTTGCGTTGTCCATCTTTTCCTCCTTGCATTCGTCTTTCCGCACGAATGCAGAAAGATATCTTTTCAAGCTCAAACGAGCTTGTCCCAAACAGATTTACCCAAAAGGGGCGCTATCGATACGAACGGATCGCGCAATATGTCATATTAGCTGATAAGTGCTTTAATCGAGCGCATTGATCTTTTTTCAACGCGGCCAGCATGACGCCCACCTGCAAATTCCGTGGCGATAAAGGCATCCAGGATGCTTTCGTTGTCTTCCAGGGAAACGAAGCGGCCGGAAAGCGTGATGACATTGGCATCATTGTGCTCGCGGCACAGCACGGCGAAATCGCGGCGAACCACATTGGCTGCGCGGATGCCTTCCATCTTGCCTACCGCCATTGCCATGCCAATACCCGTACCGCACACCAAAACGCCGCGCTCAGCAGCGCCCAACTGTACGTCTTCGCCAACCTTAACGGCGAAATCGGGATAATCTACACGGTTGTCGCTATCGGGACCGCGATCGATAACCTCGTGGCCTTCGCCCTTCAAGTAAGCAGCAAGCTGCTGCTTCTGCTCGAAGCCAGCGTGATCCGATGCGATAGAGATCTTCATGATGCCTTCTCCTTTTCCGCACTAAGGCGGCACACAGACGCAAGGCCGCACAGCCCCGCTATAGATAATCTATCCATTATACGGAAGAAGCGCGCAAGCTCACCCAGCTTAACGCCGCCGAAACGGAAAAGGGTCGTTGCGGCCGAAGGCTATCGGGAGCGCGTCCTGTCGACGCACTCATGCCAATAGTCGAGCATGCGGGAGCGCGTGCCAGCGCTCATCCGGCATGAAGGTGCGCTCGATGCCCCGCAAACTCGCAATTTCTTCGGTGTCATGCCAGAAGCCCGTAGACAAACCGGCCAAATAAGCCGCTCCCAAGGCCGTGCTCTCCACGCATTCAGGGCGTTGGATGGCGGCGCCTACGATATCGGCGCAGCACTGAAGCATGAAATTGTTGCGGCAGGCGCCACCATCCACCGCCAACGCAGATACGGGAATTCCCGCATCGCGAGCCATACCTTGTAGCACGTCTTGCACCTGGAACGCTTGCGCCTCAAGACACGCGCGCACCACATGCGCTTTTGTGGCGCCACGCGTCAAACCGTAGATGGCACCACGCGCGTTAGCGTCCCAGTACGGAGCGCCCAGCCCCGTGAACGCAGGTACCACGCACACTCCCGCCGAGTCGGGCACACTCATTGCCAATTCCTCGGTCTGGGAAACGTCGTCGATGATCCCCAGGCCATCGCGCAGCCACTGAATAAGGGCGCCTGCCATGAAGACGCTTCCTTCCAACGCGTATTCAAGACCCACCGAGCCCGGCGCAGAGGCAGCAACCGTGGTTACCAGCCCGTGGGTGGAGGCGCATAGCCGCTGCCCCTGTGCTCATAAGCAGAAGCACCCAGTGCCAAACGTTGCCTTCACCTGACCGGGCTTAAAGCAGCATTGCCCGAACAGCGCCGCCTGCTGGTCGCCCGCCACACCGCGAATCGGAATAGCACCTGCGATTACTGGATGATGCATCATTCCGAAATCGCCCGAAGAAGGGCGAACTTCGGGCAGCATGGACTCAGGAACGCCAAACAGTTGGCACAGCCATTGGTCCCACTGCCCCGTATGTATGTTGAAGAGCATGGTGCGACTAGCATTAGTGGGGTCGGTCGCGTGGACCTCGCCCTGGGTTAAATTCCAGATAAGCCAGGAATCCACCGTGCCGAAAGCCAGTTCGCCGGCTTCGGCGCGTTCACGCGCACCGGGCACCGCATCCAAAATCCAAGCGATTTTCGAAGCGGAGTAGTACGCGTCGGGAATTAGGCCGGTTCTGCGAGTTACTTCTGCAGTGATTTCCGCATCCGAGCAGCATCGCTCCACGATTTCCGTGGTGCGGCGGCATTGCCACACAATGGCATTGTGAATGGGCTCGCCCGTAACACGATCCCACAAACGGTGGTCTCGCGCTGGTTAGTGATGCCAATACTGTCTATCTGATCTGCTGATATGCCCGTTGATACCAGCAATTCCGCCAACACCTTAAGCTGGCTGGAAAGAATGTCTTTCGGAGAATGCTCCACCCAACCCGGCTGCGGGAACAATTGGGGAAGGGGCTCTGGGACATGCCCTTTATGCGGCCCACCCTATCTATCAAAACTGCGCGGAGGACGTCGTCCCCTGGTCAGCGCAATAACATATTCGCCCATAATGGCTGCTCTCCTTGTTCATCGGAGGTTGAGTGCTTGGTGTTGCTTAGCTTTTGGAAGTTTCGGATTCTGCAGCAGTGCCGCCCGCACCTTCGCCCGCATTCGCATTGCAATCCGCGGTTGCGTTTGCGTTCACCTTTGCATCACGGCCCACGGTTGCATCTCTGCCCCCGCATTCGAGCCCACATTATGGCTCGCATCAGTGCATCCACTCGCGCCATAGCCTGCACCTGCACCCGCATCGCGGCTCGCGCCTGCGTCCGCCTCTTCTTTTGCCGGCGAGTTCGCTTCATCGCTTTCGACGGCAATGGGCCGCGCAACCTCACGTGTACGCACCACGGCATTCATAACCACGCACTCGGTAAACCATTGCTCAACATCGGTGAACACATCAACGCGGCGTGGCTCATTCAGAATCTCATGACGCATGTTCGGATAGATGATTTCGCGAACATCTTCAACGCCCTGGCTGCGATACAGATCCGCCGCCTCACGGACACCTTCGCCGCACGCGCCCACAGGGTCTTCCGCGCCAGCCACAAACAGCAGTGGCAAATTTTTTCGGCACTGCCGCCGCGCTCTTTTTCGTTACCACTTCTGCGGTAAGGTCGGTGAGCGTTGCATAGGCGCCGGCCGAAAAGGCCTGGCCAGAAAGCGGGTCGGCCAAATAGGCATCAACAACAGCAGGATCGGTGGAAATCCAATCTGAATCGGTACGCGCATCTTCGATAGCAGATGAGAACGCGCGATTGTCAGCGAATCAAGCAGGCGAGAACGATACGTTTCCCCCACGCAAGGCGCCAATCACACGCGAAAGCGTACGACCAAGCAGGGGAAAGCACACGAGGCTGATTGCCCGTTCCGCACAGCACAGCGCCTGTAAGGCCCTTCGGGTTACAGGCAATGCAGGCACGCACCACGAAGCTTCCCATGGAATGGCCGAACAGGAACAGCGGCAGATCACCCGTTTCGCGGCTTGCCTTAAATGCGGCTTCACGTGCACGCAGCACATCGGCAACCAGGATGTCTTTTCCTCCTTGGAGAGGCATGCATCCCAGTTCATCGGCAGAAGAGACGCTTTTCCGTGACCGATATGGTCGTGCCCAAACACAACATAACCCAGGCCCGCCAAAAAACGGGCAAACGAATCATAGCGCTCGATGTGCTCCGCCATGCCATGGACCAATTGAACTACGCCGCGGCGACTGTATACCGGGTCGGGCAGCCACACCATAACGCGCAACCACGACCTGCCGTCGGCGGAAAGCGTGGAGGTTTCTTGCACAAGGGGGATAGGTATTACGAGCCATAGCCGTGCCTCCTTTTAGGAAAGCGCGCGAATATCGGCGACGGTGATTGCCCCTCGCGCACCAACACAGGATGATCGCCCAAGGCGCAGTTAACGATAGTGGAAGCGATGCCGCTTTTCGGCTCTTCGTCGGAAAGCGCTGCACCGGCTGCTGCAAATATTGCTGGATCGATTTCGTTGAAGGCTATGGTGTTCTTCTGCCCCGAAATGTTTGCCGAGGTAGTTGCCAAAGGACAGCCCTAATTCCCTGATAAGAGCACGAGCTGTTTCATTTGCGGGCATGCGCAAACCTATGGTGCCTTCCTCCGAGCAGAAAGCAGCAGGTACTTCGTCGCTTGCCTTCACAATGATGGTAAGCGGACCAGGCCAAAACGTACGTGCCAGGGCAAAAGCGAAATCGGGAACCATCTTGCCGTAGCGTTCGAGATCTTCGATACCACCCACCAACCAAGCGATAGGCTTTTTTCTTTTCGCGATGCTTGATGGCATAAAGGATATCGGGGCTCGGCGCATGCAGCACCGAAATACCCAACCCGGATAGGGTATCGGTAGGGAAAACGATGGGCTGGCCGCTCTTTAGCGCTTCCAGGGCCTCTTCGTGTGTGTGCGCTCCGTGGGGCATTTTCATCAAAGCTTTCATGATTATGGGACGTTTCGCCATGCGGTTTCGCGCGTGGCACTAAGCCTTGTTTCAGGATTTCAATAATACCGCGCCCACAGCGCGGGGCACAGCATTACCCGCGGATATTGGTTCGCTTTCAGCGAATTGTTACCTTGTTTTTCGGTGGCGGTTAAAGGAAGAGAGGCTGCGCTCTTCACGCCCCCAGGCCCAGACGCCGCATTCCTGCGCCGGCAAAGGGGAAGAGCCTGAGCCGCAAGCAGAGTGCTCGCAGAATATCCAACCAGGAAATGAGACGGATCCGATTGGCGCGCAAGCCGAAAACCCACTCGCAACCACCACAACCCCAAGACCGACGTCCCTTGTTGGCCTCTGGGCTTAAACGGCACATGAAAAATAATGCCACCAGGAACACATGCTCCTGGTGGCATTGAACTGGGATTAAACGTAACGCTCTGCAATCCTGCTGGCTATCCTCAAGCCATCACAGGCGGCAGACATAATGCCGCCCGCAAAGCCAGGGCCCTCCCCACAAGGGTACACGCCGTTGCCGGGAAGCTCTTCAAGATCGGCGCCTTCCTTGGCAAAAACGCGCCTGCATATCACGCCCACGACAAATGCGAACCGGCGAAGAGGACCGCGTTTCCGGGGCCGTCATCAGGGCATTCGGGTCATCAAAACCCTTCAGCTTTCGTCCCAGCAGAGCAACGCCTGCGCTAGCGATTCGGACACGAAAGAAGGGAAGCACTCGGCAATGGGCGCTTCGATCACGCCGCGGGCATACGTTGGCGCAGGCTTTGCGCCCTTCACTGGAGCGGGCCACCCAAAAACTCCCCACGCGCTGGCTTGGCGCTTCGTAGGGCTTCCGCCGTGTTCTGCCGAAACGCGGAACGCCGCCTGCTCTATTTCGCGCTGGAGCTGAACGCCCGCCAGCACATCGCTGCTTCCGAAATCGGTAGGATCGACGTTCACCAGCACTGCCGAATTGGCGTTCTTTCCCGCGCGGGCATAACGGCTCATGCCGTTGGTGACGATGCCTCCTCTTCGCTGGCGGCGGCCACCACTTCCCCACACCAGGGCACATGCAGAACGTGTACACGCTGCGGCCCGTAGGCAAATGCACCGCTAGCTTGTATTCGGCAGCGCCCAAGGCGGGATGCTTGATGCTTTCCCCCATTGAGCCTGATTAATGGCCTGCTGCGAATGCTCTATGCGCACGCCCACCGAAAAGGGCTTCTGTTCCATGGCGAAGCCCTGGTTGCGGCACAGCTCGAACACATCACGCGCCGAATGGCCGCAAGCCAACACCAATTCGGCAGCGGCAACCTCTTCGCAAGCGCCCGTTTCCACGTTTTCCAACCGCACGGTAGCAAGCTCGCCTTCCGCAAAGCTCCACCCAGAAAGGCGCGTGCCGAAGCGTACTTCACCGCCACGCTCGATTACTTCGTTGCGCATAGCGCTCACGATACCGGGCAAGTTATCGCTACCCAAGTGCGGATGGGCATCGATCAAGATGCTTTCGGGCGCGCCAGCATCAACGAACCAATGCAGCACGTGCTTTGCAAAAGGATTCTTGATATTGGTAGTGAGCTTGCCGTCTGAAAAGGTGCCCGCCCCGCCTTCGCCGAATTGAATGTTGGAGTTGGGGTTTAAAGCGCCCGTTGCGTGGAATGCCGCAATGTCTTCAGCGCGCCGTTCCACATCGAAGCCGCGTTCCACCACCAAGGGGCGGAGCCCACAGCGTGCCAGGTACAGCGCAGCGAAAAGCCCCCGCGGGACCCAAGCCCACTACCACAACTCTGCCGCCCTGATCGCGGTTGGAATGGGAGCAGTCAGGGCACAAAAGGGGTTCGTATTCTTTTGCCACGCGAACGTTTAGGCCCTTTGGCGCCCTTTTTAAGCAGGCGTTGTTCCTGAGCTTGCGGCAATTCGACGCGAAACGAAGTGGTGAAATGAACGTTGTTCCTTTTGCGCGCATCCACGCTTTTGCGCGTCAGAACAGCGCTGCAGATATCGCGCTCGGAAACGCCCAGAGCGCGCGCCACTTCCTTCTTTTCTCATCTCGGCATTTTCCGGCAGCGCCGCATCCAGCGAAAGACGAATGCCCGAAACCTCTAGCATGGCTGCTCCTTCTTTATCGTTTGCGCGATATCCCTGCCTGAAAGGATGCCGCATGCCCAAGCCCAATGCAGGTTATATCCGCCGCACGGACCGTCAACGTCAAGCGCTTCGCCCAAAACGTACAAGCCCGGCTGAGCTTTCAGCTCCAACGATTCCGGCAGACGGATTCGGGGGCTATGCCGCCGCGGTGAACCTGACACTGCGCTTCATCGGCGATACCTTGAACCATTAGGGGAACGCCTTCATGATGCGCGCTATACGACAGCACAGCTCCTGCTGCAGCGATTCATCAGGCCGTATGCCAGATGCCGCCAACAGAGCAGCGCCCAACTAGGGCAGAACGAACCCTCGGAACAACGTGTGCGCTAGCTGGCCCTGAAGGCGCTTGATACGCACGGATTGCGTTTTCGGCTTCGCGGGGTTCCATAGCGGGAAGGAAATCGACTAGAAGCGCTTCGCCTGGGTTCGCATAGCGAGAAGCGTTGAACACCACAATGCCCGAGATGCCATAGCTGCGGAACAGCACTTCCCCTCTTCGGAAAAGCCGCTGTTTGAAGCGAGATGCGAACCTGCGAGCGTATACCATCCAGCTCTTCGCCCGATACGTTTTCGGGAAAATGTCGTAGCAAGCGGACCAAGCGTTGGACACCACGGCGCAACGGGAAGTGTTGGGACAACGTCGGTAAGCAGGGATTCCGCACCGCCGCCACCTGCGGCAACAACCACACGATTCGCGTAAACCGTTGTCTGCTGCAGCGTTTCGCTGATTCGCTGGCAGGCCGCACGTCCGTTGCTTGCAACGGGATGCGACTCTTCGAGAAGGACATCAAATCCATCATGCTCGCGGTGAATTTCGAGCGCCTTTACGCAGGGATGGATATCGGCGACATGCGCCGGCAGCGCCGCCATAAGCACTTCCAGCACCGACGAAGCTTTGTTCGAAAAGGGATACAGCAGCCCGCCGCTTTCGGGGGCTTCTCCCCATACGAGGCCCAGTTCTTCAAAACCAATTGGTAATGGGGCGAACAGGGTCGCCGCCAAGAAAGCCAAGGGTTTGAGATACAAAATGCGCTATTCCAATAGCGGTTAACATCCAGCTGCGAATTCGAGAAGTTGCACCGACCATTACCGCTGCGCAGGACGGAGCGCCGATTCGTTTCCCCTGCTCAACCAGAAGGATGCTCGGCAGTACCGCTCCCGCCGTGCGGGCTTCCCAGAGGCACGAAACCGCGCAAGCGAGGCCAGAGGCTCCGCCGCCCACGATAACAACATCGTACGATTCTTTGAAAAGCAAACGGCTTACGCTGCTCGGCAGCCTGCCGTTTGCGCTGTGTTCTTCTTTTGCTCATGCATCACATAATACGTGAGCGCATGGCAATTAATCGCTTGAAGAGCACGGTGCCATGAAAGTCCAAAAGAAGCTTGGGGCGATTCACGCCTCCGCTGCGGCAGCCGCGCTGTCGGCGCTTCCTCTGCTGCGGCGGTTGCGCTGCCGGCGTCTCCTCCGCTGCGGCGGCGGTGCGCTGCCGGCACCTCCTCCGCTGCGGCGGCAGCCGCGTTGCCAGCATCCGAAGCATATTGAATAATGCGCCTGCCCCTTATTTTCCCTTGTTGCAAAAAAACGACCCCGGGATTAAAACCCCAGGGTCGGTTTTGCCTACTTCTTCGATTGCGTGCAGCCCATCCGAGTTCTGAGCTGTTTTTGCGCCAGCGTTTTAGCCAAAGCGCCACCCGCTTTTGGGCTTGCTTGAATTGCTCGGCAACGATTCTGCCCGCCCAAACTAGCAGGTGCAACGTTGTAGAATTCGCCTTCAGTCTGTTCGTTCGCTAACGGGAAGGCTTACCTTGTCAGCGCTTACTGGACGTCCGCCTTCCACAGGCCATGCAAATTGCAGTACTCGTATACAGCAACGGGCTCTTCACCAGGAACAACCGCAAAATCGGCCTTGGGCTCTTCGCCAGGCTGAAGATGCTTTACCTGGAAGCCGTTCGAGGTTTCCAGCACGATCATGGTGATGAAATGAGCTTCCATCATGGGGTGCAGAACGCTGCCAACCTCAACATGAATGGTTTCGCCCACCGTGACTACTGGAACATGCTTTTCCGCAGCACCGTCGGTTTCGCCCGCACGGAGCAGCGCCATTTCTTCACCACAGCAAGAAAGCGGTGCGCCCTGGTCGAACAGCTTGACGGCAACGTTTCCGCAATGAGCGCATTTGTAGAATTCGAGTTTCATGATATTCCCCTTCATTCGGGACACTGCCGATACATGGGCTCTTCGGCAGCGGGTTAACTTTGATATCTTCATTATGCTACTTTTTCAGTATCATTTCTAGACGAGAATCGGCGAACGGCAATCAGACTGCAATCAAACTCTTTATGGCAAACGGGGGCCTTCCTGAGGATGCCTGGTTTTCAGCGTATACGCCAACAGCGCTATGCCCGCCACAATAAGCGGCACCGAAAGCACCTGCCCCATGGTGAGCCAGCCGCCCCAAAGGTAACCGAGCTGAGCGTCGGGTTGACGCACAAACTCAATAAGGAAACGGCAAATGCCATACCCCACCATGAACACGCCGAAATACGTGCCGCGCGGAAACGGCGGGCGCTTGCGCGACATCACGAAGAGGATCGCAAACAGCAATGCGCCTTCCAGCAAAGCCTCGTACAGCTGGCTGGGATGGCGTGGCTCCGTGCCAGCAGAACCGCCAAACACAACGCCCCAGGGAAGATCGGTTGGCGCGCCCCACAGTTCGCCGTTGACGAAATTTGCACAACGACCAAAGAAAAAGACCAATAGGAACGCCAATAATTGCCAGGTCAACAAGGGAAAGATAAGGCATGCGAACCATGCGCGCCGCCACAATACCTGCCACAAGCGCGCCGATAAAGCCGCCATGGAAGCTCATTCCCCCGCGCGAAACCTCGAGAATGGCCAGCGGATTCGCGGCGTACATATCCCAGTTGTAAAAAGCACGTAGCCCAGGCGACCGCCCACGATAACACCGATCATGGCGCATAGCATAATGATGCAAAGCGAGTCGAAGTCGAAGCGCATCTTCCAGCGCTTGCCAACTACATACATGATGGCAATGACGCAGATGAAGCCCGCCACATAGGCAAGGCCATACCAACGCGCCGAGAAAGGGCCGATGGTAAAGGCCACAGGGTCGAGGCTCTGATAAAGGTTGTTTAAGCATGTCCCTTTCGCTGTCTTTAGGCAACAAGCGCTGGAGGTGCGCACTGATTTCTGGCGATTACCCTAGCACACCTTTACCGCTCAACCCGAGAAGGGCATCAAAACAAAAGCCGCTCCGAGAGCGGCTCTCGTTTACTTTTTTCGGCATTCGTCGAAGGCGCGTTGCTTAGGAAGAACTCGCAGAAACGGCAGATGTCCTTCACGCTTTGCTCCCTGTCGATGTCGCACCTGAACAGCAAATCAAGGTTCGAGGTTACCTTGTGGGTCGGACGTTCGCAGGCTGCAAATGGCAGTCCGCCGGGCACGGCTCACCGGGTACGTTATGAGGGCAGCGCGACTGCATTTCGTCGTCGCAACCGCGAAGTTCCCAGCAATGCATAGCGCGCTCCTTAGATGCGGGTACTACGCGGGTTACGCCAGGAACGCGATCCTTCAAAAACGCGCTCAACGCCATGAGCGAGCGTCATCTCCGACATCGGGCAGCCCTTGCAAGCGCCCTGAAGCTCAACGGTAACTACGCCTTCTTTCGTCAACGTCTACCAGCTGAACGTCGCCGCCGTCTGCCTGAGGGAGGGGCGAATGAGCTCGAGCACTGCAGCTACATCGGACTTCTCTACCATATTTTCTCCCTTACATTTGCCGGGGCCCCGCAGCTGCGAGCCCCCGTTTCTGCTTTATTCCTGGGTCATTCTATCATGCACAAAGCGGCCGATTCGTTCGAAATCGGCCACGAGCGTTTCCATGCGTGTGGGGTCATGAAGAGCTGCGGCAGGGTGATACACCGGCGCCACCAAAAGCGCCCGGTTTGCCTCACGGTCCCGCGCAAATGACTCACCCCATGTCGGTTTTCAGGATGAACTGGGTGGCAAAATTGCCCATGGTTATGAGTAGCCACGGGCTGATTGTCTGCACTTGCGTACGCAAAAAACGGCGCGCACGCCTCAATTTCCGACGCTGAAGGATTGCGATTCGACGGCGGTCGGCATTTCAACACGTTGGCAATGAACACCTCTTCGCGACGAAGATGAGCATGCCACAAAAAGCTCATCGAGCAATTTGCCAGCGGCGCCCACAAAGGGGCGTCCCTGCAAATCCTCATATCTTCCAGGGGCTTCGCCGATAAGCATAATGCCCGCACGCGGATCCCCTTCACCGAACACCGTATTGGTTCGGCCTTCGCATAAGCCGCAGGCATGGCACGCCGCCACTTGCTGGGAAAGCTCGTCGAGGGGAACCGCTTCGATCTTCATGATGCCGCCTAACGGTAATAACGCGGCATACGGTGCGAAAAAAGCCGATGGTTACCTCATGCTCGATGGTGGCCGCGCGCTTCGCCATGGTGGTGATGGAGCAGTCGACCGAAGGATGAGGGCCAGCGATGATTACTTCGTCGCCGATGTGCGGATCGAGCGTAGGAGCCGAAACGCGCGAGCGGAGATCAACTTCGAACATGCACTGATCCATGCAGATGTTGCCCACCTGATGCACCGCACGATCGTTGAAAGCAAAGTCGATCTTGCCCGAAAGCAAACGGATCAAGCCATCAGCGTATCCAATGGGAACCGTGCAGATTTTCACGCTGCCGGGGCTGCGGTAGTTCATGCCGTAGCTGACGCCTTCGCTCATGGGCACCGTCATAACGTTGGTGATGCGCGCATGCACACTCATTGCGGGGCGCAGGTCGATGAGCTTGTGCGTATCGGGCGCAGCCTGATAGCCGTACATTGAAATGCCCAAACGACACATGTCGAAACGCGTCTTCGGGAAACGATACGTTGCCGCAGAGTTGTCACAATGGACGATGCCAGGATCGAAGCCCGCCGCCTCGATGGAACGCATGGCTTCGACAAAGCGCTTGATCTGGATCTGGAAATCGAGCGTTTCAAGCTATCCGCCGTAGCAAAATGGGTAAAGCAGCCCTTAAGCTCCAGGGCGCGATGGAAGCTACCTGATGGAGGAATTCCACCGCACTGTCGTAATGGACGCCAATGCGATTCATGCCAGAGTTGATGGCCAGATGATACGGGGCTTTCAAACCCTGAGCATACGCAGCTTCCGCATAGGCAATTGCAAACTCGGACGTATATACCGCGGGCATGATGTTGTAGTACAGGAGCAGCGGGATGGCCTGGGCAGGAGGTTCTGCCAACATCAGGATGGGCTCGCGCAAACCAGCGTTGCGCAACTCGATTCCTTCATCGACCGTAGCAACGCCCAGGTAGGATGCGCCCGCGGCCGTTGCAGCCTTGGCAACCTCTACAGCGCCATGACCATATGCATCGGCCTTAACGACGGCAAGAAGACGGCAGCTGCTGCCCAGCTGCTTTTTGGTCTGAAGCACGTTGTACTGGATAGCGCTTCGATCAACCTCTACCCACGACCAGCGCCTATCGTATTCAGCGATTGCCTGCACTTCTTCTTTGGAGAGCGTAGGCGTCGGAGTGTCGGCTTCCTTCGGCTCTTTATGTTCGGCGCGAAGGAGAGCATCAAGCGGATTGGTATTCTGCTCTTTGGCTTTGTTCGCAAAGCCAGTAAAGCCATTAGGTAGGTCTTGCACGAAGAGCCCTTCTTTCGTTGTATAGGATAAAGAAGAGTATACCTCGCTACGCAAGAGGCTTGCAGCAATCGCGCATAAAGCCCCAGTGCAACAAGCGGCTTCCCCGCCCTGCGCTTCTGCCGCACCGCCGCTGCAACACTGCCAGCTGCGACAACCCTCCACCGCGGCACTGCCGGCTGGCGCAACCGCCTTGTTGCAGCAATCCACTTGTTTTGAAAACAAAAATCGCCCTTTCTGCAACTTTTTTTCGATTAGGGGCTGCTGCGATTTCTTTAAATGCCGATATTGGCTCAAAAAAGCAGCAAATTTACTGTTGGGAGGTATTTTTTCGTCTTTTGCGGGTGGGCGAGGATTGCTAATCGCAAAAAGTTGCAGAAAGGGCGAGATTTTTGTTTTTACGCTTCCGAATCGGCACTATTGGATTCAGCGCCATGAAACAACGTGAACAGCTGGCACGCGAAGGCAACGCTGGCGATTGATTTCGATATCCTTCACACCGCTTTCTCATGAAATTAAGAAACGTCTGTCATATTTCCCAACATGGCAATTTTCATCGGACATAAAACCGCCCTGGCATACTGGCGAACTCATGATAGAAATTGGGCGCAACCCATTTCACAAGCAGCGCCACAAGAAAACAACTCCCTTATTACTCCCAAATAGATACTGGCATCCTCTGGAAATTCGGCATCGACGAAAAGCCTGTATCGATTTTGGTTTCTTGCAAAGCAAACATGAGAAAGTCGCAAAACCTCTCTCCTCGTATTTGGTCGGGGAAACATCCCTCCCGTTCGTTCTACAAGATTGCGCAGGGCCTATACGTAAGCACACCAGAAGCAACATTTCTTCAGCTCGGAAAAGAATCAAGTTTGATACAGCTCATCACCATTGGATATGAGCTATGCGGATCCTACGGACTCAGCGCTCAATCCGACAGCGGCTTCCTCCGAAGGGAGCCGCGCAGTAATCCCCACTCATCGAACGCTATCTCGAAAAAATGCGACGGAATTCACGGGGGTAAAGGCAGCAAAGCGAGCATCGAGCTACATCGCCAAAGGATCCGCCCCTCCCCGATGGAAAGCTTGCTTTCGATGCTTCTTTTTGCCTTCCTCCCTCCTTGGGTGGATTTGGCCTGCCTCGCCCAGAGCTTAACCTCCCTATCGAAACCAACGAGGGAGGCGTCGTGATGCGTCGTGCGATTTATGCTGGCCCGACCAGCGATTCGCGCTCGAATACGACAGCGACACCTTCCATTCGGACGCAAACAAGCTTCACCTTGATTCAAGCAGAAGGTCAACCCTGGAAAAGGCAGGAGTCCATGTTGTCTCCGTCACGAAAACCAGGTTTTTGACAGGGGCCAACTGTTTAACCTTGCAACAATAGTATCGAAAAGACTGGGAAGCGCCTTTCTCCCACACCCTTCAACTTCTCCCAGAAGCAAGACGAAATCTACCATGCCGCTTTCAAATAACCGCTGATCATTGACTTGATAAGGATTTTGACACCAATCAATCCAACAATAATGCGCTATGTCGAAATAGTTGGGTGGTAGAGTTTTTCGAAGCACGTCATCCTGGAAGACGAAGGCGAGCTCAGGCTTGCATATGCGAGCAGGGAGCAAAAAGTGGATGCCACGGAAATGGAACTAGCCGGACAGATAAAGAAACACCGCCAAGCACTGGGCATTCCCCAAGAAGCGCTAGCGGAGAAAATCTACGTTTCGCGCCAGACCATTTCGAATTGGGGAAACAGGACGCACGTACCCCGATGTCCAAAAGCCTGCTTTTTTGCTCAGTGTTGCCCCTTCGATATCTCTATCGACGAGCTGATAAAGGAGACGTGAAAACCATGGAAGAATCCGTCCGCAAAGCAGACCACAGCCTTATCTGGATGTACGCCGCCGAAATGCTGCTAACCGTTATTGCGATAGTCGCCTTGTTCTTTGCGCTTGACAGCTTTATTGAGAAAAACACCGCATCAGGCTTGGCCTGCCTGCTTTTTGCGGCAACTTTCGCCACCGCTCTTGGGCTTAGCTTCGCCGTAAAGAAGACAAAAGTCCGAAATAACATCCTTACCTACCAGGAAATCCTGGCGTTCTGCGCAGGCGAAGAGCCCAACCGCACCTCGCGATACAATGCCTTCGTACGCAAACATAAATCCGCGCACGATATGCTTTTGGTGATGCTCAGCGCAATCTTTGGCGCCGCATTCGTCGTTGTTCTTCGCTTCATATTTTAAGAAACGCTGCGTCGCTTAAATGGCTCGTTGCGGTACCATAGCGAAAAGAAAAACTCCGTTCTAAAGGAGCCGCTATGGCTGAAGCAAACCCGCAAACAGCGACCAACGGCAGCGTTCGCGTGCCGTTCGACCAGCGCGATGGTGCCACTTCCGACGTGTTCTTCACGCGCGATCTTTCACCTGAAGGCCTGCGCCGCGGTTGCCAAAGTAGCCCCACAGCTTACCGGCAAGATCGCCATCAAGCTGCACACTGGTGAAAAGGACGGCCCCAACATCATTCCCTTCAACTGGGTGAAGGCTCTCGTCTCGAAGATCTACCCGATGCCACCATCGTGAAACCAACACCTACTATGAAGGCGACCGCTACACCACCGAACAGCATCGCGAAACCATCGCCCACAACGGCTGGACATTCTGCCCCGTAGACATCATGGACGAGGAAGGCGTTGCCACCCTGCCGTTGCCGGCGGCAAGTGGTTTTAGCGAAATGCACGTGGGCACCCATATGCTGAACTACGATTCGATGCTCACGCTCACCCACTTCAAAGGGTCATACCATGGGCGGCTTCGGCGGATCCAACAAGAACTTGGGCATCGGCTGCGCCGACGGCCCGCATCGGCAAAGGCGAAATCCACACCGTGCCTGGCTCCGACAATCTGTGGTCAATCGCCGAAGAAGAGCTGATGGAGCGCATGACCGAATCCACCAAGGCGACTATCGACTTCTTTGGGACGGCATTGTATACGTCAATGTTATGCGCAATATGTCGGTCTCCTGCGACTGTGAAGGCACGGGCGCCATGCCAGTTGTCACACCGAATGCGGGCATTCTGGCATCGACCGATATCTGCGCCATCGACTCCGCCTGCGTTGACCTGGTATACGCCATGACCGAAGCGGGGGCTCTGCGACAACCACGACCTTGTCGAGCGAATCGAAGCGCGCCATGGCCCTGCGTCAGCCTCATATATGCAGCACGAGCTGGGGAATGGGCAACTGGAAATATCGCCTGCTTGGCCTGGACAACGGCCAAGCGGAGTCGCCCAAGCCGAAGCCGTTGCGCACGTAAAGCCCCTTCGAGGGGTAATGCTCTCCAGCAGAATTCGTCTCGCACTCGAGTGACAAGAGACGCAGGCGCAATACCGCAGTGCGGGACAAAAAAACACAAGAAGGGCTTGCAAGCTTTGCGCCTGCAAACCCCTTCCGGAAAATCAATCCGACGTTCTAGCGATTGATGTTGTAGAACGCCTTCATGCCAGCGTACTGACCGGAATCGCCCAGCTGCTCTTCAATGCGAAGAAGCTGATTGTACTTTTGGCAACACGGTCGGAACGGCAAGGAGCACCAGTCTTGATCTGACCAGCGTTGGTTGCAACCGCGAGGTCGGCAATGGTAACGTCCTCGGTTTCGCCGGAACGATGGGACATGATGCAAGCATAGCCTGCCTGCTTTTGCCATCTGTACAGCCTCAAGAGCTTCGGTGAGGAGCCGATCTGGTTAACCTTGACCAGGATTGCGTTAGCGCAACCAAGCTCGATGCCCTT
>VOFG01002498.1_pt1 | contig 22206 bp, 30 predicted proteins | sample 5384171 | NCBI WGS metagenome assembly VOFG01 (sample SAMN12384726, study PRJNA508395) | human gut metagenome | isolation source: healthy gut F | host: Homo sapiens | reverse complement strand
TTGAACAGGTTGTGTGAAACAGCTCCGGGGCGCATGGTGGGCGTTTGGAGCCGATGGATATATCCGGACGGGCTGGGTCTATGATTTACAGCGCAGGCAAATGGTACTATGGGACGAAAACACAGGCATGCGGACGGGCTGGTATCTGGATCCGCAGGACGGCAGATGGTATTATCTGGATCCGACAACGGAGAGATGCTGACGGAGTGGCAGCTGATTCCGGATTTAGGCTATGTATACTTAAATCCGTATGCACCGCAGCCGACCTGGGCGTATAGTGAAGAATTAAAAACCTGGGTTTACATGGAGGACGCAGGACGTCCATACGGCTCCTTTATATGGCTGAGTGGACACCGGACGGCTATTATGTAAATGCAGACGGTGTCTGGGAACCGGCCAGATAATCATTCATAAACCCTGAAAACCTCCCAATATATTTAACAGTAGGCAGCTATAGGTTGAAATATTGGGAGGTTTTTTGCATGGAAGAAAAATTGAATGCCAGACCTCACAAGCTGGAGCTTCTGAACCGGGAAAAGGGAGTGTGACAGGGATCCAGGATGTGGTGTCATTTGATGAGAACCAGATGATTCTCGATACAGACATGGGGCTTCTGACGGTGCGTGGGAAGGCGCTGCATGTGAGCCGTCTGACGTTGGAAAAGGGCGAAGTGGATATTGAGGGCGAGTTTGAAAGCTTTTCGTATTCTTCAACCGAGTCCCACCGGAAATCGCAGGAGTCGTTCTTTGGACGGCTGTTCCGTTAGGCGGTGGCGGATGAGCGGGACGGTAAGAGGGGAAATATGGCTGCTTGGCGGCAGTGTGTACGGAATCGCGCTGATGATGATGTATGACGGGCTTAGGATCTTCCGGTGGCTGGTACGGCACAGCTCATTTTGGACAGGCATGGAGGATGCGGCGTATTGGCTCTTTGCCAGCTTTGCGACGTTCCGGCTTTTGTTCGGGCAGAATGACCGGAGTTCTGCGCGGCTATGCGGTGGCGGGGCGTGCTCGGCGGCATGGTGTTTTATGACCGGACGGGCAGCCGTCTTTTGTTTGCGGTATTGAAAAAATGCAGCGGATGGATTAGAATAAAAGGAAGAGGCAAAAAAGCCAGAAGACCGGAAAGAAACATACAACAAGGGGACAGGCAGAGAAAATCTGGAAAGGAAGTGAGATGAAGGTGCGTAGACAGATGTCAGAAGGCAGACCGGGGAAATGCACGGAAAAAAAGAAAAAGGACAATTTAAACAACCGGATGGCGCTTGTGGGCGTTACGATGGTAGTGCTGAGTCTGGCGGTTGCCGTGCACATCAAGGGCATCGATCTCAAGGAAAAGGATAGGAGTTATTCAATTCGTGAGGAAAATCTGGAGGCGCAGGTTGCGAAAGAAGAAGAACGTGCCAAACAGCTTGAGGAATACCGCGTATACGTGCAGACCAAGCAGTATATCGAGAAGGTAGCGAAGGAGAAGCTGGGGCTTGTAAACCGCAATGAGATCCTGCTCAAGCCGTCGAATCCGAATTAGGAAGCAGCGGTGCATCATAGAATGTCCGGAGCATGCCACACAGGGGAGCAGTGTTCCTAGATGTGTCGGAAAATGTCGAAGTTTTCCCTGATTTGCTCCGTCCGTTTGACAAATATTTCCCATCTCCAGCCTGTATAATGGAGTTATACAGGTTAGGAGGGATTTTTGCTTAAACGGAGAACTTTACATAGAGATATATGCGGATGTCAACGTCTAATGGCAAGACGTTTAAAGAGCATGGCACTGTCGCTGGGCGGTCTGGCGCAGGCATTTGCGGATGAGATCGGCGGGCAGGGGCATCTGACGAAGGAGGACGGACTGGCGGCAATGCAGACGGCGGCGTCGGCGGTATGCGGCGATTGTACACGGTGCAACCTGTATTATGGCAGCCGCCGGGACGACAGTTATTATCTCTATTATCTGCTTCGGACGTTCGAGCAGAAAGGGAAAATCGACCTGGAGGACATGCCTCGCCTGTTTCATGAGATCTGTTCCCAGAGAGAGGCATATTTGCGGGAATTGAACCGGAGTCTCGGGCGGGCGACGATGAATCTGGGGTGGAAAACCGTTTTCTGGAAAGCCGGGATGCGGTGATCGTCCAGTTCCGGGAGCTGGCGGCGATTTTGGAGGAATTTTCCAACCAGATGGAGCAGGCGTCGGATGTGACGGCATCCTGGGAAGGAAGATGCAGTTTCGGGATACTTCCGCAGAAGATCTGCGCGTGGACAACATGCTGGTGCTTCAATATGAAAATCAGCAGAAGGGAGGCGTTTCTCACACTCCGCAGCGTCAATGGGCGATGTATGACGGCGCGGGATGGGCGGAACTGTCTGGGACGCGCGATCGCCGGAAGCCACTGGAGTGTGGCGAAGGACAGCAAAGCCTTATCACCCGCAATGCGGCGACCTTCCGTTTTGTGGAAGAAGGTAAATACCGGATGGTGTACGGCATGGCGTGCATGCCCCAGGGATGGGAACCGGATTTCCGGCGATACTGCACGGTGCAGACCGGAGTCTTCCCGGTCAGGTGATCATGAGTCTTGTCCGATGGCATGGGGAGGGGGAGACGGCGGCCCAGGAGAGCCGGAAGGTGATCGAGCTTTTGCAGCAGCTTGCTGGAGACGGGGTTTTCCGCCCGCTCGGCCCTGAAAATGGTGAATACGATGCTTCTTCTGTTGACGGGTGGAACAGCATCCGGCCACGCTGGATCTGTGCTGTGTGGATCTTTGCAGCGGTGTGCTGGAGGCCATGAAGATGGGACGCGGTGGCCACCTTTGTGCTCAGTGACGGTCAGGCAGATCCTGGACGCCGGCGAATCTGCCTGGGCGTGATCTCCCAGGCAGAGCCGGTACTTTTGTCCCGCAAAATGTGGGACGACGACCGGGTCATTATGATGACGGACGGCGTTCTGGAGGATGCCCGGGCCTTGAGAAGGAACGCAGCTTAAAAAGAGTATCTGGAGTCCATGCCGGTGAAGACGCCGCAGGACATGGCAGAGCGGATTTTGCGGTTTTCCTGCCAGAACGGAGGCATGAATGATGATATGACAGTACTGGTGGCGGGAATCTGGAAGCGGTAGCGTGAGTTTGCCGAAACCCCGTTATTTTTTGCGCAACGTGTGAACCGTAACGTGAAAAATGATAAGAATCTTGCGCAGGACGAAAATTGCGGGTATAGTTTAAGTTTGATAGAATAATCAGGATTGTATACAGGAAAGATAAGATGTTAAATAAAGTGAGCAGATTATATCCGGGAACAGGAAATCATGGCTGCCCCGGGGGCGGCGGTGATCGTGGCGCTTTATCCGGCGGGGCGGATTCCGTGTGTTTACTGGACGGTGATGAAACGGCTGGATTTTGCGCGCGCGGTTCACGTTCACCATGGCATCCGCGGAGCAGAGGCGGACCAGGATGAGGTTTTTTGCGAAATCTTTGTGAACGTTTTTCTGTACCGCTTTTTTGTGGCGCACTGTCAGGTTCCGGCATACGCAGCGGAGCATGGTCTTTCAGAGGAGGAAGCCGGGCGGATCCTGCGTTATCGGATACTGGAGGAAGAGGCTGAAAATGGGGAGCAAGGAGATTTCGGCGGAGGCCAGGTGAAAATCGCCCCGGCTCATCACCGGGACGATAATGCGGAAACGGTTCTGCATCATCTTCTGCGCGGCAGTGGTCTGACCGGGCTTGCCGGAATCCATCCGCTGCAAGGGACGGCGCATTCGTCCGTTTTCTGTGTGGGGCGGCGGATGAGATAAGATCATATTTAACGGCAGCAGGGATTATTGACTGGTGTGAGGACAGCACCAATCAGTCTGCGGATTATACCAGAAACCGTATCCGCAGTCAACTGCTTCCGGCTTTTAAAAGAGACAGTAAATGAGCAGGCAGAGGTCATATTGTCCAGGCGGACAGATCATCCGCCAGGCAGACGTGCCTGCGGCAGCAGGCAGAGAAAATCTGGCAGATGGCCAATGATATGGCACAAAATGAGGCATCCCGCGTACCGGTCGGAAATTCCATGGTGCCTGGTCAGAAAGGCGGGATCGTGCGGGTTATTCCCCCTGCGGTGTTTGCGGCTCAGCGGACATCCTGAAAAAATCTGATCCGGCATATGCTGGACCGGCTGCAGCGGGATGGAAGGACATCACCAGGCGTCATTTCATAGCCATTGTGGAACTGGCGGGCAAACCGGAAAGAAGTATCTCGCTGCCGGGCGGGCTTATGGCGCGAACCGGATACGAGACACTGGAAATTATGAGAAAGACAGAAGAGAAGCCGGTTTTGGACAGTAAAATTGGCGGCCGCGGCGGGCATCCAGAATGGGAATCTTTGCAGATATGAGCGTTTTTTCCCCTCGTCAAAAAATGGGAAATTCCTAAAAACCAGTATACGAAATGGTTTGACTATGATAAAATAAAGGTACGCTTTGTCAGCAAGAACCCGAAAAGGCGGGGGATTACCTGATTTGCCGTCCGGAGGGGAAGACCCAGACGCTGAAAAAATACTTTGATCGATGAAAAAATTCCCAGGCAAAGGAGCGGAGCAAATTCCGCTTTTGGCAGAAGGAGCCCACATATCTGTGGATTGTGGGGCACCGGATCAGCGCATATTATAAGATAACAGAACAGACAAAAAACCATCCTTGAGGTGGAATTTAACGGAGGAAAAGCAGTGGCTGATAAGATTCGTGTATTATTAACGGAAGAAGAAGTAAACAAGAAGATCAGTGAAGTGGCAGCACAGATCAACAAAGATTATGAGGGAAAAGGAAGTCCACCTGATCTGTATCTTTAAAGGGCGGCTGTATTCTTTATCCTGCGAACTGGCAAAACGCCTGACTATTCCGGTTTCCTGGATTTCATGTCTGTATCCAGCTACGGTTCCGACACCAAGTCAAGCGGTGTGGTGAAGATTATCAAAGATCTGGACGAGCCGCTGGAGGGCAAGAATGTCATCATCGTGGAGGACATCATCGATTCCGGACGCACCCTGGCATATCTGATCGAGGTATTAAAACAGAGAAATCCGAAAAATATCGAGCTGTGCACCCTGCTTGATAAGCCGGAGCGCCGTGTAGTAAAAAACAGGTTCAGGATAAATATACCTGCTTTAAATCCCGGATGAGTTTGTCGTAGGTTACGGCCTGGATTACGCATCAGAAATACCGCAACCTGCCGTACATCGGTGTTGGAATTTAATGAGTATAAGGAGGAAGCCAGTTGAAACAACGTCAGTCGATGGGAGGCGGGGGCTTCTGATCCTCATGGTTCTGCTTGTTATCATGTTTTTCTCGTTGAAGGTTCCTGGAATGGCGACGGAGCATAATTAAGCTATCCGGAATTCATGGTATATCTGGAAAATAAGACCGTAGAGAGCGCACGATCCGCCCGAACCGCGAGGTCCCGACCGGTGAGGTTGTTTTTTAAAACCTGAACACCGGGAGGACTGAATGTGCTGATGTAAGGAAGCAGAGATGGCGCTGATGGAGAAATATGGGGTTCCGTACACGACCACCAGCGTCCGCCAGGACAGCTATTTTATGACGGTGATCTTACCGATCGCTTTGTCCGCAGGCGTCCTGATCATCCTGTTTATGTTTATCAATTCCCGTTCCGGCGGCGGGGCAAATGCCAAGATGATGAATTTTGGACGCAGCCGTGCCCGATGGTAGACCAAGCAAGGTCAACTTTGACAAAGTTGCCGGTCTGGAAGAAGAGAAAGAGGAACTGGAGGAGATCGTAGATTTCCTGAAAAATCCCGCAGAAATATACACTGGCGTCGGGGCGCGCATCCCGAAGGGCGTGATCTTAGTCGGACCTCCAGGTACCGGTAAAACCTTGCTGGCAAAAGCCATCGCAGGAGAAGGCGGGTGTCCCGTTTTCAGCGATTTCCGGATCCGATTTCGTCGAGATGTTCGTTGGCGTCGGCGCTTCCCGTGTACGCGATTTTTTTGAGGACGGGAAGAAACACGCTCCGTGCATTGTCTTTATCGATGAGATCGATGCGGTTGCCAGACAGCGTGGTACTGGCATGGGCGGCGGTCACGATGAACGTGAACAGACGTTAAACCAGCTTCTCGTTGAGATGGATGGTTTCGGCGTCAATGAGGGCATCATCGTGATGGCAGCGACGAACCGTGTCGATATCCTGGATCCGGCGATTCTGCGGTCCGGGCAGATTTGACCGAAAGGTGGCAGTCGGACGACCAGACGTCAAGGGTCGCGAGGAGATTCTCGGCGTTCATACGAAGGAAAAACCGCTGGCCGAGGATGTGGATTTACACCGCATCGCGCAGACAACCGCTGGATTTACCGGTGCCGATTTGGAAAACCTGATGAATGAGGCGGCGATCAATACCGCAAAAGAGGGACGTAAGTTCCTGACCCAGACGGATATTGAGCCGTTCCTTTATTAAAGTCGGGATCGGGCGGAGAAGCGCAGCCGGTATTATCAGTGATAAAGATAAGAAGATTACCGCATACCATGAGGCGGGTCATGCGATTCTGTTCCATGTCCTCCCGGATGTGGGACCGGTTCATACCGTTTCGATCATTCCGACCGGCGTTGGTGCGGCAGGATATACGATGCCGCTTACCGGAGCAGGATGAATGCTTCATATGACGAAGGGCAGAATGTTCAAAATATCATGGTTTCGCTGGGCGGACGAATCGCCGAGGAGATTATCTTTGACGACATCACGACCGGCGCCTCCCAGGATATCAAGCAGGCGACCTCGATGGCGCGCGCGATGGTAACCGAGTACGGTATGTCAGAAAAACTGGGCATGATCAACTACGGTGGAGACAACAACGAGGTCTTTATTGGCCGCGACCTGGCGCATACGAGAACCTACAGCGAGGAAGTGGCGAGCGAGATCGACAGCGAGGTAAAACGCATCATCGACGAATGCTATGCCAAGGCAAAACGGATCATTCTCGATCACGAGGATGTCCTTCATTCCTGCTGTGCCCTGCTGATGGAGAAAGAGAAGATCGGTCAGGCTGAGTTTGAAGCGCTGTTCCAGGATGGAGAAAAGCCGTCAGGGAAGTTGAAACTCCGGTGATAGAAGCATAAAAAGTTCAAAAATGAAACAGGTCTGCAAATAAGCCTGAAAAAGGTGCCAGTCAGCTGCCAGGAATGTGCGGGGAGACATCCCGACAGCCATCGGATAGATGGAAAACGGTTTGGCACCTTCTTTATAAATCAGGCGGATTTTTGCTGGACATTTCGGGAGGAGAGTGTTGATTTTGCAAAAAAGAAATCGAAATAAAACGATTTTGTGCACACTTATTTCCGCTCCCTATGCTATTATAATAACGTAACCCCCCCCAATACATTATATTTTTTGCTACACTAATCTGTTGACCTTTCCTAGGAAATCATGTCCTATGAAACAAAAACGCTCCGCGAGGATGCACACTCGCGCGAAGCAGAAACATGTCGCAAGCGACCGCGCATGAGACGCCCGAATGCCAAGGCACATTCTTTTTTTATTACCTAAAATTAGGGGCGTGAAAATAACTTGTGTAATTTGGAAATCCTGTAAAATATGGGCAGAAAATAACATGATTGTGAAAGCAGGCGAAACCGCTGGAAAGGGAAACAGATGGAGCAGATCAATCGCGACGCGCTATTTTGCGACGAGACAGAGGGATTACCGTTGTCCTTCGGGAGGCAGATGCAGGTGAAGTCGTTACATTTTATTTCAGAACAGAAAAATGGAGCAGATGCGGTTGTACTGCTGGAATGTGACCCGGAGACCAGGGCGCTTTGCAGGAGTGGCAGATGAAACGGCTTTCGTGGGAGTGCTGTGCTGGCAGCGTTGGGAACGGTGCAGATACAAATCGAGGCATAGATGGTAGCGGTATGGCTGACAAGTCAGACAGCCGTTTGATTACTACAGCTGTGCGCTGACTCTGGGAACGAAAACATTTTTCGTATGTATTTCAGGTAACCTGGGGCGAGAACGTCTGTCTTTACAACCGGATCGGGCTGACAGAGGATGCGGCGGCGCACCCGTTCCGCCTGATTCCGGGTTTCATGTACCGGAGTGGAGCAAGGGCGCGCTGATGTATCAGATCTATGTGGATCGGTTCTGCAACGGCGATCCTACAAACGATACGCGGAAACCAATGAATATATTTATCTGAAAAAAGCCGGTCACCGGGTGACGGACTGGAAGGAAACCGATCGGTACACTCGATGTGGGACGGTTTTACGGCGGCGATCTTCAGGGTGTTTTAGATAAACTTGATTATTTAAAAGAGTCTCAAGATAGAGGCAATTTACTTAAATCCGGTATTTGTATCACCGTCGAACCATAAGTCTGTCAGGACTACGACCATATCGATCCGCATTATGGAGTGATTCTGGAGGACGCAGACGGACTGGTGTGCCCGGAAGACACGGACAATGACCGCGCACATAAATATATGACGCGGACGGCGGATGAGCAGAACCTGGAGGCGAGCGATGCCTTTTTGCCCGCCTGATTGAGGAAGCACACAAGCGGGGAATCCGGGTGCTGGTGGACGGTGTGTTCAACCATTGTGGTTCTTTCAATAAATGGCTGGATGCGGAACTTCTGTACCAGCACGCGGGCGGCTATCCGCAGGGGGTATGTCTCGGAGGACAGCCCGTATCGCTATTTTTTCCAGTTTCACAATGAAAAAATGCCTTACTGTTTAATGACAGCTACGATGGCTGGTGGGGACACGCGACGCTTCCGAAGCTCAATTACGAGGAATCGCCGGAATTGTACCAGTACATTCTGGGGATTGCGAAAAAATGGGTATCGGCGCCGTTTGGAGCAGATGGCTGGCGGCTGGATGTGGCGGCAGATCTGGGGCGGAGCGGATGAACCATCGTTCTGGCGTGATTTCCGCGCGGCAGTCAAGGAGGCAAATCCGGAGGCGGTCATGATCGCGGAACATTATGGCAGCCCGTATGACTGGCTGAAGGGCGATCAGTGGGATACGGTCATGAATTATGATGCGTTTATGGAGCCGCTGTCATGGTTTCTGACCGGGATGGAGAAGCACAGTGACGAAGAAAATCCGGCTCTGTTTGGGGATGGATGCGCCTTTTTGAGGCGATGCGCTACCATATGAGTGAAATGCCGACGGCTTCCGTACAGTGTGCGATGAACGAGCTGTCCAACCACGATCACTCCCGCTTTATGACGCGGACAAACCGCCGGGTGGGCCGTCTTGCGTCGGCAGGTGCAAAAGCAGCGGAGGAAGGCATCAGCTATGGCATTTTCCGCCAGGGTGTTGTCATACAGATGACCTGGCCGGGCGCACCGACGATCTATTACGGCGACGAAGCGGGCGTCTGTGGATGGACCGATCCGGACAGCCGCCGGACGTACCCGTGGGGCGGGGAAAATCTGGAGCTGATCGAGTTCCACCGCTACATGAGCGGCATCCGGAAACGCTGTCCGGCATTTAAAAATGGTTCCCCTGAAAGCGCTGGCGGCGGGAGATGGCTATATTGCCTATGGACGTTTTCAGAGTGCTCAGAGAGCTGGCGGCGTGCTGCGGCGTGACGGCGGTCAATACAGGTGATGACTGGCTGACGCCTCAAGATTCCGGTCTGGCAGATCGGGGCGCGCGACAGGGCGCCCCTGCGCCGGGAAATGATGACCTATGAGGACGGTTACAACGCCGGACAGGTTGAACATGAGGTAAAGGACGGCTATATCGAGGTGAAAATCCCACCGGTCGGAAGTATCGTTTTGACGGGAAATGATACGGCATTGTAGGAAATGCGGCTTCGACAAGATATATGATTTCTGGCAGTTGAGCGAGAAGAATCAAAAGCAGGAAAAAATGGAAATAAAAATATTAAATAAAATATATAAAAACACTTGCTTTTTTTGAGATATCCATGCTATAATCTTCAACTGTCAGAGCAATTTTGGATGGGTTCCCGAGTGCCAAAGGGGCAGACTGTAAATCTGTTGCGTCTCGCTTCGGTGGTTCGAATCCACCTCCATCCATTTGGCTTTATTGTGCCAGTCATGAGTAATCATGATGCCGGTGTGGCGGAACTGGCAGACGCACAGGACTTAAAATCCTGCGAGGGTTAAACTTCGTACCGGTTCGATTCCGGTCGCCGGCAGTATCGGGAACAGTTTTTAACTGTTCCCGATTTTGCGTTATCCGGACGTATTTGCAGCGTTGGTTTATATCAGGATATAGAAATCCTGTCATAAACCGGCGCTTCTTTATATAATACAAAGCAAAGGAGTGAAAACATGTCTGCATATCATCGGTTAATATCATATATCTATCCATACGAGGGCGGAATCAAAGGGAAAAATACGGGATTTGCGAAATTGGAGACGCGGGAACTTCCTGCCGGATTCAAGTCAGCGTCCGCCGTGTCTTTGCGGGCGGCAGCCCGATCGGCGTATACCTTCTGGCAGGGGCAGGAGGAGATCCGTATCGGCACCCTGTTTGTCCGTGGCGGAAATGGGGAGTTCCGTGCCGTCGTCAATTGTGAAAATATTGAAGGAAGCGGCTGCAATATGGAAGAGTGCTGTGGTCTGACTCTTCATGAGACGGACAGCGCATGGCGTGCCTATACGACGGTCTGGGAAGATGCTGTCGCGCATGCGGCCGAGGTTGAACTGGCGGATGTGACTGCTGAGAAAGTGCGGGAGCAGGAAGCGGAGAAGGAAGAGGCAATGCGGAAACAGGCAGAGAATGTATCTGGGGAAGTGAACAGCGCGTCTGTAGGGAAAGAAAAATTGGATGAGGCGTCAGAACTTACCCGGTCGGGAGAAATGGAGAATCAGGACACATCCACGGAGACAGAGAAGAAAGAAGCTGTGAATATAAACGAAAACGGACTTCGAATCAGCCAGCCCCAGCCAGAAAAAGCTGGAGGATTCAAACCTGGAGATTTTCGAGGACACGGAAACCATGGAAGCGGTTCCAGATATCTCAGAAACATCCGATCATCAAGAGGCAGAAGTTGTTCAGGAAACGCAAACGGAAACACCGCAAGAAAGTTTTCAGGAATCCAATCAGGAAACGCAAACGGAGACACCGCAAGGAAAGTTTTCTCAATCAGGAATCCAAACGGAGACACCGCAGGAAAGTTTTCAGGAATCCAATCAGAAGCGCAGACAGAGGCGCGACGGAAAGATTCTCAAGAATCCACCCAGGAAGTCAGAAAGAAATGCCTCAGATTCTCCACCAGACCATCAAAGAGGCATTTCAGTCAGACTCTCAAAATCAAAAACAACCGCAACCAGATTCATCCAAGGAATTTTCGAAAGAAGATCCCGCTGAGTCCCTCTGGAACCGTCTGCGTGCTGCCTATCCCAAAGTAACCGCCTTCGAATGCGCCGACGGCTGCGAGATTCTGGTAATCAAACCGCAGGATATCGGGCTTCTGCCGCGGGAAAACTGGGTGTATGGAAATAACAGCTTTCTTCTGCACGGTTACTACAACTACCGATATCTGATTCTGGCGAGACTGGGGGAAACCCGGCGAACGGGGGCGCTACATTCTGGGCGTGCCGGGACATTATGGAAACAATGAAAAATATATGGCGGCGATGTTCGGCTTTGACCGCTTTGTCCGTTCCACCCGCCAGCCGCCGCGCACAGCCGGTTCGGGTATTGGTATACGGATTTGAATTTTTTACATAAATCAGCCGATCTTCCTGGACAAGGGACTCTTGACAAAGATGCGGTCTTTCTGGGTAGGATGGACAGGGATAAAACAATGAAGAGGAAAAACAGTGGCAGCAAAATTGACACGGGAAGAGAAATATATGAAAGCGGCGATCCGCGAGGCGAAAGCCTGGGCGCTCGGAGAAGTGCCGATCGGCTGCGTGATCGTGTATGAGGACAAAATCATCGGCAGGGTTACAACCGCCGGATGGTCGATCATAGCGCGCTGGCACATGCGGAGATCGCGGCAATCAAAAAGCGTGCAAGCGCATGGGCGACTGGCGCCTGGAAGAATGTGAGCTGTACGTGACGTTGGAACCATGCCCGATGTGCGCAGGGGCGATCGTGCAGGCGCGGATTCCAAAAGTTTACATCGGTTCCATGAACCCGAAAGCCGGTTGCGCCGGTTCGGTACTGAATCTTCTGGATGAAAAAAGGATTCAATCATCAGGTGGAGACAGAAGAAGGACTTTTGGGCGAGAATGTTCGATGATGTTGAAAGAATTTTTTCAAAGAATTGCGTGAAAAGAGAAAAAAGAAGAAAGAAGAAAAAGCTGGCAAATAAACCTCTGCCAGCTTTTTGCATTCCATATTTCCCATTCAAACCGAAAAATACAGTCCTTATTTGATTACGTGGATCCAGCCCTCCGGAGCTTTGATGCTGACCCATCTGGATGCCGGTCAGTGTCTCGTAGAGTTTCTGGGTAACCGGACCCATCTTCATACCTGCCGGGAAGCAGATTTCCTTGCCGTGGTCAACGATCTTGCCAACCGGGAGATAACAGCTGCGGTACCGCACAGGCCGCACTCTGCGAAATCCTTTTTACCTTCGTCTAAGTATACTTCACATCTTCGGTCTCCATGCCGAGGTAATCTCCTTGCAACCTGCAGGATAGAACGGCGTGTGATAGACGGAAGGATGCTGTTGGACCTCGGAAAGTTACCAACTTGCCGTCTTTGGTGATAAAGATAACGTTTGCGCCGCCGGTCTCCTCGATCTTGGTACGTGTCTGCGGATCAGGTAGATGTTCTCATCGAAACCGTTCTTATGAGCATCGACGATCGTGCAGGCTCATCGCGTAGATTTAATCCGGCTTTGATGTGACCGGTTCCGTGAGGTGCTGCACGGTCGAAATCGCTGACGCGGATGGTGATCGGTTTAGCGCCGCCCTTGAAGTACGGGCCAACCGGTGTACAGAATACACGGAACTGATAGATGTTTGCCGGTTTAACGCCGATAATGGAATCATAACCGAACATATACGGGCGGATGTACAGGGTTGCACCGGAACCATACGGCGGTACGAATGCTGCGTTGGCTTCTACTACTTTGTGATGGCGTCTACGAAGCGCTCCTTCGGGAATGGCGGCATTTCAAGACCTTTGCGGAATTCTCCATACGCCGCCGTTTAAGTCGAGGACGGAACGTAACGATATGGCCGTCCTCGGTCGTATACGCTTTCAGACCCTCGAAGCAAGTCTGTGCATACTGCAACACAGGCACATTCATTCAGAGGTAATATTCGGGTCGGAGGTAAGGACGCCTTCGTCCCAGGAACCATTCTGGTACATGGAAACATAGCGGTAATCCGTTGGCATATAGCCGAAACCGATGTTGCTCCAGTCGATGTTTTCTTCTCCATAATCGTTGCTCAATCTTACAGAATTTTATGATTTAGTAACTGTTTGACTTTTGCAGTCGCTAGATTTATACCTTTTATAATGATTTTCTTTCTTCTGTTGCAAGATTCTGGGATAAAAAAATGATAAAAAAACAAAAATGTATTCTTGTGTATTTTTATACAATGCTTGTTAGTCAAGCTCCGGCTTGACAAAACGGCGGCTGCCATGTATACTAAACAGGCTGACGGTCTGCAATCATTCCGTCATATAAGATCAAGTCATAAAGTTTCCGCACAAAGCCGGGGAGTTAGCGGTGCCCTGTACCTGCAATCCGCTATAGCAGGGGTGTTGTCCGACCGAGGGCGTTTTTACTGTGGGGGGCTGCCCCGAAAAGTGGCGTTGAAGTCTGGGTCTTGCGCAACAGAAATCTGTGAACCGTGTCAGGGCAGGAATGCAGCAGCACTAAGCAGAACCTTCTGTGTGCCGCAAGGCAGCCTGGACCGAGTTAACTGTCAGGGTAACGTCCATGGCATACGTTCGAAGCCGGGCGTGCGGATTTTTTTATTTCATAGGAAATTGCTTCCTATGAAATAAAAAAATAGAAAATAATAGATACAGAAACAAGCATTTTTGCAGGTGTGTGAATATAGCCGGGATATGTGGAATTTGATTTGCCAAGGGGAGGAATACCGTGCCGGAGCAGATTAAAAGCGCGTATCCCGGTATTTTTATGTCTATGATATTTGTAAGGATTTTTCTTGCCCGCGGGATATGATTGTATTATAATTACAAAATGGGTGTAGTTTATCCTGATATGGGGTTGTTGGAAACTTAGAATAAGGGTAACTGTGAAGGTACTGGACGGTTATGAAGAAAGGAAAGCGCTCATGAGAAGAATCGGTATGTTAACCAGCGGCGGCGACTGCCAGAGCTTAAATGCGACGATGCGAGGCGTGGCAAAATCGCTGTACAAAGATGTTCGATGACATAGAGATAGTTGGATTTGAAGACGGATATAAAGGTCTTATGTATGCAGAACTACCGGATTATGAAACAGTCGGATTTTTCCGGGATTCTGACACGCGGAGGTACGATTCTGGGAACTTCCAGACAGCCTTTCAAGCTGATGCGGACGCCGGACGAGAACGGTCTGGATAAAGTGGAAGCGATGAAACACACCTATTACAAGCTGAAACTGGAATGCCTCGTCATTTTAGGCGGCAACGGCAGCCAGAAGACGGCAAATCTGCTGCGGGAGGAAGGACTCAATATCGTTTCTCTTCCGAAGACCATAGACAACGATCTCTGGGGCAGCGATCTTACGTTTGGATTCCATAGTGCGGTTGATGTGGCGACCAATGCCATCGACTGTATTCATACGACGGCGGCGTCTCATGGCAGAGTCTTCATCGTGGAGATCATGGGCCACAAGGTGGGATGGCTGGCGCTCTATGCAGGCATCGCGGGCGGAGCTGACATCATTCTCCTGCCGGAGATCCCGTATGATATTGATGTGGTGGTAAATGCGATCCGCAGCCGTACTAAAAATGGCAAGAATTTCACGATTCTGGCGGTCGCAGAGGGCGCGATTTCAAGGAAAATGCAGCCCTGACCAAGAAAGAATTAAAAGAAAAGAAGAAAAATGGACCGGTTTATCCGTCGGTCGCTTACGAGCTGGGCGCCCAGATTTCCGAGCGGACGGCGCAGGAGATCCGTGTGACGGTTCCGGGGCATATGCAGCGCGGAGGCGAGCCATGCCCGTATGACCGCGTGATTGCGACGCGCCTCGGCGCGGAGGCAGCAGAGATGATCCGCCGCAAAGAATACGGCTATATGGTCGCTTTAAACAACAATAAGATTGAAAAATTCCGCTCGCGGACATTGCCGGTAAATTAAAGATGGTCGATCCGAAGAGCGATATTATCCGGGAAGCTAAGGATGTAGGCATCAGCTTCGGCGACGAATAGTAAGGAAGTAGTAGTTTATGTCATATACAGCACTGTACAGAAAATGGCGTCCGACGTCCTTTGAAGAGGTCCGGGGTCAGGACCATATCGTAAAGACCCTGAAAAATCAGATCAACCCGGGCGGATCGGGCACGCGTACCTCTTCTGCGGGACGCGCGGAACCGGTAAGACGAGTATTGCCAAGATCTTTGCACGGGCAGTCAACTGTGAACATCCGGTGGACGGCAGCCCCTGCGGCGAGTGCAGTATGTGCCGCCAGATTGCGGAAGCGAGCTTCCTCAATGTGGTGGAGATCGATGCGGCATCCAACAATGGTGTGGAAAATATCCGTGAAATCAGGGAGCAGGTCCAGTATCCGCCGACGGAAGGGAAATACCGGGTTTATATTATTGACGAGGTTCATATGCTTTCTACCGGGGCTTTCAATGCGCTCTTAAAGACGCTGGAAGAACCGCCGTCCTACGTTATATTTATCTTGGCGACGACGGAGGTCCACAAGATCCCGATCACGATCTTGTCCCGGTGCCAGAGATATGATTTCAAGCGGATCTCGATCGATACCATCGCGGGACGGCTGGCGGAGCTGACGCAGGCGGAGCAGATCGATGTAGACGATCGGGCACTTAGGTATGTGGCACGTGCGGCGGATGGCTCGATGCGAGATGCGTTAAGTCTTCTCGATCAGTGCGTGGCGTTCCATTTCGGGGAAAAGCTGACGTATGACAATGTGCTCGAGGTGTTGGGCGCGGTCGATAACCGCGTGTTCAGCAAGCTGTTTCAGGCGGTGCTTGCAAGTGATACGAAGGCGTGCATCCGTGAGATTGAGGAAATGATCATCCAGGGGCGCGATCTTTCGCAGCTTGTCAACGATTTCGTCTGGTATATGCGAAATCTCCTGATTGCCAAGACGACCGACGAACCGGGCGATATGCTAGATATGTCGGAGGAAAATCTGGCAGTTTTAAAGGAAGAGGCGGCAGGTGTTGATGCGGAAACGCTGATGCGTTACATCCGTATTTTCTCGGAGCTTTCCGGGCAGCTGCGCTACGCGTCGCAGAAGCGGATTCTGGTGGAGATTGCCTTTATCAAGCTGACGACGCCGTCGATGGAACAGAATCTTGATTCCATTTTACAGCGGATTACGCTATTAGAGCAGAAAATGCAGGAAATGCCGGACAATCTACAGAAACTGGCGTCCCTTGCACCGGCAGCGGGGCAGGCGGCATCCTCCAAAAACGGCTGTGGTGGAAACGCCGCCTGAGCCGAAGACGGTATCCCTTCCGCCGGCACAGTACGAGGATCTGATGCTGATGCGGAAAGAATGGGGACGGATTGCGTCCCTGAGCCAGCTTGTGGGTTCGATTAGACTCAGTCTTCCCAAGACAAGTGTAGAACCGGCGGGCGAAGGCTGCCTTTGCATTGTGTGTACAGATGAAAATACGTTTGGAATTATCAATCGGGAGCCTGAGCTTAAGAATTTGCAGGAAGTAGTGCAAGAAAAATACAAAAAGACTCTGCAATTTAAAGTCCGTTTAGAATCATCTGCTGTGCCGCAAAGAACGGTTTATGTCAGTGATGAGGATTTAAAGAACGCAATCCATACCGATGTGATTGTCGAAGAGGATGATTCCGTGTAGTGGAGCTTGCCAAAGATGAGCCTTGTTTTGTAATGCAAGAAGCTGTGATTAAATACAGATAAATGATATTAGTGGGTTTATATGATATATAGAACCGGCTGCAATCGGCAGCCAGTCTGAATATAAATAAAAAGAAGTGAAAGAGAGGAATGACACCATGGCAAAACGTGGCGGTTTCCCAGGCGGTATGCCGGGCAATATGAACAATTTAATGAAACAGGCGCAGAGAATGCAGCGCCAGATGGAAGAGAAGCAGAAAGAGCTGGAGGAGAAAGCAGTACAGCGCATCCGCAGGGGCGGCGGCGCTGTAACCGTGACCGTATCTGGTAAAAAGAGGTTCTTTCCGTGAAACTGTCTGAGGAAGTAGTGGATCCGGATGATATCGAGATGTTAGAGGATCTGATCGTGGCGGCGACCAACGAGGCATTCCGTCAGGCGGAAGAGGACAGCAGCCAGATGATGTCCCAGTTGACCGGTGGTCTTGGCGGTCTGGGAGGCGGATTCCCGTTTTAAGCGATGGATTATTACAGCAGTCAGATTAGCAAGCTAATCGAAGAATTGTCAAAACTTCCGGAATCGGAAGTAAATCGGCGCAGCGTCTTGCATTTCATATCATCAATATGCCGGAAGAACAGGTCAGGCACTTGTCCGGCGCGATTCTGGAAGCCAAGCAGAATGTGCGTTACTGCAAGGAGTGCTGCACATTGACTGATAAGGAACTGTGCCCGATCTGCAGCAGCGACCGGCGCGATCATGAGACGATCATGGTGGTGGAAAATACGCGCGATCTGGCGGCATATGAAAAGACAGGAAAATACAACGGGGTCTATCATGTGCTGCATGGGGCGATCTCCCCGATGCTGGGGATCGGGCCGGGTGACATCCGGCTCAAGGAGCTGATGACTCGCCTGCAGAAAAGAGGAGGTTCGTGAGGTCATTATCGCAACCAACTCAAGCCTGGAGGGCGAGACGACCGCAATGTACATAAGTAAGCTGATTAAGCCGACAGGGATCCGGGTGACGCGAATCGCCAGCGGCGTTCCGGTCGGGGGCGACTTGGAATATATTGATGAGGTAACGCTTCTGCGCGCGCTGGATGGGCGTACAGAGCTGTAGCCGTGAGCAAATAAAACGTTACTGGGCACGTATGCGTGAACAGTAACAATAAAACTTCTGCCGCGGCAGGAAGTTAGGAGATGCATAAGATGGATAAATACGAGTGTAACAGCAAGGTAGAGCAGATTAAGAAACTGGTCAACAAGGGAGATTTCGAGACGGCGATGAAGATCGCCGATACCATCGACTGGCGTCGTGTACGCAGCACCAGCCTGCTTACGATGATTTCCCAGATCTATGAGAAAAATGAAGAGTACCAGGAGGCGAAGGATATTTTATTGCTGGCATATGAGAGAGCGCCGCTTGAAAGGGGCTTTTATATAAGCTGACTGACCTTGCATTGCGTGAAAATAATATTCAGGAGGCAGAGGCATATTACCGGGAGTTCTGTGAGCTGTCCGGCGATGACCCGCGCCAGTACCTGCTTCGTTTCCTGATTCTGGAGGCGAAGGATGCGCCGTTAGAGCAGCAGATCAATTCCCTGGAGAGATATTGTCAGGAAGAGCTGGATGAGAAATGGCTGTACCACCTGGCAGAGCTTTATCATCAGGCGAACCAGGCGGACGACTGTGCGGATCTGCGACAAGATCATGCTGATGTTCGGTCTTGGCAAATATGTGGACAAGGCGATGGAACTGAAACTTCAGTATGCGCCGCTGACGAAATATCAGATGGATCTGGTAGAAAACCGCGAGAAGTACGAAGAGAAGCTGCGTGCGGTGGAAGAAGAGTACAAGAACGGTACATACCGCAAGCCGGAGACCGGAAGGAGAGAAGCTGATACGGATGAGCCGGAGGCAGAGCTGGACGACGAACCGGAGAATGAGCCGGAGGGACAGCCAGAGCAGGCAGAGCCAGAAGAGAAGGCTGGAAAACCGAAAGCCGAGACAAAACCGGCGGACGAGAAAGTAGAAAAGGCTGCGCTGGACGAGGATGTAGTAGCAAGCCTTCATGAAGCACAGGCGGAAGAAGCGCTGGCAAAAGAAGTGTCCAAGATCAAGCCTACGATGAGGAAGAGGGCGCATCCGAAGGGGAGACACGTGTTTTCAGGAATGTCCGCGACCTGGAACCGGCAGAGGCAGAGGAAAAGAGCGAGGAAGTCCGATTCATGAATTTGAAGAGGAAGAGGAAACCATAGTGGAAGACTGGGATTTCGAACCGGAAGAGGAAGAGGAGGGAGATCAAGAATCAAATCATCTGATGATCGAGGCGGAAGATCCGGCAGCCGGTCTTGCGACGGCACTTGATTCCCTGAAAAAAGATTCACCGCGAGCTGGGGAACCAAGCATCCGGTTGCCAAGATCAGCGGTGCAAACCTTTCCCATCGCGGCATCGCATCGGTGGCGGAGCGCCTGGCAGGCAAGGATCTGGTGGTCGAGCATGCAGCCGATCTGGACGATTTGACGGTGGAAGAGCTGGAAGAACTGATGACACAGGATGAAACCGGCATGGTCGTTGTTCTGATTGATACGCAGGCACGTTTAGAGCAGATGCACCGCGCATATCCGGCATTAGCAGTGCGTTTCCAGTATATCGGCTGTGAAAACCAGAAAGACGATGCAGCGAAGCTGGCACAGGCGCGCGAGGAAGAGCTGAAACGCCAGCAGGCGCAGCAGGAAGCAGAAGCAGCCAGAAAACGCCAGGCAGAGCGTGAAGCGGAGATCCGCCGTCAGGCAGAAAAAAGAGGCAGAGGAAAACGCAGACAGCAGGAAGCAGCAGCCCGCCGTGAGGGAAGAAGAGCGCGCCAAGGCAGAAGCACAGGCGCTGGCAGCCAAAGAGGCAGAAGAAGCGCGTAAAGCGGAGGAAGATCGCCGTCTGGCAGAGCGGCAGAGAGAAGAACTGCGCCGTCAGGAAGAGGCAAGACGCGATGACGAGCCGGAGTATGAAGACGAAGAAGAACGCTACGAGAAGGACGAGTATGAGCCGGAGGATGATTATGCGCGTGGCGGCTATCGTGATGATTATAAGGACGATTACAAAGACAGCTATAAAGACGAACGCGAGGACGACGAGTATTCCAATTATCCAGAGGATGAGCCGGAAGAGAAACCGTCCAAAAAGTCCGGCGATATGGATGTTGAGGAGTTCGTTCAGTATGCCTGCAAATATGCATCGGAGATCGACTGCAGTATTTCGGGAAAGAGCATGCTGGCTCTGTACGAGCGCGCTGAGATGATGGAGGAGGACGGAGAACCGCTTAGCAAGACAAGTGCCGAAGATTTGATCGAGGAAGCTGCAGATAAGGCGGAGAAGAAATCCTTCAGCGACTGTTCTCATCGAAATATGATAAGGATGGACTTCTGATTCTGAAAGAGAAGCATTTCTTTGATTAATCAAAACAATTCGAGAAATTTTAAAATTAAAACTAATTAAAAGAGAGCGCTGCGGGGGAATGCTTCCCGGCAGCGTTTTCTGGTAGTGGACAGTAAAAAGAGATACGGGAGAAAAGATGGGAACACGGTTAATAGCCCTCGATTTAGATGGGACACTGTTAAATGAAAAAATGCACGTGTCGGAAAAACAAGACAGATGATGGAACTGTGCGCGCAGCGGGGATTGAGATTGTTCCGGCGACCGGGCGCGCGCTCCCGGCAGTGCCAGAGGAGGTTTTGAGCTTGCCGGGCGTCCACTATGGCATATTTACAAATGGGGCGGTCGTCCGGGATTTCGGGAAAAATACCTGGGTGTCGGAAAGCTGCCTGAGCTGGGAAGAGACGATCCGGGTGATTGAGGTGCTGCGCCGACATCCGGTTATTTACGATATGTATCGGAGGGCGGCGTCAGCGAGATGCGATTGCTGGCACAGCTGGAAGAATACGGGATACCGGAACGTGAATGCGCCTATATCCGGGCGACGCGCCGGGCAGTTACCTGACATGGTGGAGTATCTGCGGGAGAAAAAAATGCCCGGTGCAGAAGATGAATTTAAATTTTAAGGACCGGGAGAGCAAGCAGGCAGTCCGGGACAAAGCTGGAAGCGATGCCGGAGGTTCTGGTGACCTCCTCGCTTCCGTGGAATCTGGAACTCAACGCGGCGGGCATCACAAAGGGGAGCGGGCTGCGGAATCTCTGTCAGTATCTGGGAATTGAAGCGGAGGAGACGATGGCATTTGGAGACGGCGAAACGACTGGCCCATGCTGGAGGCAGCAGGAATCGGCGTGGCGATGGAAAAATGGCGCCCCATTTTTAAAGGAACGCAGCCCGGATTGCCGCTTCGAACCGGGAAGAGGGCGTAGCGGAGGCGATCAGACAATGGGTGCTTATATAAAAGAAGACTGGCTGTTCGTGGTGGTGGCAGTCTATCTGGTTTCCATGGTACTGTACGGGCATTACCGCGGATTCATCCGCCTGGCAGTCTCGGCCGTTTCCCTGGTGCTGTCGTTGGGGGTGGTTCATTTTGGTGCGCCGTCTGTCGCGAATCTGCTTCGCAGCAATGAGGTGGTCTATCAGGCGGTGGAGGACAGCGTGACGAAATTTATCCAAAAAGGACGATGAGGCGGAAAAATGAGGCAGCTGACGCGGCGCCGCCATCCGTACAGCGCAGTATTATTGAAGAAATGGAGCTTCCGGAACAGTTAAAGGATGCGCTTCTGGAGAATAATAACAGCGAAGTTTACGAGGCGCTGGGTGTAAGCAGCTTTTACCCACTACGTCAGCCGTTATCTGGCAAACAGCCTGATCAATATTATAAGTTTTTTTTCTGCTGTTTGCAGCCGTGTTCGGCGGACTGCGTGTTCTGTCCGTATCGCTCAATGTGGTCTCCCGGCTGCCGATCATATCGGGGCTGAACCGTCTGGCAGGTGCCGTGCTGGGGGTGCGGAAGGGATCTTTTCGTCTGGATTGCAGCACTGCTTATTACACTGTTCTCGGCAACGGCGATTGGTGAACTTTTCCTGAATCAGATAGAAAGCAATATCTGGCTGACCTGGCGTATGACCACAAATATGCTTGGAAGCATCCTGATGGGTGTTGTGAAACGGATTATTTAAAAGCTTATAGAGAAAAAATGTGATATTGAAAAACGGCACACCGCATTCTCGCTACTTAGTGATGAGTTAGGTGTGCCAAATTTTTATTTCAGTCGAGAAGACTCCCACCTTTTTTAGGTGGCGAGTAATAGCAAATTTGTCTCAGTGGGAGTTGTACCTCCGAC
>VOFG01002057.1_pt1 | contig 22231 bp, 38 predicted proteins | sample 5384171 | NCBI WGS metagenome assembly VOFG01 (sample SAMN12384726, study PRJNA508395) | human gut metagenome | isolation source: healthy gut F | host: Homo sapiens | reverse complement strand
CGAAGTAAATCAGGTGTTTCAGGTCCCTCATCTCTCGTCCTCCTTGCTGCGCGGTTCGCGCAAGTTATATCCAGTAAAAATTATACATAATTGCAGAAAATTTGTCAATAAAATTGTGCCGTTTGCACAGATTTTGGACACTTTTACCCTCATTTGTCCGTTATCGTCGATTTTTTTGACGATTTTCCCGGTAAAATTGACTTTCCCCTGTCGCCGTGGTACAATATTTTCAAAAATCCGGGAGGGTACCACCATGAAACGTCTGCACCATCACGATCATGAGCACGCCCACGACCGCCACTCCCCCCGGAGACGCTGGCGCTGCTGGGCTATATGGCCGACCACAACCGCCAGCACGCACAGGAGCTGCATGAGCTGGCGCACAGCGTGGACGGCGAAGCTGCCCAGCTGCTCCACGAGGCCGTGGTGGATCTCACCGTCAGCAGCGAAAAGCTGGCGGAGGCTCTGCGCATTCTGAAGGGAGAGGAATAACATGTGCCTGTCTACCGTTATGACCCGGCAGGGTCGGACGATCTGCAAAAAATGTGGCCTCCGTCACCGAGAAGGACGGCCAGCTGGTGTTCACTGATATCATGGGCATCCCCACCGTGGTTCCCGGCGCTATAGAAAAAGATCGACCTGCTGGAAAATATCAGCACCATCAGTGAAAAATAGCGGACTGCGGCGGAACCGGCAAATGTTCCCTTGTTCTCCCGCGTTGACAGTTCCTGTGAAATGTGTTACAATTTGGTTATAAAACAATCAGGAGGTTTATCATGGCTGATACCAAAAAGGCCGAAGGCCTTGTCTATAAAAACCACCCCTTGCGCCGCGTCGACAATCTGATCTACTACGGCAGCATGGCGGACAAATACATTGTCCTGCTCCAGATCCTCGACACGAAGAAAGAGAAGGACATGGACGTGGCGACCCGCGTCTCCGTGCAGCTGCAGCTCACCGACCCCGACCTGAAGTCCCGGATCGCGTGGTCAAGAGGTCCGAGAAGGACAGTCTCTATGCGGCAATGGACGTCGGCTGTATCTGGCTCGAGCGTGCTCTGGCCGGAAAGCTGTAAAACCATCATGAAGCGACTCTTTTCCGCATTGGCGGTGGTGCTGACCTCCCTGCTGGTGGTAGGCGGCGACGCGGTGCTCTCCGGCGGCGCCAGCGCCCACGCTGTCAGCGCGCCGCAGGCCATCCCCGTTACGCTGGCCTCCGTCCCTCCCCGCTGTCGGTTCCCCTGGTCACGCCTGACGCGGCGCGGCTGTCCCTAGTTGGAGGGCGCCGCTGTCCCCCGCCACGGCGCAGAACGCCGAGACAGCCGAGGACGCCGCCATGAACAACAGCGACCTGTCCGTCAAGGCCGCGGCAGACGATGCCAAGGAAGCGCCCGACGCCGACGACAGCGAGGTCAAGGAGGAGACGCCCGTCTCCACCCCCATTCAGGCGCTGGGCGTGGTGTCCGGCACGGATGTCCGCGTCCGCAGCGGTGCAGGCACCGGCTATGACATTCTCAAGACGCTGGACAAGGGTACCCTTGTGGAGCTGACCGTCCAGGAGGGCGACTGGTACCGCATTTCCTACGACGGCGCCCGTGGCTACATCGCCTCCCAGTACGTCACCCGGTATGACTCCGCCACCGGCCTGTCCGGTGCCGGCAAGGTCACGGCGGACGTGCTGAACATCCGTTCCGCTCCTAAAAGCGGCAGCACCTCGCTGGGCACCGCGTCCCACGGTGCGGTGCTCACCGTCACCGGTATCGAGGGCAGCTGGTTCGCCGTCAGCTACAACGGCATCAGCGGCTATGTGGCCTCCCAGTATGTGCTGATCTGCTCCCCCTCCGGCGGACACCTCCGCCCCGGAGACGCCGGAGAAACGCCGGCCGAGACGCCCGCCGAGACACCGGCGGACAACCCCGCCGCCACCGTTTCCGGCAGCGAGATCGTCTCGCTGGCGCAGCAGTATCTGGGCGTTCCCTATGTGTACGGCGGCAGCTCCGCCCAGCGGATTCGACTGCTCCGGCTTCACCATGTATATCTTCTCACAGGTGGGCATCAGGCCTGCCCCACGGCGCCACCAGCCAGCTGAGCTACGGCACGGAGGTGTCCCGCAGCGACCTGCAGCCCGGCGACCTGGTGTTTTTCCAGGATTACGGCGCGGTGGCGTCCCACGTGGGCATTTACATCGGCGGGGATCAGTTCATCCACGCCTCGTCCTCCTACTACAACAGCCGCGTGCGTGACCGTCCTCCCTGACGGAGAGCTACTACGCCAACCACTACTACACCGCCCGGCGGCACTAAAGGTACATAAAATTTCCCGGTACATCCGGGAAATTTTTTGCCCCGCCGTGAAACGTTTCGGCCTTGCGTGGTCATATTCTTGAAAGGGGGTGAGGAAATGACGGATTTTGAGGCGGTCTACGCCCGGCACTTTGACGGCGTGTACCGCTACGTGTACTCCCTGTGCCGGGATGAGCACACCGCCGAGGAGGTCACGCAGGAATCCTTTTACAGGGCCATGACCCACATGGATCGATTCGACGGCCGTGCCGCCTGTATGTGTGGCTGTGTCAGATCGCCAAAACGTCCTATCTTCACCTATGTCAAAAGCGGCAAACGCCGCGGTGCCCCGCCGGAGGACGAGCCGTCCCATCCGGGCTTTGAGGGCAAGCTGCTGGACAGCGACAGCGTGGCAGCTGCACAGACTCCTGCACGACCTGAACGAGCCGTACAAAGAGGTGTTCTCCCTGCGGGTGCTGGGAGAGCTGTCGTTTTCTCAGATCGGTCAGCTGTTCGGCAAGTCGGACAGCTGGGCGCGAGTGGTATTTTTCCGGGCAAAAACGGAGTTAAGGAGGCGGGCCGATGAAAACGAGCTGTAGCGTCATACAGGATCTGCTGCCGCTGTACTGCGACGGTGCGTGCAGCGGGAGAGCCGCCGTCTGGTAGAGGAGCATCTGCGGGAGTGCGGCGAGTGCCGGGAGACATACGAGCTGATGCAGGCAGCGCTGCCCGCCAGCGCCGCCCACACCCAGCAGCAGGCCACGGCGCAGGCGGCACAGGCGTGGAAAAGCAGGGCAGCACCTCATTTTTCAAGGGGCTGTCTGGTGGTGCTGGCGAGCGTGATCCTGCTGTTTCTGGGCATCGCCCTACAGCACTGGTGTACCACCGCGCCGCTAGTATTTTCCGATCTGGCGAAGAATGCGGAAGCCTATTTCGAGGCACAGGGCAGGGGCGCTGAGCTTTTCCTATGAGGCCGGTCATGTCCGGGGCGGCTATATGGCCTCGCTGCTGTATGACTACAACAGCCAGACGTACTATATAGGGCTTTCGAGCGGGACAGCCTGTTCCATAGCCGCTGGCGCTGCTGCGGCGGCGTGGTGGGCTTTGAAGCCGGGCAAATGACCAGCTATAATTACAGCGACCCGGAGGGCAACGCCATCCTGATCTTTGCCGGGGTCATGCTGCCCAAGGAGGCCAAACACACCAACGGCGGTTTTGCCCCATTGTCTGTTCTTATCGCCGGTGGGCGGGGCGACAAATCCCACCGAAAAAACGCCCACATGCGTCACTAAAGCCGCCTGCGGGTTTTGTTTTTGCAAAAACGCCATGCGTCATTTTTTTGCAGCTCGAATTTACTTTGGCAAAACTGCTTCGCACCGAAAAAGTGCGCGTTTTGTGCAGAGCCGAGGCGCGTGCCGCCGCAGGCATACTGGATGTCTGTCAAGGCGGCGCAACGATGGGGCTGCGCCAAACGCGCCTTTTGCGGCGTATGTTTTCTTATGTCAGGCGGCCTGAGCGCCGGTTTTTTTATGCGCCCTCGGCGGGCGTCTCGTCCTTTGTCTCCGCAGCGGCCTTTTTCGCCGCCGCCATGTTCACATACAGCTCCTCCGGCTTGTGGGGTGCAGCTTGATGTTGTAAAACAGCATGAACGCCGCCACCAGCACCATCACAAGGCTCAGCGCCTGACTGACCCGAATCGGCTCGCCGCCGATGGTCCAGTTGAACAGGTACAGGCTGTCCGTCCGCAGACCCTCGATCCAGAACCGGCCGATGCCGTACCACAGGAAGTAGAACCACGTGTTTTCGCCGTCAAAGCGGCGACCCTTCGCCACGATAAAGACGATCAGCAGCAGCCCCACTACGTTCCACAGGCTCTCGTACAGGAACGTAGGATGCACCTCCACCAGCGTCCCGTGGTGGTCAGCTGCATCCGCCACGGCAGCGTCGTCTCCGCGCCGAAGGCCTCCCGGTTCATGAAGTTGCCCCAGCGCCCGATGGCCTGCCCGATCAGCAGCCCCATCACCACCAGATCGGTCAGCGCCCCCAGCTTGAAGCCCCGCTTTTTGCTGAGCACAAGGCACACCAGCACCGCCGCGATCACGCCGCCGTAGATGGCCAGCCCGCCGTCCCATATTGCCACGGACTCCGCCCAGTCGAAGGAGCCGTCCTCTTTTTGAATCTGTCCAGATAGAACAGCACATAGTACAGCCGCGCGCCCACGATGGCCAGCGGCACGCCCCACAGCACACCGTCCATGAGGTCGTCCTCTTTGATGCCGTACCTCTCCTTCTGCTTCATGCAGAAGGCCAGCGCCGCCAGCACTCCCAGTGCAATGAGGATGCCGTACCAGTAGATGGCCTTGCCGCCGATGTGGAAGGCCACGGAGGACGCGGTAAACTCCCAGTCGCCGAAAAAGCCCCGGAAACCGAATGGGGCTGTCTGTCATGATGCTCATGCTTCCTCCTCCTTGGGCGCGATCACCGAAAGCGCCATGTGGCTCCGCGTCACGTTCTCCCGCAGGAACGCCAGCACGTCCGCCGCCGTGATGCTGTCATATATCTCCGGGAACCGGTAGGGGTCGTACCCTGGAACCGTCCCTCGGCCATGGACACGGCGATGGACTCGAAGGAGTTCAGGGCCTTCAGCGCCGCGCCGAAGTTGGCGTTGACGATGCGCTTGTAATAGTCCTCGTCCACGCCCTCGCGCACCAGCCGCTGCGCCTCGGCCAGTATCGCCTCCGCCACGGCCTTGGGATCCTTGCTGTCGCCATGCCGCGTAGGCGTAGGCCGCGCCGGGCAGGGATGTCAAACGCCGCGCCGAAGGAGCCGTTGATCAGCCCCTGGCTGTACAGCCGGGCGTACAGCGGGCTGGACTCGCCCATAAGCACGTCGCAGGCCAGCTCGCCGATGGCGGCGAACCGGTGCTGCTCCTCTCCCCGTGCTGGGGCGGGCACTTGAAGCCCACCAGAAACGAGGGCATGGACACCTCCATGCGCTCCTCCGCATAGGCTCGCGCCGCCTCGGTGGGCTCCTCCGCGCCGTAGTCCCGCTCGATCAGCTCGCCGCTGTCCTTGGGCAGCACCCGCCGGGCGATGTCCAGCACCTGCTGCGGCTCCACGTCGCCCACCACCACAAGGCACATGTTGGCCGGGGTGTAAAACGCCTTGTGGCAGTCGTAGAGCGTCTGCGCCGTGATCTTACGGATGCTCTCCACGCTGCCGGCCACCGGCGTCCGGGCGGGGCTGGTGTGGTACAGGGACTGCATCAGCTGCTTGTACACCTGCCACCCGGGTTGTCCTCGATCATGCCGATCTCCTGACCGATAATGCCCTGCTCCTTCTGCACGCCTCATCGGTGAAGTAGGGCACCGACACGAAGGACAGCAGGATCTCCAGGCTCTCGTAGAACTTCTCGTGGCATCGAAGTAGTAGCAGGTGATGGCGTTGGACGTAAAGGCGTTTGGCTCCGCGCCGTTCATGGCCAGCTCCTGCAGGGGCGTTGCCGTCCTCCGTATCGAACATTTTATGCTCCAGATAGTGGGCGATGCCGGCAGGGGTGTCCAGCCACTGGCCGTTCAGCCGGAAGCGCATATCCATGCCGCCGTACCGGGTGGCAAACAGCGCGTACTTCCGGGAAAAGCCCTTCTTGGGCACGATGCACACCGGCAGGCCGTTGTCCAGCGTCACCCATATCACTTCCTCCCCGATGCGGGGGTACAGCTTCTTGTCCATTTACGCCTCCTCCTTTCCGCTCAGGAAGTACACCGTGTCCGGCTTCACCGTCTGTGCCGCCGCCATGATGCGTTCCTTTGTCACCTGCTCCAGCGCGGCAGCCAGCTCCTCCGGCGTCTCCTCCACTCCGGAGGCGATCTGTCCCAGATAGAAATTCTCCAGCGCACCCTGGGAGTCGGACAGGGACAGCAGGGACGCGGGATGGCCTGCAAAGCGCCCTCCTGCTCCCAGTCCTCCCAGTCGCCCCGCTGCACGGCTGCCAGCTGGCGGCCGATCTCCTCCTCCGCCCGGCGGAAGTCCTTCGTCTCCACGCCGCTGGATACCGTGAGGATACCCTTGCTGCGGGCATAGCTGCTGGAGGCGTAGTAGCACAGGCTCAGCTTCTCCCGCACGTTCAGGAACAGCTTGGAATTGCTGGTGCCGCCGAAGATCAGGTTGGCCAGCACCATGGCGGGGTAATCATCGCTGGTGCAGCGATAGCCCACCGCCAGCTTGCCCTGCGTCACGTCCATCGTCTCCGTCACCAGCCGGGCTGGGCGGGCGCCTGTACGCGCTCCACCGGCGGCAGCTCCGTCTGCGCCCCTCTGGGCAGCGCCGCCAGTGCCGCCAGCACCGCGTCCTCCACCCGCTTCTCCTCCGCGCTGCCGCAGTAGATCAGCTCCACCCGGCTGCCGGACAGCAGCGCCTGCCCGTGGGTATACAGCGTCTGGTTGTTCAGCCGGGATGCCGTCTCCTCGTCGCCCAGCCGCAGCACGCTGTACGGTTCACCGGCGCACATCTCCTGCATCAGCCGGATGTCTGCCCAGTCCCGCTTGTCGTTCCGCAGGGCGCGGAGGGCATCGATGAGGTTCTCCTTCTCGCTGTCCACGTATTCGCTGAGGAAGCGTCCGCCCCGGGTGACGGGGTCCAGCAGCAGCTCGCCCAGCATGGCGGCCACCGGCTCGAGGAGCTTCTCGCCGCAGGGCGTGAACGCATCGTCGATGAACCCGGCGGCGAAGCCGACGCACTGGCGCTCGCCCTTCTTGCGGACGGTATAGTCGATATTGGCGCCATACAGCGTGTCCAGCGCCGCAGACAGGCTCTCCATATCCGGGTACCGGACGGTGCCCCGCCGCATAACGGCGGGCAGCAGCGCGTTGGCGGAGGCCGTCTCCCGGCGCAGCGGCGCGATGAGATTCAGCGTCAGACGGCTCGTCTTGAAATGTTGTGCGGGCAGATACGTCAGGAACACGTCCTGCATGATCTCCCGGCGGTTTTCAAACATAGTCCTACCTCCTGGTGCATACAAATATCAATTCACCGTATAGTATACACCATCACGCCCCAAAAGAAAAAAGAGGGCGAATAAAGCAGCGTTTTATTTCAGGCAGCACCGCATAATGGGACAAAAGCAGTTGTAAGCAGCTTTTATTGTGCGGCGCCGCCTTTACTATTGCCCTCTTTTGTGGTATGCTTGCAGAAGAAAGCGCTTAAGCACACGGCGCATCAGAGAAAGCGCACAGGCAGGTGACAGATATGTATTTTGCGTACGGAGAAAAAGAGCTGGCCTATCTGCGGCGGAAGGACAAGCGGCTGTGCGAGGTCATCGACCGCATCGGTCACATCGACCGCGCGGTGGATACGGACTTGTTTTCGTCCGTTGTCCACCACATCATCGGCCAGCAGATCTCCACCAAGGCCCAGGCCACCATCTGGCAGCGGATGCAGGACGCATTGGGTCAGGTGAACGCCGAAACCATTCTGGCGGCGGGCGTCCCCCGGCTGCAGGCTCTGGGCATAAGCTTCCGCAAGGCAGAGTACATCACGGATCTTGCTGAAAAAGGTCCGCACCGGCGCATTTGATCTGGACGCCGTGGCGCACATGAGCGATGAGGACGCGATCCGGGCGCTAAGCAGTCTGAAGGGGATCGGCGTCTGGACAGCGGAGATGATCCTGCTGTTCTGCCTGCAGAGACCGGATATTTTCAGCTATGACGATCTGGCCATCCAGCGGGGACTGCGGATGGTGTATCACCACCGCAGCATCGACCGCAGGCTATTTGAAAAATACCGCCGCCGTTTCAGCCCCTATTGCAGCACGGCAAGCCTGTACCTGTGGGCGGTGGTACGGCGGCGCGATCTCGGAGCTGCGGGAGATATAGGTCACACCAGCAAAGAAGCAGGCTCGATTCGCGTGCGCAAATCGAGCCTGTCCTTTGTGGTTTCTTCAAGCAGCGGTTTTCAACTCACTTTGTCTGCCCGTGATATAGAAGAAATACTCCTGTGAGTAGATGATTTATTCACAGTGATTTTTTCTTTGCGATAGGCAGACAGATTGACTTTCCACCTGCTTTTTGATACGATCCGGTTAGATGGCGCTAACCGCGATTTATAATATAAAAAGCCCCGAGCAAATGCAACGGATCGCTCTTTGATTTGGCTGATTGCTGCATAAAAAGGCTAATCGCTTCAAGGAGCAACCCTGAACAGCGAGATACTTAAAAATACAATACGCTCTAAACAGAAGGTAGTTTTACTCCGTTTTCGGTGCAGTGTCAACCTGTACATCCATGGACGAAGAATAAGTCAGGCGGAGCATCTGCTCATCAATACCGATTTCACCATGGAACAGATTGCCCGGAAGGGACTATAATCGAACGCTGTGCCGCGCAGTGGAAGGCAGCCTATGCGCAAGCGCCGGTTAGCCGCATCTAACTACGCGATTGCATATATGCGTTAGATAAATCTAACGCTCAAAGGAGTGATGACAATGCGCGAACGCAAGGATTTTTGGGACAGAAACGCCGGCCTATATGACCGCTTCATGCGAAAAGACGGGGCGGCATACGAAATGATGTATGAGATGATCCAGCCAGTCGTGCGGCACAAGACGGTGCTGGAGCTGGCCACCGGCACGGGGCTGATCGCCAAGCACATCGTGAACGCGGCAGCTCTTGTTGAGGCGACGGATGCCTCCGCGGAAATGATCGCAGAAGCGAAACGGGACAATCACTCGGCGAAGCTTCATTTTTTCCGCGCAGGATATGTTCCATCTGCCCTATGCGAACCAGTCCTTTGACGTCGTGATTGTGTCCAATGCCCTGCACATCGTGCCGCATCCGGAAAAAGCCCTTGCCGAGATTCGCCGGGTGCTGAAGGACGATGGCGTGTTGATTGCGCCGACCTTTACCCACGCAGGGAACTCGTTTACCGGCAAGGTCAGGGCATTTTTCATGAAGCTGGCAGGCTTCCCTCTCCACAGCAGGTGGACGAGTGAGGAGTACCTGCGCTTTCTAAGTCAGAATGGCTGGTCAGTGCGAAAAAGCACCGTACTGAAGGCGTCCTTTCCGCTGACCTATGCGGAATGTGTGAAATCGGAGGGGTAAGATGTCATTCTTTGAAAACACCCGCAAGCCTGCGGGCTTTGGCGGAAAGCTTATGGTGGTCATGATGAACCTGGGTCACAGCCCTGTGGCGCAGTGGGGACTTCAATTTCTGAATGCTGCGCCGGACGCCAAGGTGCTGGACTGCGGCTGCGGTGGCGGGGCGAATATCAAGAGACTTCTGAAAAAATGCCCGCAGGGCATCGTCAAGGGCATCGACTATTCCCCCGTCAGTGTGGAGAAATCCAAAAAAAAGTTAACGAGGCCGCCATCGCGGAGGGCCGCTGCGCCGTTCTGCAAAGCAGTGTGGCGGATATGGTGTTTGCGGACGACTGGTTTGACACCATTACAGCCTTTGAAACTGTCTATTTCTGGCCGGATCTGCCGCGGTGTTTCCGGGAGGTCTGGCGGGTGCTGAAGCCCGGCGGGACATTTCTCATCTGCAACGAGAGCAATGGCGACACAGACAAGGATGAGAAGTGGACGGAGATCATCGACGGCATGACCATCTACAAAGACACAGAGCTAAAAGCGTATCTGGAACAGGCGGGTTTTCACGATGTTCAGATACACAAGAATAAAGCTGGCTCTGCATCACGGCTCGGAAATGAGGGAGAAGCAGACAGATGAAGGACAAGAAGCTCCTATTTGACCGCAAATGCCATGTGCTGTATTCCAAGCCCTGCAAAAAGGAAATTCTGGCGAAAATCGCCCTGCACTATCCGGAAGCAGAGCGGGAGACAGTATGGGAAAAGGTGCAGCGGCAGTACGCGAGCTTTCTTTCCGACTGGCGCACCGACCTGGGCGGCAAAAGAACTTCCACAACAGCGTAGGCGGCACCTACGACTGCATCGCCATTATGAGCTACTATACAGTCTGCAAAGCCGTCACATCCTTCCGCGAGATCGAGGAGATGGAGGAAAATCTGATCCTGCCGATCTTCCGCAAGCTGCGGTTCGTGGACTGCAACAAGTCGTTCTGGAGGAAGCTGATGTACAGAGCGTTTGTGCGGGCGAAAGAGCGGCTGCGACAAATGGCACGATTACGAGATGATGGTTGCGCCTTATGAAACCGGCAAGCCCATCTATTATGAATTCACATCGTGTCCGGCGGCGGAGTTCGCCATCCGGCACGGCCTTTACGGATATCATGCCCGCCCTGTGTAATGTGGACTTTGCGTCCATGGAGCTGCTCCATGCAAGGCTTATACGGACGAATACCTGCGTGGATGGCTACCGGTGTGACTATACCATCTGCGGCGACAGGACCCGTATGTAAAAGAACATCCCGAATATCGGGATGAGGCGGGCTATCGAAGAAATAAATAATACTGCAATACAAAGGCGGTGAGACAAATGGAAACCTTTCTCGGAATACTAATCCCTTTCTTGGCACAGCACTGGGCTCGGCCTGCGTGTTCTTTATGAAAAAATCCCTCGGTGATTTGGTGCAGCGTTCGCTCGCAGGCTTCGCCGCCGGGGTGATGGTGGCGGCGTCCATCTGGAGCCTGCTGATCCCTGCCATAGAGCAATCGGAGGGCATGGGCAAGCTGTCTTTTCTCCCTGCCTTTATCGGCTTCTGGGTCGGTGTGTTGTTTTTGCTCCTGCTTGACCGTTTGATTCCCCATCTCCATGTGGGCAGCGACCAGGCGGAGGGCCCGAAAAGCAGGCTGGGCCGCACCACCATGATGGTGTTGGCGGTGACCCTACATAACATTCCGGAGGGCATGGCGGTGGGCGTCATGTATGCGGGCTTCCTCGCGGGGAACGCGCAGATCACGGCGGCAAGCGCGCTTGTCCTGTCCCTTGGCATCGCCATCAGAATTTTCCCCGAGGGCGCGATCATCTCCATGCCGCTGCGGGCGGAGGGCATGAAAAAGGGCAGGGCCTTTTTCGGCGGCGTGCTTTCCGGCGTGGTAGAGCCCATCGGCGCCGTGCTGACGATTCTGGCGGCACAGCTGGTGATCCCGGCGCTGCCGTATTTTCTGAGCTTTGCCTCGGGCGCCATGCTCTATGTGGTAGTGGAGGAGCTGATCCCGGAGATGTCGCAGGGAAAGCACTCCAACATCGGCACGATTTTCTTTGCCGTCGGCTTCAGCGTCATGATGACGCTGGATGTGGCGCTGGGATAGGCGCGGAGGTGTTTATGAAACACAAAATTGAGAAAAACACCGTGCAGGAAACGCTGGTCATTCCGCTTTATTGCGCGGAAGGTCTGCTCAGAACTATACCCGAATCTTTACCGGGATGAAACAGCGGTGCGCCTGATTAACGAGATCGACTACGATTTTTTCTGAGGCGGAGAAAAAATCCCGCAGTCCTGATGCAGCGCTTCGGCTCGCTGGAGGTCGCCATGCGGCAGAATGACTTGCCTTCGAGGTGCGGGGATTATTTGAGATCTCACCCCAACGCGGCGGTGGTCAACCTCGGCTGCGGGCTGGACAGCACCGGGAGGAGCTGTGATAATGGCAGCTGCAAGATCTATAATCTGGACTCTCCCGATGTGATCGCCGTGCGCAATGAATTGCTGCCCGCCGGAGAGCGGGAGGAAAAACATCCCCTGCAACCTAAATGATACGGCGTGGTTCTCCAAGATCGACGCCTCCGGCGGCGCGGTGTTCTTTGCCTCCGGCGTGTTTTACTACTTCTGACTGAGCAGGTCAAGGCTTTGGTTCAAACCAATGGCAGATGCATTTCCCGGCGGTGTGCTGGTATTTGACGCGGCCAATCGGGCAGCGGTGAAAATGATTGCCAAGACATGGCTCAAGAGCGCGAAGATCGGGGATGTGGGCGCATATTTTGCGGTTTCCGACGCTAAGAGATCGGCGCGTGGGACAACCGTTTGCAGGTGTCAAGCCGGGGCTATATGCTGGGCTACAACGATTTGAAAGACCCATCCGTCAGCGGCTTTTTCCGGTTTCTTGCAAGGGTCGGCGACGGCATGATGAAAATGCAGATCGTAAAGATCGGATTTGGTGGCAAGCAATGAAAATTCTGGTATATGGTGCAGGTGTTCTGGGGTGCAATCTGGCAAGAAATCTGCTGCGCGCCGGAAAGGATGTCACTCTGCTTGCCCGGGGAAACTGGGCAGCAGAGATCAGGCGGAACGGTCTGCGAATCAAGGACAAATTTTCGTTCTGCACCTCGGTCAGCCGCATTCCGGTGGTGACTGAACTTGCACCGGATGCAATGTACGATGTGATCTTTGTGGTCTGCGCTATACACAGCTGGATTCCGTTCTGGACACGCTGCGGGCGAACCGGACGAAGAACATCGTTTTTGTGGGGAACAATGTGCAGGCGAGGGCGCTGGCGGCGGCACTGCCGGAAAAAACGTCCTGTTTGCCTTTGCGCTTTCTGCGGGGCATCGGGAGGCTGACCGGGTTGTCTCCATCGACCTGAAAAAGATCACCATCGGACAGCTGACGGGTGCAGTCTCCAATAAACAGCTGATCGGGCGCATCTTCTACGGCACGAAATATAAGGTCGTCTACGAGCCGAACATGGAGGACTATCTGCTCTGCCATGCCGCGTTTGTGATGCCTGCGGCTTTTGCTTGCTATAAGACAGACGGCGACCTGAAAAAGCTCCGGGGATACCGCGTACCTGAACCGTGTGCTGGATGCCAACATCGAGGGATACCGCGCCATCCGAGATGCCGGGCACAGCATTCTGCCCAAGGAGGATGCAGACTTTGAAGGGGAGAAATACCGCAAGACCTGCCTGCGCTTTTTCAAGCTGATGTGTGCCACCTCGCTGGGCAAGCTCTGTGCCTCCGATCATGCTATGAACGCCATCGACGAAATGAGCGCGCTGAACCGGGATCTCAAGAAATTTTTCGATGCGAACGGCGCAGCCTACCCGGTATGGCAGGCACTGGAAGCGGAAGCCGGGAGGTATCTGCAATGAAGTACGCCGGAATGCCCTTTGGGATGTGGGTGCTGTTTGCAGGCTCCTTTCAAAAGCAACTGACCGCTGTGCTGGGCTATGATGCAGCCACCGCAAGAGCCATCACGAAAAAGGCAAAGCCACAATACCGGCAGATCATCCGCAGGCTGCCGGAGTTTGAAAAAGCGGACCGCTTCAAGATGAACATCGTCAACTGCGCAATGCTCGGCGCGTTCATTCTCTCCATGCCGGAGCGCCCAGAAGTGGACAGGCTGACGGATTACTATGCAAGATCCATGATGACAAAGCCCATGCAGTGGTTCTGCCGCAAAAGCGGAAAAAGCAAGTTTACCCCAAAGGACATTGCCGCTATGAAAGCCACTGCCGCCCTGAAAGCCGCCGACCGCAATCCCTACTCGTGGAACATGGAATTTTACGAATACCCGGATGGCAGCGGCTACGAGGGACGCTTTACCAAATGCGGCATCTGTGTGCTGATGAAGGAACTGGGGTTATATGACCTCACTCCCGCCCTGTGCCATCTGGACTACACCATGAGCGAAGCGGGCGCTGTGACCGACTTTGTGCGGCAGTACACCCTTGCCTCCGGTGGACCCTACTGCGACTGCGGGTACAAAAAGAAGGAGTGACGGGCGATGAAGGCGAAGGAAACCTATCTTTCCCGTGATTTCCAGGAGACTGTGGCACTGCGCTTTCCCGCGCAGGCAAAGGAACTGAACACCGCTTTCGATATGCGCCTGAGTGCGCTGCTGGCTGAAAATGCGGGTGCAAGCAAGGAAAAGCAGTACCACCTCAAGCGGCAAATCTTGCCGGGCATTGCGGCCTACGAGACCTTGCAGCGGGTCATGCCGAAAGAGGAGGCACTGCAAACCGTTCACGGCTATGTGGAGCGCTTGGCGAGAACGAGCCACAAACAGCTTGCCGCCCTGCTGCACATACCGGGGCTTTACCGCCTTGTTCCCGGCGTTTTCGTCAAATCCACCCGGAGCGTTTTCGGCCCGGCGGCGGGCTTTGCTCCAAAAGAACTGCAGACCGGTAACGGCGTCTGGCGTGTGGATATGATGAAGTGTCCCTATCACGACACCTGCACAGAATACGGCTGCCCAGAGCTGTGTCGCAGCTTTTGCGACAGCGATGACATCAGCTATACCGGGCTGCATCCGAAGCTGATTTGGGAGAGAAGCATGACGCTGGGGTGTGGAAATGACCGCTGCTCATCGGATTGCGTTCCTATCCCGATGAGGTTCAGACCCGTGTGCAAAGCGACCCTCAGCTTGGGCAAGCAGTTCCGAAGGCAAAATCCACCGCTGCCATTTTGCTCAGTAATCTTCTTTTGTTTACAGTGGTGTTTTCCGTTTTGGGGCTTGCGTTGAAAAGTGTGCTGGGCCTAAACAATTACCTGTCAGCATTTTGGTACTTCCTTGCATTCGGCGAGGGATTGGGCCTGTTCGATCTCCTTGTGATCGATCTGCTCTGGTGGCGCAGTACAAAACGCATCCGTTTCTCGTTTTTGCCGGAGAAGAAATACTATCAAAATCCGAAAAAGCATATCGAATCGTTTTGGCGCGGTATCCGTTGTTTGCCGCAGCTGCCGCACTGGCAGCCTTGATCGTTACCGTGCTTTGAAACAATACATGGGAGATGCTCCTCGCTGTATGGCCTCATCAAATACCCCGACGCGGGAATGCAATGATCTGCCATATTTGCGGACGTGAAGGAGAGAAGGTAAAGTCGAAATGAAAATCACGGCTCTTGTAACGCTCATGGTATTTCTGGCATACTTTCTTGTTTTATACGGCGGGGTGGGTTTCATTCAGGACAAGCGTTTTTTCTCATCCGCACCAAAGGAAAATCTGGACGCAATCCCCGATACAAAGGAACGATTTCCCGGCGCACATAGTATCGGCTGGGTGATTGAGATCATTGCCATCCTGCTTTTTCTCGCTGCGGCGGCACTAAGCGTATGGGACGGCGTCAGAAACGGCTTCGGCTTCCTGGACTTCTTTGTGCGGTTTCTCGCCGTGCTCTACGCCATGGAGATCTACGACATCATTTTCTTTGACTGGGTGCTGCTGTGCCACTCCAATTTCTTTCCGCATTTCTATCCGGAGCTGAAGGGCGTGGTCGGTCCGCATATGTTCGGCTATAACAAGCGAACACATATCTGGCACTTTGTGATCTACATTCCCGCCTCCGCTGTGGCAGCGTGGCTTTGCGCGCTGATTTGAGGACGTGTGACAGAAGCAATCGTTTTGGGAGGCAGAGATTTTTCATGCGTGTGATAAAAAAAGTCCTGCATGAAAAAAAGAAAAACAACAGAAGCCCATATCCAGCAGCTTCAGCAGGCGGGGAAACAGGGTGTCCGATATACAGCGATGATGCCAGATGCCCGATTCGCACGCAGACTGAGAAGGGAAAAACAATGATCGTACTGCAACTGCTGCTTTATTGTCTGCTGTTTACCGCAATGGTAAAAATCGCTGTGATCGGCGGTGCTGTCAATGGACTGTACTTTTATCCCAAGGAGGTGCAGGATCTCGCCATCGAACTGGGACTGATCGACCGCAATACGATGAACCGGAAACGAAAATGCTTTATGATACCGTTCTTTATCGTGATGCTTGCTGCTCTTGTGCTGATCATCGGCTTATGGAACGGGGCTTCCTCCTTTGGTGAGGCCTATTGGCAGGCGCTGCTGTTTCTTGAGGTCATGAATATCTATGACGGCGTTGTAATCGACAAGCTATGGGTCGGGCACAGCCAGTTTTGGGTGCTGCCAGGGCTTGAAGATGCGTCGTTCGTGCAGACCTGGAGGCAGGTGCTGAAAAAGCGAAGTATACTGGCGCTGATCTGGGTTGCGGGAGCGGCAATTGTCGGCGGTATTGTCCATTTGATTTTCTAAGAAGTTGGAAATTGCCCAAATGAAAAGCAGAATCATGAACTGCAATCGGAGGCAAAAAAGATGAAGACGGAGAAACCGAAAAAGCTGATTCGATGGTACATCTCGGTGCGATCGGAGCAGTTCTGATGGCCGCCGGAAACTGGATGCAGAGATCCGCACGGTTCCGGGCGGTCATGTAGGCTTTATCGTTCAGGCGGAACGGTATCTTGATTTGATGGAAACATTTTTGCAGAAAATTTTTTTGAAGGAAGTCTTTCCGTGAAAAAGCACACCCAATGAAATAAGGAGTCTTGAATATGAAACCTGATTACAAAAACTGGATCCCCAAGGGGATGCTGTATTCGTTGATCGCCGGAACGGTGCTGTCGTTTGCGCTGCTGCTCGTTTTCGGCGTATTCGGTATCGGTGTGAGCGGAAAGCTGCGCATTGCGCTGGGTATGATATTCGGCATCGCCTTTGTCATCTGTGCAAAGTACACCGAGTGGTGCGTGCATGCCTATCGGAGCTTTTCCTATGACGGCGAGCGCAAGCTCTCAAAGCAGATCATCGAAGGAACCGCGCATTATGTCACCCTGCCGGAGGGCGGCGTGGGGCTGGATGTGGGCTGCGGCAGCGGTGCGCTGACCATTGCCTGTGCCAAACGAAACCCGCAGGGAAAAATGATTGGCATCGACCGCTGGGGCAAGGAATATGCTTCCTTCAGTCTGCCGTTGTGCGAAAAACGCCGCTGCGGAGGGCGTGAGGAACGCTTCGTTCCGGCGCGGGAACGCCTTAAAACTGGATTTCCCGACGAGAGCTTCGACGCAGTGACCAGCAACTATGTCTATCATAATATCACGGAAAGGACAAGCAGCAGCTTCTGCTGGAAACGCTGCGCGTGCTGAAAAAAAGGCGGAACGTTTGCCATCCATGACCTGATGTCGCCTCGCAGATACGGCGATATGCAGGAGTTTGTCCAAAAGCTCAGGGATATGGGCTATGAGCGCGTAGAGCTGATCGACACGACCGACGGCAGCTTTATGACGCCGAAGGAAGCCGGACGCCTGATGCTTTGCGGCTGAACATTGCTGGTGGGAAGAAAGTAATCGGCGCGGCATCATGGAAAGCTGATCTCCTCACAGTTTGACAGCTACCGCCGGAGCATGGCGGAATGTACCGACCGAAAGACTGCCGGGCTATCTATGGACGCGACGATGGTCTATCACTTCGGCGGCTAGGCTACGTTTCTTAAGCCTGTAAATAAATCACGGGAGGAAAAGTGATATGAAATACAACGGTTTTTATTTCTGGATGTTCAAAAGCCCGATGAAAAAGGTTCTGGCAGAGAAGTACGGCAGGGAATATGCCGCCGGCATTATGAAAAAAGAGCAAAAGGTCTATCGTGAGCTTGTCGAGAAAGCAGACGACATCGGTGACGATAACCCTATGGCATACAACGAGTTGTTCGCCCTTGCCTTCGTTGCGCCCTATGTGGCAAGCGAAAAGAAAATTCCGCCAACGGCCGTGCAGGAAATGATGCGCCGCTCACTCTATCATATCAAGTGGTACTTTGCAAAGACCGACTTGAATACCGACAAGGGTAAGGCGGAGAACAAAAAGAGCGTTGTCAAATACGCCAAATGGTACACGCCCGAAAAGGAAGCGAAATACCCGACCTCCTTCAAGGTGGATTTTGTCGGGCAGCCGTATGAGGGTGCCTGTTACTACCGGCGTTACCCGCTGCCCGATTTGCATTTTATTACCGCGGAGAAACTCGGTGTTTCCGAACTCATGCCGTTGTTCTTCCACCCGCGAACTTGATGAAGTGATGATCACGCTTCAGCACGATTTCTGTTTTGTTAATGGGCTGGCCATTCTCTTCATTTAGCCTGTTTTTTGCTTTCAAATAATGGTGGAAAGCGTCCGCAAGATTAAAACTGTAATGATGATTTCATAATATTTTTTGTTAATGGGTTGGCTTCTACTGTAATTCTGGATTTCGCTTTCACGCTTTCATGGAAAGCAGATACTCATATAGGCTTTGCATAGCATGATTAACATTTGGTAAATAGAATTTCCCTTTTTCTTTGAAAAAATCAGAAAAGTTCACTTCAAGATCACCGGAAATTTCCTGGAGATACTGATCAATAAATTCCTGGTCAACCTGCACGGTAATACATCTTAATGGAATCTGAGGATGATAAATAGCTTTATACTTTTCAGATGGTTCATAGCAGCGCAATGTATTCGGAGAAATAATTTGATACGGATAGAATTCATCTCCTGCGCCACTAATATAGAGAGCAAGTACATAACCAGACCCAATATGTTCTCCGACCATAGTTTCCTGGTTAAATCTTATATCTGTCGCTGTAATGATGAAATCGTGGTGAACCTCACTCGTCCATTGAAATCCGGTTCCATATTTTGGGTTGATCTTATAATATGTTCCGTGCTCTATTGGATTCTTTATCGATTCAACAAAGAAATCATCTCGTTTAACTTCTATCATTGGCTCCTCCCAAAGATACCTCGTTTAGATTTATTAATACCTTGTTTAGACTTTATATCTGTTTTTCCCTTTACAGTTAGCTACAACTAATTATAATGAAAGAGCTGATGTATGTCAAACCGTTTTTAAGCAAAAAGAGGTGTATATTTGAAGTCAATGCGCAGTTTATATAAAAAACTATTTCATTATGTCCCAGATAAAAGAATTTTGGCATAAACGTGTTCCCACTACTTAGGCTTCCGGCTTGAAACAAACTTAAGGAAAAATGGGCTTCATAAATTATTGGATGCCTCTTCTTCCTTTTTTGACCATAACAGCTCTGGAGAGATTCGAAAAATTATTGATGATAACGCAGCAGAAACACACAAAAAACAGTGGCCCATTTGATTCCGGACAACGTCACTGCTGTTATGACGCCGGTGTTAATGTTTGTGCTGATGTTTGCAATAGACTATCGCCTTGGTATTCTCCTGATCCTTACAACTGTGATTGGTGTTCTTCAGTACCGTAAAATGTCCGGTGGTACTGAATTTCTGTCTGGCTATTCAGCGGCGCTTCAAAAAATGAGTGCGGCAACAGTAGAATATGTCAGAGGAATGCAGATCATAAAAATCTTCGGTGTAACTGTACAGTATTACAAAACTCTGATTAACTCGATCAGAGAGTACAAACAGTACGTCTATCAGTATAGCCTCAGCTGTAAGAATCCCTACGTCGGATTCCAGGTTCTGTTCAACGTGTTTTATGATTTTGCTGTACCAGCCGCAGTTGTATTCATCAGCTATGGAGAACCTGCTATGCTAATCCTGGCAAAGATTGTTTTTCTTTGCTGTGTTCTCCGGAGCTGTATTTACTTCTTTCACATCGATCATGTTTACGGGGCAGGATAACTTTGGCGCACAAAATACGCTGAATCAGCTTGATGAGCTGACTACTTCTATGGATCAGGCAAAGCTTCCACATGGAAACGAAGAAACCTTCCAAGATTTCAATATTGAATTTCGTCATGTTGACTTTAAGTATGATGACAACTTCGTGCTGAAGGATTTCAGCCTGACACTTCATCAGAATAAAACTTATGCGCTCATCGGGTCTTCCGGGGGAGGAAAATCTACCATTGCAAAGCTGATTTCAGGGTTTTATCCTGTCGATGGCGGCGAAATTCTGATTGGTGGAAAGAACATTCAGAGTTATTCTGAAAAAGCTCTCATTCAGAACATCGCATTTGTTTTCCAGCGCAGTCAATTACTAAAGACCTCAATTTACGAAAATGTCCGAATCGGAAATCCTCAGGCAACACGGCAGCAGATTATGGATGCACTTGACGCAGCGAACTGCGCATCAATCCTTGACAAATTCCCCCAGCGGGAGATGACCGTCATAGGGGCAAAGGGCGTATACCTTTCCGGTGGTGAGGTGCAAAGGATCGCCATTGCAAGGGCTATTCTAAAGAATGCGAATATCGTCATTATGGATGAGGCTTCTGCAGCTGCAGATCCGGAAAATGAATACGAGTTGCAGCAGGCTTTCCAAAAACTGATGAGGGGCAAAACAGTTATCATGATTGCACACAGGCTGTCCTCTATTCAGAATGTAGACCAGATCCTGTTTGTCCAGAATGGAAAAGTTGTGGAACAGGGAACCCACAATGAACTGATGGCCTGCAATGGACGTTATAAGGATTTTCAGGATGTATACTGCAAGGCAAATCAGTGGAGGTTGGCATGATGAAGACATATCTAAAAAAGAGCCTTCCAGCTGAGTGATTCGGGTGTGAAGGGCCTTGCAAAATCAATCTGGTCATTCTTTCTCTATTATGTTTCTTTTGTACCGCCGATGATCTGTGTTTAAAAGTCCAATCTGGCAGAGAAATTTAACTTTTTGGTTATCAGGTTACCCTTCAGATGCATGACCGCACTGAAGGGTAACATAAAGGCATTTGGTTAACTATGTCTAACTGATTTCTGATGTGAGGAGGTGCATTATTTGAAGAAATATATTGGAAAAAGGATCATTAAATTCCTCATTGTGCTGGTAGGCGTCAGCATTCTAAGTTTTTTGTTGATTGCTGGTCTGGAAAAGATCCTGCAGAAATTATTCACACCTTTGCGTATCCAATCCTACGCCGGAACAGATTGAGAAGATTCAGGTGGAAATGGGATTTTTCACTTCCTTCATATTTCCCTGGCTTTCCGGAATTCGTTGGCGGTAATCGAAAGTGTTTTTTCAATCAAGGGAATCGGAACTTATCTGGTGGACAGTGTGATTGCAGCAGATACGATTGCAGTTTCTACCTGTATAGTCGTCATTGCAGCAATTTTTGTCGTCGCAAATTTCATGGCAGACATAGTCAACCGTCTGCTTTGTCCATGGATGGTGAGGGAAGAAAATGATACATAAGCTACTCAAAAGGCCGCAGGCAATCATCGGTCTGTGCCTGATTGCTATTGTGATTGTAATTGCGATTGCAGCACCTGCTTTTTCGCCTCACGACCCTGAATTGGTGAATTTATCGCAAAAAGTATGCTCAGCCTGACGCAGAATACCCTCTTGGAACAGATCAATTGGGCAGGTGTACCTTATCAAGTTTAGCGCCTGTGCTGGAGAAAAGCCGACCATTCTGACATAGGAGGAGGACAGCCTATGATGTCGTCACTTATAATCGATCGTTTTAAGCATTAAACTGCGGTCAGACTCGGATAACTTGGTTTCTGAAATATCCTTTGCAATCAAAGAAGGAGAGTCTTTAATCTTTGTTAGGTCAATCAGGCGGCAGCAAGGAGATAATGACCTGTAGTGCGGTGCTAAACTTATTGGACCCTAAAAAATTTGAGGTGTCGGGTTCCGTTTTTCTTCGGCGAAACTGATCTTTAGTTAATCAGAAAAGCAGAGACGAGGAATATACGGAAACCAGATTGTCTATATTAAACCATTCAATAAATACGTATACCCTGCTGAAAAGCATGTTATAAAAACAAATAAAGGAGATTTTGTACGCCGAAACTGAAAAACTTTTTAGCTTTCGGACTCGCACTTGTGATGTGCCTTATCACTGTCACCGAGAATTGGGACTTTTCTGTAGGCTTCTATCCTGTCATCACGCCTATGGTATCCAGCACTTATGGTGCCGGATTCTGGAGTTGCCGAAAACCCTCTTTCCGAATGAAAAGCCCAACTGCGGTGTGGAGGTTAAGACCTATCCTACCGACATGGAAAAGGCAAAGCAGCTCATGAAGGAAGCTGGCTAAGTGAGGATGTCATCTGCTAATGATGACGGTATCCTGGAGAAGGACGGAACTTCTCTCGCCATTCATTTCAACTATTCTCAGAGCCCTTGCAAGTGCTGATAATGCAGTTCTTTCTATTGCAGCTTCTCTAAGAACTCGGCTTCGATGTTACTATTGATGGTGATTAAGGAATACTGGTATGGAGCCTGATGGCTGGCGAATACGCATTCTCCGACCTTCTACACAATACTGCTGGCGTCCCTTGACCTGCAACAGATATGGTTACAATATGGCTCCTGGCGCTATGGGTGATCCGATCCTCTGCCAGTTC